>WNFR01002470.1_pt1 | contig 35333 bp, 23 predicted proteins | sample 5400221 | NCBI WGS metagenome assembly WNFR01 (sample SAMN13153357, study PRJNA577476) | soil metagenome | isolation source: 40 cm soil under Madrone tree | place: USA:California | collected 2016-06-14 | reverse complement strand
CGAGTTTGTAGCAAGGCAGGCGAGGTTGGGTGACGATCACTTCCGCAGAGCCGACGGAGAACTGGTCGCCGATGTGGACTGAGTCTTCGATCAAGCCATCAGTGGTGAAGTTCTCGCCAAACATGCCCATTGGCAACTGCCGTCCAGGTAATTCTCTGGACCAATAGTCATAGTGGGCGACCGGATAGCAGTAGACGGCTTTATCTTTGCCACCGTGGACGGTGAGGTCGGCCTGCCGGTCACCGTCCAAATTAAGTTTGCTTACGGCGACGCGACCTTCGACCGGTTCCTTGAAGATTCCGGTAGTGACGTGGATCCCGTGCCAGATGACTTCTCGCGGCAGCCCGGTGTTCACCGAGATTAGCTTCATCTTCTTCGATCTTTCCAGCGCCCCTCGCCAGAACCTGTTACACGATTGATCGCACAATACCACCATCGGCACGCAACGCCGCTCCGTTCGTGGCCGAAACCTGGGCTACAGCAAATGTGACCTAGCGACTTCCTCGGGCGGCGCAAAGCCATTTTGGTTTGATGAAGTGCCTGTCGGGAAGATTCAGATGACCCAATAATAATGATTGCGCGACCAAACGCTATTTTTCTGAATCTAACCAAAAAATCCAAGCAAACCAAAAGTCTGCTATCTTTGCGAACAACTGAGACCAGTCATGGCCAAGCCAATTCTGCTAAGTGTGGATGACGACTCCGATGTTTTGCGGGCTATTGAGCGTGACCTTCGCTCGCAATACGGCGCGGAATATCGCGTGATCGGGAGTGATTCTCCCGAGGGCGCGCTCGACCTTTTAAAGCAGTTGAAGGTGCGCAACGACAGCGTGGCATTGCTTCTTGCCGATCAACGCATGCCGCGCATGGATGGCGTCGAGTTTCTGCAAGAAGCGAAGGGGCTTTTCCCCGGGGCCAAGCGGGCGTTGCTCACCGCGTATGCGGACACGAACGCCGCCATCAGCGCAATCAATCATGCAGGTATCAACTACTTTTTCTTGAAGCCATGGGACCCGCCGGCGGAACATTTGTATCCGCAATTAGATGATTTGCTCGACGACTGGCAAGCGTCCTACCATCCGACATTCCAGGGAATCCGGGTGCTGGGCACGCGCTGGTCGCCGCGCTCGTATGAGTTGCGGGACTTCCTGGCGCGCAACCACGTCCCATATCAGTGGATTGATGTCGAAACTTCTGCCAATGATCCTGAGACCAAGCGGCTTCTGGAAGCGCTGGGCCCAGAAGCGGCCAACCTTCCTGTAGTGCTCTTTCCTGATGGAACGAAGCTTCTTGAGAGTGTGCCAGCAGACGTCGCGCAAAAGGTCGGGCTGCGAACGCGCGCGCAGACCAGCTTCTATGATTTAGCGATTGTCGGTGGAGGGCCGGCTGGTTTGGCGGCCGCTGTTTATGGCGCCTCAGAGGGTTTGCATACAGTGATCGTCGAGCGGGAAGCGCCGGGTGGCCAGGCTGGAATGAGCTCGCGCATCGAAAACTATCTTGGATTTCCGACTGGGCTCAGCGGCGGTGATCTGGCGCGACGCGCGGTGGTGCAAGCCCAGCGTTTTGGAGTGGAAATCCTGTCGCCGCAGGAAGCTACTGGAGTCCGTACGGAAGCCTCGTATCGAATTATCAAGCTGGCGGATGGAAACGAGATTTCGTGCCACGCGCTAATGATTGCCAGCGGCGTGCAGTGGCGACGTTTGGAAGCTCCAGGAATAGACCGGTTGCAGGGTGCGGGGATCTACTACGGTGGCGGCGCGACTGAGGTTCAAGCGACGCCCAAGATTCAGCTATGGACGCACGCTAGCGTGGCCGAAGCGCACGGCGATACACACCTGGAAGAAATCTCCGTGCTCTGTTCCGATACCAACAAGGTCGAGCGCGTGCCAGCGAATGCAATGTTTATTTTTATTGGAGCCTTGCCGCGGACGGACTGGCTGGCAAATACCGTAGAGCGGGATGAACGCGGTTTCCTCTTGACCGGTCCTGACCTGATACGCGACGGGCAGCGTCCGAAGGGATGGACTCCGGAGCGGGATCCGTTCTTGCTCGAGACCAATGTTCCCGGCATTTTTGCGGTTGGCGACGTGCGCCATGGCTCCATAAAACGCGTAGCTTCTGGCGTCGGTGAAGGATCAGTGGCGGTGCAGTTCATTCATCAGTACTTGAGCAAGGTATAAATGGCCGACAAAACAGAACTACTTCGCGTTCCGTCATTCGCTGATTTGCCCGACGATCAGCTTGAGTGGTTTCTCAGCCAATCCCAGGAGCAGTTACTCAAGCCGGGCGATACATATGTCCGCCAGGGAGATGCTGCGGAAAACATGTTTGTAATCCTTGAAGGAGAATTCCAGGCACGCGGCGAAATCAACGGTGAGACGTTTGCTTTTCCCGTCAAGTCTGGCGATGTGACCGGTGTTCTCCCATTTTCACGGATGAAAAAAACCCCCATAACGGGACGAGCAGTCAGCAATGGACGGCTGTTACGTTTTCCTTCTTCGCAATTCCCTCAACTTGTGCAGAGAATGCCGGAGCTGGCCACCCGCTTGGTTGGCCTGATGTCCGACAGAATCCGCGAAACTACTCGCTTCGAACAGCAGCGCGACCGGCTGGCCTCTTTAGGAAAACTTTCGGCGGGCCTTGCACATGAACTCAACAATCCGGCTTCGGCTGCAAAGCGTGCAACCAGCCAATTACGTCTCATCCTGAAAAAAATCAAAGACGCAAGTCACGAGTTAGGAAAACGTGAGCTCACATCTGCGCAAAAATCAGAAATTGATAAATTGGAGGCTTCGTTTACGCAAACGGACGTGGTTCCACCCGATGCGTTGACCATCAGTGATCTGGAAGATCAGCTGGATTCTCTGTTGCGCAGTCACGGACAAAATGATTTGTGGCAATTGGCCGCAGCCCTCGCGCGGCGGAACATCAGTCCGGAAGTGCTGGAATCGTTGTTCGCGAATCTCGATGGAGACACCGCCCGCGCCGCTCTGGTCAGGATTGCAGCTTCGGTCGAGGTCGCCAGCCTGTTACACGAAATCGAGAGCAGCACCTCGCGAATTTCAGATTTGGTAGGTGCGATCAAGGAATATACCTACATGGACCAGTCGCCGGTGCAAAACGTCGACATTGTAAAAAGCCTGGAAACTACGCTTACGATATTGAATCACAAGCTGAAACATGGAGTAGCGGTGGAGCGCGATTACGAACGCATTCCTCTCCTCGTAAATTCGTTTGGAAGCGAGCTGAACCAGGTCTGGACCAACATCATTGACAATGCCATTGACGCCATGGGGGGTAAAGGCGAATTGCGGGTCCGAACCTTCCGCGACGATGGCTGCGTCGTAGTTGAGATTGGCGACAACGGACCCGGGATCTCACCCGAAGTAGAACCGCACATATTTGAGCCGTTCTTCACAACCAAGGGCGTTGGAGAGGGAACTGGCCTGGGCCTCGACACTGTGCAGCGAATTGTGAGGAAGCATCGAGGAAACATTCAGGTCACTTCCAAACCTGGGGACACCCGCTTTCAGGTGTGGCTTCCGGTAGCAGAAGCCTCGAAATAGATTCCGCGTATAGGGTTGGCAGTCTCCGGTTACGTGAAGCCATACGACATCGATAATGAAGTGTTCGGCTGTGTCTCCCGGTGCACTAACACCAATTACCTCAAGCGTTTTTGACCCAAACATTAATACGATTTAACGTTGCTTTAAGGCCTTTGTTCAGGCGATCAGTTATAGTGCGAATCGTGCGGAAATTTTCATTACTTGCTGTAGAATTCCTGCTCTCAAAATGACGTCCGCGACTCCTGACTTTAGCTATGGAGAAACTTATGAACGGTGCGCAACAGCGCGGTATGAGGGCGATCCTGCTATGCGGAATAGTGAGTGGCGTGCTTTCGTCAGCGTCGGCACAGGAAGCCAATCAGGTCCAGAGTGGAGCGAGTACAACCGGGCCGGTGACGATCACGCTGCAAGATGCGCTTGCCCGAGCACGCGTTAATGAGCCGCAGTATCGAGCGGCGCTTACCCAGTACGGAGTGGCAAAAGAAAACACAGTACAGAGCCGCGCCGCCCTTCTGCCCAACGTGAATTACAGCACCTCGTTCATTTATACCCAGGGGAATGGCGCGGGCGGTCCGCGATACATAGCCAATAACGCTGTGCATGAATATTCGAGCCAGGGCAATGCGCACCAGGCTCTGTCGCTGCAGAATGTGGCGGAATACCGGCGGGCGCGTGCTGAGGAAGCGCTGGCCAAGGCTAGATCAGAGATTGCCTCGCGAGGCTTGGTGGTGGCCGTAGTGCAGGCCTATTACGGATCGGTTGTGGCTCAGCGCAAGTACTCGACTACGCAGCGGGCGACGGCAGAGGCGCAGCATTTCTTCGATATCACGCAAAAACTGGAGCGGGGAGGGGAAGTCGCGCACTCCGATACCATCAAAGCGCAGCTCCAGCTTCAGCAACAGCAGCGCGCCCTGCAAGAAGCGGAACTGGAAATGGAGCGGAGCCGCCTGGAACTTGCAGTTATTATTTTCCCGAATTTTAACGAGAACTTCACTACCGTAGACGATTTGGATAACGTCCTTCCCCTGCCCTCCTTCCAGGAAGTCGAGACGCAGGCAGGGAATAACAATCCGCAGTTGCGCGTTGCGATGGCAGCGTTGCGGTCAGCAAACCAGGAAGTGGCGGTGGCGTGGAACAGTTTTCTGCCTTCGCTCACCCTTGATTACTTCTATGGAATTGATGCCAGTCGTTTTGCAGTGAATCAATTCGATCGAACTCTAGACAGGAATGTGCGCAACCTGGGCTACGCCGCGACGGCAACTCTCGACATTCCGATTTGGAATTGGGGAGCGGGCCGCAGCAAAGTGAAGAGCGCAGGCCTGCAGCGCAATCAGGCCAAAGTAGAATTGAGCTTTGCGCAGCGTAAGATGGTGGCCGATTTGAAAACTCTGTTTAGCGAGAGCCAGATTGCGCGAGCGGAACTGGAGTCACTCCGGCAGTCGGCCGATCTGGCGGCTGAAAGTTTGCGGCTCACGACCTTGCGCTATCAGGCGGGGGAGGCCACGGTGCTGGAAGTAGTGGACGCGCAGAATACGCTCACGATGGCGCAGAACGCGCTGGGCGAGGGCCAGGTGCGGTTCCGGACAGCGGTGGCCAATCTTCAGACCCTTACAGGTACATTCTGAGTGGAAACGACATCGTTATTGAAAACTCATAACTCGAATTCCACGATCTACGACCAGCCTATTAAGGCCACATTCCTTCTTATCCTTGTTATGACGGCGCTGGCCACCATGACCGCGTGCTCCGGAAAAGAGAAAGAGCCAGAGCCAGAGGTTCCGGTGCAGATCGTTCCCGTGGAGAAGGGAGTTGTGCAGCAGAAGGTCACCGCCGATGCAGTGTTATTTCCGCTAGCGCAATCCGCGCTTGTTCCGAAGATCAGTGCTCCAGTAAAAACGTTCCTGGTCAATCGCGGAAGCCGGGTGCGTGCGGGACAATTGCTGGCGGTGCTTGAAAACCGTGACCTGGCCGCGGCCGCTCAAGAGAACAAGGGCACCTTTGATCAAGCCGAGGCCACGTACACGGCCACCACCGCGTCTGACCTGCCGCAAGAATTGCAGAAGGCGCAGCTGGATGCTGAGGCGGCCAAGCAAGCGTTCGAGGCACAACAGAAGATTTACTCCAGCCGCAAAGATCTGTTTGAGCAGGGCGCGCTTCCACGCAAGGAACTGGACCAGGCGGGAGTAGATCTCACGAACGCAAAGAATCAATATGAAATGGCCGCAAAGCACCTGGAAGCAATAAACGCGATTGGCAAACAGCAGACGCTGAAGTCGGCCAAGGGGCAACTGGAATCCGCGCAGGGGAAATATGCAGGAGCGACGGCGCAGTTCAGTTACTCCGAGATCCGAAGCCCAATTAATGGTGTCGTGACCGAGCGCCCGCTTTATCCCGGAGAAATGGCCGCTACAGGCACGCCCCTGCTGACCGTCATGGACGTTTCGCAAGTGATCGCCCGCGCCCACATCCCGCAGCAAAGCGCGGCGCTTCTGAAAGTGGGGGACAAGGCTGAAGTTTCCGTGGCGGGCGTAGAAAAATCATTTCCTGCAAAAGTTGTAATCATCAGCCCGGCGCTCGATCCCAACAGCACAACCGTAGAAGTTTGGGTGCAAGCCAAGAATCCTGGCGGGCAACTCAAGCCTGGAACCAGCGTGCAGGTCTCGATGGTCGCCCGGTCAGTGCCTGACGCTCTAACAATTCCAGCTGCCGCTCTGCTGACCGATCAGGGCGGAACTTCGGTGATGGTCGCCGGAGCTGACGGTCACGCGCACAAGAAGCCAGTCAAAGTCGGAATCCGTGACGACGATCGCGTCCAGATCGTAGAAGGTCTTCAGCCCGCGGACAAAGTCGTAGCTGAGGGAGCGTACGGGCTCCCCGACAACACTAAGATCACCGCCGCCGCCGCGTCCGAAGGCAAACCGGAAGGGAAAGATGAAAAGGAGTAAGGTCGCGGAGGCTGCGCGTTGAACCGTCCTGAGTCTTCTTTCTGGTTTGCGCGCCACTCCAAGCCACTGATTTTTCTGATCCTCACCATAGCGGCGCTGGGCGGATATCTGGCGTTCAATATCCCGGTTGCGGTTTTTCCCACCACAAATTTTCCGCGACTTGTTCTCGCCGTCGACAACGGCGTGATGCCCATCGATCAGATGATGGTCACCGTTACGCGTCCGGTCGAGGAAGCAGTGAACAGCGTGCCTGGGCTCGAAGAGGTCCGATCCACGACCAGCCGCGGTTCGGCTGAAATCGACCTTTTCTTTAACTGGAACGTGGATATGTTCCAGACGCTGCAGTATGTGAATGGCGCCATTTCACGTGTGCAGCCCGAGCTTCCTCCGACCGCCACCATTGATACCCGTCGAATGACGTTCGCCAGTTTTCCGATTATTGGTTACAGCCTCACTTCCGACACGGTGCCGCAGACACAACTGTGGGAACTGGCGACTTACGATCTCAAGCCACGGCTGAACCGGCTCAACGGCGTCGCCACTGTGGTTGTTCAAGGCGGACAGCAACCCGAATTCCACGTCGAGCCCGATCCCGCGAGGCTCCTGAGCGCAGGCGTGACTGTCACCGACATTCTTGACGCCATCAAGCGCACCAACCTCATTGACTCTCCCGGATTATTTGAGCAGAACCATCAGTTGGTGCTTGGCCTGATCAGCGGACAGGTGCGGACTCCGGAGCAGCTTGCCAGCGTGGTTGTAAAAACAACGCCGGGCGGTGTCCCAGTCCGAATTGGCGACCTCGGCAAAGTCGTCCCCGGAGTGAAGCCGGTTTACACGATCGTTACTGCCAACGGAAAACCGGCGGTGTTGCTCAACATCAATCGCCAGCCTGACAGCAATACCAAAGAAGTGGCCGATGAAGCCCATCAGGAAATCGACAAAATCCGCGGGAGTCTTCCTTCCGGAGTCAAGATCGAGCCTTTCTACGACCAGTCCCAGATTGTGACCGACTCGATCAAGAGTGTACGCGATGCGATTTTGCTGGGGGTCATTCTCGCTTCGATCATTCTGGTTGTGTTCCTGCACGATTGGGGCACTTCGATTGTCGCCGGCTTAGTCATTCCGGTAACGATCCTGGTCACGTTTGTCGTTCTGAAACTTTTAGGCGAGAGCTTCGACCTGATGACGCTGGGCGGTCTGGCCGCCGCGGTCGGCCTGGTGATTGACGATGCCATCGTTGTTGTCGAAAACATCGTGCTGCATCGCGACGCGGGCCAAGGGCGTCTGCAAGCAATTCGCGGCGCGTTGCGCGAGATCACAGTTCCTTTGATCGGTTCGACGGTAACTCCGGTCGTCGTCTTTCTTCCGCTGATATCAATTACCGGCGTGACCGGAACGTTCTTTCGCGCCTTGGCTGTAACTCTGGGAGTTTCGCTATTTACCTCGCTCGCCCTCGCATTGACGTGGACTCCTACTCTCAGCAGCTACTTCATTCGCAAGCACAAGGACGAGTCTGAATCGCACGGTAACGATAGCAATGATGATGAAGAGGAATCGGTAGCCCAGTTGCTGGCGGCGGAAGAAGCTTCGCTCGGCCCGCGCTTCCGCAAGATTATTGATTTTCATCAGCGCTGGTTGCGTCGCGCTCTCGCAAAGCCTTGGTGGCTGGTGGGGATAAGTGCTCTGCTGATTGTCAGCTCATACGTTTGCTATCGCTTCTCGGGAAATGATCTGCTGCCGGAGATGGACGAAGGCGACTTCACGGTCGATTACTTGACACCCGCAGGCAGCGCGTTGTCGGAAACCAACCGCATGGTGCTGCATCTCGAGCAGATTATTCAATCAATCCCTGAAGTGGAGAGCAGCTCACGGCGTACCGGCGCCGAACTCGGCCCAGCGGCCGTAACCGAAGCGAACCGTGGCGATATTCTGGTCAAACTGAAGAAAGACCGCAAGCGCGGTATTGACGAAATCATCGAGGAGGTCCGAGGCAAGATCGTTGAGCAGGAGCCCGCGGTCGAAGTCGAGTTCGTTCAACTCTTGCAGGACATGATCGGGGACCTGGTCGGCGAGCGTGAGCCCATTCAGATTAAGCTCTTCTCGCAGAATCCCACAGAAACCGAACAATGGGCGCCTAAAGTAGCCGATGCCATCAAAAAGATCCCCGGAGTGGTGGATGTATTTGATGGAATCGAAAACACCATCAGCGGCCCCGCCCTGTCGTTTCAGGTAGATCCCGCAGTGGCTTCGCGCGCCGGGTTTACTCCGGAAGAAATTGCAACCGATGTTTCTGCCCTGGTGCAGGGAGAGCCCGCCACGACGCCGGTAATCTCGAATGACCGGGTGTACACCATACGTGTTCGTTTTCCCCAGAGCAACCGGCTTTCCGTGGACACTGTCCGCGACACCGTGCTCACGAGCGCCAGCGGCCGCACCGCTACGCTGGGTTCTCTCGCGACGATCACCGAGCTTCCCGGGCAAACCGAAATCCACCGCGAAAACCTCCTGCGCGTGGTGATGGTTACCGGGCGGTTGGAGGGAACTGATCTGGGGAGTGCCGTAAGTGCGGTCCAGAAGGCCGTGAGCGGTCTCCATTTGCCGCCCACAATCCGCATCGATTACGGCGGCACCTACAAGGAAGAGCAGAAATCGTTTCGCGACCTGATCTTCGTCCTGATGCTGGCAATCGTGCTCGTTTTCATCGTTCTCCTGTTTGAATTCCGGACGTTCGCAGCTCCGCTCGCCATCCTCGCGTCCGCATTGCTTTCGACCTCCGGAGTTTTTATTGCACTGCTGATCACCCGTACCACGTTTAATGTTTCTTCATTCATGGGAATGATCATGGTCGTAGGCATTGTGGCGAAAAACGGCATCCTTCTGCTCGATGCCGACCAGAGAGTCCGCGCCACCGGCGCTTCCGCCGAAGAAGCCATGCTGCAAGCTAGCCGTCGCCGTCTGCGCCCGATCGTGATGACCGCCCTTGCAACTATGGCCGGGATGCTGCCCTTGGCGTTTGCCATTGGTGCCGGCTCGCAGATGCTGCAGCCGCTGGCCATCGCCGTGATCGGCGGAATTTTGATTTCCATGGTGCTATCCCTGATCATCACGCCCGCCGTCCACTTCTACCTAAGCCATAGAGAGGAGACGCTTTCACCCGTGCGCGAAGAAATGCCGGTGAGGTAGAGGCTTCCTTCCCCTAAAGTAAACATCGACAATGCACTGATGATCAGGCGATGGCGTCAGCTATTTCTTGGTGAGGTTTAGCCAGGAGCGAGGCCAAAAAGCCGCACGCGGCAGCAAAAGCTAACCACAAACCCGGAACTGCCCGGTTCCCGGTGAGGTGAATCAGATAAGTGCTGATAGCCGGAGTAAATCCACCGAAGATCGCTGTTGCCAGGCTGTAGGCAAGAGCAAAACCCGTGGTCCGCACATTCACGGGCATAATTTCTGTGAGGAAAACGACCATCGCACCGTTGTAACTGCCGAAGATGAATGACAGCCAGAGTTCGACGGCGAGCAATCTAGAAAAGGAGGGAGCAGCGACCAGCCATAACATCATGGGATAGGCTGTGATCAGCATTAGAGTGGTGCAGGCGAGTAATAGCGGCCGGCGGCCTATTCGGTCGGAGAGAGCTCCCATCACCGGGAGCCAAAACAGATTGGAGGCTCCAACCCACAAGGTAACAATCAGGCTATCAATGCTCGCTAGATGGAGCACGGAGCTCCCGAAGGTTGGCGTATACGCAGTGATCATGTAGAACGACACCGTCGTCATGGTCACCATCATGGTTCCGATGAGCACAATTCTCCAGTTTGCGGTAAGGGATCGGAGTATTTCGGTCGTGCCCGGCCGTTGCTTACGGGCGGCAAATTCATCAGTCTCCTGAAGCGAACGTCTGAGCCTAAACAGGAACGGAAGAATCGCGCAGCCGAGAAGCAGTGGAATGCGCCACCCCCATGCCATCATTTTTTGGGGTGAAAGTATGGAATTCAAAAGCACCCCGACCAATGCGGAGAACATGACGGCCACTTGCTGGCTCGCCGATTGCCAACTGACATAAAAACCCTTGTGCCCTGGCGTAGCGATCTCCGCCAAATAAACCGAGACGCCGCCCAATTCCATGCCTGCGGAAAATCCCTGAAGCAGTCGGCCAATCAGCACTAGTAACGGCGCCAACAACCCAATTGTTTGATATCCGGGCACGCACGCGATGGACAGGATACCGATGGACATCAATCCCAACGTCAGGATTAGACCCGCGCGACGTCCGTGGCGATCGGTGTAGGTTCCCAGGACAATGGCTCCGAGCGGCCGCATCAAAAAACCCGCACCGAAGGTCATGAGCGCCAACATCAACGACAAAAATGGATTGCCACTGGGGAAAAACGCATTGCCAATCGCGGATGCGTAGTAACCGAACACCATGAAGTCATACATCTCCAGAAAATTACCGCTGGAGACGCGCACCACTGACCTTATCTTCGATTCCCGGTCAGTCGGCGGGCTCACGGCTTCGTAAGGCACAGTTAAGAATTCCCGGCGTGAAGGAAGGATTGAAATTATATCTGCGCTGAGTCCAAGTGCATGATTACTTAACAACGATCAGTGCACAATCACCGACTCACGGAGTGAATGACTTCACTCACCTGCGAGGCGATGGCTGCGCCCAAATCCTTGGTGGTCGCGTTGCCTCCAATATCGGGAGTGCGAACGTTTGATCGCGCCAAGGTCTCAGCGATCGCATTCTCGACTGCATCGGCGGCTTCGGAAGCGCCGAGATGCCTGAGCATCATAGCGCCCGACCAGATCTGCCCAATAGGGTTCGCGATGCCTTTCCCCGCGATGTCTGGGGCAGAGCCGTGAACTGGCTCAAACATGGACGGATATTCTTTCTCTGGATTGAGATTCGCGGAGGGGGCGATACCTATCGATCCGACGACCGCCGGGCCAAGATCAGAAAGAATGTCGCCGAAAAGATTCGAACCCACGACAACATCAAACCAATCAGGATGCCGCACAAAATGGGCGGTCAAGATATCGATGTGATATTGATCTGTACGAATTTCGGGATACTCCGCCGCCATCTCATGGAAGCATTCATCCCAGAACGGCATGGTATGGATGATCCCATTGGATTTAGTAGCAGAGGTCAGGTGCTTCTTTCTGCTGCGGGCCAAATCAAACGCGAAGCGTAAGGCGCGGTTTACTCCCCGTCGCGTGAAAACCGTCTGCTGGATAGCCATTGCGTCGTCTGTTCCTTCATAGAGACGCCCGCCGATGTTTGAATACTCACCTTCGTTGTTCTCGCGAACGATACAAAAGTCAATTTGTCCCGGCTCCCAATTCTTAAGTGGAGTTTCAATTCCTTCAAAGAGACGCACAGGCCGCAAATTAATGTACTGACGGAAATGGCGGCGGATGGGAATTAACAGGCCCCACAATGAGACATGATCAGGAACGCTTGGATGTCCGACGGCGCCCAGGAAAATCGAATCGAATGGCCGCAGTTGTTGGATACCGTCTGCGGGCATCATCTTTCCGGTCTTTACGTAAGTCTCGCAACTCCAGTCGAAGGGGTGCCAGTTGAACCGGAATCCCATGAACCCATTTATCCCTTCTCGGCTGACAGCAGCTGCGAAAGCGCGCTCACATCTGGAGCCGAATCTAAGCCCCTGTCGAAAGCGATAATCTTGTCGGCCTTGGTCTTTGGCCACTCTGCGTAATCCGCACATCCGCGGAATTTTGTAGCTGCTTCTTCAAAAGTCATCGGGTCCGCCGGACTGCCTTTGGCAAAATCAGCGCGGCCGGTGATGACCTTTCCGTCTTTTAAGTGGATTTTCAACATCGATGTCATCTTGTCGAAGCCGGCGCTCTCGGCCTCCGGGTCGACATAGAAGTTAATTTTTCGAATCATCTCCTGCACGTCAGCTCGCTGGACTACTTTGTCGGAGAACTCACCGAGGCCAGCCTTTCGCTCCAGCAGCAAAATTGCCACGCAGAATTCCATGCTGAATTTGGCTTCAAGTCCAGTCTTGGGCTGGTGATGGAGAAGCGTCGTCGTCATGTTGTGATTAGCGCCGACATCAACCTTTTCCACGTGATCGGAGTGAATACCATTGGCCTCGATCAGACGCATCAATTCGGTCATCGCAGGATGGGTGAGAGATCCCGAAGGGTAAGGCTTTAGGGAAATTCCTGGGGACGCGAATGTCCATGGCTTCCCCAGGCGATTCATGAGCGCCGATGGATCGTAAGATCCTCCGAAGGCGTGAAAGAACCCGCGATCCGCTTCCAGAATTTGTTCTGCCGCGGTCCAGCCCAGCGCGACAAGATTCGCGGATACGACGCCGCTTTCAGCCGCGTGCCCGGCCTGAAACGGCTTTGTCATCGTGCCGAAATTCTCTCTCAGCCCGCCGGACTGACTGGCCGCCAGCCCGAGGGCATTCTGAACCTTCGACTGATCAAAGCGCAGCAGTTTTGCGGACGCCACAGCCGAGCCGAGCGCTCCACATGTTCCGGTCGAGTGAAATCCATCTTGATAATGACGCGGCGAGATTGCTTCCGCAATCTTGCATTCGACTTCAACTCCCACGTGATAGGACAGCATCAATTCCTTGCCGGAGATATTTCGACCTTGTGAAAGCGCCAGGACGGCCGGAAGAACGGGCACAGTAGGATGGACCAGCAAACCATACACGCGGTCTTTCGCCGCGGAGAGTTGCGTGTCATCGAAATCATCGGCGTGAATCGAGACTCCATTTACGAAAGCCGCGAACCGCGGAGAGGTCTTGATGTCCGTTCCTATGACGATGGTTTGCCCTTCACAAACCCCAAGTTCCTGCAGATAGCGGCGGCATATAGTTCCTGTCTCCGCGCGCGATCCAGCCAAAGCCAGACCCAATCCGTCAAGAATTGATTTCTTTCCGAGTTCGATGACATCTGCCGGAATATCTTCGTAGGTTATATTTACAGCGAATTTGCCAACATAGTTCGTCAGGCCCGAAGTTTTAGGGAAAGCAGCATCAGGTGTAGCCGCCGCGCCTTTTGCCGACATCAGCGGCAGGGTGCTGGACGCAAGTGTCGCGATCGCTACTTTCCCGAAGTCGCGCCTTAACATTTTTCGAGCCCGATATTTTTCAAATTCATTTCTGACTGCATCCCTTAGCGCCCGGCGAGTTCAGATCGTTACGCAAGAGCTGGCCGCCCTTCATCACAAATTTCACGCGCTCGAGTTCTGTGATATCGGCCAGCGGGTCCCCGCACACAGCTACGAAATCGGCGAATTTGCCGCGCTCGATGGAGCCGATGTCGGCGCTCCAGCCCATCATTTGCGCGTCCACAATGGTCGCAGCACGAATGACCTGCGCTGGAGTCATTCCAAATTTGACCATATATTCGAATTCCTTTGTTTGGACACCATGAGGAAAAGGTCCGACTCCGGTGCCGAAGGCAATCTTGACTCCAGCAGCAACTGCGCGCCGAAAATTTGGTTCCGATACCTCTGCCACCGCGTGGCCGCCATACTTCTTGAGGTCATGTTCACGCTCTAGCTGATAGTGGTAAAGAGTCGGGATAAGATAGATGCCTTTTGCCTTGAACTGTTGGACATCGTCATCAGAGAGCTGCACCGCGTGTTCAATCGTGTCTACCCCGGCAGTAAGGCAGTTGCGAAGACCTTTTCCCCCAAACGCATGGCAGGAAACTTTGTGACCTTTATCATGCGCCTCTTCGACGAACGCCTGTACTTCTTCCAGCGTGAATGTGGGTGGTATAACCAGCGAGCCGTCCGGAGCAAACGAGAAATCATAATTGGCGTAAAACTTTATCCAGTCGGCGCCATTTATGAGTTGTTCACGAACGCCTTTGCGCGCGTCCCATGGGTTGTCGATGGTTTCCAGCATCGAAGGTAGTGGGATATCGCGCGAATATCCTTTGGGACGGAAGCCTCCCGTTGTTTGGAAACCGCGTCCAGAGACCTGCAAGCGAGGCCCTTGCACCAGACTGTTATTGATGGCTGTGCGCAAATCGACGTCGCCGTACATTCCGCCTAGAGTCTTCAGGTCGCGGAGCGTCGTGAAGCCCACATAAAGGTCGCGCTGCGCATTGACGAGCGCCTCCAATTCGCGGTATTGCAAAGACTCCTTCAACATCTGCGAGTCGAGGTCCGGGCCGCTAGCGAAGATGTGAGTGTGTCCGTCAATCAGCCCGGGTAGTACGGTGGCGTTGCTGAGATCAAGCACCTCGGTGCCCGGCGGGATATGCACTTCACTCGCTGACCCAACCTGTAAGATTCGCGTGCCTTCGACGAGAATGACTTGTTGTTTGGCGAGAGCATCGGACTTCCCGTCGAACATGCGTCCAGCGCGAATCGCCAGTCGCTCATGCAATCGCGCTTGCGGAGGGGGAAGCGGAGGAGGCGGCGGAGTCTCAGGTTCCTGTTCTTGCGCTAACAACGAAGACAGAGATAGGCACAAGAACAGACTTAGCATTACTGCCCGAATCGATTTGCTCGAGAGCCAATTTGCATCCGTATCAGACCACATCGTTCCTCCTACGACCCGGCTTCCGCACGCTTGGGAGCCGTCTTAACCAGCATGGTGAGTCCAGCAGCGACCAATGTAATCACGCCAAGGTATGTGAATCCCGCCAGGAAGCTACCAGTCTTCTTATTGAGATATCCGACGATGAGCGGGGCGAAGTATGCCCCGAGATTTCCGATAGCGTTTACAAAACCCATTACCGAACCAACAATTTTTGGCGACAGCGTTTCTGTCGGGATCGCCCAGAACGCCCCCATTGGTCCATAAGCTCCCACGCCGCTCAGTGCGATGAATGCAAAAGCGATCAGCAGTGAATGAGGAATGGCGGCAACCGCCAGGAGGATGCAAGTCCCGCCAAGCAGCATGGCGCCAGCAGCGTGAAGGCGGCGCTCATGCATTTTGTCTGAGTGCCGAGAGACGACCACCACCGAGATAGCGCCCACAATAAAAGGCAACGTGTACAGTATCCCTGTCGAAAGACTGCTAAGCTTCCTGAATTTGTCCATGGCGCTGGGCAGCCAGAACAACAGCCCCATCTGTCCGCTTACGAAGCAAAAATAGATAGCTGCCAGAAGAAACACCTCGGGACGCAGCAGCGCGCGGAGGTATGGGACTTTTTCCGATCCCTCGAGCTCAGAAGACTCGCGACGCAACCTTTCCACCAAACGAGTACGCTCGTCTTCCGGAAGCCAGGAGGCTTGCGCCGGATGATCTTGAATAAGTAAAAGCCAAATCGCCAGCCACACAAAAGGTAAAGAACCCTCGGCTACCAGCATCACGCGCCAATTCCAGTGGTCCAAAATCCATCCGGAAAATGGCGATGCCAATATCACGGCGCCGGGTAGGCAGAGCAGCCAGAATGCGTTGGCACGCGCACGCTCAGTGCGACTAAACCAGTGCGACAGCAAAATCAGCGTGGCCGGATAGACTCCGCTCTCCGCCACTCCAAGAAGCAACCGGAGCAGTAGGAGTTCGCGGTAGGTACGTGCAAAGCCACAGCCCACCGCAAAGATGGCCCATACCACCAGGAGCACGCTGATGAACTTAGCCCCAGAAGAAAATGCCGGCGACCGTTCCGGCTTGTTGCGGATCCAAATGCAGATCCCGGCTGATGTGCGGCAAAGCTAAAGAAATGTTTGTGCGATCGATAAACGCGATCGTGTACATAATCAGGGCGACGGGAATGATGCGGATCCAGCGGACTGAAATTCTGGACTGAGAGGCTCCGATTTTGGCGTCCTGCTGTCCGGCGGCTGTCATTGAGATGAGTGTGCTTCAATTTTCCACATTGCAGATTCAGCAGGGAATTGCTACGGCTGTATTTCGTACACCCGGACCTCGGCGTCCTTATTCTCGTGATGAGGCACAGCGAGATAGTAACGATTCAGCTCCGGCACCAGAATGCCCGTCTTTGCCCGGAAGGCGCCTGGAATCTTCGCCAGCAAAGCGTAGTGGTCGGGGTCCTTCTGCTGAAAAACATCCAAAGATCCGTCTCCAGCCAGGTAGAGACGCTTATTTTTCGCGTCGTAACTCATGTCATCGACCATACCGACCGCAGGCAGGCTGGTGACCACTTTACCGTTCTCTGAGTTGAAGACAATGAACTTTCCCGGCTTTCTGGTGGCCACAAATAAGCGGTGATCCGGTTCGTCAAAAGCCATCGCAACATTTGCCTGGGCGCCCGCCGGTAAGGGCCAGGTGGCTATCAATGCAGCTTTGTTGCGGTCGAGTACCCCGACCGCACTCTTGCCCGTAAGATTGCAAAACATCCGCGACCCAGATTTTTCAGGCACGATCGCTTCTACGTGATCGGTGTCAATTTTGATATCGGTTAACTTCTTCGCCGCATCGGTATCAATTACGGTGATCAACGAGTAAGGCGTATGAGCCTCTCGGCCCCCGTTTACGACGTAAAGGTGATGGGTTGCAGGATCGTACGCGATGGAATCCGCGTCGATCGATACTTTTATCTCCCCAAGTAGCTTGTAACTATTGCTGTCGTACACCTGAACTGCCGAAGCATCGCCAGCCACGATAAAAAGTTTCTTCAGATCCTTGCGGAATAAAAGGGAGTGCGGAGCCTCCACCTTGTCAAGAGTATGGACGAGCTGGTTTGTGTTGGTATCCAAGACAAGGAACTTATTATTCTCTTCCGCTGTTAAGAAAAGTCGGTGTCCATCGATGTCTGGAGCAAAGTGATCGAAGTCGCCGTCGTGAAGGCCGGGCAGCGGAATGGTTGCTACCAGTTTCAGAGGTGCGTGATCTTCAGCATTAGCTTTGTAGCTAATCGTCAGTGCGATCGACAGCGCAAACATCACAAAATGCATTCGCTTCATAATTGTCTCCAAGAGTGTCGCGCGCAACCATCAAAGCACTGGCACTCGACGGCGGATGCTATCCCACAGTAGGTGCCGAGTCAACGTATCTTCTCACTGTTGAGTGAGAAGCAAGCCTTGCAGTAAACCAAAGTAGCGTGTTTTCAAGCGAAATCACTCGCAACTCAAATTTGTAGCTGAACGGAAATTAATTTTGGTTTCAGTTCGCACGGAGGCGGATGAATTATGCTGTTTTCGCTGGTTCTGGCGCGGTCTGTCGGCCGCACTGAGATCGAAGAATTTTAAATTTGTTTCACACTAGAACACGGTTCAGGGAGAGAAAATGAAAAAGCATTTGTTGGTTCTTATGACTGTTTTCATTGCGCTAGGCATGAAAGTCCAGGCTGAAGAGACGGCGCCGCTCAAGCTGGTGCAGACCATAACGCTGCCTGCTGCCATCAAGGGGCATTTCGATCATTTTGAGGTTGATCTAAAAGGTGGCCGGCTGTTTGCGACTCCAGAGGGTTACAAATCTGTCCTGGTTTTCGACCTGAAGACTGGCAAACTCATCCACACCATAGGCGGGATCGAGAAGTCGCATGCCGTGCTCTATCGCGAAGACCTAAACCGCATATACGTGACAGATGGCGAAGCCGGAGATGTCAAGATATTCGATGGCAAAACCTACAAGTTGCTGTCCACCGTGAAACTGTTGGATGACGCTGATTCGATCGGGTACGACCCAGAGACAAAATACTTGTACATCGACAACGGCGGTGGTGATGTCCATCAGACGTATTCGATGGTCAGCGTTGTCGACACCACAGCTGGCAAGAAACTGGCCGACATCAAAGTTGACGGAGACACACTTGAAGCCATGGCTCTGGAAAAATCAAGCCCGAAAATATACGTCAATAACAAGGCAAAAAATCAGGTTGATGTCATTGACCGCGAAAAACATGAGGTCGTCGAAAGCTGGCCGGTTACCAAATGCAAAACCAACGTCGCCATCGGACTGGATGAAGCAGACCATCGTTTGTTTGTGGCTTGCCGCAGCGGGCTTATTTCTGTACTGGACACTCAAACGGGCAAGGAACTCACCACGCTGCCAATTACAAAAGGTGTCGACGACTTGAAATACGACGCGGCCAGTAAACGCATTTATGCTGCCGGCGACGGAAGTGTCGATGTGTATCAGCAGACCGACGCAGACAACTACAAAAAGCTCGGAACCGTTCCCACCGGGCCACTCGGAAAAACTGCGCGCCTGGTTCCTGAACTGAATCGATACTTCGTGGCCGTCCCGCAGCACGAAACGGAAAGCGCCAAGATTCTCGTATTCGAGGTCCACTAAACAACATTGCCCGCAGGGGCACCTTCTGGGCGCCCTCGCCGGGTATACGGTATCCGGCGGCTCTTCGGTATGCGATGATATTTGTAAGCTCGTATGCGCATTCTTTTAGTTGAAGACGAACGCAAGGTTGCAAGTTTTATTGCGCGCGCTCTGAAAGAAAACACTTACGCGGTCGATATAGCCGAGACAGGCGAGAAGGCCCTCGAGATGGGAACCGACGTCCACTACGACGCCATCCTGCTCGATGTTCGACTACCCGGCATGAGTGGTATTGAAGTGTGCCGCGAGTTGCGGCAGCGGGGAATTGAGTCGCCCGTTCTGATCTTGACGGCCCGAGGTCTGACCGACCAGAAGGTCGAAGGACTCGACGCTGGCGCGGACGACTACCTAACCAAACCCTTTGTCCTGGCAGAACTACTCGCTCGCGTACGGGCCCTGGTGCGACGGGGCTTCCACAGCGGCAACGCAAAACTAAGCTACGCGGACCTCTCTCTCGACCGACACCGGCGGCGCGCCATGCGTGGCCATGAATTGATTCCTCTCACGTCCAAGGAATTCGCGCTGCTTGAGCTTTTCCTGCTTCGTGCTCCTGAGCTAGTGACTCGTAGCGAAATTGTCGAGCATGTCTGGGATTGCCACTTCGATAGCGAGACAAATCTTGTGGAAGTCTATATCAACCGTTTGCGCAAGAAGCTTGAGCCAGCTCAATCTGTGAAGCTGCTTCACACCGTTCGTGGTGTCGGCTACCGCCTCGGGATGCCCGAATGAGAGCGAAGACTCTTCGCTTTCGCATGATGCTGTTGTTCACCACGGTGGTCGGGGTTCTCCTGGCCGGGTCGTACCTTGCGTTCTTTGGCCTCCTCACCCGCGCGGTTCGCACCCAACTGAACCGCCAGTTATTGGAAACCGCTCGACCGATCATCGCTGACATCATTACCGAACCGCAAGCACAGGACGTGAACCGGTTGGATATTCCCGGGGAGTTTTTTGAACTGCTGGACACAACCGGGCAGCTCCTTCAACGTTCCAAAAATGTTTCGGCTCCAATCGATTTGAACGGAATCAACCTTGCGATTTCACGTCCGACCTTCGGCAGTGCCACCATCGGGCACGAGTCAATCCGCATTGCACTGGTTCCTTTTCAACAAGGCAATCAAACGCGTGTTTTATTGGTAGCTATTCCCACACTAGGAACCAATAGTGTGCTCGACAGTTTTGGCAGGGTTGCCCTGTTGCTCTTTCCTCTCAGTCTCGCGCTGACGGCCAGCATTTCGGCCTTCTATGTAGGTAGAAGTCTGGCGCCGATCAAAGCTCTTACGCAACATGCCGCTCTCATGGCAAGAAGGGTCACCAATCGGAGTGGGTTCTGGTCGCCGCTACCCGTGTCCTCTCCCTACGACGAACTGAGTCGCCTGGCTGAGACGTTTAACCACTTGTTCAAGGGGATTGACTCAGCCGTCGGTCAGTTGCGCCAGTTTGTGACCGACGCTTCGCACGAACTGCGCACACCGCTCTCCGTTCTGCACGGTGAGACGGAACTGCTGCTGTCTAAACCCCGAAATGCCGAAGAATATCGAAAGACTCTGTCCGACTTTGGTGACGAGTTCAAGAAGCTGAATCGGATAGTAGAAGGATTATTCACCCTTTCCATGGCTGACGCCGGACAGCTCCAGTTGATGTCTGAGCCTCTTTACATTAACGAGGTGCTGGAAGAAGCTTGCGCCCTTGTGACCTCACGCGCACTCGCAAAAAATATTGCCATTGTTCGAGAGCTAAACGAGGAAGTTCCTTACTCCGGCGACGAGGCTTTTCTGCATCAGCTATTTCTAATTTTTCTCGATAATGCAATCAAGTATTCTTCCGAAGGAAGCAGGGTCCGCGTAACTCTAGAGCAGGACGCGGATAAGATTCGAGTTCACTTCGAAGATCAGGGCATGGGAATTTCAAGCGAGCACCTGCCTTTCATATTTGAGCGCTTCTATCGTGCTGCCCGGCACAGCAGTGCGGAAACTCATAGCGGCGGCTTAGGCCTGGCCATCGCACAGGCTATTGTTCGTGCTCAGGGTGGCGTTATCGAGTGTCGGAGCACGCCAGGCGCGGGCTCAACTTTCACCGTGGTTTTGCCCGCAACTCATCACTCAAGCAATCTCGAAAGTAAACCTGAACAGAAATTAATCTTAGGTTAACGGGTATACAGGCGTACATTGGCCTGCGCCACAAAGTGGAGGTGAGCCGATGTCCTCTGGAAGAGCGATTGGGCTATCCGTAGCAACATTGTTTCTGGGAATTCTATGTTCAATTCCGGCGAGCGCGCAGGTCGCCGGAGCAACTCTTTCCGGCACGATAACAGACTCGTCGGGTGGGGTTGTGCCCAGCACGCAAGTCATTATTAAAAACGTCGCGACCGGGGTTACAACCCAGGTTACAACGAACTCGGCCGGCTTCTACACTGCCCCAAATTTGCTACCCGGAGATTACTCGGTCACCGTCTCGGCCAAGGGATACACCGTCGAGGAGAGAACTGGGATTTCGCTCACCGTCGGCGCGCAGCAGGTATTCGATCTTACTCTGCATGTTGGAAGCACCAAAGAAGTATTGAGTGTCACCGCTGAAGCTCCTGCTGTACAACTCACAAGTTCAGACATTAGCGCGGTAGTGAATGCGACCACTGTCCGCGAATTGCCGCTCAACGGCCGCAGTTGGACAGATCTGGCAGAACTGCAGCCCGGAGTAAATGCGATTCACACGCAGCCCGATTTTTCAGCAGGCACCGATCGAGGCAATCGCGGTTTCGGTCAGCAGTTGACTATTTCCGGCGCCCGACCGCAGCAAAACAACTATCGCCTGGATGGCGTCAGCCTCAACGACTACGCCAACGGAGCGCCCGGCAGTGTATTGGGCGGAAACCTGGGCGTGGACGCCATTCAGGAATTTTCTGTGTTGACCAGTAACTACTCGGCGGAATATGGCAAGACCTCCGGAGGCGTGGTCAACGCTATTACTCGATCCGGGACAAATCAGTTCCACGGCAGCGTATACGAGTTTCTTCGCAACAGCAGCCTCGATTCAAAGAATTATTTCGATGTGGGGAAAATTCCCCCATTCAAGAGAAATCAGTTTGGTGCGGCCATAGGCGGCCCAATTTTCAAGGACAAGACATTCTTTTTCGCAGACTACGAAGGCATCCGGCAGTCAAAGGGCATCTCGAACCTTACTACGGTACCTTCTCAGGCCGCACGGAATGGACTGATGTGTTCGAATCCCGCAGGGGCAGATCCCAATAATCCTTGTACGACCTCCCCGCTTCCTGTAGGACCGAACACCGATGCGAATGGCGTAGATTTGAACGCAAAGGCCTATCTTACGTTCTACCACCTACCCGACCCGGGCACGGTTTTTGGAAATGGCGATCTAGGTACCTACACGTTCGTCGGCCAGCAGGTGGTTAACGAGAATTTCTTTACTGGACGTGTCGACCACAGGTTCTCCAACAGCGACAGCTTGTTCGGGACCTACATGTATGACAAGACTCCATATTCTTCGCCCGATGGACTGAACAACGTGGAGTTCGACACATTGACCTCGCGGCAGTTCGCTTCGGTGGAGGAGACCCACATCTTCACCTCTCGCTTTGGCAATTCCATCCGCCTTGGAGGAAACCATGAAGCAGTCGCCAATAATCAGAGCCTCAAGGCGATCAATCCGGCTGCGGCCGATACATCTTTGGGAGTCGGAGGGTCCGCATTCGCAGGCCGGGCGGCAGCCCAGGTCCTCATGGGAGGCGGCGTTACGGACTTTACTGGTGGGTTGGGAGGAAGCCCTACTTACTACTACCATTGGAACTCCGCCCAGCTCTATGACGATGCTTTCCTCACCCAAGGCACGCACTCACTCCGCTTCGGCTTCGCTGTTGAACGTGAGATGCTCAACTTGCTTGCCGATACCGATCCAAATGGAATCTGGAACTTCGATGATCTCCAAGGATTTCTCACCAACCAGCCCACGAAATTTCAAGGTGGAATAGCCAGCACGCTTTCGCCGCGCAATCTGCGGCAGACTCTCTTCGGCGCATACTTGCAGGACGACTGGCGCGCAAGACCAAACCTGACGCTTAATCTCGGCCTGCGCTACGAAATGTCAACCGTGATATCGGAGACTTCGGGCAAGCTGGCAAACCTGCGGCACATCTCAGACGCCACAGCCCACTTGGGTGATCCCTTCTTTAACAATCCAACGCTGAAGGATTTCGAGCCGCGCGTTGGTTTTGCATGGGACCCCTTGCGTAACGGGAAGACCGCAGTCCGTGGCGGAGTCGGGCTATTCGATGTGCAGCCGCTGCCATATCAGTTTCCTCTTCTGACGAGTCAGGCCATTCCATTTTTCTCCTATACCGTGGTTAAGACTCCGACAGCGGTATGCTCCACGCCCTGTCCAAATCCTTTCCCCAACTTTGGTGGCCAAAATATTTCATTTCCGGCGAATAGATTGCGCACGACTTATCTGGAGCCGAACCCCAAGCGCAATTATGTGACGCAGTGGAATCTCAATATCCAGCAGCAGCTTGCTCCCAGCTTGACCGCAATGATTGCTTATGTAGGCTCACGAGGCGTGCATCAACCATTCCGGGTAGACGATGCAAACATGGCAATCCCCACTAAGACGTCCGCCGGATATCTTTGGCCCCTGAGCGCCAGCATCATCAACCCGAATTTTGGCTCGATCAAGGGAATGTTCTATGACGGACACTCTCAGTACGATGCTATGGAAGCGCAGCTGGCTAAACGCATGAGCCACGGTTTTCAGGTGCAAGGCACATTCACCTGGAGTAAGAGCATTGATAGCAGCTCGGCCTCAGTTGCGGGGGATTCGTTCGCCAATTCAATCTCCAGCCTCAACTGGTTCGACCTAAAGTTGACCCGCGGCCCATCGGATTTCAACGTCGGACGTACCGTTGTGGTGAACGGCGTATGGGATGTCCCCACTCCGAAATCTTTTGTCGGGCCGGCGCAAGCGGTCTTGGGAGGATGGGAACTGGGGCTTATCTTTACTGCGAGTGACGGCGTGCCGTTCACAGCGACTTGGGGAACCGGTTCGGATCCGGCACTCACTCAAAGTGGCGATGATTGGGCTTTCCCCAACCGGCTTGGCGGCTCCGGGTGCAGCAAGCTTACCAATCCTGGAAATCCGGGGCATTACATCAAAACAGAATGCTTTGCCGTTCCCGTTGCGCCCAGCTTGGCTTTTTGGAACGCCAATTGTGATCCTGCTCCCGGAGGGTCGCCATTACCACCGGGAGATCTCCGGTGCTTCAATCTCCGCGGCAATGCCGGGCGCAACATTCTGGTGGGCCCGGGGATCTCGGAACTTGATTTCTCTCTGTTCAAGAACAACAGCATTAAGAGCATCTCAGAAAAGTTCAACATTCAATTCCGCGCGGAGATTTTCAATATTCTCAATCACGTCAACTTTGCTCCTCCCTCAACCCCAACGAATACGGATATTTTCGATGGTACGGGGGGTCCTAACCAGCAGGCTGGTGTGCTAACGCGGACCACGACCACAGCGCGGGAGATTCAGTTCGCGGTAAAAGTGATCTTCTAGTCAGTGGAGCACCTACACCCGCCGCAGGGCTAGGATGGTGCTCCGCCGCCGAAGTCCGCGGGTTGCAAGTTTGCCCTCCCCGCAACCCGCGGACGGTGCGCCACTTCAATCGTCAGTTGTAACTGCTGGGTAGCCATCATAAATAGCCAGGGACCAAGATGAGATATTCATATCCAAGAAAAGGAAATGCCGAAGGAAATACAGAAGAGCAGTGCACAGAGGTCAAACCTGAATTCCACTCAGTGAGTCTTACCCGCCGCAGTTTGCTGCAGAACTCCGCCTTGATTGCAGCGGCTTCAATGTTTCCGCGCCTCGCCGCAGCTTCCGCGCATGAGATCAGTCCGGTCATGGAGAAACTCAGCTCCTACATGTCTGAGGCCCGCAACCGCGTGCTGCCCGACAATGTCGTGCAGGAGACCGAGCATCACATCCTCGACACCATCGCTGCCATGGTTTCTGGGTCTGACTTGGCCCCTGGCCGCATGGCGATCGACTTCGCTCGCTCCTACGGTGGCGAGAAAATTGCTACAGTAGTCGCTTCTAACATCCTCTGTGGACCGATCGAAGCGGCACTCGCCAACGGCGAGCTCGCGCATTCCGACGAAACCGATGACGATTTCACCACAGGAGGATCGCATCCCGGATGCGCTGTCGTACCCGCGGCTCTCGCTGCAGGCGAGCAATTCGGCGTCAGTGGGACGCATTTCTTGCGCGCGGTCACCCTCGGCTACGACGTCGCTCTGCGCGCCATGAGGACCGTTGGTCCTGGAATGAAAGAAACGCACAATCTGGTTGGAACCATGGGAGCGACAGCGGCAGCGGGGTGCACCGCCAGTCTCAACGCGCAGCAAATGCGCTGGCTGCTTGACTACGCTGCGCAACAGGCTGGCGCCGGCATCGGCGCCTGGCGGCGCGACACTGAGCATATCGAAAAGGGTTTCCTCTTCGGCGCAATGGGGGCCCGCAATGGGGTCAACGCCGCCCTGGTCGTTCATTCCGGCTGGACTGGAGTTGACGACATTCTTTCCGGTCCGAACAACTTTGTGGAGTCCTACAATCCCAAAGCCGATGCCGCGGGCATGATCGATCAATTGGGTGAGGTGTATGGGGTAACCCTAACCACGCTAAAGAAGTGGACGACTGGCGGTCCTATACAAGCACCGCTGGACGCGCTTGAAAATCTACAAAAACGTCACCCCTTCCAGGCGGACCAGGTAAAACAGGCGGTAGTGCGGGTTGCGACCAGTGCGGCCTATACCGTAAATAACCGTGATATGCCGGATATCTGTCTGCAGCACTTAGTCGCAGTGATGCTGCTCGACAAGACAGTTTCCTTCCGAGCAGCCCACGACAAGCCTCGCATGCAAGATGCGTCCGTTCTGCGTGAGCGAGCGAAAGTACAACTCGTGCCTGATGCAGAATTGGAAAAGCTGATACCGGTGCGCGTGGCCGTTGTTGAACTAACGTTGTTGGACGGCACGCAGCTTAGCGAGCGTGTCGAGCACGTTCGCGGCACTCCTGAAAATCCGATGACTCGCGATGAAGTAGTGGCGAAGGCGTGCGAGTTGATGACTCCGGTTCTCGGTGCGGAAAAATGTTCGAGGCTAATCGAGCGCGCGCTTGCACTCGCCACGGTGAAGGACATCCGCGAACTTCGTCCATTACTTTCACATGCCTGATCAGGTTGGAGCGAAGATGAAAAGCATAACGATACTTTTTCTCGTGATAACAATTTCTGCAACTTTGGCATTACCACAGGACCAGCCTGCCGCAGATAAAGGAGCGCCGCTGCTCTTGGTCCAGGAAATTCCTCTGCCGAACGTGGGAGGTCGCATCGATCACTTCACGTTCGACGGAAAACGCAAACGGGTTATAGGCGCCGCCCTTGGCAACAACACGGTCGAAGTCGTAGATACGTTCGCCGGTAAGGACATACACAGCATCATCGGTGCAGCCAACCCACAGGGTCTGGTTTATGTAGGCGAGTTCGACAGGCTGTTCGTCGCGAATGGCACAGACGGGAAACTCAGGATTTATGACGGAGATTCGTTCAGTCTGCTGAATACGGTCGACATCGGGGAGGACGCCGACAATGTCCGATATGATCCGGCAGGAAAACGAGTCTATGTTGCCTTTGGGGGAGACGAGGAGGGTAGCATTGCCGTGATCGACGCCGCCAGCGGCAAACGGCTCGAGGACGTTGCCAAGCTTGACGCTCACCCAGAGTCGTTCCAGATCGCTACGTCAAAACCGGTAATCTACGCCAATATCGCTACCAAGGCGAAAGTAGTGGTTATCGATCGGAATACGCATAAGGTCACCAATTGGCCTTTGAAGTCCGGAAAGGCCAATTATCCAATGGCGCTGGACGAAGCCGACCGTCGCCTCTTTGTAGTGACCCGAAAACCGGCACAGCTCGTAGTACTGGACTCTGATAGCGGTGCGACGGTTGCGAGTGTTCCTTGTGTGAGCGACGCCGACGACCTGTACTTCGACACAGGCAGAAAACGTATCTATATTCCCGGAGGCGAGGGCTTCATCAGTGTCATCGAACAAACTGACCCGGATCATTACCAGTCCATAGCCAAGATTCCGACGACGGTCGGAGCACGCACCGGCCTTTGGTATGAAAAACGAGACCGGCTTTATTTGGCTGTGCCCGCCACCTCCAAACAGGGTGCCGCATTGTGGGTATATGCCCCGGAAGACTGAGTGACACTATGCACAAGCCTTCCGTCATCTGGTTGACTGCGGTCGTCTTCCTGATTGGATGCGGCACCCGGTTAACAAACTCTCAAGAGGCTGAAAAGCAGCCTTTACATCTCGTTCGGACGATTCCTCTGCCGAACATCATAGGCCGCCTTGACCATATGGATGTGGATGTCAAAGGCAAGCGGCTGTTCGTTGCAGGGCTGGAAAATGGCTCGCTGGAAGTGATCGATCTACAGGCTGGCAAGTGGATAGGAACCATTCCCGGATTCAAGAAATCGCAGGGTGTCTTGTATGTTCCGGAACTCGACAAGCTGTTTGTGGCAAGCGGCGACGACGGAATGCTACGAGTGTTTCGAGGGCACACGCTCGAACTTCTCGATTCGATCCACCTCGAGGCGGGACCGAACCGTGTGGTTTACGAACCTCATTCGAAACTTGTCTACGTGGGTTATGGCGGCAAGGACGCCGGAAAAGATTATGGCGAAGTCGGAGTCATCGATGCAAGCAATGACAAAGCTGTTGGCTCAATAAAGGTTGCCGCTCATCCATCTGAACTCCTGCTGGACAAATCTGGAACGACGCTATTTGTTTTCATTTCCATTGCGAACCAACTGCAGGTGATCGACACCAACAAACGACAGGTCGTTTCGACCTGGCGAGTAAGCAGCCAGCGCCCAGGTGACGCGGCTTTTGACGAATCGACCTCTCGGCTGTTCATAGGCACCCGCACTCCTCCCGAAATGATTGTGATGGACTCGAAGTCGGGTAAGGAAGTCGACCATCTACCAACGGTCGAGGGTATGGACGGCGTCCACTTCGATGCAGAGCGCAAGCGGGTATACGTTTCTGGGGGACGAGACTTGCCGGTTGGTCTTGCGTATGCGTATCAACAGAAGGATGCCGACCATTACGAGAATATTGGCAAGGTCCCCACACGCGCCGGCGCCGGCACCTCATTCTGGTCACCTGCGCTAGATCGTTATTACGTCGCCGCTCCCGCCAACGACAAGGAAGGTGCGGCGATTCTGGTGTATGCACCCGGCGAGTCCGCGACAACCGATGCTCTTGATTTCCAGCTTTTTAAAACCAAGGTCGAGCCGATTTTCTTGAAGCAGCGTCCCGGACACGCCCGCTGCTATGGTTGCCACATCCTGCCGAACAGGGGTTTTCATCTCGAGCCGCTGTCTCCGGGAAGCACAGAGTGGAACGACGAACAATCACAGCGTAACTTCCAGCACGTTTTGCAGCATGTCGTTCCCGGAGATCCCTCTTCCAGCAGGCTGTTGCTTCATCCTCTTGCGCCAGAGGCCGGGGGAGATGCGTTTCACTCAGGCGGCAGGCAGTTCGCATCGCGGAACGATCCCGACTGGCTTCTTTTCGCTGAATGGGTACGAGGCGGCCCAACGAAAGCTGTTTCTGAGTCACCTGCCAAAGTCCTGATCTACGTCACGAACAGCGCCGGCGATACGATTAATGTGATCGATCCTGCCAGTAATAAAGTCGTGCAAGTAATCAGCGGCATAGAGTTGCCGCATGGCATCGTTTTCTCTCCTGACGGATCGCGTATTTACGTCAGCAATGAATCCGAGAGCGTACTGGACGTAGTTGATCGGCGCAGCGGCCGAATTCTTAAGAAAGTTTCTCTCAGCGCCCGGCCCAACAATCTTACGATCAAGAAGGATGGAAGCCAGGTGCTGGTGGGCATCCGCACCGAGCCGGGCGTGATTGATGTGATTGACACGGCTTCGCTCACACGCGTGAAGAGCATTCCCGTCGACGGAGGTGTACACAACGTATTCGTCACGCCGGACGGTAAGTACGCGATCAGCGGTTCGATCGAAAAGAAGAGCGCCACAATTGTAGACCTCAGTACGGAGAACACGGTGTCGGTAGTCAAGTTTGATAGGGCAGTTCGGCCGATGAGCTTCGAGACAAATCCCGACGGTTCGACCAGCCGCATTTTCGTCCAGCTCTCAGGTTTCAACGGATTCGCTGTTGTAGATTTCGCAAAACGGGCAGAGGTGGCGAGAATCAAGCTGCCAGATAAACCCGGTGGATTCGGCATGTTCGAGGGGCGGCTCGGCGTTCCCTCGCACGGAATTGGGACATCGCCTGACGGCAAGTCGCTCTGGGTCAACAGCACTTTGGCCAATGCCGTCTTCAAGTACTCACTTCCCGATCTCAAGTTGATTGGCTATGCGACACTCCCCGAAGTTCATCCGCTGGGTCGTCCGCCAACTGGCTCGGTCCCCGAGTGGATCACGTTTACGCCAGACAGCAAAGTTGTGTATGTTTCGAACTCAGGAGCAGGATCGGTCTCTGCTATCGACACAAATACAATGAAGGAAATAGCTGTGATCCCCGTAGGCGAAGTGCCGAAGCGGATCAGTACCTTGGTCCTTCACTGAAACTCTGATTGCGGTTCTAATGAACTTCAAAAACATAATTCGGGAAGCGACCGCCGCCCTCAAGCGTAATTGGGTGAGAAGCGTTCTCACGATTGTGGGCATCTCGGTGGGAGTGGGTGCATTCATCTGCGTTGTGGCGATTGGCAATGCCGGCAGCAGCAGTATCGAGAGCCAGCTTCAGAGTTTGGGCGACAACTTTATTTGGATTGAGGCCGGGAGCCGCGCCAGAAACGGCGTCCGCTATGGCGCTCGCGGTGATCGCACTTTGGTTCTTGGTGACGCTGCTGCAATCGCGGAACAGATTCCCCTGGTCAAGAGCATGTCTCCAAATGTCGACGGAAGCCTTCAGGTCATTTATGGAGGGGAAAACTGGTCTACGCGGTTTCGAGGCGTCACTCCAGTGTTCCTGCAAATTCGAAGATGGAAGATGAGATTGGGAACGTTCTTCAGCGATGCTGATGTCGAAGCGGCCGCGCCGGTTTGCGTTCTGGGTCAGACGGTGGTCGACAACCTCTTTGGTACCGATGATCCCGTCGGCAAGAGCGTACGCGTCCAAAGTATGCCCTGCAAAGTGGTGGGCGTGTTGCAGGCCAAAGGATTTTCCGCGACCGGGCAGGACCAGGACGACTTTATCGTGATGCCTTTCACCACCGCGGAGAAAAGGATTACCGGAACCTTCTGGCTTGATGACATCTTCTGCTCGGCTGTTTCGCGCGAAGCCATGCCTGAGGCTACCAAGCAAATCGTGGCCCTGCTGCGCGAGCGCCACCATCTCAATCCGGCCGAAGATGACGATTTCAATGTCCGTCGCCCGGAAGACGTAGTACAGGCTCAACTGGCAACCAGCCGGATCATGACCGTACTCTTGGCCAGCGTCGCGTCTTTATCTCTACTGGTGGGTGGCATCGGCATTATGAATATCATGTTGGTGTCGGTCACTCAGCGCACGCGGGAGATCGGACTGCGGTTGGCTGTAGGCGCAACGGAATCTGACGTTCAATTGCAATTTCTGAGCGAAGCGATCGCGCTCAGCCTGCTGGGAGGGTTGCTCGGCCTTTTGGCGGGATTCCTTTCGTCGGCGTTGGTTGAGAATCTGTTCCAAATGCCCACGAAGCTTTCGCCTGAGATTTTTGCGATCGGCGGAATTTTCTCAGCGAGTATCGGAATTCTTTTCGGTTACTACCCTGCCCGAAAGGCCTCTCAGCTCGACCCCATCCAAGGTCTTCGTTACGAATAGTTCAGTGCTGTCCACAAACTCCCGACCACCCATTCCGTCTGAACGTGATCCGTTCCACTACTCGTAGCGAAGAGCTTCAATCGGATGCAATTGGGCCGCTTTGCGCGCTGGATAGAAGCCGAAGAAGACTCCAACCGCCATGGAGAACAACACTGCAATGACGATCACGATTGGAGAAACCAGAACCGGCCAGCCGAGGGTCTGCGTAATGACGTAAGACGCAGTGAGTCCGAATAGGATTCCGACTGTTCCGCCCATCAGGCTGAGCACCACAGCTTCAGTAAGAAACTGTTGCTGGACATCGCCTTCAGTTGCCCCGATTGCCATTCGCAGACCGATTTCGCGGGTTCTCTCAGTAACCGACACCAACATGATGTTCATAATGCCGATACCGCCCACCACAAGTGAAACGCTTGCTATTGAAGCCAGCAATAAAGTCATGACTCTGCCAGCTTCGTCGGCCACATCGGCCATGTCGGCGAGATTGCGCACGAAGAAATCATCATCCGCGCCAGGGCGAATATGGTGCCGATCGCGAAGCAGGGAGGTGATTTGCTTCTGCGCGGCGTAGCTGGCCTCACGCGAGACGGCCGATACCATGATCCATCGTAACCAGGGTTGGCCGGTGACTTTCTTTTGAAGCGTGGTCAGCGGAATTAGGATGATGTCATCCTGGTCATCGCTCATGGCGGCCGATGTCCCCTTGGGAGATAGCACGCCCGTCACGCGAAACGGCAAGTTGTTTATGCGGAGAGTTTGGCCGACGGGATCAGTCGCGCCGAAAAGGTTCTTGCGGACTGTCTCCCCGATCGCGGCCACATTGGCTGACATGGTCACATCATCTTGCGTAAATCCTGATCCCTCCTGAAACGGCCAGTTGCGAATATCAAAGTATTGAGGCTCGGTGCCGTTCAGCCGTGTGGCCCAATTGTCATTCCCAAAAACTACCTGTCCGGTTGAACTGCTGCCCGGTGCTGTGGCATGTGCGGCTGGACATTCGCGCAATATTGCCAACATGTCGTCGTATACCAGGCTCTTCGTCGATCCCCATCCCATATGCATACCGCCGCGCGTAACCGTTCCAGCGCCAACAAATAACAAATTCGAACCCATGGCCTGAATCTGCTCTTGCATAGTTTGCCGCGCACCTTGGCCGACCCCGAGCATGGCGATTACAGCTCCAACGCCAATGATGATTCCCAGCATGGTCAGGATGGAGCGCATCTTATTGCGCGACAAAGCTCGCATTGCGATGCGGATGATTGCAAGCAGATCCATATTTAGCTCACTGCTGATTTCGTTCAATCCTCTAGCGTTGGCAGGGTCTTAATTACTTCCGAAGCCCGCGGCCGGTTCTGGACGGGCTCGTCGCGGCGGATCTTACCGTCGCGAAATTGAATGCTGCGTTTCGCGAAATTTGCGATATCGGGTTCGTGGGTCACGAGCACGATCGTCAGTCCTTCATCATTCAATTTCTGGAAAATGTCCATGATCTCCACTGATGTACGGCTATCCAAATTTCCCGTAGGTTCGTCCGCCAGAAGAATCGAGGGACGGTTCACTAAGGCACGGGCAATAGCCACCCGCTGCTGTTGACCTCCTGAAAGCTGCGACGGAAAATGTTCCATGCGGTCTGCAAGGCCGACCAGGGCCAACGCCTCGCGCGCTCGCTTTTCCCCTTCCGACTTGCTGATTCGGGCATACAGTGTAGGCAATTCCACGTTCTCCAGCGCGGTAGTTCGCGAAAGCAGGTTGAATCCTTGAAACACAAATCCTATTTTGTGGTTGCGAATAGTGGCGAGTTCTTTCTTGGTTAGTTTGGAGACTTCGACGCCTTCCAAAAGATAGCGGCCCGCACTTGGCTTATCGAGACAACCCACAATATTCATGAACGTAGATTTGCCGCTGCCGCTGGAGCCCATAATGGCTACGAATTCCGCTTGCGCGATGCTGACGCTCACGCCCCGCAAGGCGTGCACCCGAGTCTCTCCCAGATCGTAGTACTTATGGACCTCCTGGACTTGGATCACGGCTTTGAGATTCTGCCTTATAGTAAGATTCGCCTCGGATTGTGCGGTCGTGGCCATGTTGAATGCTTGTGGTTCCGCGACTGTTAGCGGCGTTGAGCAGCGCCCATGCCGGGAGCCGAGGTCTTGTTGGCAGTCATTGAACCTGTGACCAGTTCTTCGCCTGGCTTCAATTCGCCCTTCACAACCTCCGCCACCTCAGTAACGGTGTGGTCCGTTATCCCGGTGCGGATCTTCACCGGCTCAATCGTCTCGTCCGGATGCAGCTTCCAGAGGACCGCAATATCAAGACGCGGAGCTCGTTCCTGTTCCGTATCGTTTCCGCCAGACTGTGAGCCCGTTGCGTGCGCGCGGTCTCGCTTGCCGGCCACGCCCCCGCCAGAGCTGTCGCTCGCGATCGAAGCGGTGGTGTTGTCGTCCAATCCGTATTTTTGATAGAGCGCGCGGATTTCTTCCACCTTCAGATCGGGTTTGTATCGCAATGCCCCATTCGGCACGCGCAGGGCATTGTTGGCCGAAGCTACGGGAATCGTGATGTACGCCGTCATGCCCGGAAAAAGCTTCAATTCCGGATTGTCGAAATCAATCACTGTGTTGTAGGTGACGACATTCTGCACTGTGGTCGCATTCATCCTGATTTGCGAGACGCGGCCAGTGAACGTGTCCCGTGGAAATGCATCCACTTTGAACGTGACCACTTGCCCCTTCTTGATCATGCCCACATCGGACTCATCTGTAGCGGCGTACACCTGCATCTTGGTCAGGTCCTGCGCAATGGTGAAGAGCGTAGGGGCCTGCAATGATGCCGCCACCGTCTGACCCACATCCACGTTGCGTGCGATCACCGTGCCATCAATTGGCGCGTGTATGGTGGTGTAGTCAAGGTTGGTTTGTGCCACAGTCAAGGCAGCACGTTTCTGTTGCTGCTGGGCGACCGCTTGTGTGACGAGAGCGGCGGCCGCAGAAACTGCCGCCACGGCCGAATCGTGGTTGGCCTTCGCCAGATCAAGTTGCTGTTGGCTCATTACATTTTCTTTCGTGAGCCCGACTGCGCGTTCATAGTCCGCTTTGGTTTGAATGTCGGCTGCCTTTGCCTTTTCCAGGTTGGCTTTGGCCGAGGCCACATTGGCTTCCGCGTTGGCCAGGTCCGCCTTGGCCTGTAGCAAAGCCCCTTGGAAGAGCGGGGGATCGATCTGCGCGACCACCTGCCCTTTCTTTACGCGTGAATTGAAATCCACATAAAGATGGGAAATGGTGCCCGAAACCTGCGACCCTACCTGGACGGTGATAACAGCATTGATCGTGCCGGTCGCTTCCACGACCTCGCGAATGTCTCCGCGATCCGCCTTGCTCGTAAAGTATTGCGGCCTTTCTTGCCCTTTGAACTCAAAGGCAGCAAAGACAGCGATTGCGATAATCGTTCCTGTTGCAATCAGCCAGTAACGCTTGAGCACTCGCACCCGAATTCCTTATCCTTTCGAACTGACCAGTTTCCATCCCACTCTCAATCAAGTAGATGGAGAGCGCAAGGGAGAAGTTGTGCTAACGCTGCCTTCATTTGTGCCGGAGCAGGTACCTTCTCAATATCTAACCTGATGGATGCTGATTATCTTTCAGTAAGGGGCCACTACACATGAACTCCAGATTAAAAGTGCTTCAGTATCAACGACCGGATCAAGAGTTCCTATTTTTCTCATTGCCGTTGCAGTTCACCTCAAGCTGCGGAGATCTGGGGTTTTCTTGTCTCGACAACGTTGTGCGCCGACGCCGGGGATGAGAACAGAACTCCGAGACCTTCGGCCAGTGTTGGATGAGTCAGGACCGCATCGCGGAGGGCGGTGTAGGGCAGCCCTGCGATCATCGTAATCTGGACAGCGGCGAGGATCTCCCCCGCACCGACACCGAAAGCCGTGAAACCGAGAATTCGATCGCTATCAGCCTCCACGAGGGCCTTCAAGAAGCCGCGCGTTTCAGAAAGTGTGCGGGCACGCAGGTTGGCTTCCATTGGGACCTTGAACAGACGGTACGGAATCCCCTTCGCTTTCGCGTCGTTCTCATGTAGTCCGACGTGGGCCAATTCCGGGTCGGTAAACAGACAATAAGGAACTTGCCTGCCCGCGGTCATACGGTTGCCGCCGGTTAAATTGGCATGGACTACGCGGAAATCGTCAACGCTGATGTGCGTGAATTGCGGGCTACCGGCGACCTCGCCGATCGCCCAGACGCCGGGCGCGGTAGTCTGCAGCCGCTCATTGACCTTGATGTATCCCCGGTCGGTGAGCTCAACTCGGGCTAACTCCAATCCAAGTCCTTCGGTGTTTGGAGTGCGCCCTGTGGCAACAAGCAGGTGAGTACCTGTCAGCGTCTTATCGGTTCCATTCTGTTCGAACACAATGGTCACCGAGTCTCCCGATTTTCCAGACACGCGTTTGATACGTGCATTCAGATGAACGTCGATGCCTTCGTCGTTAAGCAGATCGTTCAGAGCCTCACAAACGTCCGGGTCTTCTTTAGGCATCAGGCGTGCATTGCGATCAATCACAGTCACTTTGCTGCCGAATCGCCGCATCGCCTGCGAAAGCTCTACTCCTACGTAGCCACCGCCGATAACGAGCAGATGTTCGGGG
>WNFR01004394.1_pt1 | contig 35376 bp, 33 predicted proteins | sample 5400221 | NCBI WGS metagenome assembly WNFR01 (sample SAMN13153357, study PRJNA577476) | soil metagenome | isolation source: 40 cm soil under Madrone tree | place: USA:California | collected 2016-06-14 | reverse complement strand
CCGGGTTTTTCTGGAGATAACAACCAAAGGTGAGTAGTGTTTTAGAGATCATCCCGCTCGGCGGTATCGGCGAGTTTGGGATGAATTGCATGGCTCTGCGCTATGGCGACGAGATGTTGATACTCGACGCCGGGATGGGCTTTCCGGAAGAGACTGCCTACGGCGTTGACGTCTGCGTTCCCAACTTTGAATTCCTCGAAGAGTATCGCGACCACATCACCGCGATAGTGCTCACGCACGGCCACGAAGATCATCTTGGCGCCCTGCCTTACCTCCTTAAGAGATTTAACGTTCCCGTTTACTGTTCGCACTTCACTGCTGGTTTGGCTGAAAGCAAACTGGAAGAGCACGACTTGCTTGGCGATGTTTTGCTCCACCGCGTTGAGCCGCGTGACATAGTCGATCTCGGGTGTTTTAGTGTTGAGTTCATTCGCGTCTCTCACTCGCTCGTTGATTGCTTTTCGCTGGCTATCAGAACGCCTGTTGGAACTATCATCCATACCGGCGACTATAAAGTGGACGAAACGCCGGTGATTGGCGAGCCGATTGATTTGCGTTCGTTCAGGCGTTACGGGCAAGAGGGAGTGCTGGCGCTGCTTTCTGATTCAACAAACGCGACCGTGCCAGGTCGCACTCCTTCAGAACGCGCAGTAATACCGGCCTTTGAAGAGATCTTTGCCGAAGCCAAGGGACGTATAGTCGTTGCCGCATTTGCCTCGTCAATTCACCGGCTCCAGATTGTCCTCGACGTCGCGCAACAGTTTAATCGACGTGTGTGCGTATTGGGTCGCTCAATGCAGAAGAATGTCGAGGTCGCAGACCGGCTGGGTTATCTCGACGTTCCTGATGGCTTGCTGGTTTCGCTCAATCAGGCGAAACAAATGAGCGATGACGAAATCGTGTTTCTGGTAACAGGTTCGCAGGGTGAGACGCGCGCAGCACTGTCACAAATGTCGACGCAGAGCTACAAAGGGCTCATGATTGAAGAGGGCGATACGGTTGTGCTTTCCGCCCGCATAATTCCTGGCAACGAACGCGTGATTTCGCGCATGATTGGATACATCTACAAACGTGGCGCGAATATCATTGAAGAGAAACGACGACTCGTACACGTTAGCGGTCATGCTTCGCAGGAAGACATTCGGATTATGACGGAAGCGGTGCGACCCAAGTTTGTCGTACCTATTCACGGTGAATACCGCATGCTTTTCCGGCACAAGGAGTTCGTTAAGAATCATCTCGGCTATGCCGAAGAGAACATTATTTTAATCGAGAACGGCGACGTGCTCGAGCTCGATGGTGAGCGCGCTGCCGTAATCGACAAACGCGAAATAGGACGCACCTTTATCGCCGACAGCGGCTTCGAAGAGATCGGAAGCAATACTGTGCGCGAGCGCAAACAACTGGCATACGAGGGCACGATCAGCCTGATTGTAACGATCGACTCGGACAGTGGAGAGCTCCACGGGGACCCGCAAATAATCGCCCGCGGAGTGCGCGGGCTCAGTTCATCGAATGGATTTGCTCCGACCCAAGGACGGAATGGCGCAGCTCCTGCGAATTGCTCCCCCGCGGACGATGAGTTTATGAAAGATGCGAGGCGTGTGGTTGCTGCGGCGGTTACTGGCGCCTCGCGCCAAACTCTTGAAGACGAGACGTTGTTAAAGGAGCACATACGCGTTGAGCTAAAACGTTTCATTCAGAAGCAAACGGGAGGAAGACCGGTGATTCTTCCGGTAGTCGTGCGGACCTAGCTCTCATATCTAGAGACTGTTTGACCGAACCCAGTACGAATTGACACGAAGGTTCGTCAGGGGTTTCGACGAAACTGCTCTTGAATTACTTCAAAGATAAGGTCGTAATGATCACTGGCGCCTCGTCTGGAATTGGACGGGGGCTTGCCCTGGAGTTGTCACGGCGCGGAGCAAAGCTGGCGCTTGTCGCCCGTCGAGCGGCAGCGCTGGATGAGATCGTCGGCGAGATTAGCTCTAGAAATGGAAAGGCACTCGCCCTTGCCGCAGATGTGCAGGATGCGACTGCACTTCGAGGAGCGGCAGATCGCATGCGCGCTGAGTTTGGCCGTATCGACGTGCTCATTGCGAATGCCGGCATTGGGTTAACCGCGGATGCTGCAGAAATGCAACCTGCCGATCTTGCCAGAGTGTTCAACATAAATGTAATCGGAGCGGCCAACAGTGTGGCGGCAGTGGTTCCACAAATGGTGGCCCACGGCAGCGGACAACTCGTCGTGATTTCGAGTCTCGCTGCCTATCGAGGCCTCCCAAAATCCGCTGCTTACTGTGCAAGCAAAGCTGCGGTCTCAGCATTCTTTGAAAGTGTTCGGCTCGACCTGAAAGGTAAGGGGATCGCTGTTACGATTATTCATCCGGGCTTTATCAAGACACCATTAACTGAGGGACGTCATGCAGACATGCCTTTCTTGATGGAGCTCCAGGATGCTGTGCAACTAATTGCGGGTGCGATAGAAAGACGAAAAAAGTCGTACGCATTTCCCTGGCAGCTCGCTAGTATTGTTCGCCTGGGAATGATCATGCCAAATTTCTTGTACGATTGGATTGCCGCTAAGAATTCGTTTAGGGAATAGGAACCAATGACCTTATTTCAAGCTATCATCCTGGGCATAGTCCAGGGGCTGACTGAGTTCATTCCAGTTAGCTCGACGGCCCATCTCGTTTTTGCTTCGCGCGCTATTGGATTGTATACAGGTCTCGACAAGACACTTCAGGCCGAGCAGACGACTGCGACTATTGCTGTGATCCAACTAGGCACGCTGCTGGCCGTCGTGATCTATTTTGCACGCGATATTCTCAACATTTCTAAAGCTTTTGTAGCTGACCACGTAGCCTTGTTACAAAGAACAGGTCCAAGGGACGGAGGGAAGGCCGGCAGACTTTCGAACGATGCCTGGCTGGGCTGGCTGATAATTATAGGCTCGTTGCCTGTCGGAATTGTGGGACTGCTCTTTAAGAAACAGATCGAAGGAACGTTCACAAAGAACTTGTGGGTCATCGCGACGATGATGATTGTGGTCGCGATTCTGTTGGCCATTGCCGAGCTCGTGGGAAAACGCAGTCGGGGAATGGACCAACTGGGTGTCGGCGATGCGCTGGCCGTCGGATCTGCCCAGGTGCTGGCTCTCATTCCCGGTTCGAGTCGCTCGGGCTCGACGATCATGGCCGGTCTGTTTGCGGGCGAGATGCGCGAGACGGCTGCAAGGTTTTCGTTCCTGCTCTCTATTCCGGCTATCGGCGCCAGCGGATTGCTCGAATTGAAGCAGGCCATGACAAAGCTGCCGCACGGCAGTTATGGCTCGCTGGCTGTTGCGACGGTTGTGTCCGGAATCGTTGGTTACGCATCAATCTGGTTTTTACTGATGTTTCTCCGCAGACATTCGACCGGTGTCTTCATTGTCTACCGCGTGATAGTTGGCGGACTAATTCTGGCTGCGCTGTCCGCAGGGTATCTTTCGGCGAATATTTAATGAGTGGCCTATTTCTGTAGGGGTGTCCCTCTGTGGGCACCCCCTTTTGATCCGGAGCTGAGCGATTTCGAGCAGAAGGGGTGCCCACAGAGGGACACCCCTACAGAATTAGGCCACCACCAATATTTAATGGCTCTATCAATAATTTCCCGGATTGGGTAAACTACCTGTGGCCCCTCCTCTCCGGCGCCGAGCCTAGCTCGCCCCCGATGTATTGCCAATAAAAAGGGCGGTGATTTTGATGAATCAGAAAGACCGGCGAGGAGCCGCTGCTGCCTCGCAACGGCCGAGAAGTCCGCGAGTACCTGTCGAGTTTGACTTGGAAATAGCGGGCTGCGATCAATCTGGTAAGCCTTTTCACGTCAAGGGCAAGGCCATTAAGATTAGCCGTGGCGGGGCCACAATTGTTCTGGATGTCGAGGTTCCAGTGGGGTCGGCTGTTAAGCTGATGCCACCATTTGGACGAAATCTAGACGCGGAGGTCAATGGTGCCTGGACCGATGAAATCGATGGCCACAAGCGTATAGGTGTTAAGCTGCTTGACGCGGATGGATGGTTTGCCGAATAGACGGAAGAAACAATGACAGCTAGATGAAAGCCAAACGCTGGATCGTGCGAGGGCAGGATATGGAACGTGCTGCCCCGCGCGCGCGTTTTGGTTATCTCACCAATCCTGGCTGCACTTCTAATCACCTGCGGTTGCTACAATGACCGCTCCGGTCGGGCGTTTCTCACGCCTTCTTACGACCAACTCCACGATCCATAACTCATGCTGGGGCAGGGAAAAGGCTGTCGCCCGTCTGCAAAAAACAGTAGATAACGACGAGCCAGTGCTGATCTACGGCGACTACGACGTTGACGGCGCAACCGGCATTGCTGTATTGCTGGCGCGCCTAAACTGTTGGTTGCACGTGCGATTGAGACAAATGTTTGGAATAATGAATGGAGATGCCGTTGAATGTGCAGTATCTGCGAACTTGTTGGCCCGGGAGGGTTGAGCTTTGAGCTTAGTTCTTTGTTCTTGGTACTTTGTTTTAGGGATCAAATCTTGAATGATCGCAGCTGACAAAGTACAAAGCACTAAGAACAAAGCACGTTTTTTGTTATGCAAGAACTAACACGAAAAAGAGCAATTGCTATTGGCTTGCGGTCGCGTGTGCCGTTGCTCACGCGCATCGCTGCGCTTGCGCTGCTCGCGTCCGGATTGGCGTTCGTATCGATCTCTTATTACAAGCTGCGCAACAACAGCCGTTTCATAATGAAGCCGAAGAGTCCCGAGCTCTCTAAAGAAATTACCGGGATTGTTGAAGGTTATGAGCAACAAATCACCAAAGATAATCGCTTGTACCTACTGGTAAAGGCTACTCGCGATATCACATTCTCGGACAATCATCACGAACTGGAAAATGTGAACCTCGCAATTTATCCTCCGGTTGGTGAGAAGCCCGATCACATAACGGCGACAAAAGCCATCTATAACCCGACAACCTCCATCATTTCCTTTCTGGGCAACGTCAGGATCGACACGAAGGATGCGCTGAAGGTCAACACCGAAGCCCTGGCTTTTGATCAAAACAACGAAGTCGCCGAGACAGATTCACCCGTTTCGTTCGAACACGAAAACATTTCGGGTAAATCAACCGGGGCCGTCGTCTATCAGAAGTTGAAAAAATTTGAACTCAAGAGAGACGTTGAAGTGACTGTTGCGCCCCGCGGTCCCGCAGGTTCATCCCTACAGCCTTCTCTTCGATCGCGTCCCGTGACGATCAAATCCGGTCACGGTGTTTTTGAGCAGGAATCGCTCAAGTTGACATTCGTGGGCGGCGTCACCGCCGAGCAGGAACGCGACGTCATGAGTGGCGACGCATTCTATGCCACGCTCAATAACGAGAAGAGGATCGAGAAACTGGAGGTTCGGGGCAACTCCTACTTGCGTACGATGGACGAAGGCCGCGCCGCCGAAGTTCATTCTGTTGACATGGACTTTTTCTTCGACAAAGACCAGCGGCTGGAGCACGCTGTTGCGATGAAGGATACCGTTGCCCGCAGTCTCGATGCAGACTCGGATTTGCAGCTCAGCGGCGCGAATTCTCTCGACGTGAAGTTTCAAGCTCAGGATCAGCGCAGTTTGTTAAAAGAAATGCTTGCAGATGGTCGCTCGGTGGTCACCCTGTCTGCCCCCAAGTCGAAGGCCAACGATCCGCGATCCGCAAACAAGCGCCTGACGGCCGATAAAGTAAAACTGAGCTGGCGCGGCTCAGGGCGCGACCTTGAGAAGGCGGAGGCGACTGGCAATGCGGAGTTGTATGTCGAACCAGTAGTAACGAATGCGCAGGCAGATAAGAAGACGATCACGGCACCGCAGTTTGACTGCGACTTTTTCGAGACCGGAAATCTAGCCAGAACGTTTACTGCAACGGGCGGTGCAAAGGCCGTTCTCCAGCCACTACAACCTACGCCAAACAAAGGCACGCGCACGTTGACGTCCCAAAAGATGATAGCCGTGTTTGTAAAAGAAACCCAGGACATTGAGCGACTTGATGCGCAGGGCGATGGGAAGTTCAACGAGAACGATCGCAATGGAGTAGCCGCCAGCGTTTCTTATGTGGCGGCTGAAGAGATGGTGTATCTGAGGGGCGGAGAGCCCACTGTTTGGGATTCCCGCGGCCGAACCAAGGCAGTAGAACTTGACTCGGATTTGCGCAACGACGTCTCCTACAGTCGTGGCAAAACCGCGACCACGTACTACAGTCAAGAACAGACAAACGGGGCGACACCCTTTTCGAAGGTAAAGAGTCCGGTCTATATCGTCAGCGATCGCGGTGAATTTCATCATGAGAGCGGTTTGGCAACCTATACGGGCAACGCGAGAGCTTGGCAGGACGACAACTTCGTGCGCGGCGACAAGCTCAATATTTATATGAACGACAAGAAAATGGACGCTATCGGACACGTTCAGAGCGGGCTTTACAATTCCAAACGGCGTATAGATAACAATGTGTCGGTCATTCCCGTATTTGGCTCGTCTGATTCGATGTACTACTCGGATCCCAACCGCGTGATTCACTACGAAGGGGACGTTGACATCCGGCAAGGCGCTGACAGAATCACCGGCGGCGTCGCAGATGTTTACCTGTCCAAGGAAACAAACGAGATGGAAAAAACCATCGCGGAAAGAAATGTCGTACTGACCCAGCCAACCAGAAAGGGTACCGGCGAGTGGATTCAATATACGGCGGATGATGAAGTGGCAATCCTGAAAGGCAATCCTGCACGAATAGATGATAGCGAGAAAGGAAACACCGAAGGAAGTCGTTTGACGCTCTACGTGCGAGACAGTAGAGTGATCGCTGACGACACGCGTGGACCACTATCTCCGGCACGCGTGCGGTCGACGCACAAGATTCGAAAACCGTAAGCCAGGATCCGCAACCATCAGGCAACGATGCAGGCTGAAGATTTGCAAATAGTGGAAAGGCGCCAGGAAGACGTGGAAAGTAGTCAGCGTCCTTCCAGGCGAGTGGCCGATTCGAGATCCGCCTCGGCGCTTGGTACTTCGCATCTTGTCAAAAGTTATGGCAGACGGCGCGTTGTGGAAAATGTTAGCTTGTATGTCGACAAGGGGGAAGTGGTTGGTTTGCTGGGTGCAAACGGAGCTGGAAAGACTACCACCTTCTATATGATTGTGGGACTCGAACGACCAGACGCCGGCACAGTTAATTTGGGAGACAGGGATGTCACCGGATTACCCATGTACCTTCGCGCCCGACTCGGTATCGGCTATTTGCCGCAGGAGCCTTCGGTTTTTCGTAAGATGACGACGGCGCAGAACATTCTTGCCGTGCTCGAAACGATGGGCCTACGGCGGCGGGAACAACTGAAGCGGCTCGAAGAGTTGTTGGAGGAATTTGGTATCGCAAACGTACGCAACACCCGCGGCGACGCGCTTTCCGGCGGCGAGAGACGCCGAACTGAAATTGCGCGAGCGATAGCAACTGAACCACAATACATCTTGCTCGATGAGCCATTCGCGGGCATTGATCCTAAGGCGATCGATGACATTCAAAATGTCATACTATATCTGCGCAATCGCGGCATCGGTATTCTCATCACCGATCACAACGTTCGCGAAACTCTCGGGGTGACCGACCGGGCCTACATAATGGCCGAAGGCCGCATCTTTCGAGCGGGCAAGCCGAGAGACTTGACAGAAGACCCAGAAGTCCGAAAGCTCTATTTGGGCGAAAAATTCCGCATGTGAACTGACGCGCAAACAGCCGCCTGATCGGTTATAATCTCCCCGCGCAGACAGGCGCAATCAATAGAAATAAACCTGAATTTGATCTAAGGAATGTCTCTAAAACTAACTACCAGCCTCTCTCAACGACTCGTACTGACGCCCCAGCTGCGCCAACGTATCGAGATGTTGCAGATGACTACGCTTGAGCTGACGGATCTCATACAGCAACAGTTGCTAGAGAACCCTGTGCTCGAGGAAGTAGCCACCCAGGAGGAGGCGCAGGAGCTCGCTGAGAAGATTCTTGACCATCTTGCCAGCTCCGATGCTGAGGCGCCTTTTGAGCAATCGTCAGGCGAGCCCGCCGATCTTGAACTCGGCAGTCCTACTTCAAATGGTTCGGGTGACGCGGACATTTTATCTGCGCTGCCATCCCCCGGTGATATCGAGGGTGAAACTATCTCGGCGACAGAAGGCGGCGAGGAGACTATTGGAGACGAAAACTCCGGTGAAGAACTCTCTCGCGATGCATTTGAGGAAATAGATTTTGGACGCGAATTCCAGGACTACCTGGATCCCGGCTACAAGACGCAGGAGATCGAATATAAAGAAGATGCGCCTACATTCGAACAGTTCTTAACCAGGCCTCAGTCACTGGCAGATCATCTCGAGTGGCAGCTTCACATGAGTCCAATCGAAAGTGAAGTTTGTGATGCGGCGATCTGCGTAATCGGAAACCTGAATGCAGACGGCCGCCTGAATGCAACAAATGAAGAAATGGCGGCCATGGGCAACTGGTCTGAAGAGCTTGTCGAACAGTCTCGCCAGGCAGTTATGCGTCTTGATCCAGTAGGCTGTGGCGCCAGGGACGTGCGCGAATGTTTGTTGGTGCAACTCGAAGTGCTGAGTGAAAGCGAACGGCTCGCAACCAGGTTGATTAGCGATCATCTCCATGATCTCCAGCAGCACAAGCTGCCACACCTGTCAAAGCAGATCGGTATCGACGTTGACACCCTTCTAAAAGAACTGCAGTTCATTCGCACACTTGATCCCTATCCGGGCCGGCGCTACTCCTCAGAAGAACCGATTCTGATTAGCCCGGAAATTTATATCGAGAAGCTCGACGAGAATGATCCCGACTATGTGATCTATTTTGCCGACGACGGCAGTCCCAGACTTCGCGTTAGCCAGCAATATCAGCAGATGCTCGGCCAAACAGGTGTGAGCAATGAGACAAAGAGCTTTATCCGGGAAAAGATGCGCTCGGCTGTGGATCTATTGAGGAATATCGAACATCGCCGGCAAACAATTTATAAGGTCGTCGAGTCGATAGTTCAGCGTCAGCGCGATTTTCTCGATCACGGCGTGCAACACATCAAGCCGATGATGTTGAAGGACATTGCGGAAGACATTGGCATGCACCTTTCGACTGTTTCCAGAGTAGTGAACAGAAAATATGCTCATACACCCCAGGGGGTGATTGAGTTGCGCAGATTTTTCACTGAAGGAATGATGAACGAAGACGGCGAGGAAGTTTCCACGCGGATTATTAAACTGCAGATTAAGAAACTAATCGAAGAAGAAGATTCACACAGTCCGATTACAGACGATCAGGTGGTTAAGATCCTGGCAAAAGACGGAATAAAATTATCGCGCCGGACAGTCGCCAAGTATCGAGATCAAATGCAGATTCCCGGCTCGCGCGAGCGTCGCGCTGTAGTTTAAAGCCCTCAAAGTACGACGCAGAATTTCAGGTTTTAGTAGTCATGATTATTGCGATCTGCCAGGCCCGGTTGAGGTCTGGCCGCGCATTGCCTTATTTCCGGTAGACCGAGGAGGGAATTTGCGTAATGAAATTTGAATACACAGGCCGCCACGTCGAGGTATCGCCGGCTATTCGCCGCCACGTCGAAGAACACTTCAAGAAACTGGACCATATTTTTAAGGATTCAACCGTAAGCACTCATGTAATTATCGATGTTGAAAAGAACCGGCAAATAGCCGAGATTCTGGTGCACTGGCGCGATCACACCTTGACGGCTAAAGACACAAACGCCGACATGTACATGGCCCTGACTCGGGCCATGGCAAAAATTGAAAAACAGGCGCTGAAACTCAAGAAGAAGATCATTGATCGAAAACAGGGCGGGCGGCGGACCGCGGCCCTGGCTCCTCAGCCGGACGGGCATCTGGAGGCTACACCCCGGCCACCTCGGATCCTTGCCGCGCGGCGTTATTCAGTAAAGCCTATGACTGCGGAAGAAGCTGCGCTTCGCCTATCCGGCGAGTCCGATCAATTTGTGGTCTTTCGCGACGCTGACACAGATCGACTGGGAGTCCTCTATAAACGCAAAGACGGCAACTATGGTTTGATCGAGCCGTAAGTTGAAATGCGAACAACCAAAGAGCAGAGTTCGCAAAAGAGCGGCACGGTGCCCGACATCGTAATCATAACCGGCCTCAGCGGGTCAGGTATGTCGTCGGCGACTAACGCGTTTCAGGTTCTTGGATACTTCTGCGTCGATAATCTTCCCATTACAATGTTGCAAACGTTTTCCCGGCTCGTTACGTCGGACGAAGACGATAAAGGCATACGTCGAGCCGCGCTGGTGATCGACATTCGCGAGGGAGGTTTTCTCGCTGACTTCGAAAAACAGCTGGCGGAGTTGCGCCAAACGGGCTTGAGAGTAAGTGTGCTTTTCTTTGAAGCTTCGGATGATGTTTTGCAGCACCGATTTAGCGAGACGCGGCGCCCGCACCCCGCTGATAAGGGCGTGGGACTTTTACCCGCAATCCGAGCGGAGCGGGGAGCAATGGCTGTAATCCGCTCGCTGGCAGATCAAATCATCGATACCTCAGAACACACCGTTCACTCCCTGCGCAGTTTTTTGCTGGAACGTTTTAGTCCGGACCGCCAGGGTGCACCGATGCGTGTGCAGATACTGAGCTTCGGTCACAAGTATGGCAATCCCGGTGATATGGAGTTGCTGTTTGATGTCAGGCATCTGCCGAATCCGCATTTTATTCCCGATCTAAAAAGGCTTTCGGGGCATGATAGTCGAGTGGTTAAGTATCTGCGGTCTCATGCGGAGGTCGAGGAGACACTTCAGCGCTTTACTGATCTGCTCACCTACCTTTTGCCCCTCTACAAGCGGGAGGGCAAGTCGTATGTCACTGTTGGGATCGGTTGCACTGGAGGCCGCCATAGATCGGTGATGGTGGCAAATGCGCTTGCCCGTTCATTGCGACGTGCAGGCTTCGATGCACATGCCGTGCATCGTGACGTGAGAAAAGCAAACCGCTGATCGCAGTTGCAGAAAAGTGCGGAATGGCGCCTACTGTAACCATTAACTCAGCGGCGATTAGGAAAACTGAACTGGATCTTTATTCTCAGTTCCGTTAGGAGGCATCGATGAGTAACAATCCTCAGCCGCCTTCGTCTCAGCCTGGAGAAACAAAAAAAATAGCCGGGGTAATTGTCACGCATGGACATCTTGCGGGTGAATTGCTTGCGGCAGCCGAGATGATCATTGGCCCCGTCTCACATATCGCTGCAGTCTCCATCGGTTGGCATGACGACGTCGACGCCGCCCGCGACGAAGTACAGCGCGCGATCACGCGTGTGTCTCAGGACAATGGTGTTCTATTGCTTACCGATATGTTTGGCGGTACGCCGACAAACATTGCCTCAATGTTTCTAGACGAGGGAGTCATCGAAGTCGTGACTGGTGTGAATCTGCCAATGGTGATCAAGTTGGCAACCTACACCGGTCAAGTCTCTCTTGCGGAACTCGCACCCAGAATTTGCGACCAGGGTCGACAGGGAATATACCTGGCGGGTGCGTTGCTGGCCCCTCCCGGGAAAGGCGCAGCTGATTGAAGTGGTTGAACGAACACTCCGCGTAACTAGCCGTCTTGGACTGCATGCACGTGCAGCGGCGAACCTGGTGCGTGTTGCGAGCCAGTTCAAAAGTAGCCTCACTCTCGAGCGCCTCAATGCCGGTGTCAGAGCCGACGCTAAATCAATTCTAAGTATTCTAATGCTGGCTGCCAGTCGCGATACCGATTTGCGTGTGATCGCAGACGGCATAGACGAAGAAGAGGGATTAGCCGCGGTAGTCAACCTCTTTGCCAGCGATTTTGACGAGACCGGAAGAACCACTGAGGATCGGTCCCAGCCCGCCTCTGAAGAAATACGCTGCAAGGGATTGGGCGTTTCAGACGGGATAGTTGTTGGACGTGTCCTCCGAATGCAAGATGGCACGCGAAATGTTTATCGAGCGCGAATCGAGGAGGCCGATATTGAGCGCGAACGCAGGCGTTTTCGCGCCGCCGTGCGGCTCTCCCGACGTCAACTCGAAACGATCAAGGAGCGCGCGGAGAAAGAACTCGGCAGAGGGCACGCCTATATTTTTGACGCTCATCTGCTTTTTCTGGAAGATGCCAAACTGACCCGAGATGTTGAAGCCTACATAGTTCGCGAACAGACAAATGCGGAATGGGCCGCAAAAGTTGTTGGTGACCGGCTATTGTCAATCTACACGCAGATCAATGACGACTACCTGCGCGAGCGAGGTTCAGATATTGAAGACGTGATTCAACGTTTGCTCGCAAACCTGACAGGCGAAGGACGAAAATATCGCACCCTTTCCGAAGACGCAGTTATCGTTTCGCAGGATCTGCTCCCTTCCACTATCGCTGAGTTGGATCTAAATCATGTGAAAGGCGTAGCTACTGACACAGGCGGTTGGACTTCCCACATGGCTATTATCGCGAGAGGCCTGGGTATTTCAGCTGTAGTTGGCTTGCGCGACTTCTATCACCGCACACGCACAGGAGACCGGATCATCGTCGATGGACGCAGGGGAGAAGTTATTCTTCATCCTGCACCTGCCACGATCGAAGAGTACGAATTCCAGGCAGCAGGACCGGTGGTTATAGCCTTGCCGACCGGATCCGTCAACGAGAGGGGACCGGTAACAACAAAAGATGCTGTTGCAGTATCGTTACGGGCCAACGTGGAATTGCCTACGGAATTTGAGGCAGTGAGAAGATTTGGTGCTTGTGGTGTCGGACTCTTCCGCTCGGAGTTCCTGCTGTCGCGCCCGGGCGTGAGGCTCTCGGAAGACGAACAATACATCGCCTATTGCGCGCTGGCCGAAGCTGCCGGAGTCGACGGCGCCATAGTCCGCCTGTTTGACGTCGGTGGCGAGCGAGGCGACGAGTCAATGGAGCGAGCGGAAAAAAATCCCGCACTGGGTTTGCGAGCGATTCGTTTCGACCTCCGGCACAAAGACGTGATGCGCACTCAAGTCCGCGCTATCTTGCGGGCCGCTGCAGTCGGTCATTTGGATCTTGTGATTCCAATGGTCTCCGATGTCGGCGATGTCAGAATGGCAAAGCAGGTAGTGGTCGAGCTGAGATACAAGCGGTCGTTTGCGGAGAGATGGCCTCAACGCCGGCATATGCTGTCTTGCTCTTGGGTTTCGGGGCCACTGATATGAGCATGACGCCGGCTGCGATTCCACGGGTTAGATCCACCCTATCCCAGATCGATTCCAGCGAAGCACTGATAGTTGCGACCAGGTGTCTCGAATGCGCCACTGCGGATGAAGTGGAAGAAATTGTCCGCCAGGAGTTTAGAAACCGCTGGCCTCAACTTTTTTCCGCGAAAGCCCTGCCCGCCAGACGGTCTGAGAGCTGACCCGTTCGGATCAGTGCAGTTTTACGCAAACTGTTTATAATCCTCGCGGCTTTCCGATCATGATGTCCGCCGGCCTAAGTCCCAAATCTGCAAATGAAAAGTTCGTCGACGAAGCTGATCAATCTACTGATTGGTAAATCGATTTTGGATACCGTGCTTGTGGGCACATTAGCGGTCGGATTCTACATCAACGTCTTTCCTCCCCACTTCCACGGCTGGGGCGAAGCGACTCCACATTCAATCTCCGGTTGGGCAGTGAACAATGCAGCACCCTGGGATCGGGTTCAGGTGCAGCTTTTCATCGATGGAAAGTTCAACGGCACCGACGCAGCCCATCTTCCTCGACCGGATGTGCTGGCGGCGGGATGGTCGCGCGACGAGTGGCATGGTTACAGCTTTGATCTTTCTCGATTGCCCGAAGGTCTCCACGAAGCGCGCGTTTACGCGCTACACGGAAGCGGTGGCGGCGGCGCGCGTTATACCTTACAGCTTTTGGGTGATCCGATTCGCTTTATGGTGAACGCCGATGGCAGTCAGACCGATGTCTCAAACAAGAAACCATTCCAGCCTTAGATTTTCGAAGCTTGTCAAAATGCACCAAAAGGAACTCCAAGCACAGCTAGTCGGGCAGCGCACCCTGGCTCTTTGGGAAATCACGTCAGTACTTATTTCCTGCTTGATTGCCGAATGGGTCGTTCTATCGTTCTTTGGCAGAAATAGAGCGTTGGTAGCAGTACCGGTGCTGCTCGCCCTGATACTGATGCTTGTTTCGCATCGAACTTATGATGAAGATCTGCGGGAACTGGGTTTTCGTCTCGACAACTTCCTTGCTGCGATGCGGTTGCTTGTATTACCCACGCTGGCTGTTTTAGCAGTGATAGTCGTTGTTGGCTGGTTTATGCCCCAATCTCAATTTGTAATGCGACCACTGAGACTTCGGTTCTTGTTGATTCCGCTGTGGGCGCTGTTTCAACAATATGCGCTTCAGGGTTATATCAACCGCCGAGCCCAAGTCGTGTTCGGCCCGGGAGCAAAGAGCATTCTCGTGACAGCCCTTCTGTTCAGCCTGGTGCACTTGCCCAATCCAATGCTCAGTGCTCTCACATTCATAGGAGGTGTGGTGTGGGCCGCAGTCTACCAGCGGCGCCCCAATCTTTTCGCGCTAGCTATTTCGCACACCATTACGTCGATCACAGTGGCGCTGGCTCTTCCACCTGAGGTTATGAATAGTTTACGAGTGGGCTTTAAATACTTTGGGTAAGCCAAGGCCTGCAATCTTGGGTTTAAAGACGTCTGCCCGCGTACTATACCCGTTGAACACTCGTTTGCTATAATTCGTCGGCCTTGCAAAATGGAACAGGTCGGGCGGTCGCTGCCGGAAAAATCTCAGATTTGAACGTATATCAGATCAAGGGTCATTAACCGGGAGAGGAAAGTCCGAACACTACAGGGCAGCGAGCCCGCTAACGGCGGGGCGGCCGGTAGCCTAGGATTTGGGATCTCAAATTTGGGATCTGAAATCTGAGGCCTCGGTCGACGACAAGTGCAACAGAGAAGAGACCAGCCTGCTTTTCAAGCACCCGTCGACATCGCCGCAAGGTGATGTGGACACGGAAAAGCTGATGCAGGTGATGGGTGAAACGGTGCGGCCCGTTAAGGGCTTAATGTAAGAGCGCACCGGCGCGTGTGGTGACATGCGCGGCCAGGCAAACTCCTCGCAGTGCAAGACCAAATAGGGAGGCGTCAAAAGGGCTGCCCGCCCAAAGCAGTTTTCAGGCTGCTACGACCTCCGGGTAGGTCGCTGGATCCAGTTGGCAACGGCTGGACTAGATGAATGACCGTCGCTTCGACCCCAGATTGGAGATCTCAGATCTCAAGTCTGAGACTTCCAGTCTGGGATCGAAGTACAGAATTCGGCTTATAGACCTGTTCCAATTTTGCAGGGTTTTAGAAGGGAATAGCCCAGGAAAGTAAACATCTCAAATCTGTTGAGGAAAGTAGACATCTCAGCGTTTTGAGAATAAACAACCTAAGAACCATTTTGCGTAACCCAAAGGAGAGGGCCCCGACACATGGCAAATCGTAAAGGCGTTTTCATCGGTGCATATGTACCGAATCATTTGAAAGAGTCCCTGCGTCGTCGTGCAGCCGCCGAGCATCGAACACTCTCACAGGAGATCACACGAATCCTGGAGGAGGCCGTTCACGGTAAGGGACTGCCGGCAGGAAGCATCGATCGGCGTGCCAAAGAATCGCAACCGCGTCGCCGCTCCACCGACCCGGCGCCGCGCCGCAGGGCCAATGATGAGGCGTACACAGCGGGCGGAAACAGGTCAGGAGACGATAAGAGCTAAGGTGAATCGATTTCGGTTTGCGTCGACAGTTGCGGAACCTTCGAGAATTCCTGACGTAACTATCTTCTGAGTCTAACAACCATTGTTGAAATACCTACTCATTACGGTTTTGGTTAGCGTTCTCTTTCTCATCATCTACTCACGCCTGCGACCCTACATTCAACTGGTGCGAAAAGTTTTAGCGACCATCGGCGGTGCAGGCGGAACTGGATCTACGGTCTCTTCGCAACAGAGAAAGCCCAATGCCAACGCTGAAAATAAATTGATCCGGTGTGTTAGTTGTGGGACGTGGATACCAGCAGACCGCGCTATCACTCTAAGTTCAGGTTTCTCTGCCTACTGCTCGCGCGAATGTTTGGAAAAGAAAGCGTCAGAGAAAGAACGAAAGCTCGCAGGATAGCAGCTTACGCCCCGGCGGCCTCTTCCGGCACTAGATTGCCTGCCTCATGAATAGCCCGGTCCGTGTCGGTGAACAACAGAACCACCAATCCCACGACAAAGAAGAATATTAGCGAAAGCAACGCCTGCCGGTAAGACCCAGTGCGGGCGATAACAATGCTAAAAAGAAGCGGGCCCATCCACGACGTTCCGCGCTCCGAAACCTCATAAAGACCAAAGAATGATGCTTCTTTGCCCGTGGGAATCATGCGAGAGAAGAGCGAGCGAGAAAGCGCCTGCGATCCTCCAAGCACTATGGCGATCAGGACAGCCATAATCCACGCTTCCCTTACGGTATGCAGGAAGCGGTAAGCATAGATTACAACCCCGGCCCAAAGTACGAGTGAAACGAGAATCGCATTCTTGGTCTTTACTATATAAGCCAGGCGTTCAAACAGAAGGGCCCCAAACACTGCCACGAATTGAACCATGAGAAAGATCTCCAACAAAAAAGTAGGATTCCCATTCTTGAAGAGCTCCTGCTCAAGGAAAGCGCTGGACGCAAAGATTACGGTTTGAATGCCATCGTTGTAGATAAGATAGCCGAGTAGGTAGCGCAGAGTCAGGGGCAGTCGACGCAACTCGCGAAAAGTTGAGGCCAATTCCAGGAAGCCGGTGGTGAGATAACTTTTCCCGGGTGGAAGTTTCTTTGTTTCCGCTCTTGTCTTCAGCAGTTTGAAAGTGATTATCGCGAAACCGCCCCACCAAACACCGGCCGATAGAAATGATAGGCGAACCGCCAGACCAGTGGATATTCCCAGGAGCGAAGCGCCTAAAAGCAACGCAAGATTAAGGGCCAGCAAAAGGCCGCCACCAAGATATCCGTAGGCAAAACCCCGACTCGAAACTTTGTCAGATTGATCCTCGGTCGTGATCTCGGGCAGAAACGAATTGTAAAAGACTATAGAGGCGCCGAAGCAAACGTTGGCAATTATGAAGAGTAGCCCGCCCCATAAATACAAACCATCTTTGATAAAGAAGAGCAAGCAAGTGGCGGTCACTGCGATGTAACAAAACAACGCCATCAGCCGTTTTTTCAGGCTTGAGTAATCACCCAGGGCGCCAAGCACGGGCAACAGAAAGACCTGGGCCCCGACAGAGATGGAAACGCACAGGCTTGGCAGAGACTTTGCAGTAACTGCCCCAAGAAATCCCAGATCGAGCACCACTCCGTTTTCTCCCACGGCATTCTGTGCAAGCCGGGTCAGATAAGGACTAAAGAGAGCACCTACCACAGTGGTGTAGAAAGCAGAGTTGGCCCAATCGTACATCTTCCAGCCGAAGATTTCGCGTGGGTCATTTTTGCCGGAGCCATCGGTATTCTGCGACCGTGGAGCCTGGGATATTGAGTGGTTCACGGATAGGCTCCAGCTTTCTTCGTCAACGAATCAACGATCGCAGGCGTAATGTCGGCAAGCGTGTGGACGCGAGCTGCGATTTGCTCGCGTTCGACGCCCCAGATAATAGTTGGCACCTGGTGTAGTGTGTGGTTGCGTGATGATAGATCTTCAATGTTGCCGTGATCGCTTGTGAGTATAACTGTCGTCCGAAGTAGATCAAGTCTTACCAACAGTTCTCTTATGAATAAAGCCAGCTGAGTGAGCACCAATCTCGCTGCCTCCATGTCCTGAGCGTGGCCCACCTTGTCGGTAATGAAATACTCGTAAAGCGTGAAACGATTTTCCGCGGTAAGCCTGGCCAGTATGGTCGCGGCTTCGGCAGCGCTTCGTTCGTCAATGTCCTCACCTCGTTCGATTAAGACTCGGTTGGTAAAGTCCTGAAAAATGGCGGCGCCATTCTTCAGATCTACCAGAGTTCGAAATGATAAATCGGCGGCTTCAACAGCCGCAGTTGTGGCCGACACCCACCTGGGTCGTTCTTCAAAGAAAAGTTTGGTGTAGGCATTAGCGAAAGTGATCGGACCAACTCCGGCCGTCACTAGCTGGCGAAAGATTGAGTGCTCGCGAATGATTTCAAGTAGTGCCTTGTTGGGAAACCCCTGCTTATGATGCCCTATAGCGGCGGGCGCATTGACCCCGGTGAGAATAGTAGTTTGTCCCGAAGCGCTTTGTGGTCGTCCTGCGACGCCCAGGCACGGATCTGTGGCGACCACAATCCCGTCCAGATAAGGTTGCGGCTCTTCGTCCTGGAAAACGGCTAATGGCTCCGCACTTTCCAGCTTGTCGAAGGGATTGAATGGGCCTCGCTTGCCAATGCCCAGGCCATCGATAAAAAACAGGAGGACTGAAGGCTCAGTCGTCATGAAGCAGGCCACGCTCACGGTAGAGATTTAGTTTGTTATGAAGCGTTTTCAAGCTGATACCCAGCAACTCGGCGGCTCGCGTTTTATTGTTCTTCGTCTTCTGCAGTGTTCGCATGATCATCTGCCGTTCAACTTCTTCCAGAGGAGTTCCCACCGGCAGCATAATCGTGTCCTCATTTCTCAGCCGCTCGCGCTGTTCTATAGGGTATGGCGCAAAGTGATGTCTCTCGATTTGTTCGCCGGAACAAATAATGACGGCTCGCTCAATCACATTTCGCAATTCACGCACATTGCCGGGCCAGGCATGAAATTGCAGGACATCCAGCGCTGACGGGCTGAGAAACCGAGCCGGACGATGATGCTTTTCCGCAAGTTGAGTTACCAGATGTTGGGCCAGCAACGGCAGATCTTCTTTTCGCTGGCTTAATGAGGGCAGGTGAATACTGAAGACATTAAGCCGGTACATGAGATCGCTTCTGAGTTTGCCGTCTGCCATTGCATCCTGTGGGTTCCTGTTTGTCGCCGCCAGCAGCCGAACGTCGACTTCAACTTCTTTGCGGCTGCCGAGCCGGCGCACCGCCCGCTCTTCGATAACACGCAATAGTTTCGCCTGCAGCAGGGCAGGCATCTCTCCAATCTCATCCAACAAAAGCGTGCCAGAATCCGCCAGCTCGAAACATCCCTGTCTGCGTGAAGCTGCTCCTGTGAAAGCGCCTTTCTCGTGCCCGAAGAGTTCTGATTCCATCAGCGTTTCCGGAATTGCGGAACAGTTGATCGCGACAAATGGTTTGTCTCTTCGGGGACTCATTTTGTGAAGCGTGCGCGCGACCAGTTCCTTGCCGGTGCCTGATTCCCCCGTGATCAAAACGGAAGCAGATGAGGGTGCCACTTGTTCGATCAGTGTGTAGACCTTGCGCATGGAATCGGAATTACCGACCAACTCACCAAAGGCGCCGCGATCTCGAAGCTGTCGTCTCAGTAGTTCATTTTCGCGTCTCGCATCAGCAAGTTCGACGGCTCGATCCAGAACCAAACGCAGCCTGTTTGGGTCAAGCGGTTTTTCAAAATAGTGATAGACGCCCTCTTGCGGAATGACTTCGACGGTTTTGTCAACCGCATCCTGGTTCGTGAGCAAGACCACTGGCAGGTCGACATCCTGGAGACGAATCGCTCGGACGAGAGCAAAATCCTCCGCAGACGCAGTCGAACCACTGTCAACAACCAACGCCGGTCTTAGTTCGTTGATTGCTTTCAGGGCGGCGGCAAGATCTACAGCAATTGTGGCTTGATAGCCCCACGTGGTGAGGAGGTCGTGCAAAGAGGCACCGCTATCTCGGTCCCTTTCATAGATGAGCACGCTTCGGGAAGACATCAGAAGTCAGTTTAGCACAGCCATTATTGACCACTAATAAAGAGTGTTCTGCTGGGTATAGTGTTCCGCTATAGCCCGTGCTAACGCAGGAACGGTAGCCTGGCTGGGTTGAATGTTGACCTGCAAGCCATACTCAGTAGCGGTCGACGCCGTAATATCGCCGATACAAGCCACTGACAATCCCTTCAGTGTTTCTCCAAGATCGTGAGTATCAAAAAGCAGGCCCAGATTCTTGACGGTTGACGAACTGGTAAAGGCGATGCAATCGGCACTGCCGGAAAGCATCGCCTTCAATCGTCCGCGGTCGAGATTTTCCGGGAGTACTGTACGATATGCGGGGACCACGTCAACTCGCGCACCAGCTTCCTCAAGGGCCCTTGGCAAGTAGTCGCGGGCTGCCGCAGCGCGGGGAAGGAGCAGATTCAAACCATGAAGGCGTTCACGACCGCCAACGAACTGCGTTAGCGCCTCGAATACCCCTTCGGCCTTGAATTTAACGGGAACGACGTCGATGTGGATTTGCGCCTGACGAAGTCTTTCGGCTGTTGCTTCACCAATCGCACAGACTTTCAGTTCGTCCAGCTCGCTCACTTCCCGATTGCGCGCCGCTAGTCGCCGCAGAAAAAAATCGACAGCGTTGATACTTGAAAATATCAGCCAGTCGTAGCCATAGAGATGATCGATGGCTTCGTCGAGCCGCTCATAACTTTCGGGATCCGTGATTTCTATCGTAGGGCAGACTATAACGCCGGCCCCATAGCTCTCCAGTTCGATGACAAATGCGCTCGCCTGAGCAGACGCCCGAGTTACAACTACCGTTCGTCCCACAAGCGGCTGGTCCATAAGACTACTGACTTCGCAGGATCGAATCGGCACCCTGCCTGATTAATTTGGAGGCCAGCTCTGCGCCAAGCTGTTCCGCGTCGCTGATTGGACCTGAAACACGGTCACGCAGAATTTGCGACCCGTCAGGTTTTGCGACCACGCCTTCCAATCTCAATTCCCGGTTACATCTCATCGGTCGAAATAGCTGCACTGATCCTCGCCTGCAAACCCAATCGCCGTAATCCAGCCGACGCTAGAATCAGCGCATCATATTGACCTTCGTCAAGTTTGCGGAGCCGCGTATCGACGTTGCCGCGCACATCCTTGACGACGATATCCGGTCGCAAGACTTTCAGTTGGGCCAACCTTCGTTGGCTGGAAGTGCCGACCACTGCTCTTTCGGACAAACTGCCAAGAGATGCATTTGCGGACTCGATCTGACTACTGAGCACCAACGCGTCACGCGGGTCCTCGCGCTCACATATCGCACTGATTGTGAGCTCGTCGGGGAGAATTGTAGGGAGGTCTTTTAACGAATGAACAGCTATGTCGATACGACCCTCAAGAAGAGCATCTTCCAACTCTTTTGTAAAAACACCCTTGCCTCCGATCACGGCCAACGGATCGGTCTTAACGTCTCCGGTGGTCTTGATTATCTCGATGCGTACATCAATAGCCGGGTTGAGCAGCGTCAAGCTGGCTTTGGCCTGTTCCGATTGTCGGAGGGCAAGCTTCGAACCACGTGAACCAATTACGAGGACATTATTCATTCTTAGACGATCAGATCACTCTTCAAGACCAAAGATGTCGCGCAGAGCCTGCACGGCATCGGAGTCACTGGTCTCGTAAGAACGTCGTAGTTGATTTAAGACGGGATGGGAAATTTTATTGACCGTGGCCATCAGCAAAGCCTCGATCGCCGTTTCCTGTTCGGGAGTCAATGAGCCTAGCCGGTTTCGCTGGCGCTCCATTTCAACGCGCGCAAGTTCCTGGAGTTTTTGACGAAGGGCACCAATAGTTGGCCCGATATCCATAGCCCGGAGTGCCTGCTGAAACTGCATCACTTCTGACTGGACGATCAGCTCCGCACGCTCTGCCTCGCGCTCGCGCTCGCGTATGTTTGAAGAAATAACTGATTCCAGGTCGTCAATGTCAAAGACAAACACGTTTGGTAATTTCCCGACAGCGGGATCGATATTCCTTGGCACGCTGATGTCAATGAAACAAGTGGGTCTGTTGCGTCGGCGCTCTCGCACCTGACGCGTGAGCGGTTCTGTTACAACGTATTCAGGAGAACCTGTCGAGCAGATAACGACATCCGCTTCCGGCAGAAATTCCGCCAACTGTTCAAAAGGAATTACTTCGCCACCAAATTCATTCGCCAGACGTCTGGCAGCTTCCTCGGTTCTATTTGCGATAAGCACGCGCGACGCCCCCGCGTTCACCAAATGCCGCGCGGAGAGTTCAGCCATCTCTCCGGCTCCTATCAACATCACGGTATGGCCTTTCAACGAGTTGAATATCTTCTTGCCCAGTTCGACGGCCATATAGCTGATAGAAACGGCATTTGCCGCGATTCCGGTCTCCGTTCTAATCCTTTTGGCAACGCGGAACGTGTGGTGCACTAGCCTGTTAAGAACGCGACCCGCCGTACCTGCTTCCACTGCCAAAGAGTAAGCTCGGCGGACCTGTCCGAGCACCTGTGGTTCTCCCAGCACCATGGAATCAAGTGAAGAGGCAACGCGAAAAAGATGACGCACAGCCTGGTCATCAGTGTGGCTATATAAATGCTTGGTAATAAAACCGGCCGGCAAACTGCGGGCACTGTCAAGAAAGTCAGTGATGCGCTGGGCTCCCTGCTGCAGTTGATCTGAAGTCGTAGCGGTCAATATCTCTACTCGATTGCACGTCGAGACGATTAGACCCTCGCGAATAAGCTCGCCATCGACCAGGGTGCGGAGAGCTTCTGCGGAAGCTTCGTCAGAGAAAGCAAGGCGCTCCCGCACCTCAACTGGCGCGGTTTTGTGATTAACTCCGACTAAGACGATTGCCATAGGGTTAGAAACTACCGGGTTTCAAAACAGTTACTTCAACTACGATTCCAGAGACCTCAAGATATTGATTAACCAAATACGTGATACCCTCCCAGCAGTCTGGTACCGAAGAACGTGCACAGTACCAGGGCAAAACCAACAACACCCAACCACGCTGCTCTGCGCCCGCGCCACTGCGCACTTGAGCGATAGATGATCAGCAGCAAGTAGAGCAGCCAGGTCAGAACGGCAAAAATCTCCTTCGGGTCGTTGTGCCAGATTTTTCCGTCGCGCGTCGAAGACCAAAGCATACCTGTTGCTATGCCGACGGTCAGCAGGGTTAGACCAAGCGCGGCAGCAGTTGTTGCCAGCTCGTTAACGGTTGAAAGCGAGGGCAGGCGATGAAAAATGCCACTGAAAGTTTTTAGTTTGAGCTCACGCTCCTGCAGGAGGTACATGACGCTGGCCATGAAAACTACAAAGAAGGCGGCATAAGCGAACAGTAGTAGCGTGGTATGAACCGGGAATAACCAGGTCGCAGCGACTCCTGTGGCTGCCGGCTCGCCGTCAGGCCCTGAACGAATGATGATGGCAATAAAGGTCAGAACTGAGATGAGTGGCATAGTAAAAGCGCCGACCGCCTGTGCTCTATAACGATAAAGCATCAGCCCGTATGCTGCCACGAGCGTCCAGGCGAGAAATGATAGAGTTTCGCGCAGATAGAACAGCGGGTAATGACCGTTAATAGCCCAGTCAGCAATGAGCGCGGCAGTATGTAGCACGAAGCCTGCGGCGATCGACAGTTCCGCGACGCGTTGCAGCGAACGGCGCTTGTTTACAAACGCCAGTATCGAATGAATAGCAGCGTTTAGATATGCCGCCAGAACTGCCAGTAATAAGGATCTCATCAGGGGTTAAATTGCGTTAGGAGTTCATTTTAGTTGATGGCGATCTGCTCAGCAAGGTAACGGCCATTTTAGTCGTGTCCTAATTTAAGATTATATTGGCGCATTCTCTGTGTTCTCCGTGCCTCCGGGGTTATAAAAGCGCCGAAAACAATTTCAACCGGAGACACGGAGAACACGGAGAAGCCCGTGGGACATGAACTTAGGACCCTATCCTCCTGCAGCCAAAGTAGCCAGCAACAAAAGCAAACGTTATGCTTAGCCGGAACATCGTAGCAGCGGCATACCCTTCCGGGGAAACCTTCTCAAGTCAGGTAATTGAGCCTATTGTTTGCGGTGAGGAGAACTAATCTTGTCCCTTACGTTGCGTCTTTGTTTTGTCATCCTGGCTTGCCTCATTGTCTCGCTGGCTGTCGTGGCGCAAACCCCACAAACGGATCAAAAGCCGAAAACTGATCAGAAAACCGAAGCCCCAGGGGAGCCCAGGACCGAAGAACAACAAGACGTCGAGACTCTAAAGATTGATACTGATCTGGTGACAGTCCCAGTTATTGCTACTGATACAAAGGGTAATTACGTGCCCGACTTGCGTCAGGAAGACTTCAACATTGCGGAAGATGGAGTGAAACAAGAGGTGGCGTTCTTCGGCAAGGTCGCGGCGCCTTTCCATGTGGTTCTGATGCTCGACACGAGTGCCAGCACCCAGGACAAGCTTAGGTTGATTCAACAAGCCGCCAACGTTTTTGTCGACCAGCTACAACCAGCCGATCGCGTAAAAGTAATTTCGTTTGACGATGAGGTTCGCGATCGAAACGAGTTTACCAGCAACCGGGCAATTCTCACTGCGGCGATCAATAGCACAAGGCCGGGTAAGGGAACAAAGGTCTACGACGCGATGGATCTTGCGCTGGCTACGATCAGGAAAATCCAGGGTCGTAAGGCAATCGTGATATTCACGGACGGCGTGGATTGGCATAGCGACCAGGCAACCTTCGATGGCACGGTGCGTGGGCTGGATGAAGAAGGAGTAATTGTCTATCCCATACGTTACGACACCAGAGCTGAAACGGAGCGAATCGCACGCGAGCAATCAGAGGAGTCATCGCCGCAACTGCCTACGATAGGCGTAATTCGTCGACCACCGAACGGTACGACTGCACCAACTTTTCCCAGTGACGATCCGGATAGCGTGCCAACCTCCGGTAGCCAGCGAAAGAGTGGTCCGCTTGGTTTGCCTCTGCCGGAAGAGGTATTGCGCCGTCGTCGTGAAACCGATCCGAACCGCCGTGAGTCTGATCCAAATCGAAGGCCTGGAGAACTTCCTCCTGATATTGGAAGTTCACGTTTGCCTGCGCCGACGGGTCCGGCCGGCCGGCCAACAACTTCAAGGAGCGACAGCGACTCTATCCGCGCAATGCTCGATTTAGCGTATTCGACGGCCGACAGTTACCTCAATACTCTGGCAAACAAGTCGGGAGGACAACTGCTGCGCGCTGACACCCTGGGATCGCTGCCGGATGCTTTTGCCAAAATCGCCGCAGAGCTCAGAACGCAGTATTTGCTCGGCTACTATCCAATAAACAAAACAAAAGACGAACATTACCGAAAGATCAAAGTCACGACCGCTCGCAAGGGTGTTCTGATACGTGCTCGCCCAGGCTACTCTGCTCCGAGTGCGCGATGAGATGGTAGAGGCTGAGTCTGCCTATCAGGATCTCGATCTCAAGGTCGATTCGAACTGTGTGAAAACACCTAAAGCCAGTCGCAAAGAGGCCCCTCCTTGGAGTGCTGGTACTTGTCACAGCTTTTCAACGTTGAATGCCTCTCAACCAAAAGCTGTGACAAGTCCCAGCACTCCAAGGAGGGGCCTCACTTTCTAGCGAGTTTTTTTAGTTTTCACACAGTCTTGGTAGCGGGTGGGTCGGAGGGCACAGTCACATATCGTCGACCTCATGAGAACCTGGCTTCAATGACACGCAGGACGGACCCACTCGGTACCCGAGCGGTGGTAGTGACCTACTAAATAGTCAAATGATAAATGATTCTTTCTGACGAGACTCCACCCGCCTGCTCTTGTCTTGCTGGTCTCTTTCAGCCGTGCTAGTTTTGAGCTGCGTCGTTTAAGCAACACAAGTCAAGAAACTTCTACTTACTATCTCATGCCGGATCGAAGTGATGCCTGGGAATTATTGTGTGAATACACCAAGGGCGATAGCCTGCGGAAGCATGCTTTGGCTGTGGAAGCGGCCATGCGCGCCTGTTCGAAACGCTATGGCGCACCCGAATCGGATGAAGACGAATGGGGCATTGTTGGTCTGCTGCACGACTTTGACTACGAGATGTTTCCATCGGCCGACCAGCACCCATTTACCGGAGCGAATATTCTCTGTGGCCGTGGCTACTCAGATCGGATGATCCGGGCAATCATGGGCCATGCTACGTATACGGGTGTGCCACGCGACACCGACCTGGCACGCTCACTTTTTGCCACAGACGAGCTCTGTGGCTTTTTAGTCGCCTGCGCTCTCGTCAGACCCTCACGTAGTCTTGATGATCTCGAGGTCTCCTCAGTAAAAAAGAAACTGAAAGACAAGGCGTTCGCGCGTTCTGTTAATCGAGAAGATATCAGGCAGGGCGTCGAAGAATTGGGTGTCGATTTGGACCAGCATATTCGCTTTGTAATTGACGCGCTGCGGCCGCTGCAGCGGGAGATTGGACTGAATGTTGTCGAGACAAAATGAAATAAGAGGGTTACGAAGCGATATGTGGTCCAACGGGCTGGGACGGTTCAGCAGGCAGTCGTCGAGAGCTGATAATCGAAGCAATCACGAACAAGCAAAGGCTCAATAAAGTAGCCAGAACTGCAGTAAGAAAGGCCTGTAATTTTCGCCGGCGCGCGGTGTGGCGATATACGAAGATTGAGGCGAGCAAGACGGAGGCCGGAGGCAGCAACAAGGTCAAGGCTACAAGTAAACCGGGACTGGAAATGGGTTTGAGAGAAGAGAAGACGGTCAGAATGATCGCGATGCACGAACCGGCGCCAGCTAACGCCGCGAGCAATGCAGCAATCAATACGAGCTTCAGACGCATGGGATCTCTTCCTCTGTTTCTGGTTTGCTAGGAATGCCCCTTAGCGAATAGCGCAAGAGGAGCGGCCAAGGATACCACAGGCCTTACCCTGCAGTTCGCCAAACGTATCGACTTATCCATTGGGTGACTAGCCAGTCTAATGATAACCAGAAGCGCCTTGATATATCTGTCTCGCCAGGAGGGACTAAAGGATTTTGCGACACGCTTTCGCCCCTTCAAAAAACTCACCACTCGCTTCGTTGCCGGCGAAACAATCAACGAAACAATTCATTTCATCCGCGAGATTAATGCCGAAGGTTGTTCGGCGTCGTTCGATCACCTGAACGAATCCGTTACCAGCGCCGCAGAAGCGAGTAAAGAGGTTGCTGAGTATTTGAATATCCTGGCCAAGATCGATGAGACAGGTATCCGTTCGAATGTTTCCATCAAGCTCTCCCAGTTTGGGCTTACTCTGGATCCCGAGCTTGCTTACAAGAATGCGCGCCGGGTTGTTGACGAGGCGCATCGCCGAGGTAATTTCGTTCGAGTTGACATGGAAGACTCCAAAGTCACACAGGTAACGATTGACCTGTTCAAACGATTGCGTGAGGAGTTTGGTTTAGACGATGTTGGTATCGTACTGCAGTCGTACTTGCGGCGCACTTACGAAGATGCGCAAGAACTGGTGAAATTGCCCGCCCGGATTCGGATCTGCAAAGGTGCTTACAACGAACCGCCGGAAGTGGCGTTTCCTGATAAAAAAGACGTTGATGAAAACTACATACGGGTGATGCAGTTGCTGTTGTCGAGCGGAATTTATCATGGCATTGCTACACACGATCCGAAGATGATCGAGGCTACGATTAACTTCGCTGGTCGAGCAGGGATAGGCAAGGAAGCATTTGAATTTCAAATGCTCTTTGGTGTAAGACGCGACCTCCAGCGGCAGCTTGCACGCGATGGTTACAACATGAGGGTCTATGTGCCCTACGGAAAACACTGGTATCCTTACTTCATGCGACGGCTCGCGGAGCGCCCGGCGAACATTTGGTTTGTAATGAAAAACCTACTGAAGGGCTAAATGCCACGCATTTTGGAGAGCACCACGGAAGTATTTGAGCGTAGACCCCAATGAATGATTTGTTTTGGATCCTTTGGTGTGTACTCGGAGCGATTCTCATCGTTGCTGAGATCTTTACCTCGGGGTTCGTTCTCCTCTGGTTTGGGATTGGTGCGCTCGCCGCTGCACTTGCGGGAATGGTCGGCATAGACAGCCTGGTGCTGCAATTCTTGATTTTTGCGGGAGTATCGATTGGGCTTACGGCCGCCTCACGAACGATCTTTCTTAACTATTTCTCGCGGGAAAAAACCGGAGACTCTCTACGTACGGGCGTCGATTCTCTTCCTGGCAAAATCGGCACGGTTGTCTCATCGAGCAAGGGCTCGTTACAAGAGGGAGCAGTGAAAGTATTTGGTTCAACCTGGACTGCCTATCCAGCGCCGGGCGAAGGCCCGCTTGAAGCAGGTGAGCGGGTTTGCGTAGAGAGTATTCAGGGCGCCTCTATTTACGTGAGACGTGTTGATGAAGGTCGAGATTGGCGACAAAAAGCCTTGCCAGAGAAGTGAGACGGACGGCTATTGCGGCTCGGTGTCGGCTTCGAAATTATCGTCTAGCGTTTTGTCTTCTTCAAGAGGCGGCAGTTCAATAGTTATTCTCTCGGTGGTTGGTAGTTCGAGATCGTCCCCGACAAACCGGGCCAGCACAACGGTGATGTTATCCTCGCCGCCACGATTGTTCGCCTCCTCTACAAGCGAGTTGCACGCCTGCACGAGATCGCCGTTGCTGTTTAGCACGATCTGCTGAATGTCCTCCGCGCGTAGCTTCCCGGACAGACCATCGCTGCAAAGCAGCAGAATGTCGCCTTGTCGCAAACGTATTTTACCTGTGACGGGAGTTATTTCGCTTTGCGCGCCCAGCGCTTGCAGAATAACGTTGCGGAACATGTGAGTTTCAGCTTCCGTCTCGCTTATTTGGCCGACATCGACCAGTTGTTGCACCAACGATTGGTCCTTCGTCGCTAGACGGATCTGACCTTTGCGGATTATATAGCCTCGGCTATCGCCAACCTGGACCAGATCCAGGTGGTCTCCTTTAACCGCGGCCCCGGTGAAAGTAGCACCCATACCCGCGCAGCGCGAGTCTTCCTGGCTGCGAAGGTGAATCGCGAGATTGGCATAGACTGTGGCGTTCCTCAGGCAATCGACGAGAGGTAAGTCGGGATCACAAGCCTCTTCACCCTCACCGCCTGTCAGCATCTCACGCACTGAATCCACAGCCATCCGACTCGCGACGTCTCCTGCGAGTGCGCCCCCCATCCCATCGGAAACGACCAGCACAAGTCCCTTTGTCCCGAGATCAAACCGCGTCAGTTTTTCCGGCGGGACTGCGCCGTCGGAACCTGTCCACGTCTGCTCACTCGATAAATCGAGGACAAGAAAATTGTCTTCATTGCCACGTCGCACGCGGCCGACGTCAGATTTGGCGTACAACTCTATGATCATAAAGGAGAGCGAAAAGGGTCTAGGCAAAGAACGGGGCCAATTGTAACCCTTCCATAGTTTGACTGTCACTTGCTGCAAAAAGGCCAGTAGGATCGTAACTAAATATTATCCAATGCCTGATCGAGGTCCGCGATAATATCGTCAGTGTCCTCGATCCCAACGGAAATTCTCACCAGCCCTTCAGTTATACCAAGGCGTTCGCGTTTTTCCACCTCGACGGAAGCATGAGTCATTGTTGCCGGGTGCGAAATGAGGGTTTCCACTCCGCCGAGGCTCTCCGCAAGAGTACAGAGCTTAACAGTCTCGAGCACGGTTCGAGCGGCAGCAAAGGAGCCAACATCGAACGCTACCATGCCACCAAACCCGTGCTGTTGGCGACGAGCGAGCGCATGTTGCGGATGAGAAGTTGAGCCAGGGTAATAGACCTTGCTGACTTTCGGATGTTCCTCGAGAAATGCCGCCACAGCTCGTCCTGACTTGTCGTGTTGTTCCATCCGTAGCGCCAAAGTTTTTGTGCCTCGCATCACCAGCCAGGAATCAAAAGGTGATAAGATCGCGCCGGCGCTGTTTTGTACAAAGCCGATCCACGCCGCGTCTTCCTCGTTGTTCAAAACGATAATACCGCCAACTCCATCCGAGTGGCCATTGAGATACTTCGTCGTCGAATGGACCACGATGTCCACACCAAACTCAAGCGGACGCTGCAAGTAGGGTGACATGAAGGTGTTGTCGCAAACAGCGCGGGCGCCGGCGCGGTGCGCTACTTCGCTCACTTCCTGAAGGTCGGTGACAATCATTACAGGATTCGTAGGCGTCTCGACAAAAACCATTTTGGTGTTGGGCTTGATTGCTGCCTCAACGTTGAGAGCATCCGAGGTATCAACAAAGTCGAACTCGACGTTGTAGTTCGCGAGGATTTTAGTGAACAGCCGTGAGGTTCCACCGTAAGTATTATCGGAAACAACAACGTGCTCACCTGCCTTCACCAAACGCAGCGTCGCATCTATTGCGGCCATGCCTGAGGCAAACGCAAAACCAAATTTGGCGCCTTCCAACGCTGCGATGTTCCGCTCGAGAGCGGCGCGCGTAGGGTTCTGGGTGCGCGCATACTCATAGCCCTTGTTTTTACCGAGCGCGTCCTGGGCGTAAGTGGAGGTTTGGTAGATGGGAACAGTAACGGAACCAGTGGTGGCGTCAGGTTCCTGACCGCTGTGAATTGCTATTGTAGCGAAACCCATAATTAGTAAACAGACAACATTAAATCGTTAGTGGTAGATGGTGAATGGTGAATGCCAGAAGTTTTACTCATCACATTTCACACCATCGAAAATTCCCTGGCTCTGATACCGTTCCGCTCCGTCGGGGAAAACGGTCACGACTCGCTTACCAGTGCCCAAACGTTCGGCGATCCTATAGGCTGCGGCGGCAGCTGCGCCAGACGACCAACCACCCAAGACTCCTTCTGAGCGAGCGAGGGTTCTCAACGCTGCGCATGCTTCATCGTTCATGACCATCATTATCTCATCCGCCAAAGATGCGTCGTAGATCTTCGGGATAAAATCCAACTGCCCTATTCCCTCGATCTTCTTTGGACCAGGCGGCCCGCCTCCATAAATGGATCCTTCCGGCTCGACGAGAACACAAAGCACCGCCGGATTCAGTTTCTTGACCGCTCGTGAAACCCCAATAAAAGTTCCAGACGTGCCCGCGCCAATTACGACAGCATCGATTCGTCCCTGCATCTGATCGATAATCTCGCGCGCCGTAGTCAACTCATGAAAACACGGGTTCGCCTGATTCTCAAACTGCTGCGGCACAAAACTGTCCTCAATATTGGCAGATAACTCGCGTGCCCGCTCGATAGCGCCCTTCATTCCCGCTTCGTGGGGTACATATTCCAGCTCGCCACCTAGCGCTTCGATCAGCTTCATTTTCTCCACGGCGTAACCGTGTGGTACGCAAAGGACAACACGATAGCCACGAGCTATGCCGACCAGTGCCAAACCGATTCCGGTGTTGCCGGCCGTGGGTTCAATAATAGTCGCACCCGGACGCAATGTGCCTTTTTCTTCAGCATCTAGAATCATTCCGAGGGCCGCTCTATCCTTGACGGAGCCTCCGGGGTTGAGTCCTTCCATTTTTGCGTAAACATCGGCCAGTGGCGGTGGGGCGAAACGCGAAAGATGAAGCAGGGGTGTGTGGCCTATGAGATCGATAATGCTTTCAGTTACGCCGAGCGTCATTAAGTTGTTTTCAGGCGACTTTTACTCACGACCGAAGCAAGGAGGGCATGGTAGCCGCCGGATACTGCCGTGTCAAATGGGAGGTTTTTTCGCTAGTGTCTCAATCTGCCGACATTTCACTACCCGTTGCGTAGCTCGGGATTTGCTGCGATCTGAGTATGTTTTACCTCACCGTCTCATACGCTGCCGCGGCGATCTCGCCCATAGCCTGACCAACGATTCTCTTGACCTCGGAACTTTCCGGAGTCACTGAGACATTGTTTACGTAAATTGCGAATGCGAGATGCTGTCCGGATGCCGTCGTCATGTAGCCGGCGAGTCCTTTGGCGGTTACCAGGAGCCGGCGGTTTAGTGGATCATAAACCCCAAACGTTCCCGTTTTCGCGTGCACGTTTCCTGCTGCGGGCGAGGTTGGCTGAATGTCGAAGAGCGTTCCGTCACGTCCTAGAATAGGAAGCGAGTTATAGAAGTCAGAATAGTCCTTCTGCTTAGCCATGAAAGCGAGATAGCTCACCATGAACTCCGGAGAGAAATGAGCGTTGCCTCCCGCGCCATCACCCTGGGAGGCGCCTGTCAGGTCGAGGCCAGCCCGCCCGAGAAAGTCTCTCTCCAGATCGAAGCCTGTTTTTGAATTGTCGCCTGGAGGAAGCGTTGCTTCGAGGATCATCGGCGTCATGCTGGCATGGAGATTCTGGCTCACCTTGAGCGTAACCTTTACTTCCTCCTTGAGCATTGGCGAAACATGCTCTGCAACGACACGATCTGGAGTGAAGGAATCAGCGAGTTCTCTGCCACGCCCCAGATGTACAACAAAAGCTTGCGTGGTTTTTTCGCCTGGCGACCCCAGTTCTACTTGAACCCCTTTCTCTCTAAGTGCCTCGACAAAAACAACCTGGGCGAATCGGCTCGGCACAGGCACGGCATAGCTATAAAGGATTGCCGGTTTTCCGGCGGGAAAACTCCCTGTGACGGTCACCGTATGGGAGCCATCCGGACTGGGAACATCCAGGTCCCAGTGAATATCCGGTTTTGAATCGGACTTACCCGTTAAAGCTTTGTTGACGAAGGTCGCATACGAGGTTAGCGGTGACTGTTGCAAGACCACGGGCGAGCCTGCGGTTGGACCGGGTCCGATGGTTACATCGATCAGGTTGTCATTGATGACCACAGGGGAGATCACGACTCCTGTACCCAGTTCGCGTTCACCTTCGGGAAATAGACTGACGTCGATCCGCACACGCCCACGGATTTTCTTGATGTGCGCGTTCGCGACCTGTTGTGCCAGTTTTCGTATTACAAGTAGGGGGTCACCGGGCACAGCGCGAGTAGCCGGGTCGGCGTCGTAAGAATGATCTTCGTTTTCGAACGCCAGTGTGTCGTCGTCGCGAACGCGTGCAGAAAGATTCGGGTCGCCGCTGGCAACAAGTACCAGGTCTCCCTCGAGTGTTCCATTAGCGGTGATCGAGCCTGTGCGATACACGCGCGTGTGAAAGCGAAAATCTCTGCCGAGTAGCTCCAACGCTGTGCCTTCGGTCAGAAGTTTAGTGGTGGAGCCCGGAATGAATAGCTTTTCGGCGTTGAGTGTATATAGGGGTTTGCCAGTGTCCAGAGAATAGAATTCGATGCCGAAAATTGCATGACGAAATTCGGAACGATCCGTGATGCGTTGAATGCGTTCGGTCAGGAGCTTTTGCTGGGACTCAGGTTGTTGAGCGGTTGCCGTCTGGATCAATAGACCCATTGCCAGCAGGGAAGTGATCAGGATGTGTTTCATGAACAACTCCATTGGAACCTCTCTAATACTGGATCAGGCTTCCTTCGCGTTTTGCCCTCCGCACGGCACGTCCGAAGACCCAAAGAGAGAAGGGAAGCAGTAGGACGAGAAAGATCAGCAAGGTAATCAACGGATCCTTTACCTGCATTAGACCATGTCCTTCAATCAACACCTGGCGAATTCCATCGAGACCGTATGTTGCCGGAAGAATAAGCGAAACATTGCCGAGCTTTGGGCCTGCATAGTCTCTCAATAGTTGAGTCGGAAAAAAGACACCGGAAAAGAGCGCCGAGCCGGCGCCCAGGAACATGCCGAATGGATCACCCCGCTTGAAGACCATCGCGAAACTGGCTGAGAGGATGCCGAGGGAAGCCAGCACCAGGGTTGTGAGTAGGAGGAACACTAATGCAAGAAAGAAACTGCCACGATAGTGAACGTTGAAAAAGACGCGGCCAAAGAACAAGTAGAGAAAGGAGAAAAAGGTTGTTTCGAGAAAATCCCAGGCGGAGCTCGCGACAATGATGGTAGGCAAATTGATTGGCGTCAGCAGCACGCTTTCAAGTGTTCCCTGCACCTGCTCCTGTCTGATGGAGTTGGCCAGGCTGGAAAACCCGGTCATGAAGTAGTTCAACACGGCGAGTCCCGTAAGCCAGCTGGCCAGAGGATCGCGCCACTGGGAATACCGAGGGTCCGTAAAGCCGGCGAAAATTTTAGAGATAAAGAAGAGCGTAGTAACGACAGTAAGAATTGACAGAATGCGCAAGAAAAACTGCATGCGATAACTCACGAACAGGCGAAAGTCGCGGGCAATGAAGGCATAAATCCTGCGGGGCAGAAGGCGGATAGAGTTCATGGCAGTAACGCGTCGTCCTTCTCATATCTTTCCAGTACATCAAACAGCGTGGACCTTTCCGCATCCACATCCAGCACGCGCGCGCCGCGCCGGTGAAGTGCACGAAGTACGTCATCGAGCTGGTCGTCTTCGCTTTGTCGAGTAAACGAAATTCTGATGGCGTCTCTGTCAGTCGTAGCCACTGCAAAATCTTCTCTCGATCCCAGAACCTGCCTCGCCTGATCAGCATCTATTCCGGAAACTGTGAGATGAATGAGCTCGGAGCCTGACGAGAAATTCCGCAGACGGGCCGGTGCATCGATCGCTCGAATCTGACCACGACTGATGATTGCCACACGAGCGCACAGCGTCTCGACTTCAGCAAGGTTGTGCGAGGTAAAAAGAATTGTCACTGGCGGATCTTGTTGCGCGAGAGCCTGAATCATCTCCCGCATTCGCGCTGCCGCCAGCGGATCGAGTGAGCGAGTGGGTTCATCCAAAAGCAACACCGCTGGACTGGCGAGCATTGAACGCGCAACTGCCAGTCGCTGTTTATTTCCGGTTGACAATTCGCCAAACCGACGGTGTGCAGCGTCTTCGAGTTCGAGTCTGGCGAATAACTCTTGAATGCGTCTGTTCGCAACTCGATCGCGAAGTCCATGGAGTCGGGCGAAGAAGAGGAGGTTTTGCTCCGCCGTCAAACGCCAGTAAAAACTCCGCTCCTCAGCGCCCGCCAACCCAATCTCCCGGCGAACGTGTTCATCATTACGCACGCTATCATAGCCACGCACTGTGACTGTTCCCTCTGTTGGCTGCACAAGAGTGGCGACAATCTTTGTTAACGTCGTCTTGCCGGCGCCATTGCGCCCTATCAATCCGAAGATTTCTCCCGAGTACACTTCGAAAGAAACGTTCCGCAACGCTTCGACCGGTTGCTTTACGGGCCGGCGGAAAAATGCGCGCATTCTTCTGAACGGAATTGGATACGTCTTCGAAAGATTGCTGATCGAAATTGCGGTATCGCTTCGAGGGATTTTCGCCGTCGGCTGGACCAGATTCGCTTGTTGGGCGCTTGATGACATACCTGACCATCATCGAGCGCGTTGACGAGGGTCGAGATATTCCCGCAGGCCGTCGCCAATAAAGTTGAATGCCAGCACCGTAAGGGCAATGGCGATTCCCGGAAAAATTAGTGCATGCGGTGCCGCTTGCAGTGTGGAAAGATCCCGAGCCTCTTCAATCATCACCCCCCATGAAGGAGCT
>WNFR01000647.1_pt1 | contig 35396 bp, 29 predicted proteins | sample 5400221 | NCBI WGS metagenome assembly WNFR01 (sample SAMN13153357, study PRJNA577476) | soil metagenome | isolation source: 40 cm soil under Madrone tree | place: USA:California | collected 2016-06-14 | reverse complement strand
GCCTACAAGCGGCTGCGCCGCCTGCAGGACCAGGACATCCAGAACAAGTTGCGCAACGATTCGCTCTCGCCCGCGCAGGAGCGCCGCTACAAGAAGCTCAAGGACGAGATCATCAGCGAGGTGAAGTCGCTGCGGCTCAATCAGGCGCGTATCGACGCGCTGGTCGAGCAGCTTTACGACATCAACAAGCGTCTTGTCGGTTACGAGGGCCGCCTGATGCGGCTCGCCGAGAGCCACGGGGTGGCACGCGAGGATTTTCTCAAGAATTACCAGGGCTCAGAGCTCGATCCGCTCTGGCTCAACCGCGTATCCAAACTGAGCGCGAAGGGCTGGAAGAGCCTCGTCGCTCGTGACAAGGACAAGGTCAAGCAGCACCGCCACGAGATCCAGGTGCTCGCCGGCGAGACCGGGCTCGAGATCGGCGAGTTCCGCAAGATCGTGCAGATGGTGCAAAAGGGCGAACGCGAGGCGTATCAGGCGAAGAAGGAGATGGTGGAGGCGAACCTGCGCCTCGTCATCTCGATCGCCAAGAAATACACCAACCGCGGCCTGCAGTTCCTCGACCTGATCCAGGAAGGCAATATCGGGCTGATGAAGGCGGTCGATAAGTTCGAGTATCGCCGCGGCTACAAGTTTTCGACCTATGCCACGTGGTGGATCCGGCAGGCGATCACGCGCTCGATCGCCGACCAGGCGCGCACCATCCGCATCCCCGTGCACATGATGGACGCAAGCTTCAAAGTCATGCGCACGTCGCGCCAGATGCTCAACGAGATCGGCCGCGAGCCCACGCCCGAGGAGCTTGCCGAGAAAATCGGCATGCCGCTCGAGAAGGTGCGCAAGGTGCTCAAGATCGCCAAGGAGCCGTTGTCCCTGGAAACGCCGGTCGGCGACGAGGAGGACTCGCACCTCGGCGATTTCATCGAGGACAGGAATGCGATCGCGCCGATTGACGCCGTCATCCAATCGAATCTGCGCGACACCACCACGCGCACGCTTGCCCTACTCTCGCCGCGTGAGGAGCGCGTGTTGCGCATGCGCTTCGGCATCGGCATGAACAAGGACCACACGCTCGAAGAGGTCGGCTTGCAGTTTTCCGTAACGCGCGAACGCATCCGCCAGATCGAGGCCAAGGCGCTCAGGAAGCTGAAGCACCCGAGCCGGTCAAGGATTCTCAGAAGCTTCCTCGACACTTGACGAAGCGCAGGCGACCTTCACCTGCTGATTTGCCGCGTATTGCGTCGTAACCTTCGCGTGGTTCCGCGCATCCTCCCGGTCCATCGCGGTCCGCATCCATTCGCGGGCGATGTCAAATAGCTTTTCACGAAGTTCGGGACTGTTGGCTTGCCTTGCCAGCATCACGCAGTCCCGAGCGAATTCTTCAAACTCCGGTCCCGACGACATGGGTGCGCCTCGGGTCAAGGTTCCATTCGTCGCGTTGAATAATGCGGTTCATTGCACCCAGTTCCGTTGTGGATTGCATCAGATCTTGGATTGAGATCGGCTGCCCAATCAGAAGGCGTCCGACCTTGGATCACTCAGAGAAGTTTCGTCGGAAGCCACTATTCCAGGAACCCGACACATGATGGCGCGTTATGGATGCGGATCGGGAGGACAGACGATGTGGTTCGCCCTTGCCGCCGTCACGCTAGCTGCCGCGATAGGATTTAACGTCCTCGCTTTGGCAGTTCAGGATCGCGAGCTGTAGTCAGTCAGTTCACTGGCTTTGGTCGGGCCGCCCTCGTAACTCGTGTCGCGAAGGGAACGGCCTATGCGAAACCCATCCGCACGTCCTGACCTCCTGAGCCGACAGCCGTTGCTCTCGGCACTCGGAAAAGTGCTCAGGGCCGAGTACAACGCTGTGCAAGAATCTTTGCCGGAACGTCTCGCCGGACTCGTCCGGAGGCTTGAAGGCGCGTCGCCAAAAAGAACCCGGCAACGCACTCCACCTCGCGGGCGTTCAGGGACCATCGCGAAATCTGGCGCGGATCGTCGTCCGAAGCGTTTTGCTTGATAACTAGCCGACATCCCCGTGGCGCTACTGGGCCAAGGATGATTCACGGCCCTTGCGCGGCAGGTCCGCCTGCCTCCAACCGCTATACAGACATCGCCAGTGCAGTTTCCTGTACCGAGATAATCGCCGGCTTCGCGCCGCGAAGCATGCGAGCGGCGCAAGCAGCGCACGGCGCGCCGTTAGTGACGCGAATGAGCTAACTCGGTAATGTCTGGGGCGGGACTTTTGCGGCTGACGTGGCCCTTTAGTATGAGCAATGCGGCTCGACTTCAGCAGCGATGGTGAAGAGCACGGGGCCAGCCCGCAAGGTCGACGGAGCGTGCGATGGAAACGCCAGGTGTTGATACCCAAACGCCAGTAGCTCCCGCCGCGCGCAACGAGGTGCCCGAGACGCGCGGCGATGCAGCAAAGCAGCGCAGCGAGCCGGTCAAGGAGCTGAGCGACACGGCCAGACGGCCGGCCCCGCCCAGCCGCCTTCCATCCATCATCGTCGGCCTGGTGATCGCCGTCGTCGCCGGCCTCTCGATCTGGTATCTGGTACGCCCCCAGCCGCTGCTGGTGCAGGGCGAAGTGGATGCGACGCGGTTCGACATCGCCGCGCGGGTCGACGGGCGGGTCGGCGAGATCCCGGTCGAGCGCGGGCAGGACGTGGCGGCGGGCGCCGTGCTGGTCAAGATCGACAACCCCGAGACCATCGCAAAGCACGAACAGGCACTGGCCGCCAAGATCGTCGCCGAGGCGCAGCTCGCCAACATCAATGTCGGCACGCGGGCGGAGGTCATCGCGGCGCGCAAGGCTGCGCTCGAGCGGGCGCAAGCGAGCGTGGTATTGGCGCAAAAGACCTATGACCGCATTAGCCAATTGGCCGAGCATGGGAATGCCCCGATTGCCCGGCTCGACCAGGCAACCGATTCCCTGCACGAAAGCCAGCGCGCCGTGGATCAGGCCCAATCGGCCTACGAGCAGGCCGTCAACGGTTACACGAAAGAGGAGCACGAGATTGCCGAGGCGAATGTCGGCAAGGCCATCGCCGACATCAAGGCCGTGCAATCGATCATCGACCAGATGGTTATTTACGCGCCGGTAGCCTCGCAGGTCTACCGGCAAAACGTGGAGCTCGGGGAATACGTTTCGCCCGGCGTGCCGCTGGTGACGTTGATCGATCTCAACGACATGTGGGTCCATTTCGACCTGCGCGAGGACCTGGTCAAGACGCTGAAGACCGGCGACCGTTTCGACGTACGCATTCCCGCCCTCAGCAACCGCCGTATCACCGTCGAGGTCAGGCTGATCGCGACCAAGGGCGAGTATGCGAGCTGGCGCGCGACGCGCGCCACCGGCGATTTCGACCTGCGCACGTTTTCGATCCGCGCCTACCCGGTCGAGAAGGTGCCGGAGCTGCGCCCCGGCATGAGCGCTTACGTGGACTGGCAGCAGCGCCGATGAGACCAGCGCCGAAGCCCGGATTCTGGCTCGTTGCCAGGCGTGAATGGCGATGGTTGTTGCACGATCGCGTGGCCGTCATACTGATCTTCGGCGTGCCACTATTCGCCTTGACGGTCCTGACGGCGGTGTTCAGTCACCCGGTGATCCGCGGGCTGGGGGTGGTCGTCGTCGACGCGGACCGATCGGACACCTCGCGTGCCTTCGTGGAAGAGGTGGCGGCGTCTCCCAATCTCAGCATCGTCGAACGCGCCGGGGACCTCGCATCGGCGGCGCGGGCGATACGATCCGGCGAGGCCATCGCCGCAGGCTACATCCCGGCCAATTTCGAGCGCGACCTCAAGGCCGGGCGGCGCCCGCAGGTCGTCGCCTTCTATAACGAGCAGTTCCTGACGGCCGCGGGCATCGCAGCGACGGGGCTGAGCGACAGCCTCACGGCGGCTGTCAGCCGCGCCGTGACCCCCGCGGCGCCAAAAGCGGCCCGCATCGGGGCGCTCGTCGCCGAGACGATCGTGCTGGTCAATCCGGAGACGAACTACGCACAATTCCTGCTGCGCGCGCTGCTGCCGATGGTCATCCATGTGGTCATCGGGCTCGCTGCCGGCTACGCGGTGGGCTCCGAATTTCGCCGGCGCAGCATGCGCACTTGGCTCGCCTGCGCGGGCGGCAACCCGCTCGTTGCGCTCGCAGGCAAGCTTGCGCCCCTGTTCGGGATTTTCTTCGTCATCATGCTCTCGATGCCGCTCTTATTGGAGGGCATGCTCGGGATTTCCTTCAAGGGCGACGTGCCGATGATGATCGTCGCGGCTTCACTGCTGATCGTCGGCTACTTGGCGCTGGGGGCGCTGCTGCAGCTTCTGGTGCGCGACCTCGCGACCGGACTTGGTCTTACCGGTCTCGTGGTCTCGCCTGCATTCGGCTATGCGGGCGTGGGATTTCCGATCCTGGGCATGAACGCGTTCGCACTCTTCTGGAGCGCGCTGCTGCCGCTGCGCTGGTACATGGCGGTGCTGATGGGGCAGGCGGCGCGCGGTCTGCCGCTCGCCGATTCAGCGCGCCCTTTCGCGGCGCTCGCCGCGCTGACCACGCTGTACACCCTGCTCACGTTCCTGCGCCTGCGCGCGATCGCCCGCAGCACGTTGCGCACAGCGCCAGCACCGGAACCGGCGCCGTCCGTTGCCGCGCCACCCAGCGTCGCCGGAGCTTTCGCCGACGAGTGGCGGCGCGTGCTCGCGATCCGCGGCGCCTTCATCCTGCTGGTGCTGGCGCCTTTCGTCTACGGCTTCTATTACCCGCAGCCGTATCTGAACCAGATTCTGCGCAAGATCCCGATCGCCGTCGTTGATAACGACTTGAGCGAGCTGAGCCGCGGCATCGTGCAAACGCTGGACGCGAGCGACGCAGTCAAGGTGGTGGTGCGCGCCGATACGCTCGCCGAGGCGCGCGCGGCGCTCGAGCGCGGCGAAGTCTTCGCCGTGGTCGGTATTCCGCCCGAAGCGGAGCGCGACCTGCTCAAAGGCACCACCGTGCCCCTTCCGATCTATGCCGATGCCACCTACTTTTTCCTGTTCAGGACGATGGGCACCGGCATCGCGCTCGCCATCAATACGCTATCGTTTGAGCTCGCCGCGGGCGGTGCCCGCCCCGACGGCAGCCTGGTCAAGGCGGCGCTCGCGAACTTGAGCCCGGCTGACGTTCTGCTGCAGCCGATCTTCAACCCGGTCGGCGGCTATGCAAGCTATGTCGTGCCGGGGGCATTCGTGCTGATCCTGCAGCAGATGCTGCTGATTGGCTCAGCGATGCTGACCGTCGTCGCGCTGCCGCAGATCGCCGGCGGCGCGTTCACGAGCGTGCTCGGCCGCGGTATCGCCCACCTCACCATCTATTTGCCCGCGCTCGCGCTCTACTTCGTCGTGCTACCGCGGTTCTACGGCTTCTCCACCCTCGGGCAACCGTTGCAATTGTTGGCGATGGCGTCGGTTTTCGTGCTGGCAACGAGCTTCCTGGGCCAGGCAGTAGGCGCCTGGTTCAAGCGTCCTGAGACGCCGACGCTCATCTTTCTCGGCACCAGCCTTCCGCAGTTCTTCCTGGCCGGCTTTTCCTGGCCGCGCGAAGCAATCCCCAAGCCAATTCTTGCCGCGAGTTACATATTCCCTTCGGATCTCGCCATCGACGGCATGGTCCGTATCGACCAGCTGGGCGCGAGCCTGTGGGAGGTGGCGCGCGATTGGCGCGGTCTCGGGGTCCTTGCCCTCGTCTACTTCACGCTTGCGGTGATTTCCGCGTTTGTCGTCAAGCGGAGGCAGGTGCATGGTTAATCGCCGGCCCGCACGCATCATCGCGCTCGGCGTTCTCATGGTCGCGGCGGGCGTCGGCGGATATTTTCTTTGGCGTTCTGGACCCGCACCGTCGGTCGTCGGCGTCGTGCGCGCGACCCAAATCCGCATAGCGCCCGAGGTCGGTGGCCAGCTGGCCGCGATCAAAGTCCACAAGGGAGATAGCGTCCGCGCTGGTGACGTGGTCGCCGAGCTTTCCGCGCTCGAGCTGAGCGCGGCAGTCGTCCAGGCGCGCGCGACCCTTGCCGCCGCGCAGGCCAACCGCGACCACGTCTATGCCGGTGTGCGCGACGAAGAGATCGCCGCGCTCGCGGCCGAGATCGCCAAGGCGAAGTCGCGGCTCGTCTATGCACAATCGCAGCTCGATCGCACGGCCTACCTGGCGCGCAGCGATACCGCCACGCAGCAGTCGCTAGACCAAGCCCAGAACGACCTCGCGAGCGCGAGCGCCGACGTGGCCGAGGCGGAGGCCAACCATGCCGCGGCGGTTGCCGGCCCGACCAAAGAGGAGCTCGCCATCGCCGATACGCAGGTCAAGGCCGCGGCGGCCGCGCTCGCAGTTCTGGAGCGGAGGCTGGACAAGACCATCCTACGGGCGCCGGCCGACGGCGTCGTCAGCGTAATCGTCGCCGAGGTCGGTGAGAACATCGTTGCTGGCCAGCCGGTGCTGGCGATCGAGGAAACTGGAAAGCAATGGCTGTCGTTCAACGTGCGGGAAGATTTCCTGCACGGCATCAGGGTGGGAATGACGGTCGACGTGGGAAGGATGGGCACGAGCGAAACAACCCCGGCGCTCGTCACTGAGCTCCTGCGGCTGGGGCCATTTGCAACCTGGCAGGCCGAGCGCGCGGTCGGTGATTACGACCGCAATACGTTGCGCCTGCGCCTCGATCTCCAACGCGATGTGACCAAGTTTGAGCCCGGGATGACCGTTTGGCTCACACGCTGACCGGTCTTACCAAGCCAAGAGAAGGAGAACGCCATGATCAAGCTTGTCGGTATTGTATCAGCATTGATATTCGCCCTCGACGCGCTCCCAGCAGCCCGGGCGCAGGTCATGCTGGACGTGTCAAAGATCACATGTGACCAATTCGCCGGTTACAAAATTACCACTCCTCAAAACGTCGCCATCTGGTTGAGCGGCTATTATCACGGTAAGCGCGGTACCACAGTCGTCGATATGCAAAAGCTTCTCGCAGATACGAAAACGATGGAAAGATATTGTATTCAAAATCCTCAAACACTGGTCATGAATGCAGTTGAAACAGTGCTTGGCGTGGGTAAATAGGCGCTTGGAAGACGAACGGCGGCGAGATCATCACCATGTCGCCCGAGGAATCCAAACGCTACATCGATGCGGTGTCTCCGGTCGCGGCGTCGATCCTCTCGGTTAACCCAAAGGTTAAGGACGACTACGAGGCGCTGCTGGCGGCTGCGCAACGGTATCGCTAGGGCGATACACGCCGAGGCGGGATGCAGCAAGCGGCGGCCAAGCGAGAACTCGCGATGGGCATGCAGCTGACGGGAAGGCGGGACCGCGTTGAGCGCGAATGACCGGTGAGGCACTGTCCCGTCATGGTCAATGTGCGGTTGCGGCAACCTGAGCGCCGTAGGCCCGCCGCTTGCGGTCATTGTGAACCCACGGATTGCCGGATTTGCCGCGCAGAAATTGCCTCGTCGCCTTGAGCGCGACCGGACCGACATTGGCGAGGAACAGCTTTTCGTGATCGCGCGAGAGCATTTCGATTGCTTGTTTCAAGGAGAGCCACTTCACAGCCTTGATGTCGTCCATCGGCTCGCGCACAGGACCACCGCTGGCCCGCATATGCCAAAACTGTACGATCTTGATCCGGCCGTCTACCGAATAGAGCATCGAGCCAAGAAAACCGTGAACCGAGACCTCGTGTCCGGTCTCTTCCAGCACCTCTCGTTTGGCGCCAGCAAGCGCGCCTTCACCTGGATAGAGCTTCCCCTTCGGCAGCACCCACGACTTGTCCCTTCGCAATCGCACGATTGCGATGCGAGGTCTCGAGCCTTCGCGTAAAACAATTCCGCCCGCAGCCAGAACAGGCCGGGCAGTCTCCGTTAGATCGGTCATGTCAATGCTAGGCCGGAGCCCCCCAATCGCTTGGAACGATCGCCGCGCTTCCCTTGATCGGGAGCGCCGCGCATGCTCGCTCGGGTATACTTAACGCGAGGTTAACCTCCACCCCGATTGGCGCACACGGCTGTGCGGCTACCCGGCAACGTCGTGGCGCGCGTGCGCAGTCGAGCAAATTTACCGGGTAGTTACGGTGTCGCCGTTACAAGTGCCGATATGCATGGTCTTCTCAGAGCCCCGGACGCGGATTGTCCACGATGTCAACGGCGGATGGCCCCGATGGACCGTAAACCAATCGCCAGCACCGATTGCCTCGTCGACGTAACCTATGTCTGTGACTGGTGCGGCATGGAAGCAAAGCGCGCCGTGAGAGAGCAGCCAAAGTGTCCGACGCATCGCACGTTCGTCACGGCGTGATCTTGTCACGTAGTGACGGCGCGCCTCACGGAATTTTTTGACGACAAAGAGGTGAATTCTCGCGCTCCCAGCGCGTGGCTACCCTGTTTCGCGGGGAATGGGCAAAGAGGCGCTCCGGCCGGAGCGGAGAGTGTCAGATCCGTCCCGGCGCCACGGTCAGCATGCTGGTGAAATCCGCTTTTGGTCTCTCTCGCAAAAGCGTTTCGCCCTTGACCATGTAGTGAACGGCTTCGGCGATATTGGTCGCGTGGTCGCCCATGCGCTCCAGATTCTTTGTACAAAACATCAAGTGAGCGCCGTAGGACGTCGCGAGCGACTTTTCCATCATTTCAACGAGAAGCTCCTGAGATAGACTTGTGCAGAGCTGGTCAATTTCTTGATCCCGCGTCCAAACTTCGACCGCCTTGGCGACATCGCGACGCGCAAAGCTATCAAGGACGTCCCGCAACTGAGTCAGCATCAGAGTGGCCATGTGGTCGACGCCACCCATCAACATCCGTGGCGGTTCTTCATCATTGATGGCAATGATGCGCTTGCCGATGTTCTTTGCGAGATCGCCTATGCGCTCGATCTCGTTTGCAATCCGCAAGATCCCAACAATCTGCCGAAGGTCATCGGCGACCGGTTGACGCCGGGCGATGGTCTCAATGGCCCTTTCCTCAATATTACGCTGCATGGCATCGATCGTCGCATCGGCGGCGATTATGCGCTGTGCGCGAGCCCCGTCGCGCGTCGTCAGTGCCTCGATCGCCTCGGCAATTTGGCGCTCGGCCAATCCTCCCATCTCCGCGATTGCCCGCGCGAGTTCCTGCAGGTCAGAGTCGAAGACTTTGGTGGTATGAGCCATTGCGCTGCGATCGATCCAAGCTGCGCCACACGACGCGAAGGGCTCCTTTTATGATGTTTCAATGTCCGCGCGATGACAGTTCCGGTTGCTGATTTTCGGCCTGCGTGCACGGCACAGACCGGTTGCAATACTACGATTTGGCCGGCCTGTGCGGCGACGCTCGACGTTCGCGCGAGTTATCCACTGGCTTGGAATTTTCGCTGGACTCTTTTGGCGCCATAAAATCGAATCAGTCAGGAAGGTGACGCAGCAGACATACCGCCGTGCCCGGCACGCCCCAGCGCGCACGATCCTCTGCAAGGCAGAGGCGCGTGCGCAGATTCGCGCTTGGCGACCCGGCTGATCCTCTAGCCCGTTACCGAAGGGAGTCCGCCGTTGGCTGATATCTTCGTCCAGTGCCCCCGTACTGGTGCGCCAATCGCAACTGGTCTGAAGAGCGAGTGGGTGCTGCTCAAAAGCCTTCCTCGCGTCCCTATTCCGGTGCGGTGCCCAGCCTGCGGTCAAATTCACAAATGGATGCCGCAGGACGCATGGATGGGTCCACCATCGCCCGCTCCGAGACTATCCAGCGGTTCTCGCGCTGCATCTTAGAGTGTTTCACCCGGTAATCGGTCCAAGTAAGTAAAACAAAAGGATTTCGAGCGATTGCTCGGACCCGCTCGAGGTTTCGAATTACCCCGAGCCGGCGTCGCATATTAATGCTGTCTTCGCGCAAGCCTCGCGAGATACGGCAGAAACTGTCAATGGCTGTTCAAACCGACCCCTCTAGAAATGGCGAACGAAATCGGCGATCATCCAGATACCAATTTCAGCGTATTTTCCCATGTCGCCCGCGCGTGAGGTCGAGCTCAAGCTCGAAGTGCCCGCCGATAGCCTCTATAGGCTTGCTCGCAGCTCATTACTGCAGGCGGCGCGGAAGAGGCCGTCGAAACTCGCAACCCTCGTGTCGGTCTATTTCGACACCGATAAGTTGAGGCTCCGCGGCAAGGGATTATCGCTGCAAGTGCGGCGGATCGGTCGCCGCCACGTGCAGACGATCAAGCAGGAAAGCAACGGAAGCGCTGCCTTATTTGCCCGCAACGAATGGGAGCACCAAATCGGCGGGAGGCAGCCCGAACTCGACGTCACGAAAGACCCGGCGCTCAGACCGGTGTTCAACAAGAACGTGCGGCGCGGCTTGAAGCCGATTTTCGAGACGCGTGTGCGCCGCACGGTCTATCCGATCCGAAGTGGGGACAGCGAGATCGAGCTTACCCTCGACAGGGGAAAGATCGAGGCAGGTCGTCAGTCTACGCCGCTTTGCGAGCTGGAGCTGGAGCTCAAGCGGGGCGAATCTGCCGAGCTTTTCAAGCTCGCGCGCGTGCTCGCCGACGAAGTGCCGGTTCAGCTTGCGGTTAGGAGCGAGGCCGAGCGCGGCTACGCGCTCGTCGCCGGCGAGGAGCCCGAGGCAGTCAAGGCGGCGCAGGTCGCGCTCACACCGGATTGGAGCCGGCAAACCGCATTCAAAGCCATTGCCATGGCGTGCCTGCGCCAGCTGGTGGCCAATAAACCAGCCACGCTACGCGGCGACCCGGAGGGGGTGCACCAGATGCGGGTCGCGCTTCGGCGCTTGCGCGCGGCAATCTCGTTGTTTGCCGACATGCTTCTTGATCCGCAGACGGAGGAGATGAAGAGCCAATTCAAGTGGATCACTCAGGAGCTGGGCCCAGCGCGCGAGCTTCATGTATTCATCAGTCGGGTTGTGAGGCCGATCGCACGCGGCAAACCCAATGGACCGGGAGTGGCGGTCCTCGCCAGGGACCTCCAGCAAAGACGCGAGGAAGCGTTTGCGCGCGCCTGCGCGGCCGTCGAATCCACACGCTTTCGTAGCCTTGTTCTCGATACCGCGTGCTGGATCGAAGCTGGCGACTGGACGCGCAACCCCGACGATCTCACACGCTTGGTGCGAGAACAGCCGATTGTCGGGGCTGCCGCCGACGAGCTGCGGCGACGCTGGAAGAAGTTTTTGAAAGCGGGTGCGCAGCTGCGCGAGCTCGACCCCGAGCGGCGGCATCGGATGCGTCTCCAAGCCAAGAAGCTGCGGTACGCCTCGGAATTCTTTGCCGGTGCCTTCCCCGGCAAGAAGGCTGGGCGGCGCCGGAACCGCTTCGTGGCCGGACTGGAGAAACTACAGGACGCCCTCGGGGAGTTGAACGACATCGCAGTGCATGCGGGGCTGACCGAACGGCTCGTCGATGGGCAGGACGCTCGCGGCAAGCAGCGCGAAGGGCCCGCCAAGAAAGCGTTTGCCGCGGGTCGCCTTTCTGGTCACGAGGAAGCGCGCATCGCGTCCGTGCTCAAGGATGCGGAGCGGGCCTACCGCGGCTTCGCTAAGGCGAAGCCATTTTGGTCCTGACTTAGCTGCCCAAGGCAACCACAAGGGAAGCCGGGCGGCCGTCAAACCAAGTTTCTGCCGATACGAGTGCTGAGTTGACGCACGCTGAAAGCGCTTGATTGGCTATCGCGGCGAAGTAAGGAGGCATGCATGCGTATCGCCATCATTGGCGCTGGGTCGGTCGGCGCCACACTGGGGCAAGCCTGGATCAGACATGGCGACGATGTGATCTGGGGATTACGCAATCCCGCGGACCCAAAATATGCGTCGTTACCCAAGGAGCGCGTCAAATCGCTGGCCGAAGCAGTCAAGGCCGCCGAGGTCGTGGTGATCGCGACGCCCTGGTCCGCGACCGAGGCAGCGATCAAGAGCCTGGGCAACCTCGCGGGCAAGATCGTGATCGACTGCACGAACCCATTGGGCATGGCGGCCGGCGGCTTGCAACTTGTGCTCGGTTTCAACACCTCTGCCGGCGAGCAGGTCGCGAGCTGGGCGCCGGGCGCGTTCGTCTTCAAGACGCTCAACACGACGGGAGCCGGCAATATGGCCAAGGCGGCCGACTATCCGATTCCGCCGGTCATGCTGGTTGCCGGCGACGATGCCGGCAAGAAACCAAAGGTCATGGAGCTCGTCGCCAAGCTCGGTTTCGAAGCAGCTGATGCCGGACCGTTGAAGAACGCGCGCCTATTGGAGCCGTTCGCCATGGTCTGGATCGATCAAGCGATGAAGCGCGGCCGCGGGCGCGATTTTGCCTTCGCGCTGGTGAGCATGAAGTGATGCCACGCGTCCTGCCCGTCGTGCCCGCTAGGCTGTGATCTATCCTTGCCGCGGCGGCTGTGGGTTGTGGGCCGGATCGGTATCGTATTTGAACATTTGAACGATGATGGGGCCGCCAACCAAAGGCTTCAGCTCGGCCTCTAACTTATCCGCTTTATCCCTCTCGTAAACTTCCTCGCCGCCGACATAAAGCGCAAACGACTTGGTGTATTTTGCCTTCTTGGCAGGATCCTCGATCGTTTTTTTCGTCCATTCATAGAGCGGAAAATTTTCGATGCCGTTGGCCTCGGCCTCGCTGACGTAATCGGCGAAAGCATCGAACTGGCATTTCATGACGGCGTCATGCCTGCTCAATATGTCGGCGAGCGCGGAAATGGACGCATCTCCCGGATTGTTCCGCGCCGCCTGCGCGAATTCGTCGCTCAACGTCAACCGTAATTGAAATTTCAAATCGTCGCTCACAGGTCATGCCTTTCCGCTACGGAGTGGCCATTTGCACTCGCACGCCCCCGGCCGGGGAAAAATCCGCACTGCTACGCGGCATGATAAGAGATTGGCAGGGGTCCCGGTTTCAGGCTTAATGAATGGATAGCTTTAGGGAGAAGGGCCATGAGAAGACATTCTGCCATTCTCTGCATCGGTGTGCTGGCAAGCTTTGCCCTGTTCGCTGCCGCAAAACCCGGCTTCGCGCAAGACAAGGTGATCAAGATCGGCGGGCTTTTCGCCATGTCGGGTCCGGGTTCCTATTTCGGAGTGCAGGACAAGCAGGGCATTGAGCTTGCGATCGAGCAACTCAACAAATCCGGGGTCAACGGCTACAGGCTCGAGGGTCAATACGAGGACTCAGCGTGCAGTCCCTTACCGGCAACGCAAGCGGCCAAGCGGCTGCTGGAGCAATACAAGCCGCATGTCGTGCTCGGCGAAGAGTGCTCGGACGCAACGCTGGCAATCATGCCGCTCATGGAGCAGGCGAAGGTGCCCTTGCTCAACGCGGGCTCGTCCTCGATCAAGATCACCGATCCCGGCAACCCATGGACGTTTCGCATCATGCCCAACGAGGTGATGCAGGGCGTCGACATCGCGACCAACGCCTATAAACGTTTGAACGCCCGCACGGCGGTGCTGCTCTACGAAAACACCAACGCGGGAATCGGCAATGCCAAGGTCTTCGCTGACACATTCAAGTCGCTCGGCGGAGAAATCCTCGCCGATATCGGCTTCGGCCGCGACGTGAACGACTTCACCGCGATCGCAACCCGCGTCGCCGGTCTCGGCAAGGTGGACGTGATCCCGACCTACACGCTCGAAGGCCAAGGGCTGCGCATCACCCAGGCGCTCGCTCAGGCCGGCGTCACGAAGGGCGGCGGAGGGCAGTCGATCCAGCTCGGCACCATCTGGCTTCCGTTCGGCTTTGAGCAGAAGGCGGGCAAGGCGGCGCTTGGCTACATCCGCATCGTGCAATTCGATCCGATCGACAAGCGCGAGGTTGTGCAGAACTTCATTCGCTCCTTCAAAGCCAAATACAATCAGGAACCGACGCATATCAACGCGCACGCTTTCGACCAGATTCTGGTCGTCGCCGACGTCATTCGCCGCGGTGGCAAGGACTCGCAGTCGATCCGCGATATCATGGCCATGACGAAGAACTTCTCAGGCGTGACCGGCAGTGTCGAATTCGACAAGAGCAACCAAAACGTCAAGATGGATACCATCCATTACATGGAGACCTTGCCGGATCTGTCATGGAAGGCGCTCGGCTGGAACTGAGCGGTCATGCTGACCGTCGCGCTCCAGCAGGGAATCAATGGCATAGTTTTCGGGAGCCTCTATGTCCTCGTGGCATTGGGGCTCACTCTTATCTACGGCGTTCTCGTCCAGATCAATTTCGCGCACGCGGACATTGTAACCATCGGCGCGTTCGCGGCGTATTTCTTTACCTTCGTATTCGGCGGCAATTACCTCGCGAGTATCGGCATCGCGCTCATGGTCGGTGCTGCGCTCGGTTGGCTCGTGAACGCAGCGATCTTCGCTCCGCTGCGCGAGCGCGGCAGCGAATTGCTGCCGTTGATCGCGACCATCGGCGTTTCCATTCTGCTGCAGAATGCGATGCTGCTCTGGTTTGGGCCGATCCCATATGCGTTCGATAGCCCGTACAGCAACAAAGTCATTCGGCTCTGGGGCGGCATGTTCATCACCTGGCAGAACCTGATCATCATCGTCGTATCCGCGCTGACCATCGCGCTCCTCTACGCATTCATGAAGTTCACCATGATGGGCAAGGCCCTGCGCGCGGTCGCGCAGGACCGCGAGACCGCGGGCCTCATGGGCATCAATCCCAATCAGCTCATCATGCTGACCTTCGTGATCGCGTCGGCGCTTGCTGGCATGGGTGGCGCCATGCTGGGGCCCATCCTCGTGCTCACCCCCTTTGCCGGCACGAGCGTCATCGTCAAGGCTTTTGCCATCGTCATCATCGGTGGATTCGGCAATGTAGAGGGGACAATTATCGCCGGCCTGGCGGTGGGTTTGATCGAAAGCTTCGCGACTCAGCTCGTGAATCCCGGGCTGACCGACATCGTCGTCTTCACGTTGCTTCTGCTGATGCTGGCAGTCCGTCCGACCGGGCTCATCGCCGAAGAGCGCGAAGAGAATGTCTAGCGACGCTCACTTGCTTGCCAGCCCATCCGGTAAGCGGCGCTGGTGGCTCCTCATCGCCGTAGTTGTCGTCGCGATCTTGCCCCTGGTATTTCAGGATTCCTATTGGCGTGCGAACCTGATCGTTTGCGCGATCAACGTCATGCTGGCCATGGGGCTCGATTTCATTCTCGGTTATGCCGGTCAGCTCAACCTCGGTCACTCGGCGTTCTACGGCATCGGTGCCTACGCCTCCACGTTGCTCATTATCAAGCTCGGCGTGCCATTCTGGATCGCGTTCGGTGCCGGAATGGCGCTGTCCGGCGCCGCCGGTATGGCGTTATCGCTGTTCGCGGTGCGGCTGCGGGGCCACTACCTCGCCATCGCTTCGCTGGGCTTTGCCGTCATCGTGCACCAGGTGCTGCTGAACTGGATCAGCCTCACGCAAGGACCGTTGGGCATCTACGCTATCAAGCCGCCGCCGGACATTGCCCTGCCGGGGCTCCCGGTCATCTCGTTCAGCAACCCGGCGAACATGTTCTATCTCGTCGCGGGCTTCGCATTTCTTTTCTATGTTCTCCTCGACCAGCTTGTCCGATCGCCCATCGGCGAAACGCTCGCGGCGATCAGAGAGGATGAGGTTTCGGCGGCGTCGTTCGGCATCAATTGCACGGCCTGGAAGGTTTTTGCCTTCGGCATGGGCTCGGCACTCGCGGGCGCGGCTGGGGCCTTCTATGCGAGCTTCGTCGGAACGCTGGTCCCGGATGCCTTTACCATTACGGAATCGTTCACCCTTCTCGGTATGGTGATCGTCGGCGGCATGGGAACGCTGATGGGCCCGGTCTGGGGCGCGATCTTGCTCACCGTCTTGCCCGAGCTCTTGCGCGGTTTCGGCGACCTGCGTCTCGTCGTCTATGGCGCGGCACTCACGCTCGTTGTGCTGTTCCTGCCAGGTGGAATCGTGCAAGCGGTGCGGATCGCGCGGGCGCGTCTGGGTTTCTTACCGGTCGCGACTGATGCAGGCGCGCGTCAATGACCGCGGCCTCGGCTGCTCCCGCCCTTAAGCCGCGTCCTGCGACCACGGCCGCTCTCTTTTGCGGCGAAGGTTTGCACAAGCGATTCGGCGGTGTGCAGGCGGTCCGTGAGATCTCACTCAATGTTCCGCAGGGCAGCGTGTTTGCCATCATCGGCCCGAACGGGGCCGGCAAATCGACGCTGCTCAACCTGATGAGCGGCCTTTATCAGCCGGACCGGGGCCGGATGATGTTCGACGGCATCCAGCTCGTCGGCGTGCCCGCCTACAAACGGGCGCGGCTCGGCCTTGCGCGCACATTCCAGAAGTTACGGGTCTTTAAGCACTTATCAGTGCTCGGTAACGTCATCGCCGCGTCTCACATCCATCACCGGATCCCGGCGTGGCAATACGTCATCCACGGGCCTGCATTCGCGCGCGATCATGGTCGCTGCCGCGCGGAGGCGCACGAGCTCCTGCGCTTCGTCGGGCTCGAAGCGCGGGCGTCGGCGCTCGCCGCGTCGCTCGCCTATGGCGAGCAGCGCATGCTCGAACTTGCCCGCGCGCTCGCGACCTCGCCCCGGCTGCTCATGCTCGACGAGCCCGCCGCCGGCCTCAATGCGGCGGAGGTGGAACGGCTGCTCGAGCGTATCCTGCGCCTTCGCGAGCGCGGCATAACCATCGTCGTGGTCGAGCACAATATGGATCTGGTGATGAAGATCGCAGATCGCGTGCTGGTGATGGATTACGGGCAGCATCTGTTCGAGGGAACGCCTGCCGAGGTCCAGGCCCATCCGACTGTTATTGCCGCCTATCTTGGAGCATGACGTGACTGCACTGCTCCGGGCTGAAGGACTTGAACTCGCCTACGGCGAGATCGCGGCCTGCCGCGGTATCAGTTTTCATATCGCGGAGGGCGAGATCGTCACTTTGATCGGCGCCAACGGTGCCGGCAAATCGACCACGTTGCGGGCGATCGCCGGCGCACTTCTTCCGCGCGCCGGCTCGATCCATTTGCGCGGGCAGGACATCACATACCTGCCTTCGTATGAGCGCACCCGACTCGGAATCTCGCTCGTTCCCGAGGGGCGGCGCGTCTTTCCGTTCCTCACCGTGCGCGAGAATCTCGAGCTCGGCGCCTTCAAGTACCGCAGGCAGATCGGGAAGATCCGAGGTCTCATGGATAAGATCTTCGACCTGTTTCCGCGGCTGCGCGACCGCGCGGGCCAAAATGCCGGAACGCTTTCCGGTGGCGAGCAACAGATGCTCGCACTTGGGCGCGCGATGATGTCCGAACCGGACCTCGTCTGTCTCGATGAACCGTCACTGGGACTCGCGCCGATGGTCGTCCAGGACATCTTCGGCACGATCAAGACGATCAATGCTGCCGGTACGAGTGTCCTCCTCGTCGAGCAGAATGCGCGCTATGCGCTCGAGACTGCGAGCCGCGGTTATGTGTTGCAGACGGGATCGATCATTGCAAGCGGCGCCTGTGTGGCCTTGCGCCACGATGATCGCGTACGCCAAGCCTATCTCGGCCGCAGCGCGGCCGAACAGGTGAAGCTTTGAAACGCACCATGTCGCCCGCGCATCAGCGATAGGACATCCGATTGTTTTTGTTTGCCGTCGTCCCCGCGAAAGCGGGGGACGCATATTCCGGCGGCGGTGATCCTGGGTCCCCGCGGGCGCGGGGACGACGCTCACATCAACCTGATCATGCTGATCCGATCTCATCTGCCCAATATTGCGTCTTTCATCGCACGCGGGTCACGACTGCGCCATGCGCCGGCATCGACCGCCCGTAAGAAATCGGCAAGGTGCTGGTTGAAGGCGGCCGGCTCCTCGAGGTTGATGGTGTGGCCTGCATTGGGCATCACCACCAGCGCTGCCGTCGGGATCGTCCGTTTCATGAGAAGCGCGGGTTCGAGGCACGGCCAGTCCTCGTCACCGGTCATGACGAGGGTTGGCACGGTGATCGCCTTCATCCTGTCGACGAGATCGAACAACGAGGGGCGTCGTTTTTGGACGCCGCGCAAGGTGCGGGCTGAACCTTCGCTCGAGTGCTCGGCGAGCTGATGGAGGAATTCCTGCCAGCCGCGCGGGTCCTTGTTCTGGAACTGGACCCGCGTCGGCCCGAGCGCATAGGCTTGGGCGGCCTTCGCCATGCCCTCCTCGAATTTCCGTGCCGCCGCCTCCGCTTCGTCTGCGAATTGCTGGCGCTGATTGGGCGCGGCGCCGTAGCCGCAGCCCGCCACGACCAGCGAGTGCGCGCGCTGCGGATAGGTGAAGCCGAAGTGGAGCGCGGCAAAACCGCCCATGGATAGGCCGACGATGTGAGCTTTGTCGATCTTCAGCGCGTCTAGCACGGCCCGAATGTCATCGCGGGCGCGGTCTTGCGAATAGCGCTCCCCGTCCGATGGCACGTCCGAAGGCGGATAGCCCCGCGCGTTGTAGGCGATGCACCGATAGCTGCGGGAAAAATGGCGAACTTGCGTCTCCCAGGAACGATAGTCGCCGGCAAATTCATGCACGAAGACGATCGGAACACCCGATCCGCTTTCCTCGTAATAGAGTTTGACGTTGTCGTCGGTGGTCAGATGCGGCACTGGTCACTCCTACGCTCGATTGCACTGCCGGCTATCCAAGGTCCGAGCAACTGCTATTCTGTCACCGCCATCTGTCACTGCTATCATTTCGCCTTGGGGAATTGAATGGCACGGCTAATCCGATTGGCAGCTGGTGCGATTGTGGTCGGCCTCAGCGTCGGGCCGGCGCTATCGCAGGACTGGCCCACCCGGCCAGTGACGATGGTCGTTCCGTTCGCTGCCGGTGGTCCGGCAGACACGGTCGGACGCATTCTGGCCCCCGGCCTTTCCGAGCAACTCGGCCAACAAGTCATCGTCGAGAATGTGGGCGGCTCTGGCGGCATGACCGGCGCTTCGCGCGTGGCGAAGGCGGCGCCTGACGGCTATCAGTTCGTGCTCGGCAATGTCGGCACCCATGCCGCAAATCAGACGTTCTATAAAACTCCGCTCTACAACGCCGCGACCGATTTCGCGCCCGTCATGCTGATCGCTCAGACGCCGCTGGTCCTGCTCGCGCGCAAGGATTTGCCTGCCGATAATCTGCGGGAATTCATCGCCTATGCGAAAGCGAATCAAACGAGCATGCAGTACGGCTCGGGCGGAGCGGGTTCGGCGAGCCATCTCGCTTGCGTGCTGTTGAATACGGCCGTCGGTATCAATGTCACACACGTTCCCTATCGCGGCGCCGCTCCGGCGATGCAGGACTTGATCGCTGGCCGGATCGATTACCAATGTCCTGACACGCCGATCGCGATTCCCCAGATTCAGAGCAAGATGGTCAAAGCGATCGCGATCCTTACGCGCGATCGCTCACCGAGCCTGCCCGCTCAGGCAACCGCGCACGAGCAAGGGTTGACCGATTTCGACGCATCCAACTGGTTTGCCGCCTTCTTTCCCAAAGGGACGCCTGCGGCGATTGTCGACAAGCTCCATGCTGCCACGCTCGCGACCATCAACACCCCCGCTGTGGAAATGCGCATGCGGGAGATCGGGGCCGATCTCGTCACCCGCGAGCGCAGCTCGCCCCATTATCTGCAAAAATTCGTCGCGACCGAGATTGAAAAATGGGCCGGGCCCATCAAGGCCAGCGGGGTCTCGATGGACTAAGCCGCCGACAGCTGCCGGTCGCGGCGATCCGAACCATCTCTTAGCATTGATCAATCCGCATCATGCCGATCAGGCTCGCTGAAAACTTTCGCGCCGTGTTCTACGCGCCGTTCTACGCCGCCCAGGTCCTCGGACTTTATGCAAGCGAAGGTGTGGACCTCGAATTGGTCAGTTCGTCCGTTCCAGGTGACGGCGTGTCGGCTCTCCTCAACGACACGATCGACATTACGTGGGGTGGGCCGATGCGGGTCATGAAAGCCCACGACCTACAGCCAAGCTCGCCGCTGGTTTGCTTTTGCGAAGTCGTCGCCCGCGACCCGTTCTTTCTTGTGGGCAGACATCGTCCTTCCGAATTTCAGCTCCGGGATTTGGCTTCGCTGCGATTTGCGGCGGTATCCGAAGTGCCGACGCCTTGGATGTGCCTTCAGCACGACCTGCGTGAGCACGGTATCGATCCATCTCGGCTCGCACGCGCGCCCGATCAGTCGATGAACGCCAATTTCGAAGCGCTGTGCAAGGGGCAGCTCGATGTGGTGCAGCTCTTCGAACCCTATGCATCCATGGCCGTGGCGTCCGGTGCGGGCGACATTCTCTATGCGGCCAGTACGCGGGGACCAACCGTCTATACGACGTTCATTGCCACGAAAAGCGCAGTTGCGCGCCACCGCGATGCATTTGCGGCCGTCTCGCGCGCGATCGAGCATATGCAGGGCTGGCTTGTCGCACACGGTGCGGAGGAATTGGCCGAAATCACCGCGCCTTTCTATCGCGACATCCCCCGCCCTATCCTGGTGAGTTCGCTACACCGCTACGCTGACGCCGGGATTTGGGCTCGCACGCCCGAGGTTTCGAGAGAGGGATTCAGACGGCTCGGCGAATGTCTCGCATCAGGCGGATTTGTCTCTCGGATGCCGTCATACGAGGACTGCGTGGCAGGCGAATGAGCGCTGGCGGGCGGCAGCGTGCGTCTTCCAGCGCTGCTCGCGCCCTAAAACGGGCAGGAGAGCTGATCCTCGGTCAAGGAGAAGCGCCCGTGCGCGTCGCTTCGACGAAGCGCTCGGTGGCATCGTCGACGTGGCGGCCGGATCGGCCTCGGGGCGCATGAATATAGAGGTGGGAGGCTTTCGCTGTCTGGCCATCCGTCGCCGATCGTGGCGGCAACGGCAACTCGTAATGGACCGGCCTCGCGTGATCCGCCAGCATCTTCTCGGCATTGCAGACCTTACTGTAGTTCATGATGCCACGCATGAAATTGGTCTGCCCTCGCACCAGATGGCGCGCGAGCACACCGGCAAACGCCGGTGCGGTCCACCAGGTCATGTGCTTGCGGTAGAGTACACGCTGGGTGTCCAAGAGCTCGCGATAGAACGTCGCAAGCGGCAACTTTGTCGGTAGCACTGCATGCTGGATGTCGAATAAGCGATAATCTCGCGTTTGCAGTCTCCGTTGCTCGGTAAGCCAGGTCTCGGTGCCCGGATAGGGCGTATTGATGCTGATGTTCACCACCTCCGGGACACCCATGCACCAATCACGCACGGTGCGGAATCGATCCTCATCCCAGTCCGGGTCGGCAATGATATTGATTGCCACACCAATGCCCAACGAGCGGGCGAACTCCAACGCCTCGAAGTTGCGCCCCAGCGGGATGCGTTTGCGAAATTTCCGCAACCCTTCCTCGTCGAGTGCCTCGATGCCGAGGAAGATGTAGGTGAGGCCGATCTTATTCCAGAACTGGAATACTTCCTTGTTTCGAAGCAGCACGTCCCCGCGCGTTTCCAAGTAGAATTGCTTGCGCATTCCCGTGCGGGCGATCGCTTCGCCGATTGCAAAGCCGTGCCGTTCGTGAATGAATGCGACATCGTCAACGATGAAAATGCCCGGCTCGCGGATGGAGGCTAGATCCTCGAGCACCCGTTCCGGGCTGAGCGGCCGGTAGCTGCGGCCATAGAACGTCCAGGCGCTGCAGAAAGAACAGTCCCATGGGCACCCGCGCGAGAATTCGACCGAGGCGCAGGGGTCGAGCACGCCGATGAAATATTTGCGGCGGTGGCGCACGAGATCGCGCGCGGGCCTGATTTCGTCGAGGTGCTCGACGAATCCCGGCCGAGGACCCTCGCCGTCCGCGGTGACGGCGCCGGGCACTTTAGCGATCGCGCCGCGGTCGCCCATGACGGCTTCAAGGAGCTTGACGATGGCCGGTTCGCCCTCGCCCTTGAGCACGCAATCGATGGCGCCCTCGCCGTGTTCCAAAATGGCCCGCGCCGTGAAGGAGGCGCTGTGGCCCCCCACGCAGATGAAAGAGCGTGGTAGAGCAAGCTTCGTAGCCTTCGCCAGATCGACAACCTCTGGGACATTGGCGAGATAGTTGCAGGAAAAGGCGATTAAATCCGGCCGCCACTCTGCGATCATACGGTGATAATCGGAGTGGCTCTCGACCTGCAAATCCACGAGACGGACTGAGTGCCCGGCGCGGCGGGCGGCCTCCGCCACTAATTCGAGGCCTAATGGTTCAAGCCGAAGGAAGACATTCGTGTAGAGCAAGGGGCCGGGATGAACGAATAGAATCTTCATCGGAGCCTCGGGAGCTGGCAAACGTCAGTCGCGGCACTCTCACAATCCGAGAGCGTACTGGTCAAGGCCGTTGGAGGGGGCTTAGAGGCCGTCACCGCGATTGCCTCATCAGCCCTTTCTTTTCCTTTTGGTGGTCGCGCCCTCAGGGACTTAGGCGGAGTACCGGCAACCCTTCCGGTTGGCACCTGGAGCGCCAGCATACCGCTGCACCTCTCGCCAATCACTTGATCCCTGCTGCCAGTCGGAACTTCAAACATTACTTCCCAAGTAGATTCTCGGTTCGATCCCGCAATCTCTTGATCAAGGCCTCGGCACCGCCTGCCGCAATGATTGAGGCGAATTCGTCGCGCCGCGTTGCGAGATCACTGATGGTTCCGTTGAGATAGATGTCGATCACCCGCTCGCCGCGGACCAGGTAATTTATGTTGACGGTCCGACCATTTGGCTGCAGCAGCTTCGTTTTGACGATCTCGCCGCCGCCGCGCGATTCTGGCGTCGTCTGCGGATCGACGACGAAGCTTTCGCCGGAATAATCCTTTATCTGGCTTGCATAATCGGCAACGATGAACCGGGCGAAGGCCTCCCGGACCGCCGCCTGCTGTTCTGCAGAGAAGCTTTTCCAGGCCGGACCCACGGCCAGCCGCGTCATAGTCGGGATATCGAACACCGCGGCAAAGACAGGCGAAAAGCGTTTGTCGCGCTCGCGCACGCTGAGTCGCGCAGCCTGCTGGATCGTCGGCATCAGTTGCTGATAGTAGTTTTGGATTTTTGCGACGGCGGCGCTCGGCGTCTGGGCTCGCAATGGGAGGAGGCCCAGCAACGCCATCAGCACCACTGCCATTAACCAGGTCGTCGAGGGGCTCAGGCCGAGCTTGAAATCCTTTGGTGTAAATGTTTCCGCTCGTGCGGTGAGGTTTTCGCCGTGATGAGCCGCATTTAACATTTTATTCCGCAGTCGGCCGCAGGTCGTTTTGCAAAGCGTGTTTAGATTTTGGGCGGGATTACGGCAGCGTGATGGCGTGCGGGGACAAAAGTTGGCCTTCATCTTGCGGTCATGCTTGCAAGCGAGTGGCAGGGGGCCCCGCACCTCACCCTTTCACCGATCGGGCCGCCACATCGATACATGAATTCGTGAAGTGAAAAGTTTGCAAAGCGTTTTCAATCCTTTCAGGATGCGCGTATCGCCGGGCACTTTGGCTGCGGCAGCAGATGGCGCTGACAGAATTCCGATTCAAGCACGCAATGTAACCGTAGCCGCGATCACACGGCTGGTGCAGCTGTCGAGTCGGTACGCGTGGCCGACCATCCTGAGCTTCCTGCTCCTGGCGGTAGTCTCGGCGACCTATTTCACGCGGCATTTCGCCATTGTCACCGACAGCAAAGAACTTCTGTCGAGTTCGCTGCCATGGCGCCAACAGGAGAGGATGCTCCATAACGCCTTTCCGCAACGGATTGACCAGATCATTGCGGTAATAGATGCGAGCACACCGGAGGCCGCCGATGATGCCGCCGATGCGCTGGTTAATGGGCTTGCGTCTCGGTCGGACGTGATCCGCAGCGTCAGTCGTCCCGATGGCGGCGAGTTCTTTGAACGTGATGGCATCCTCTTGCTCGGTCTGGACGAGGTGCAGCACAGCACCGCGGACCTGATCTCTGCCCAACCCTTCCTCGGAACGCTGGCCGCCGATCCGACGCTGCGCGGTGTTTTTCGCGCCTTGTCTCAGTCGCTCGAGGGTGTGCGCCTGGGGAAAGCAAAGCTGGAGGATCTCAAGCCCGCCTTTGCTGCGCTCGCTGATTCACTCGAACGCCTGGCGAAAGGAAAGAGCCCTGCTTTCTCCTGGCGTGAACTGATCGCGGGCCGACCGCCGAAGCCCTCAGAGCTTCGTCGCTTCGTGAACATAGAGCCGGTCCTCGATTTCGGTAATCTGCAGCCGGGAGGCAAAGCAACGGCAGTGATACGCGAAGTAACGTCCAGGCTCGGGCCCACGGCCGAGCACGGAGTGCAGGTGCGTCTCACCGGGTCGGTCGTCCTTTCCGACGAGGAGTTTGCTACGGTCGCCGACGGCGCAGTCCTCAACGGCCTCATTACGTTGCTTCTTGTCGGCTTGGTGCTGTGGCTGGCGCTGAGGAACGCGCGCATCATCGTCGCTGTCCTTGTGAATCTCGTTTTCGGACTGATCTACACAGCCGCTATCGGTCTGTGGATGGTGGGAGCGCTGAACCTCATCTCGGTCGCATTCGCTGTTCTCTTTGTTGGCCTCGGCGTTGATTTCGGTATCCAGTTCTGCGTCCGCTATCGATCCGAGCGGCATGGATCCGGTGATCTCGATGAGGCACTCCTGGCGACGGCACGCGGGATGGCGGCGCCGCTCCTGCTCGCAGCAGCTTCGATCGCGGCCGCGTTCTACTCGTTCCTGCCGACCGCGTATCGCGGTCTTTCCGAGCTTGGCCTGATCGCCGGAATCGGCATCATCATTGCGCTCGCGACTACATTAACCCTGCTTCCGGCCTTGCTCACGGTGCTCAAACCACCCCCTGAGCAGAAGCCCATCGGCTTTGCCGCGCTGGCGTTTCTGGATCGCTTTCTGGAGAAGCGGCGCAACTGGATAGTCGGAACGACGCTAGCCGCTACCATTCTTGGTTTGCCGCTGCTCGCAGGTTTGCGCTTCGACTTCAATCCACTGAACCTGCGGGCACAGGATGCGGAATCGGTCGTCACATTGCTCGACTTGATGAAAGTTCCGGACACGAGCCCGAACACGATCGATGTGCTCAAAAGCGATCTCGCCCAGGCCGCGGCCACCGCCGAAGCGCTGCGCCGGGTGCCGGAGGCCGGCCGGGTGTTGACGCTGCAAAGCTTCGTTCCAGAAGATCAAGACGCCAAGCTCGCTCTGATCGAGGACGCGAGCTTTTTTCTGCAGAATACCCTCAGCCCTGACGAGGTCGGTGCCGAACCAACGCCGGCGGATACCCGGGCAGAGATCGCCAAGCTGGTCCTTGCACTGTCTGAGGTGGTCCGTGACGTGGATAGTTCTGCCGCAGTACAGGCGCGCCGGCTTGCAAGCGCTGAGCTGTCTGGCGTGGTGCGTGACCTAGATAGCCCTGCCGCAGTGCAGGCGCGCCGTCTGGCAAGCGTGCTGGCGCCCTTGGTACACGCGCCGCCGGCCGCCTTGAACGAAGTCGAACACACTCTGGTCGCGCCGTTAAGGACCACGCTGCGCCAAGCGAAACGTCTCCTTAGCGCCGAACGGGTGAGTGTCGAAACTCTCCCACCCGAGCTGAAGAAGAGCTGGATGTCCGCTGACGGCCGAGTCCGGGTCGAGGTGATGCCGAAAGGCGATGGCAACGACAATGCCGTCTTGGGTCGCTTCGTTACGGCCGTTCGCGGCGTCGCACCGGAGGCCGCCGGCACGCCTGTTTTCATGATCGAGGCCGCCGCAACCGTCGTGAAGGCATTTCTCCAGGCCGGCATCCTGTCGGTGGTGTTGATTACGCTGATCCTGTTTGTCGCGCTGCGCCGGTGGATCGATGTTGCGCTGACGCTGGTACCTCTGCTCGTTGCTATCATTGTCACGCTCGAGATCTGCGTGCTCATCGGGCTGCGGTTGAATTTTGCCAACATTATTGCACTTCCGCTTCTGCTCGGCGTTGGGGTCGCCTTCAAGATCTACTACATCATTGCTTGGCGCTCGGGGGAGACGAACTTCCTGCAATCGAGCCTGACGCGCGCCATCTTCTTCAGCGCCTGCACAACGGCTATCGCTTTCGGAAGCCTGTGCTTCTCACATCACCCGGGTACATCGAGCATGGGCAAGCTGATGGCCCTGTCACTCCTGACAACGCTCGCAGCCGCAGTCATCTTCCAGCCGGCTCTGATGGCGACGCAGCGGGAGAAGCGCCGCGCTTGATGAAGCGGGATCGGCGCAAAATGCGAAACTGCGGCAAAAAAGCAACAGTCATCGCGAAGAGCAACTGGTAACTTAGCTCTGATAGGTTTGAGGCGGCGAGCCAGGGCGGCATGCACCCGCGTTGATGCCTTTTGCGCCGTGCCAAACCTGCCATGGGCGCCAGGAACAAAGTAGATGCGTCGTGCTCGGCCGTGGAGCAAATGGGCGACCGCGTGGGTAACAGCGCTGCTCGTGAGCGCATGCGCGGGCGTGCCCCGAGACGCGGCGCTGCCGATCAGCGATCCCAACGAGAAAGCAAACCGCGAAGTATTGGCGGCGAATCAACGAATACTGGGACCAATATCCGAAGGCGTAAGAGCGGCCGTACCGGGCCCCGTCCACGACAGGTTGCATGATCTGAATGCGAATTTGAAGGAGCCACGCATCTTGGTAAATAATGTGCTGCAATTGCGTTTCGACGCGGCGGCACGCACGACCACCCGCTTCGTACTCAACTCAACCTTGGGCATCGGCGGGCTGGTTGATGTGGCGGGTCCCAACGGCATTGCGCAGCAGAGCGGCGATTTCGGCCAGACCCTGTTTGTCTGGGGGGTAAGCGAGGGTCCCTATGTGGTGTGGCCGTATACGGGCCCCGCGACGCTGCGCGATGCGGTCGGATCGGTCGTGGATATGGCCGCCAATCCGCTAGGCTGGCTGGTAGGAACGCAAATAGCCTTAACGACCACACAAGTAGCGGTAACTGCCGGCACCACAAGCGTGGATGCGGTCGACCGGCTGGGCCAATTGAAGATGGCCGAAGATGCTTCCATCGATTTCTACAGCTTCATCCGCTCGAGTTATTATCAGATGCGGCGGGCGGAGCTGCGCGAAGCCATCGGGCTTCCGAGTGTCATTGAGTCGCCGGCGACCAGTGACATTGACGACGAGCCGGCTGACGCTAGTCAGTCGGTGGCGGCCGCCCGCTAACGAGATGCCGGCAAGGCTGCTGGCATCCATCGGTACTGGCGAGGCAGGGAAGACGGGCTCGAGCGTGGATGAAGACGGAAATTATCGAAAAGCCCTGCGCGTGAGCTGTGAGACGGCTTGCGTGTCCTGCGGTACCGTTTGATCAAGTGCTCCAATGAGTGCATGAACGCAGTCTGCCCACGTTCGGGGACGGTATTCGGCCCGCAGTTGCGCCTCTCGCGCAGCTAGGTAACCGGGCTCGATGAGCGGCCGTTCGATCTTTGCCAATGCATCATCTTCGTTCAAGGGATCGAAATAATCGATAAGGTTGCCACCGGCTTCCGGGATCGCTGTGTGGTTGGAGGCCACGCAGAACTTCCCGTGCGCCAAGCTTTCCGCAACCGGCAATCCCCAGCCCTCGCACAGACTTGGAAACACCGTGAATAGGCAAGAACGATAAGCTTGCTGCAATTGTGCATCGGACAAGCTTCGCAGAAGGATGATCTTACCATTTAGATAGTTGCTCGCCTCGAGATCCGCCAACAAGTCCTCAACCAACCAGCCGATCTTCCCAGCGAAAATCAAGTTCGGCACGAGGTTAGCGCCGTGACGCTCCAACAGTCGTTGCCATACTCTGACAAGCAGCCGATGATTCTTTCTAAGTTCAATGGTGGAGACCAATAAGACATAGCGGGCAGGAAGGCTTGTCGTTGCTTGCTCTCCAGCCGTGCGCGGGTCGCAGAAACCCGATCCCAGCTGCAAGGCCTCGACGCGAGGCAATCGCCAACCGGACTCCGCAGCAAACTCGATAAGAGCAGTTCGTGTATGCTTTGAATTGGTAAATACGATATCCGCAACAGGTATGGCATCTCGAAGCCAATTGCGAAATTGTACAGTGTGATCTGGTTCGACGAAGGATTCATATTTGATCGGAATGAGATCGTGAACCAAGATAGCGAACCCTATTCCATAAGACCGCTTCGCTTCGGCAATGTACTTCATGGAGTCGGGAATTCCCCACCCGGCCCCAAGTGATACGATCATGTCGCCACGGCGGACGAACTCCTCAAACCGGTTTGTCCGGAGCCATGTGCCGACGAGATCGCGAGCTGCAGCCTTGAAGATGGAAAAGAAAAAGCGCGGGTGCCGCAGAATAACCGGGAAAGATCTGGGGAACTCTCGCCAAAATATTGCCGGATCCCAAAATGTCTTCCAAGGAGCGATACTGCCAAGCGGGTTCAAGTATGCGGAACGGACTGCGCCGTAGTCGACCGTGTGGACTCGTTTGCTGTAAACACTGAGCCGACAAAACTTCACACGTCCAGAAAGCCCATCGAGTGTGTTGGCGACCCGATAAATCTCGAATGAAACCCGCTGCACGCCGCTGGGATTGCGAAAGTGATCAAAATACCGAAGGAAATCCTCCACTTCGAACCAGATAACAGGCTGAGGAGTCTTGCGAGCGAAATAGTCTTGGTTTCCAGGTTCGGTCATACGGATTACAGGCGGCGATAAAGCTGTTCTTCCGCTGTCCATCATCGGGGTGGTTGGTTCGCTCGCATTGGCACCAAAGTTCTAACGACTCCTGGGTGGTCACTGAGCCAGCGAACGGCATCTGCTAGCCCCTGGAGACAGGAAGAATTGCGATAAGCAAGCTCCCTTTAAGCCTTGGTCGTCGGCTCATTGAGGTGGGACGATTCGCTATTCTGTGATAATCAGCATTTTTTTTAAAATCGCGTCCAGCCTGTTCGAGAGCTGGTATTGCCCGCCATAGAGGCGGCCAGCCTATCGCCCATATACAAGCGATGCACTGGCGATGATAGGCACCTGCCATTCCGCGGGTGATTTGCCACATTCTTCCCACAAGCCATCCCCAGTGTGGATCACTGGGGAGTACAAGGCGCGCGGACCTCGCGGCGAGCAACTATCTAACTGGCAAGATTGTGTTCTAAGGGCAGCGACCTTATCCGCTATGATCCGTCGGACGACGAGGCGCTGGCGAAGATCGAGCAAGTACTGCTTGACCCTGGCTATGTGACAGCGCGGGAGGCCGGCCTGCGGGTCGAATATCGTCCCCCCAACCTGGTCCGAGTGCGTTTACGCCTCCAGCGGCAAACTTGATCAATCGACGTCAGCGGCCTGCGACTGGTGTTGCGACGCGCGAATCCTTAGCTTGCGTTAAGACACGGAGCCGGATCATTTCCATTTCGTTGATCATCGCTGCGTTTTTCGGCCTTCTGCTGGTCGTCTATTTGATCGTCCACACCGGTGCCGCGGATGTGGCTCACGCAATGGCGGTGATTGGTTGGTGGTTAGTCCCCATTACCCTATTTCATCTTGTTCCCATGACGTTCGGCGCTCTTTCTTGGCGCACACTAATACCCGCTTCAAGTCGTCCGGATGTCATCACCGTCGTGTGGATTCGCTGGATTCGCGACTCCGTCAACTCGCTGTTGCCGGTGGCCGGCATCGGCGGCGATATCGCAAGCGTGCGACTGGCTCACTTGCAAGGCGTCCCAGGCGCACAAGCCGCAGCCAGCGCGGTCGTTGATACCACGGTCGGTTTAGCGACCCAGTTGCTATTCGTCTTGTCGGGAGTGGGGTTGCTGCTGATGCGCTCGACCGAGCGCAGCGCGCTTCTCGTCGCCTGGACGGTGTTGATCGGCGCGGGTGTGTTCTCGGTCGCGATTACGGCATTCGTGCTGTTCCAGCATCGCGGTCTGTTTGCCGGATTTGCGAAATTGGCCCGCCGTCTCGTGGTCGAGAAACGGCTGTCTGCCCTGGCAGTGAGCGCATCGGCGATCGACGATGCGGTTGTCGCAACGTACCGCAGCGGGCCGACGGTTTTGCGCGCGAGTGTTTTGCGGCTCATCGGATGGGCCGCTGGCGCAGGTGAAATTTGGTTGGTGATGCAAAGTCTCGGGCAACCCCTCGGCATCGTCGATGCACTTGTCCTCGAAAGCCTCAGTGCCGGCGTTCGTGCGGTAGCGTTCATGATACCCGGTGCATTGGGTGCTCTCGAGGGTGGCTTTGTCCTGTTCGGCGCGGTCTTTGGATTATCGGCAGAGACAGCGCTGGCCATTTCGTTGTCAAGGCGAGTTTGTGAGTTGGCCTTGGGTCTTCCGGGCCTGTTTGTTTGGCATTGGATCGAAGGGCACTATTTCCTGCAGCGCGGCGAGCCCAAGCCACGCTGATCATTTCGACGCGGTGAGCCAGCATTCGCGTCTTCACTGCGTGCCATTGCCGAATGGTTGGGGTCAGCCGGGAGGTCTTCGTCAAGGTCCGTGGTGGCCAGTGACCCAACGACATCCGGCAGGCCATGGTCTCTCGCAGCTCCGCCCGCCGCATCTGGTAGTAGCTTGAGCGGATAAAGCTGTAGAAATCGGTGAAGGACGCTCTCCGACAAGCCGGTTGCCGACTGGCGGGTGCGCTATGGGGCTTATCGCGCGATCGAGCTGAGAAATATACTGGGATGCTGGACGCGGGGCCTTGCTGACGATCACCGTTGCATCTGCATCATCTGATGCATCGGCATCATGTTTTCGTTGAGGTGGTCCATGATCCACAGCGAGCCGGCGATCACCAGCGCGACGATCAGCACGCCGAAGGCGAGCGCGAGCACGTTGTTGGTGTTGTCGGGAGCCGTTGTGATGTGCAGAAAGAAGACCAGATGTACACCCATCTGCGCGATCGCGAGCACGATGAGCGCCACCGGGATTCCCGGGCCCCAGATCAAGGAGGTATTGAGCACGTAGAACGAGGCCGCGGTGAGCGCGCACGCGAGCACAAATCCGATGATATAGCGCGCGATCCCCTCGCGAACCGTCAGTTCCGCGGCATCCATGAATCCCGGTCCCACGTCGCCCGGGTCTCGCGTGTCGGTCTCGTGACTCATCGGCCTAATCCAATCAGGTAGACGACTGTGAACAGGGCGACCCAGATGATATCGAGGGCGTGCCAGAACAAGTTGAAGCATACCATGCGGCGCAGAATGTCCGCACGAAAGCCCTTGACGAAGATTTGCGCCATCATCGTGCCCAGCCACAGGAGGCCCGCGCTGACATGCAGCCCATGCAGCCCGACGACGGCGAACAGGGACGACAGGAACCCGCTGCGGTCGGGGCCGGCGCCTTGCATGACCATGGCGGCGAAATCCCGCCCCTCGAGCATCAGGAATCCCAGGCCGAGCAGGCCGGTGACCAGCAGCGCGAGCTGCGTCCACAGCTGGCTGCGCGCTTCGGTCGCCACGGCCGACAGCCCGCAGGTGAAGCTCGAGACGAGCAGGAAGAACGTTTGGAGCACGATGCTCCACCAGTTGAACAGCTCGCGCCCCGAAGGCCCGCCCGCCGTGGCCGTTTGCAGCACGGCATGCGCGGCGAAGAAGGCCGAGAACATCACGATGTCGCTGAGCAGAAAGATCCAGAAGCCGTAGCCGACGATCACGCGCTTTGAGGCCGGGCCGCCTTCGCCGTGACCGGTTGCGTGCACGTAGCCGCGGCCGGCGCCGGCGCTGAGCCAATCACGGCCGTGCCCGACCCGGTACGGATCGCTCGCGCGCTCGAACGGGGTATCGGTCGCGCTCATGCCGGCTCGCCAGCGTGTTGCGCGAGCCATCGCTCGCGGGCTTGGCGGCGCGCGCGGTCGAAGCGGGCGACCTCCTCCGCCGGAATTGAATACTCCGTGACGTCGCGCCACGCGAACCAAACGAAGACCGCGTAGGCGGCGACGAGCCCCAGGGCCACCATCCACCAGATGTGCCAAATCAGCGCAAAGCCCGTCATCGTGCAGAAGAAAGCGGTGATGAATCCGGTCGGACTGTTCCTTGGCATCTCGATCGGCTCATAGTGCGGCTCGGGCGACAATTGCTGCGTCTCGATCGCGCGCCGCTTGATCCCCCAATACGGCTCCTCGCCACCCACGTTCGGCAGCACCGCGAAGTTGAACGGCGGCGGCGGCGAGGCCGTCGCCCATTCGAGCGAGCGGCCATCCCAGGGATCGCCGGTCTCGTCGCGCAGTTCGTCGCGCCGGCGAATGCTAACGACGAACTGGGCCACCTGACAGGCCGCGGCGCAGATCATGATGATGATGCCGATCCCGGCGACGAGAACCCACGGGCGCCACGCCGCCACCTCGTAATGCTGCAAGCGCCGCGTCATGCCGAGAAGGCCGGCGACATAAAGCGGCATGAACACCACGTAAAAACCGAGGAGCGAAAGCCAGAACGCGATCTTGCCCCAGCCTTCGTCGAGCTTGAAGCCGAAGGCTTTGGGGAACCAGTAGGTGACGCCGGCAAAGGCGGCAAACACCACGCCGCCGATGATGACGTTGTGGAAATGGGCGACCAGGAACAGGCTGTTGTGCAGCAAGAAGTCGGCGGGCGGGACGGCGAGAAGCACGCCGGTCATGCCGCCGATCACAAACGTGACGAGGAATCCCATCGACCACAGCATCGGGGTCGTGAAACGGATGCGGCCCCCGTACATCGTGAACAGCCAGTTGTAGACCTTCACGCCGGTGCCGACTGCGATGATGCTGGTGGCGATGCCGAAGAAGGCGTTGACGTCGGCCCCCGCGCCCATGGTGAAGAAGTGGTGCAGCCAGACCAGGAACGAGACGAGGCAAATGAACAAGGTCGCTGCGACCATCGAGCGGTAGTTGAACAAAGGCTTGCCGGAAAACGTGGAGATCACCTCGGAGAAGATGCCGAACGCCGGCAGGACCAGGATGTAGACTTCGGGATGACCCCACGCCCAAATGAGGTTGATGAACATCATCATGTTGCCGCCGGCCTCGTTGGTGAAGAAGTGGAAGCCGAGATAGCGGTCCAGGGCGAGCATTCCCAAGGTGGCGGTGAGGATCGGAAAGGCCGCGATGATCAGCAGGTTGGCGGCAAGCGCGGTCCAGCAGAACATCGTCATGCGCAAATAGCTCATGCCGGGCGCGCGGATCTTGAGAATCGTCGTGACGAAGTTGATTCCCGTCATCAGCGTGCCGACGCCCGAGATCAGGAGCGCCCACAGGTAGTAATCGACACCCACGCCGGGGGTGTAGGGAAGCTCGGACAAGGGCGGGTAGGGCAACCAGCCTGTGCGCGCGAACTCGCCGACGACAAGCGAGATGTTGACCAGCAGCGCGCCGGTCGCGGTGAGCCAGAAGCTTGTCGAATTCAGCGTCGGGAAGGCGACATCGCGCACGCCGAGCTGCAGCGGCACCGCAAAATTCATGAGACCGATCACGATCGGCATGGCGGCGAAGAAGATCATGATCGTGCCGTGGGCGGAAAAGATCTGGTCGTAATGCTCGGGCGGAAGGTAACCGGCGGCGCGAAACGCGAACGCCTGCTGCGAGCGCATCATGATCGCGTCGATGAACCCGCGCAGCAGCATGACCATGCCGAGCAGGGTGTACATCACCCCGATCCGCTTGTGATCGACGCTGGTGATCCACTCGCGCCACAGGTACGGCAGATAGCCCTTGAGGACGACCCAAGCGAGCACCGCGAGGACGATCAGCACCACCACGGCGCCGGCGAGGAGCGGGATCGGCTGGTCCCATGGGATCGCTTGCCAGGTCAGCTTGCCGAACATCTCAGCGCTCCAGCCGTGGACGAACCGTCGCGCCTGCGCGCTCGATGCTTGGGCCGGGGCAGGGCGGAAGCTGTTGGTTTACGACCGCATTGAACAAGCTCGCATCGACGGTGCGATAGGTGAAGGGACGTACGCTGCTGCTCTGCTGGCAAAGCGCGAGGTAGCTCGTTCGGTCCAATGCCGATCCGCTCTGCCGCGCGGTCGCAATCCATTGCGCAAACGCGTCTTGCGGGACGGCACGCAGGATGAAATTCATGTCGGAAAACCCGTCGCCGCTGAACTGCGCGGATTGGCCATAAAACTCGCCGGGCTTGTCGGCCGCCAAGTGCAACTGCGTGACCATTCCGTTCATCGTGGCGATCATGGTGCCGAGCTGCGGCACGAAGAACATGTTCATGACAGAAGCCGAGGTCAGCGAGAAATGCACCGGTATTCCCGCGGGAACGGCAAGCTCGTTCACGCTCGCGACGCCCTGATCGGGATAGATGAACAGCCATTTCCAGTCGAGCGAGACGACCTGCACCTCGGTCGGTTTGTCCGCCGAGCTGATGGGCTTGAACGGATCGAGATCGTGCGACCCGATCCATATCACTCCACCAAGAAACAGAATGACCATGATCGGAATGCTCCAGACGACGAGCTCGATGCCGCCGGAATAGACGAAGTCGGGACGGTAGCGCGCCCGTGTATTGGATGCTCGAAACCACCACCCGAAAGCCAATATCGCGATAATGGTGGGCACCACGATCACCAACATGATGCCCAATGCGTTGAGCAGGATTTTCGCGTCGGCCGCGCCGACCGGTCCTTGCGCGTCCAACACGCCGCCTGAACAGCCGCTCACCGAGAGGAGAACGATCAGCGCAACCGACATGCGGCAGGGCAGAGGTTGCCGCTGCAAAAGGAATGCTGGCCGCCGTGACATGGAAACTGGCAGCTGCATGAAGGCGCGAGTCGGTTGCGTTCCAGAGCGGGATGTGAACATCGCTGCTCTTCGTGTCGCCGGGGCTGAGTTGGCTTTGAAAGCAGGAAGGGGATCCCAGCCCACAGGGAAATATAACTCACATAGCACAACAAAGAAATGGGGATTCAGGCGTAAGCCACGTCAGCAGGCAGAAATCCGGTTAAGCAGCCTACGAACGAGAGGTCAAATGCCAATGCCGGGCGATGAGCAAAACGTTTCTGCCGCCGCCAATCACGAACGTTACGGCCTATTCTCGTTCCTCTTTTGAAGTTTGATCTCCTGAAATTTGGACAGCGCTCGCTCAAATTTGCTGTCGAAGAGCCACATGGCATCGAGAATTTCGCGGAAGCTTGCAGATGTTTTTGCCCTGTCGACCTGCCCAAAGGTGAAGATGCTGTTGTTGCGCAAAAATCCCATGATCGTGGGGTCGGAAATTTTGTAGTTGGCTAAGCTGCCTGAATTGAGCGCGGATTTGGTCGGACTGGGAATGATCTGGATGAGCTCGAAAACCTTCATTTGATCGATCGGATTTGGCAATGCTTTCACGATCGCCGGTATACGCGGGAAAACGTCTGCGTGTGCGTTCACGAGGCCGTCTCGCGCCGCAGTCCAGTGGTTGAATCGATGATCTAAATTGCCCGCGCGCGCTTCTTCTTTGTCGTCGCGCGCGCTCAGTGCAGGATCAAAGGCTGCGATGGACTTTTTAATCGCTGCCCATTTCCGCTTGCCGTTTTCGTCTTCAGATAGACCTGTTTGCAGACTTCCCTTGTACTT
>WNFR01004159.1_pt1 | contig 35437 bp, 33 predicted proteins | sample 5400221 | NCBI WGS metagenome assembly WNFR01 (sample SAMN13153357, study PRJNA577476) | soil metagenome | isolation source: 40 cm soil under Madrone tree | place: USA:California | collected 2016-06-14 | reverse complement strand
CGCGCAAGGTCTCACGAATCGATCCGTCAGTTTTCAAGAATACAGCCGCAGCGCGATCTATGATCGACTGTGGGGGTTCGTCGCTGATGAACCGCCGCGCGAGCTTGGTCGCGATGAAACGTGCCGTCGCCGGATGCGTCGCCAAAATATCGAGGACACGTTCGCCGTCCCCCGGACCACCGCCGGGAAGAATCCTGTGCCCGAGAACAATCTTCTCACCGTCGTCATGCAGTCCCGGCCGATAGAGAAAGAGTCCCTGTTCATTCGGCTTTTGAATTGTCCAACCAGTAAAGCACCGGGCGACCTCCTGCACGTCTTTTTGTGTATAGCCGCCATCCACGCCCAGCGTGTGTAGCTCCATCAACTCGCGCGCGTAGTTTTCGTTGACGCCGCCATCGATGCCTGCGGGTTTGGTTTTGGTGGCGGCGTAAGGCCGCGGCACGCTGGACCGCCAGTTGTCCAGATAGAAGAGCATCGCCGGCGAGTGCGCCGTGGCGCCCAGCAAGTCGCGAAATCGTCCCATGGCAAACGGGCGAATCGTTTCGCGATCATAGCCGGTAAGCAAATATCGATCGTCATCCTTGTTCGCGAAGATGCTGAAATGGTTTTCCCAGAAGTCGACCATCATTTCGTACAACTGGCGCTCGCTATAGACAGCCCGCAAAAGTTTTGCTCGCTGCAACTCAGTCACGACCATCTGCGGGTTCTTTGGGGCCGGCGTCGGCTTTGGAGCTGGGGGATTGTCTTGCATATCGCCGGGTTTTGTCATTGCGTCCGGCGCTTTTGTGCCTTCCGGTAGCGTAGGCATCCTGCCCGCCTCCTCCTTCTTCGCGTCCATCTGCATCCCGGGCTCCATGGCAGGCATGCTGGAATTCGCCAGCTGTCGAGTCTGACCCAAAGGGTTTGAGGAATCCCGTGCACTCGGCTTTTGGGTTGCGGTCGTCGTATTGTCGGGGGGCGCGGCCACAACCGGCGACGGAGCCACCGCCGGTTTCGGCGGGGTGTATTGCTCGATGATTACGGGTGTCGCCATTCCCAGAGTCGGCAACTTTTTTAGCCTGGCCAGCACTGCACTGACATCCAGGGAATCCGGATCGAGCTCTTGATTGATGAAAGCCTCAACACCCATTGATTTGACCCGTTCGAAATCGCCAGGCCTGGCTCCGAACGTGAGGCGCGAGAGAACATGAGCGATGCGCTGATCCTCGGATTGCCGCGGGTGCCTCAGTTTCTGACTACGCGGCGTGGCGAAAGCGAGCAGCTGACCAAATACCAGGAAGAACGAAAGTGAAAGCGCCAACGAACGAATGAAACCAGCGCCTAAACGATGACCTTTGAATGCTTTCATCTCGTCTACCCCTTTCATAACACAATTGAGTTCGAACCCAGAGCCTATAAAGTAGCGCAGGCGAGTTCACGCGGCAAGACGATAACCGCAAGTCTGGCTGAAAACTGGTAGTCTGCCAATTTGGTTTCGTGTTTCTTTCCCTTGAACAAGAACGACCCACAAAATCACACTAACGCACGAACGAAACTTTCACGTTTCGTGTATTTCGTGGATCGTTTTACTTGGCGAGGGAACCGGTCAAACACGGGACACACTGGAAAGTAATCAGCATGAAAATGTCTAGTCGATCAGGTAAGATGCTCTTCCTATGAGCGCGAGAACAATCCGCGCGCCTCGCGGCGCAAAACTCAACTGCAAGGGCTGGCATCAGGAAGCGGCGTTGCGCTGCCTGATGAACAATCTCGATCCCGACGTGGCTGAGAGGCCTGAGGACCTGGTTGTCTATGGCGGCGCCGGCAAAGCTGCGCGCAATTGGGAATCATTCGACGCAATCGTACGTTCACTTCAAAACCTGGAAAACGATGAGACTCTGCTGGTCCAGTCAGGAAAGCCCGTCGGAATTTTTCGGACTCATGAATACGCGCCTCGGGTCTTGATCGCGAATTCGAATCTGGTTGGCGCCTGGGCCAACTGGGAGTATTTTCATGAGCTCGAACGCAAAGGCTTGATGATGTACGGCCAGATGACAGCGGGAAGTTGGATCTATATCGGCACGCAGGGCATCGTACAGGGTACCTTCGAGACGTTCGCATCGATGGCCGACAGACATTTCGGCGGCAATCTGTCCGGCAGGCTTTTGCTCTCGGGTGGTCTGGGCGGAATGGGTGGCGCACAGCCACTGGCGGCAACTCTAAACGGGGCGGTCTTTCTGGGCATTGAAGTCGATCCAGCGCGGATTGAACGCCGCGTACTCAACGGCTACTGCGATCGCATGGCATTGACTCTGGAGGAGGCGCTGGACATTTGTGAAGACGCACGAGAACAGAAGAAGGCTGTTTCAATCGGCCTGGTTGGGAATTGCGCCGAACTGCTTCCCGAAATCGTCCGTCGTGGAATCAAAGTTGATGCAGTCACCGATCAGACCAGCGCCCACGATCCTTTGAATGGGTACATTCCCGCCGGGCTGACTCTGGACGAAGCGGCTGAATTGCGGCGTGGCGATCCCCACGCGTACACCGAGCGCGCGATGGAATCGATGGCCATTCATGTTGAGGCCATGCTCGCCTTGAAACGGTCGGGGGCGGTCGCGTTTGATTACGGCAACAACATTCGCAAGATGGCGTTCGATGCCGGAATGAAAGACGCTTTTGAGATTCCCGGTTTCGTGCCTGAATACATTCGCCCGCTTTTCTGCGAAGGCAAGGGACCGTTTCGCTGGGTGGCTTTGTCGGGTGAAGCCGAAGACATTCGCAAGACCGACGATCTCGCGCTTGAACTTTTTCCTGGGGATGAAACGTTGAATCGCTGGCTGCGTCTGGCACGCGACCGGGTGCGGTTTCAGGGCTTGCCCGCGCGCATCTGCTGGCTCGGCTATGGTGAGCGGGCCGAGATGGGCGAAGCAATTAACGAACTGGTTCGGCGCGGCGATTTGAAGGCGCCCATCGCGATCGGCCGCGATCATCTCGATACGGGATCTGTCTCCTCGCCTTATCGCGAAACGGAAGGAATGAAAGACGGCTCGGATGCCGTAGCCGACTGGCCAATCCTGAACGCTTTGCTGAACACCGCGAGCGGCGCCAGTTGGGTCTCGTTTCATCATGGCGGTGGTGTTGGAATTGGCTACTCGCTGCATGCCGGCCAGGTCTCGGTGGCTGATGGAACTGATGAAGCATCAAAGCGTTTGAATCGTGTGTTAACAAACGATCCGGGGACGGGCATCGCGCGACACGTTGATGCGGGTTATGAAGAGGCGATTGAGACGGCGCGCGAAAAGGGCGTGAAGATTCCGATGCTGTAAGTGATAACTGGGTGACGATCAGTTTGAACTAGCCGATTGAGGAATTTCCCATTCAATATTTCCACCAGTATCGATCGAAGATGACCAACAATGCTTACCGACAGTGTATGGATATTTTGGATGAGCTTCCTCTACTCGATACACGACACAGCTAACCGCCCTATACAATTCGTTCGCCGAATGCGTTTTCAGGGCAACATTGGCGCCGAGCATGTCGCATCTGATACTTGGATAAGCAATTCCATCAATTGGAAAACCTGAGACTTTCACACCTTCATCAGTAACCGTCTCAGGCTTCTCAATTAGTAAGCGAGCAATGATGCTCGTTGTTTTGTATTGGAACTCATCGTCCGCTGACACGTCTTTCAAGAACTCTCTCACCAAGTAAGCTTCCAAGTCCGGCGTGATCCTTGAAAGCCCTTCTCTCTTGAGTAGTTCCTGTTGCTTAACATCTTCCGCCGGCGGCGTCCCACCATAATTCGGATTGCTCTTGCCGGTAAACTCGTGCACACCGATGCTTACAACACTCGGCATCCTCGTCGGATCAATAAGGTTGCTTGTGAGAACCGTAAGTATGTCGCCCTTATTCGGCTGTTTTTCAATAATCGCTGTCTCCTCCGAATCGCTGTAATAGAACACTGGCTGGCCTTCATCGTTGCATCGACCGCGCTTCACACATATTGGAGGAGGCCACCATAGATCTTTGACATTCTCAAATAATTCTTTCGTTTCGTTAATGCGCACACGAAACGCTTGTGGGCCCCTGACTTTTAATATTCGCTGAATATAGCCGTGACCCAACAGTTTAGAAATCAACTGTTCGACATGTTTTTCATCAGCTGTTCTTAGATCTAGGTTTTCCAAAAACCGAATCTCATTCTTGATTGCTCTGCGAACCAATCTTGTCTGAGAGTATTTGCTCATCTCTCCAAACCCTTTCACGGGTCATTGTATGCCGAAGACCGAGTACGATGTTAGAATCATCCGTCATGGCAGTCACCCTAAAACCAGACCTCGAAGAAGAATTGACGGCACGCGCTCAGGCTGAGGGCTTGTCCACTGAAGAGTTCGTCAATCGCGAGCTTGAGAAGTTGGTGGCTAGCGCATCGGCCAGATCGAAGTTGACGCCGGAAGAGCGTGCGCGACTTTGGGAAGAATGGCTGGAGAGTCATTCCGTCAGCGGCCCCCCCTCTGTCTGATTATGCAGTAAGCCGCGAGAGCATCTACAAGGAGCGCGAAGATGCGCAGCTATGATCTACTTCGTCGATACGAATGTGTTACTGCGAAGCATTCAGCAATCTGACCCGATGCACGCAGATGCCAAGCGAGCCGTAGCTACTTTAACCCGCCAGGACCAGCAGCTTTCAAGTGTCGCTCAGAATCTGATCGAATTCTGGGCTGTCGCAACTCGCCCGGCAGTTAACAATGGTCTTAACCTTTCGATTGACCATACTGCTCAACACGTCGCCCTCTTCAAGAGAATATTCACGCTTCTACCTGATACTCCCGACATATTTCTCGAATGGGAACGACTCGTCGATCAATATAAGGTGATCGGTAGGCAAGTTCATGACACACTACTCGTCGCGGCGATGAAAGTACACAGAGTCACGCACCTCCTCACCTTCAACACAGACGATTTCAAACGCTACGACGAAATCGCTGTCGTTAATCCGCAGAATATCACTTAAGGTTAACCAAGTATGCGCTGCTTTGTTTCTCTATTTTTACTGGCCCTCATAGTTGCTCCGGCAACACGCGCTGCCAAGATCGCAACTGCAGACGATCTGATCCAGGCCTTGCAGAAGAAGTACAGCAAATCCTGGTACCGCACAGCTACCTTTGTGCAGAAGACCACTGACTATGACAAGGATGGAAACACGAAAGTCTCAACCTGGTATGAAGCTCTTTCCGTTCCCGGTTCACTGCGAATTGACTTCACGCCGATCAAGGACGGCAACGGCATCCTTTTCACCGATCGAAAGGTTTACTCCTTTAAAAACGGCAAGCAGGAAGGCACTCGCCCATTCGTGCATCCGCTGATGATTCTCGGATTTGACATCTACAAGCTGCCGGCTGCGGATGTCGTAGACACGCTGAAAGGTCTCAAGTTTGATCTTTCGATTCTGCATGAAGATACCTGGCAAGGCAGACCTGTCTATGTGGTGGGTGCAAAGCAGGGCGACCTGCATTCGCCGCAGTTTTGGATCGACCGGAAGAACCTCTACTTTGTTCGCATGCTGCGACCGGCCGGGAAGGATGGAACGCAAACGCAGGAGACTCAATTCAACAAGTACCGGCGACTCGGCGGTGGGTGGATGGCGCCGGAAGTAGTCTTCAAAATCGACGATCGAATTCTTACCACTGAGGAGTATTCTGAGATGCGGGCGAATCCGGCGCTCGACAGCAAGCTCTTTGACCCGCAATATTGGACGAGCGTTCACTGGCGGGAGTAGAGGTAGCGCAAGCTGGTAACTTGCGCAGGGCAACGGAGAGGACGCAAGTTGACAACTTGAGCCATATCAAATGACGAAAGACTTTCAGTACATCAGATTGAGGATCGACGAGCGGGTGGCGCGGATCACTTTCGCGCGGCCGCCGCTCAACGTCTTTGATATTGCGATGATGCGCGAGATTGCCGAGGCGCTTAACGAGTGCCTGCCACAAAGAGATCTTGCCGCGATCGTTTTCGACGCGGCGCCTGAAACTCGGGCCTTTAGCGCCGGCGTAGCGGTGGAAGAGCACGTACCCGAAACTGTCTTTCAAATGCTCGACTCGTTTCATTCCGTATTCCGCTTGCTGGCCCAAATCTCGCGGCCGGTGATCGCGGTCGTTGACGGACCGGCGCTCGGCGGTGGTTGCGAGTTGGTGGCCGCGTGCGACATCGTGATTGCCAGCGAGCGGGCCCGCTTTGGACAACCGGAGATCAAGCTCGGCGTCTTTCCACCGGTAGCGGTGATCCTGCTACCGCGGGTCATCGGGGAGAAACGCGCGCGTGAATTGATCATGTTGGGTGACATGATCGATGCGGCCGAGGCTTTGCGCCTGGGCCTGGTGAACTATGTAGTGCCTGGGGCGGAACTCGAGCCGAAGTTGCAGAGCGTGCTGGCTAAGGTGCGGGATCTTTCGGCGGCGGCTTTGGCGTTGACTCGGGCGGCCCTTGATCTGGGAGGGCAAATCAGCTTTCAATCAGCCCTGACCGAAGTCGAGAATCTGTATTTGCACGAGCTGATGAAAACTGAAGACGCCCAAGAGGGGGTGCGTTCATTTTTAGAAAAGCGAAAGCCGGAGTGGCGTCACAGGTAACATGAGAGAAAAAAGCTCCAGCGGGTTTGCCAGTCAGCGGGGCTGCAAGGCTTTGCCTTTCCGGAAAACTTTCCCTTTCTTGCTGACGATCTTACTCCTGGCCCAGGCTCTGACGCCTCTCTCGTTTGGGCAACGCCGGCGTGTTTCACGAAATGGGGCGCATTCATCGGCCGAGCACGAAGCTTTCACTCCGGCAGATCGCCGCCTGGTCGAACGCGCCATCGGCCAAACCTGTGCTGAGCGAATTCACGATCCGTTCAGCAGCATGGCGATTGACGAGATGCAGGCCCGACCTTCTTTGCCGGTCGGTCACCCCGACGCCGTGGCGGGTCTGCGGCGAGCCGAGCGCGTGCTGCCCACCACCAGGAGACTGGTCACCAGCACTATCGTTGACCTGGCAAAGGAATATGATCTTTATGGAACTGCGGTCGCGCGCTCCAGAATCAACGCAGCGACCGCGCGGGTCGAAGCTGTACGTCGCGTCAGGCCTGACGTGGATTCACGGGACAATGCATCAGTCCTTTTGCACGAGCCGCGCACGATCGAGTTCGGCACCATTTTTCTGGCAGGTCTCCGATCGGACGAAGCCATGATTAGTGTACTGGCCCATGAGCTGACGCATATAGCCAGCGGTCAGGCTGATTCTCTGCGGCCGCTGTTTCGCGCTATTGCCCGGCGCGCAGCCGCGCGCACTGGATTGCGTATCCAGGGACAGCGCGCCGAAGAGCTCTCGTGTGATCTGGTGGGCATGACCGCCGCGCGCCAGTTCATCAAAGAAACCCCAAGTTCGGAACTACTGCCGCGCCGGCTGGCGCGCGCAGTCGAACACAACTGTGTAGATGACGACGCGTCAGACGATGATCATCTGTCGCCACGAAGCACGATTCGCGCACTTTTCGCACTTGATGTGGGGCTGGCCAGCGAAGTTCTAACCGAAGGCTCCGCAGGTTGGCTGGTGATGCCTCAGCCGGCAGATAGCGCAGACCTGGGTCGGTTTGAGGTGAAACAAATCTCATTAGCACCTGGTTTCCTTCAGCCAGGTGCCGGCAGGGATCAGCGACCGAAAACCGTTTCAAACGGTTTGAGAATGAAAACCGTTGAAACGGTTAATGTCAGGTTGTGATTCGTCTTGCGACCGCACTCAAGTGCGGTGCTAATGAGACTTCAAGTTGACTCCATAACAAAGGCCTGAGCGTATTGACAGGCCCAACCGCGCTTCCTAAGATCACTCCGGATGTTTGCAGGCTTGAGCAACACCAAAGATTCTTCGTCCCAAATTCGCACGCGGTCGCTCCGCCGGTGCGTTTTTTCTTCTCGCCATTTTTCTTCCAGATCGTCGATGTGTGTTTCATTACTCAGCCTGGTGCTCCTCCTGACCGCCCTCGCCTGCCGCAGTGATAGCGACTCGCAGGGTGTGCGACCGCGACAGTTGCGGGATGTTCCCGCGCGCCGATTGGCTTTCACTTTTCAGGCAGACGTGCAACCAGCCGCCGCACTGGTCGCCGATGAAGCGAAGACAATAATCCCGGCCATTCAAGCGGACTTTGACAAACGTCATCCGGATTATGCTCTCGTGCGCACCGTGTCTTCGCCGGACAACCAGAGGGCGCTGGCTCTCTACAATACTACCGACGAACCGACCCAGACTTTTCGCATCGATCTCTACTCAGTTGATGGGAATTTCCTGCGTGACGTAACTCCGCCGGAACTCGCCGTCGTATTCCAGGATTCGGTCACCTGGTCGGCTGACAGTAGCTTCATTGCATTTGTGGGTCGCAAGAGTTCGCAGGCCGAGCCGAGTCCGACACCCATCGAAGAATTCGCGCCGGCCTTGCCTTCACCTTCGCCTGGGTTGCCGGTGGCCACTCCGTCGGTGGCCCCCGCGTTTGCGCCGCTGGCAGTTTTCAGCACGGAGCAGGTCTATATGTGCAACCGGGACGGCTACGATCTGAGACCGCTAACGACCCGGGATGGATTGATTTATTTTGCCCTTTCATGGGCGCCCGATTCACACGCGTTGGTCGCGTTGGCTTGCCGGGAAAGCGAATGGCAAGCGCGTGAGAAAGAATTCAAAACCCCCGCGGGCCGGCCACGGCTGATCTCGTTGGATGGGACAGAGCGTCTGCTTGATGATGCGCTGGCCGAAGCACCGCCGATCTGGTCACCCGATTCTTCAAAAGTAGCCACCGCGTTTGGCGTTGATATCGGGATTTATGACGCGGCGAGCAAAGCGCCAACGCAAGCGCGCATTCAAATGCGCGAGCGACTGGTGGCGGCTTCCGCGACCTATGATGAAAAATCCGCGCCCGGGAAAAGTAAGCCGGCGGAATCGCCCAACAAGACAGGCGCAACGCCATCGAACCAGACGACCCCGGCCGCACTACCTGTTTCCTTCAATCCGATCGTGCGCCTCGAATGGCCGGCGGCTGACAAACTCTACCTTGAAACTGCATACGTAAGTATGCGCAGCGAACTGATCAAAACTTTTTCGCGCTGGCACTTGTTGGTTTTGAGTCCGCAAGCAGCGGTGCTGAAGTGAGTGGCACAGACTTCAGTCTGTGACCACTCAGGCTACACCCCCTCCTGCACCCCGCGCCGGCCAGATCCACGAAAGCATCCTTCCAATAGCCCACAAACCAGTGGCTACCAGCGCGGTCATCACGACCCAGAATTTCCAGTAGCTGCTAAAGGCATTCTCCCATCCGGTTTGAATGCGATGCGCCACGTTCACGTTCAATATGGGATCGGTCGCCATACGTGATACCACCTGCATGAATAAATACCAGACGAAAGCGTAGAACCAGGCGATCCGATCCATGCGCACCCGGCGCAGGACGATCAACGCCACGATGATCCCGCCCACATGCGCGAGCGCGGATGAAACCACGAAATCATATTCAAACAGAACGTAACGGGCCCAGATCCCCAGACCGGGAATGGTCCAGATGGCCGCGGCCCTGATCAATTCGCGATGATTGAGGAAAAGACCGACGGCGAGCAGCAGGTTTCCGACGTTGCACATCCACAGTAAATTACCCATACCGCCGACCCGCCAGTAGTGGATCGCCTGGGCCACGAAGAAAGTCAGCGGCAACAAGCCAATTACGCGGAACCGCATGTCCATCTGCCCTGCCATGGCCCTAAGATTATCACGCGAAATGTCGTGATATGCGTATCTCGCACAGGCATCACAGGTGGAACGCGCGGGCGGAGCGCTTGAAATACTAACAGCCCCTCTGAGACATGGACACAATCGCTCTTCTTGAGTTAGATTAATGGCCCCCATAACAGAGTCTCGACAGTCCCTCCTTAGCTGCGTGACGGAAAGGCCCCGACCAATGGCACCGCTGCACTGAACGTTGTTAATCCCTATTGGCAAGCGTTCGCAAGTCTCATCAAGGCGATGTTCAAACAAGATTCGGCCAGAACCACTGTCGGCAATCGCCCAATTGGGCAGGACGATCAATTAAACTTAAACGCAGCGGCACATCGGGCCGCTCTGATGAATCCGAATTCGGCGTTGGGCCGTAGTCCGAAGAAAGTCACCGGTCCACGAAAACCTGCCAAACGCAAACAGAGTTCGCGCAGGCTCAAGCATCGTGTCTTGATCGTCGATGACGTACCTGACGTAACTGAGATGATCGGGCTTTTCCTCAAGCACGCCGGTTACGAGGTGGCCACCGCAGATTCAGCACCCGCCGCTCTGCGACTGGCGCATGAACGGGCGTTCGATGTCATCATCTCTGATATCGGCATGCCTGAAATGAATGGTTATGAATTGGCAGAGTCGCTGCGGAGCTGCGCAGAATACCAGGGCATTCCGATAATCGCAGTGACTGGTTACTCGGAGTACGATGATCGCGGCCGCGCGCTGCAATCTGGATTCAATGCCCATCTCACCAAGCCAATCGACCCTTCAGAGTTGCTCAAGCTGATGAACGAGTTGCTCGGCTGAATTCAGATCGGACATTTTCAAATTCACGAAGAGTTTTGCGTGGCCCAGACTTCAGTCGGTGACTTATGGTCGTCCAAAACTCAATCACAGACTAAAGTCTGTGCCACTAATAAATCAGTTGATTTGTTTGTCTCCTTCCGGCATTCTTTCATTCGCACCATGGAAGAGATCCACGAACCCCTAATCGACGCTGATTCTGAAACCAGCAAGAAACCTCGGGCCACAAAATGGATTAATTCCGACTCGGCAGTGCGGGCAGCCGATCTGCTGGTGGGCGCACTCGCCATCGGCGTGGTCTTCTGGTGGCTTCAGTTCCACTCCACGACGGCAATCTGCTGCGGAGATTTTGACGGCTATTATCACATCCGGTGGGCCCGCCTCCTTTGGGAAAACATGCGCGCGGGGCATTTTCGGCCGCCCACATTCCAGTGGCTGCCGCTGACAACGTTAAGTCCTCGCGACTACGTCGACCATCACCTGCTGTTCCACTTAATCCTGATTCCCTTTACCTGGTTCCGCGATCTGCAGACGGGAGCGAAGGTAGCTGCATTTCTATTCGGCAGCCTGGCCGTCTTTTCCTGTTACTGGCTGGTTGTACGTTATGAAATTCGTTATCGCCTGCTCTGGCTTTTGGCCCTGCTCGCTTGCTCGGCACCCTTTTTGTACCGGATGAATATGTCGAAGGCCCCCCCCTTCGCGATCATTTTCCTGGCCCTCGGCACTTACCTTTTGTTCGAAAGAAAGCACTGTCAACTACTACCGCTGGCTTTCGTGTTCGCGCTGACTTACGACATGTTTGTGCTGCTAATCCTGGCGGCGGTGATTTGGACCCTGGTGGTTGCCTGGACCGAGGAACGCTTCGAATGGCGGCCGTTAGCCTGGGTCGTGCTGGGGTCGGTACTGGGATTGATTATCAATCCGTACTTCCCACACAATCTGTATCTCTTTTACGAGCATGCGCGGGTGAAAATTACCGCCGCTGACTTTTCGACCAAGGTCGGCCAGGAGTGGTATCCGTACGACACGCGCGAGTTCATGATTAACTGTTATGTGGCGCTGGTAGCGATGCTGATTGGTTACCTCGCCTTTGACGGCAGTGATCGCAAGCGCTCGCAACGGCCGATGTACTTTCTCATCTTGTCCACGCTTTTGTTGCTGATGACCGCCCGCTGGAAACGTTTCGCGGAATACTTTCCGCCGTTCGCAATTCTATTTGCCGCATTCACCCTGGAAAACTTCTGGCGTGGCCGCGCGGTGTTCACGCATCTGCCCGAAGACATGATGCAGGACTTGCAGCCATTCCTCGATCGACAGGAACCGGCAGCTGTGGCGAAAGACCTTCAGCACGAGGAAACCTGGAAAATAATCAAGATAGGTTTTGTCGCGGTCGCCCTGGGCATAGCATTGTTCGCGAACGTCTACCGCACGCACAAGGACATCAGCGAAAGCGACCCGCGCGACTATAGCGTGTTGCACATACGCGATCAGAAGACCGAGCCCCCGGCGGAAGAAAAACCCGGTGACGGAGATAGTAGCGATAGCAAAGATGACAACTCGCCGTGATGGTTTTGTTCCCCTCTCCCGTTGGGAGAGGGGCCAGGGGAGAGGGCGCGAAGCGTGAGGCGAAACTAAAGCAGGATGGAATTGTTTGGCGTTTACAGGCCTTTTCCGAGGAGACATGAAATCACCGCATGAACTATTCGGAAATGAAATCATGTTAAATGCTTTTTCAATTCGCGGTTTCACGATTATTCTGGCAGCGACGCTTCTTGCCACTGCGTTCTCCGGCTGTCGACGATCTGCTTCCGGAGACGAGACCCCGGACACCTCAACCTACCGGCCCGAGTCCACGCCGGCAACTCAATTCGAGCGCGACCTTAAATTTATTCGCGACGGCCACTTCAAGCATGTCTGGGTGTTCTCGCGCAAGGATGACAAGGAGTTTACCAGGGAAGACTCAGACGCTTTACGAACAAACGCGCCGAGAGTCGTCGATTGGGTAACGAGCGACGCGAACAAGAAGGTGATCGGCGGATCGAACTTCGATCTCGAGCCGGCGCAAATGGGCGCGCTGCAAAAGCGATTCAAGGTTGAGGATTATTCAGGGAAGTAAGGGATCGCGGACATCCTGTCCGCCTCAGCGCGAAGCGCGAAACCGCCTTTGGATGTGCCCGGAAGAGGGCTGAGCGTACTGCGCACGCTGGGACAAGGATGTCCGCGATCCGAGAATTAAGGCAGCAGCACCAGTTTCCCAAACTGCGCCCGATCTTCCATCAACTCGTGAGCTTGACGTGCTTCAGCAAATGGCAAAGTGCGATCCACGACGGCGCGAATCTGACCGCTCTCGATAAACTTCATGGCCGCCAGCAGTTCTGCTTTCGATCCCATCATGGAACCGAGAATCGTCAGATGCCGATAGAACACCTGGCGCAGATCAGTGCGCGCGTCAAAGCCGCTGGTCGCCCCGCAGGTCACTAACCGCCCGCCTTTTTTCAAAGACACCAGCGACCCGGGCCAGGTGGCTTCACCGGTGTGTTCAAGAACCACATCGACTCCGCGGCCATCAGTAAGGCGCCTAACTTCTTTCGGCCACTCGTCGCGGGTGTAATCAACAGTTTCATCGGCGCCCAGGTCGCGCGCCCGGGTCCGCTTCTCGTCTGAACCAGCAGTGGCAATCACGCGCGCGCCGAACAGTTTTGCGATCTGAATTCCGAGCGAACCGACGCCGCTCCCAGCGGCGTGAATCAGCACGTCCTCGCCGGGCTGTAGACGCGCCTGGGTTACCAGCATGTGCCACGCAGTAAGTGTCACGAGCGGCAAAGCCGCCGCTTCAGGCCAGCTCAGGTTCTTCGGCTTCTGAATCACGTTCACCCCCGGCACGGCGAGTAATTCCGCATAACCCCCATCGCGCCGATAACCAATCATGTCGTACTCATCGCACATGTTGTCGCGGCCGGCCAGACATTGATTGCAATGACCACACGAAACTCCGGGCTGGATCATCACTTCGTCGCCGGGCTTTACCCAGGTGACTAACCCGCCAACTTCACGCACCGCGCCGGCTACATCGTTGCCGAGAATGTGCGGCAAAGGAATTTTGATTCCCGGCAAGCCGCCACGCACCCACAGGTCGAGATGATTCAGCGCGCAGGCGCGCACTTCGATCAAGACTTCGTGTGCTTTGATTTGCGGATCGGCGACCTCGGTGAACTTGAGAACTTCCGGACCGCCGTGTTGTTCGAAGATGACTGCTTTCATAAAGCAAAGATAAGCCAGAGACAGATCAAAGTCATCCTGTCTCTGGCTGCGAATCAACCTAAAATCGAGAGCAACCGAGAGTAAGCGGACGTCTCAGTTCCGTCACCTGGGCAGTAAGGCGATTAGCTTCCATTCTCGTAGTGCGTCAATGATTGGAACAGCTTCAGGGTCGCGGGTATCAGAGCTTCAAACACGCGGCTTTGAGGAAAAGAACAGGAGAGCAACGACCAGTAGTTCGATCAAGAGAAGAATGACTAAAAGCCAAGTAGAAACTGCGACATTGTCGATTTGCTCTGAGAAGATGTTCTGAGTGGTCCTTACTCCTATCCCGATCGAGGTTCGTTTGAGAATGACCACGAGCAGGATCAAACAGGCAATGATGACCGCCAGTATTTTCAGCAGCAAGCTACTCATGGGCAAGACATTCTGAGCCATCCAAAAGGGCACACGGGGGATTGGTACATAGCCCCTCACATCACAACAAAGTCAGTACCACCCGCGTTGATTGATTGACTACGGCGAGTGGTCCGCTACCTGCTTTCGTAGCGTCCGGCCTGCGAGAACGCCCGTGAGAGCGCCATTCTCAACCGCGATCTTACCGTTGACGATTACGAACTTCATTCCCACTGAAAGCAGTTCCGGCTCTTCATAGGTCGCGCGATCGGCGACTGTCTTTTCGTCAAAGACGATCACGTCCGCAAAATAGCCAACGCGAATCAGACCACGTTCGGGAATGCGAAACGTCTCAGCTGTCAGCGCGCTCGAGTTGCGCACCGCAAACGGCAAGCTGATGAGCTTGCGGCTGTAAACATATTCGCGCAGCTTCCGCGGGAACGTGCCGTACTTGCGTGGATGTCCGGTCGAGCCGTCCGAACATGTGATGACAAACTTTTCGTTCATGAAGCGTCGCACGTCTTGCTCGTTCATGTTAAAAGAGAGGACGCCTGAGCTACCCAGCCTGATCAATTCCAGAGCTGCCTCAACTGGTGTCTTGTTCATCTGCCGCGCGATGGCATCCAGACGCTGGCCCACGTATTCGCGTCTAGGCGAGTCGGCAATCTGGAAGCTGTTGGCGCCGCCGCGCTGCTGCAGATTCTCTTCCATTTCTTTCAGTAGGCGCTGGCGAATCTGCGGATCTTCGATGCGTTTCAACATTTCGGCGCGCCCTCCGACTTCGGCCCAACGGGGGACCAGTGCAGCCTGCAGGCTGGTGCCCGACGCCGTGTAAGGATATTGACAGGCGCTGGCGTCGATTCCTTCAGCGCGCGCTTTCCTGATCAACTCGATTGCCTGCCTGCTCTGGCCCCAAACCTCCGGCCCGAGTGCTTTGATGTGCGAGATGTGTACCGGGATTTTTGCTTCGCGGCCGATGCGAATCGTTTCGGCTATCGAATCGAGCAAGCCGCCGCCCTCTGATCGCATATGCGTATCGTAGATGCCTCCTTTCACAGCGGCGATCTTCGACAGCTCAATCACCTCTTCGGTCTTCGCATAACTCTGAGGGGCATAGTAAAGACCGATCGACAGGCCAAATGCGCCTTCGTCCATTGCGCGCGCGACCATCTGTTTCATCTCTTCAAGTTGCGCTGCGCTTGGCTGCGCGTCGGTAGATCCGACCACGCGTGCCCGAATCGTACCGAACCCGGCCAGCAGAATGGCGTTGGTGCCGATTCCCTGTTCATCCCACTTGAGCAAAGTTTGCCCGATGTTCAGAACACTGCCGCCATCGTTTCCCGTGACGACGGAGGTGACGCCTTGCAGTAGATATGCTTCGTTGCTTTTGCGAGTCGGATCGGAGAGATCGCCCAGCTTATGGGTATGAGGATCGATGAAGCCTGGTGCTATGACCAGACCAGTCGCGTCAATTGTGCGCGCGGCAGTCGCGTGTTCGTTTCGTGCGTCACCGACGAAGACGATGCGATCGCCGCGAATTCCCACATCAGCAATCAGCGGTTTCTTACCGGAACCGTCGACGAGCTTTCCGTGCAGGATTAGTAGATCGAGCGCCGCACCGCGCGGAGCTTGTGCGTACGAAGTGATGGTAAGGACCGCGACTTGCGCGAATGCAGTGATCGCAATTGAGATCAAAAGCGCAATTAAATAGCGACAAGACGCACGCATGATTAATAAGAGAACTCTTCGCTCCGTCAGGAGCGCAATGTTTATAGCACTTCTCGCCCTAAACTAATCCTTCGCTCCTTTAGGAGCGAAATGACCTCTCTTGATTGGAACAATGTTGCGCTCCTAAAGGAGCTATCGATCCGTTTAGGTCCGAGTACTGTAAACATTTGGCCCCTGACAGGGCCGGACTCTTCACCCGTTGTACTGTGCTGATCTTACGCATCCCGATCGTATGCAACTTTCAACCAACGCTTCACGTCGTCATCGATATCTTTCAGCGAACTAATCTCGAAGCGATGCGTGATGCGATCTTTCTTCGCATAGCCGCCGGTGTCGATCAGTCGCTTGGGGGTTTTCAGATTGCCCAGCGCTAATCCAAAGTCGATGCGCGTCTGGGTCGTTGGTTTGATTTGAGCGAAGACGTGATTGCGATAGAGCGGGACAATCGTCTGGCAGGGACAGGCCTTCGCCTCTTTGCCGATATTCAACCCCAACTTTAGCAGGGCCTCATAAATTGGCCGCAGTCCTGCCTTCTTACCGGAGAACATTTCTTCGACGTATTTCTCAGCCGCCCGCAGGTAGTGATCCGGATCCGAAACTTCCTCACCTTTGCCGACTGAACGTTCCGCCAACCACCAGGCCGAGTTGGTCCCCAAGCCAAATTTTGACTTCAGCCAATCACGACGATCCTTTTCCTCCGGCGGTGCCTCCTGCTTGATTAACTTAAGCCATTCGTCAAGCGAGCGGCCGGTCTTCTGCTTCAACTCCGAAATCCATCTTTGGGTCATCAATACCCCGGGGTGTACGCCGTAGATCGACTTCTCTGCTGTTCGGGTTCCTGTTTTAGCCATAGCGAGCCTCAGTCCTGAATTCTTTGTAGCGCAGAATGCCAATTGCGCAAGCTGGCAGCTTGCGCTACATCAGACAGCAGCGAATTAAGACACTTGCGTTTCCTTCTGCTGGCTCAGACTGAACCAGTTGCCCGAGTTATCTTTCAACACGGTGGCAGTACCCCATGACTGTTCGCTGGGCGGCCCCTTGAATTCAACGCCGCGGGCTTTAAAGTCCTCGTAAGTTTTGTAGATGTCGTCCGCATCAAAGACGCCACCGCCAAGTACGCCTTTGTCGACCAGCGAACGCAATTGAGCGGCGGATTCTTCATCCAGAAGCATTCCCGCTTTAGGCTCCGCCAGAATAATTTCAAAGCCTGGTTGATCTTTGATGCGCATGGTGAGCCAGCGAAAGTCCGGGCCCATTTCGGCGTCCGTATCGACTTCAAATCCCAACTTGTCTCGATAGAACTCGAGGGCCTCCTGCTGGTTCTTGACCCAGATCAGCACGTGCGACATTTTTGTGATCATGATTCTCGATTCCCTCCGTCAGATTTACGAAGGAGCATAAGAGGTTTAACCGAAACTGGCTTCTCGAAAATTGCTAAAGACGCGTGATAGTGACTTAACGCCGGTATGCGGTACGGACCCGCTTGCAGTAGTAAGCGAGTCTAATACAACCCTACCCGCTCACTACCGCGAGCGGTTCTGCACCGGTTTCAGCCCGAACATGAGAATAAAGCAACCCGGCACCTTGCGTAGAGACTCCTTTTGGCGCTCGCGATAGTTATTGGGCGCGTCACCGACGCAGCGGCGAAACAGCGCGCTGAACGATCCGAGACTTTGAAACCCGACCTCGAAACACACATCGGTCACGCTGAGCCTCTCGGAACAAAGCAGCTCTTTGGCCTTCGCAATTCGTCGCTGGATCAAGTACTGGTGTGGCGTGGTGGCGAAGGCGTCGCGAAACAGCCGCAGGAAGTGATAGCGCGACAGACAGGCTTGCTTCGAGATTTCCGTCAGGTCGAGCGGCAGGTCGTAGCATTCATCAATATAACGACGCGCGCGCCAAAGTCGCTCGTGCAGATCCGGGTCGTTCGGTTTGATTTGCGCTACTTTTCTGCCGTTCATTTGCTTACGGTTTCAGACGTTGTAGACGATCGCTTTTTTGGTGTTATTGGCAACCGGGATTCTACAGCGAGTTCGTGGAAAAACGAAGGGAAACTTTGCCAATCGAGGTTGATTAGCGCCCTGATTTATACCAGTAACGATCCGCCAACTTTTGGTCGTGCCAGTTCCCCGTAATCAAACTCTTGATCGCTTTTCCCAGCATGCCGAAATAGTGCCAGTCACCGAACTGATCGAACTTGCGCGTGCAACCCAGCGCCCGCACGCTGGGTAGACGCATCAGTCGCTGGCCGCGGGTCTTTCCCAGCCGGCGGAGAGCCATTAGGAAGAGTAAGTCCTCCGCATACATATAGCCTTCGTCATAACCGCCTACCGCCTCAAAGTCTTCGCAACGACAGAAGACTACACCCGAATCCATTCCGCTCAACCAGACCATCGGCGCCCCCAGACAGTACGTAACGAGCAGGCCAAAAGACTTTCGCTCCAGCGCCAGACCGGTGGAACCGCCAATGCAACGGCCGCTCGCGATCGCTCCTTCAATGGCGTTGAAGGTTTGCGGATGCACCGCTGAATCCCCATCGATAAAACAAACGATTTCACCGCGAGCCGCGTGGCCGCCGCCGTTGCGCGCGGCGGCGATGCGGCGCTTTTCAACTTTGACTACTCGCGCGCCACGGGCCGTCGCAATCTCGGCAGTGCGATCGCTGGAATCATTGTTGGCGACGATGACTTCAATTTCTTCCGGCCCGCCGGAATAATTTGATCGCGCCACCTCGATCGAATCCAGCAGTCGCGGCAGATACTGCTCTTCGTTGTAAGCGGGGATGATGATTGAGAACTTCATGCAATCTGTGGCACAGACTTCAGTCTGTGACCAGGACTCGAGAAACACAGACCAAAGTCTATGCCACCTTTAACAGCTTAGATCAATCAGCCACGAGTCAGCCAGTCTTTCGCCAATCAGATAGCGATTGAAATTTAGCCATCGTTCGGATCCATCAAGGATGTGCGAGTCGGACGAAATCACCACCCGTTTCGACCTTGAAATCGCCGCGTCGGGATTAAAGAGGGTTTCGACCTTCCACTTCCATCCTTTTTCGTTGGCCAGATCGCGAAGACGTTGGGCTAATCGCCCGCTATTGGAAATCGGGCTGTCCAGGACCCACTCGACAGATTCTGGGTGCAGGATTTCCAACTCCTCGCCAATCAATTGAATCGCGGTTTCAGTCTCGTTGACCGCGCGATACGAGCCATGGACACCCGATAGATCTCTAATGCAACCGTCACGACAGAGCATCAAGAGACCGCCGCTCAGCGCTGCTTCCACCGTGATGATGAGATTGAAACCATCGACCATCAGACCTTGACCAGCGGCCTCTGTGGCATCGACCAGAACGGCAGCACGGCGCTCTTTGCTTTGATCCGAACACGCAGCACGCGCCACCGCGAGTCGTTGTCGATCAGTCAGTGCGTATCTGTCGCCGACCAGCTTGAGCGCGCCTTTCGGCGAATAGTCCCGAGTCAGCAGCCACGACAGTTCGCCGGCCGCGGTGCGCAAGATTGGCACCTGCCCGCCGGTAAATAGTTTTCGATCATCGGGGTGCGCGCCGCGATGTTTGCGAATGTCCGGGCTCATTTAACTTCACAGTTTATCTTACGCGCCGCTAAATAGTTTGGTAGACTCCCTGGAAAATCATGCGCAAGATCATCGTAATCACCTTCTTTGCCTTCGTTCTTTTCACGGCTTCATATTCCGTCATGGCTCAGCAGACGACACCAGATCAACTTTCGCTTACTCAGGCCGAAGCCTCGCACTTCGCCAGTCTGGCAATGAAGTGCATCCAGAAAGAGTATCCAAACAAGCTCGATCACGTAAATAACGACGCGGCCGACGTACGCAGTCCGCGCGCTATGCATGGAACGTTTTACGGTTGTTTTGATTGGCACTCGTCGGTGCACGGCCACTGGATGCTGGTTCACCTGCTGCGCTTGTTTCCGGCTATGCCTGAAGCGCGCAAAATTCGCGCGGCGCTCAACGCCAATCTGGAAGCCAAAAACATTTCCGGTGAAGTCGCTTATCTGGGCCAGGCAAATCGCGCGTCGTTTGAGCGCACTTACGGCTGGGCCTGGCTGCTGAAGCTCGCCGAGGAACTCCGCGGTTGGAATGACGAGGATGGCCAACGCTGGTCGCACAACCTACAGCCCCTGGCAGATGCTTTGGCCGAAAAGTATCTCAGCTTTATGCCCAAGCAAACTTATCCAATTCGCACCGGCGTGCATCCCAACACGGCGTTCGGCCTGGCCTTCGCGCTCGATTACGCACGCGCCGTCGGAAACCAGAAATTGGAAGCACTGATCGTCGAGCGCAGCCGCTTCTATTATGGGCACGACGTGAATTATCCGGCCGCGTGGGAGCCGGGAGGCGAAGATTTCTTTTCCCCGGGATTGATCGAAGCCGACCTGATGCGACGCGTCATGAGCCAGAGGGAGTTCGCGGTTTGGTTTCATCGTTTCCTTCCCGGCACGATAAAGGGCGAGCCGAAGGTGCTGCTGCAACCCGCAATCGTGACCGACCGCACCGATCCCAAGTTGGTTCATCTCGACGGCCTGAATTTAAGTCGCGCGTGGTGCATGGAGCGCGTAGTGCGAACACCATCCGAAACATTCTCGCGACAAAACTGAGCGCACTTCGTGCGCTGGCGGACAGGATGTCCGCGTTCCGGAGTTGGTCATTCCAACGTTTGCGGGGCCAGAGGGTATAATGATGCCGTGTAATCAAGCATAATTACCGGAGCAAGAATGTCTACAGAAATTACTTCAGGCAGAGCAACGCAAATGAAGTTCACGGGCCGCATTCTTTTCCTGACCGAGGACACTTCGCTAATTCGACCACAACTCGAAGCCACCGGTGCAGACGCGAAGGCATTGGAAGACGCTCTGGCGCAACGTCTCTCGCGTGACGATCTGCCTTTGATGAACAACATCTCGACCGATGAGATCACGCCCGGCTGGGTTTGCTTTTATTACGACGAAACTTTGGGACAGTACGTCTATGTCGGCATGCGCGAAGGCGCGGTCAAGAAGGATGAAGTAAAGAATGGCGGCTTTGCGGTTGTCGTGTCGGGCTTATCGAAAGGCTGCGGCTCGTCACGCGAAACTGCGCCCTACGCCGAAAAGTGGGCAGGCATTCAACTGGTCATTGCCAAGAGCATAGAGAAAATCTACGGCCAGAACTCGCAGAACATCGGCCTGTTAACCTCCACCGACTTTCGCTTGATTGAGCGAATTCGGCAGGGTGAAGAGATCGCTCTGACCGAGTTCACAAAAGGCGTCGATCCAATCTCGCAATCGATTGTCGAGCACGGCGGCCTCTTCAATTACAACAAAGCCCGGTTGTCTGGCGCGGTCTCGCCTCCTCCGGTGGAAACAGCGCCGCGGCCAATGAATATAGTCGAGAAGATCATCGCCCGTCATACGTTCGTCAAAGCCGGAGAAGTCGGCGTCGCCGCAGTGAAGCCCGGTGATTCTCTCTTTGCCGTGGCGGATGTGCGTTTCTCTCACGAGTACGTGACGCCAATGGCTGAGTCACTTTTCAAGCAGGCGATTGGGCCGGAGGCGCGAGTAACTGGCCCTGAATCCGTCTTTGCTTTCCGCGATCACCTAACGTTTTTGAATAAGGTAATGTCGCCTAAGCATCGCGAGATGGGCCTGCTCGAAAAAGCTGACGGACTCGCCACCACGCAGGAAAGTTTTACGAAGAGCCAGGGCATCAAGCTGTACGGCGAGAATCCGGAAGGTGGTTCGGAAGCGATTTGCCATAACGCGGTCGTCGAAGACCTCGCCCTGCCCGGCCAGATCGTAGTCGGCACTGACTCGCATACCTGCATGGCCGGCGTGCTGGGGTGCTTTGCGTTCGGTGTCGGCTCAACCGATATGGCCAACGCCTGGTACACGAAAGACATTCGCATCCGCGTGCCGGAAACCGTGCGCTATGTTTTGAAAGGCCGCAAGCGCGCGGACGTGGCGGCCAAAGATGTGATGCTTTTCATTCTCGCCAGCGATTACATGAAGACCAGCAAAGGCATCGGCAAGGTCCTGGAATTTGCCGGCGAGGATCTCATGAACTGGCCGATGGACGAACGCGCCACCTTAACCAACATGTCCGTCGAGGCGGGCGGCTTTACCGGCATCATCGAGCCTGACGAAGCCACTTTGGCTTATATCGTTACCATGCGCGGCCTTGATGCAGAGACTGTGCGTGATGGATTCGTCTACAGCGATCCGGATGCCGAGTACGCCGCAACGTTTGAGATCGATCTGAATGAGATTCACCCAATGGTGGCGCTGCCTGGTGATCCGCGAAATGGAATTCCTATCGACCAACTGACTGAGGAAGTGCGCATCGACGCGGCCTATGGGGGGAGCTGTACTGGCGGCAAGATGGCCGACATGGACATGTATGCAAAGGTGCTGAAGAACGCGCTATCCAGAGGCAAGCGTGTCGCGCCCGGTGTCCATCTCTATCTGCAATTCGGTTCGCAGAAGATCAAACAGTACGCGCGCGAAAAAGGTTATATAGAAATCTTCACCGAAGCCGGCGCCGAATTGATCGATCCCAGTTGTGGCGCCTGCATCAACGCCGGCCCCGGCGCTTCCCAGACCGCGGAAACCGTAACGGTCAGCGCCCAGAACCGGAACTTCCCCGGCCGCAGCGGTCCGGGAAAGTTATACCTCGCTTCACCCTATGTCGTGGCAGCTTCCGCGATTGCCGGAAAGATCGTCGAACCGGAGGAATTTCTGAGCTAAGGCTGGCAAGTCACACGCTTCCGCCACTAATGGTTCTACTTCCACTAAATTGCTTGCATTCAGAAGTTGAGTAGGGTAAAAGAGGGTTGCGCAAGATTGTCTTCTCGTTAGTTTGACCTCAAAAACGCAAACTCGGAATCCGCGATTCATCAAAAGTCGTTGCTGCGACGGTTCATGATGCCACTTGCTCCCGCGGAAACATGGGAATCAATTTGGGCTCCTCTTCTTATGGAGGCGGCTCGCCAAGCCGGCGCTCGAACCAATCGCGCCTCAGGATTTGCGCAATTTGTCACAGCAATTGTCCTCGCGAAGGCAAGTTGGGAAGCATTCCAAAATGAATTTGTAGAATCTCGAAACCTTCCTCCTGAGATAAAGGCTAAGTCTCTTACAAACGCGATTCCCCTCATTTGTCATGCGCTGGGCGTCGAGGTAATCAACTTTCAATGCAGGACCGTTTGGGAATCACTTCTGTGTGTGAGTAGACTGCGCAACGCTATAATACATCATGCCGCTAACCCTCATAAGCAAGGTGAGGCACCCTCGGGACTAATGGAAGACCTGAAGAGACACGGTGTAATAGATTACTCAAATTCAAAAACTTCATGGGAATCGCTATTGGTCACTTCTAAAACCGCATCTTGGTCCTGCATCGTAGTCGGCAAAGCCATATTGGAACTGGAGAGAATTCCAAATCGTCGTCGACGCAGTCCAACATTGGTCGAGCAGAAGGTATTGGAGGCACTCCAAATACTGCCCGCAACCTTTGTCCGAGAATTAAGCGATGCCTAGAACAACTCACACAGTTGCTGACATTCTTCGAACTGCTGGATTCTTAGAACCTCTCCAACAGTACTCGGGAACCAATTGGGAGTTCTGGTCAGCTAAATACTTGGGACCTGTAAGAACTACGAGAGAGAATCTCCTATTCCTGACGGGAGACTGCGGCTGGAAGGACTTAGAAGAAGCAGGATCTTGGCTGCGAGTTAGACGACCAGAGGATACTGTTGTCGTAGTCCGAAACAGTGCCCGTCGTCTTAGAGAGCCTGTTTCTATAGAACGGGTAAAGCAGGTTCTGGAGACGCGGAATGTATTCCCAATAACCGAATTTCTGTATAAGTTTGCCCAGCGAGCGTTGGGTAACCTCAACCACTCAGAGTTAACCGATGAGGATCTAGGCCTTCAATACTTCACTGAGCCAGATATCCACTTTCCAGATGAAGGTGCACCGGGCCCATCAGTCGAGCCCTTATTGCGCTGGTTAAGGGGTGACATGCCCAGTGATTCAAATATCGCTGTGATTCTTGCGCCAGCAGCCTTTGGAAAGTCCACGCTTTCAGAGGAACTTTTCTTAAAATTACGTGGTCGCGGCAACTTGATACCCGTATTGATTCAACGGGATCAATGGGCCGAACTTGCCGCTCGTGAATCCCTAGAAATGGAAGATATCTGGGCTTCCGCCGTTAGGAAGTGCTATCCAGACGCTCTGATCGGTCCCGCTCAAATTGAGACATTTCTACGTACTGGAGTTCTCTGCCCAGTTTTTGACGGGCTTGATGAACTATGTGGCTTCTTTCCAAGCCATTTCAATCCCACGGATATTGTTGAAGAGTTAACAAGTCTCTTCGACGACGCGAGGGCAATCATTACGAGCCGAACACAGTTCTGGGAAGAGAATATTCAAGAAGCCACCAAGAGACGTACGTTGGAAATAGAGTTGAAACCGTTCACTCCGGGTCAACGTGAGCAATATCTGGCAAAGCGCTTTCCAGATGACTCCGTTAAACGAGACGAGGCTAAGAGAATTCTCGACCGAATCGGCGGGAAGGCTAGAACCAGTTTGGTAGGCTCTCCCACAGGCGAGGAAGCGACCCATTCCAAATTAACAGACATGAAGGCAGCGAGATTTGAAGCAATTCCCTTCGTCGTCATGTTAACCGCTGAGTCGGCCGATACGGAAAGTACCGACGTGGCATCTCGGTACGGCGCTCTGTTATCAGCTGATGACCCTGTACAGGGACTGTTGTTAGCATTCTGTGATCGAGAACGTATTAGGCATAGCCTTAAACTTAGTCCTTCACACCAATTAATGCTTTTCGAGTTGCTTGCCGTTGAGTTTGGTCCCGTTTTCCAGCGGGATGACATCCTCCTGTGCTTGCAGGAGATTCAAGCTCAGGACGACGAATATGCCCGAATAGTAAACCACGCACTCCTTAGATTCTCGCGAGGCATGTTTCGGTTCCAGTACGATTTTGTTGAAGAGTACTTAATCGCCCGGCGCATAAAACAGTGGCTGATAGGAGTTGACAATGATGAGGTTAGTGCTCGGGCTCTTCATGCAATAGTGCGCCGCCAAGGCAGCTTGATTGATCGTTGCGCGCAATTAATTTCAGGTAACCTGCCGAACTGGGCCAATGTTGCTGAACAAAGATGGGACTCCTTACCAGATGACGCGGTAGCGCGGAGTGGCTTCGTCAGCTTAGTTTTAGGTTTGGTGAAACGCTTTACCGGAGGTATCCGTCGCGATCACACGGATATGCTTCTTCAAGTTTTTAGAGCCTCACAAACCAGAACCTTTGAGTCTTTAGATTTTAGAGGACCTATCACAGGCCTAGACCTGCGCAGCATAAAGTTTCAGCGGTGCACTTTCACAAACGTCGAATTCGCAAATTGTGCTTTCAACGAACAAACTCGATTCGTCGGGTGCGCTTTCGAGGATCAATTCGCTGTAACCTCCTGCGACGACTTTCGGTTAGCTCACTTCGACCGGGAATGCTCGTTTTCGCTTCAAGCCAGGGGAGTCGTGCAACGAGAGCAGGGGCAGAAAAATCTTCCAGTAACTCAGCGTCAACTGGTGGGTGCCGTGCGCGACGCTCTGAGATATTTTCAGATGGGATCTGCGGGGTTTACAAATAGAAAAGCAGATTTGTTGAAACTAAGACTTAGACATGTGCCGTTCGCCGACAAGCTTATCGCGGAATTGGAAGGCAATCACGTTTTGGAGCGTAAGCTCCAATCGGGAGTTGAGGAGTTCGTCGTAATAAGGACGGCAGAAGCGAGAGTTTTTCTACAAAATGGCACGAAGGTAGGGCACATAAAGAAAGCAATCGATCAGCTTCAAGTTGAACTAAAATAGTGAATGCATCTCCTTTATCCCTGACACCGCAAAAACCGGCGACATTATTTGGCTTCACCCTATGCTTCGGGTTGCCAACAAGATGATGGTTTTGGACTACAGTTGGTCGCTGCTGGATTAGTCCGTCGAGCCCGCCAATAGGTAAATTCCTACTTGATTTCCTTTACAATGTAGGACTACAATGTAGAAGAAATAAGGAAGGTTGGTGACTTAATGGCAAAACCGACTTACATCGCGGAGTTTGAAGAGTTGGTGCTTTTGGCAATTCTCAAACTTCGATCGAATGCCTACGGCGCGAGTATTCACGAGGCCTTGGAAGATGCCGATCGAGCGGTAAGTATCGGAGCTCTTTATACAACTCTGTCGCGGCTTGAAGAAAAAGGACTCGTGACGTCGTGGATGGGTGAATCAACGAACCAGCGTGGGGGACGCGCCAAGAAGTACTTCAAAGTGCTTGCGACAGGCGCTCGCGCTTTACACGCCTCGGAATCGGCTAGGCGGAAGCTGTCGCCGCGGCGCACGTTTGCATTCGGAGGTGCCAAATGATTGAGATGATTCCTTGGCTTCGAGCGCGTAATCGATCCCGAAATAGGGCCGCCCGCGTTACTGCGGAACTCGTGCATCCATCCAAATTCTATGGAGGCGGCGACGTCGAGCAGGCAATGTTTCAGTCTCGTGAGCATTACGTTCCGATCCAACTCATTCAGAAGCACCCAGAACCTCATGGGAATGGTCCAGCGAAAAAGATAGTCGTAAGGTCAAAGGGGAGCACCCGAATTGTCATTCGTCCGCCGGGGACAAATAAGGTCATTACGGTATGGGAAACGACGAACGATGATACGGAAACGATATGCATCCCTGTCGACGACGATCAAGGCTCCCCTTCTTCTTAGTCATCCCCTTTACCTCCGCTTAACGCTGAATACCTCTTGCATCTTTTCCTAAAAAGCGATGAGCGAGATGCCGTACTTGGAGATTTGTTGGAAAGATATGCCGGGAAGCTTGAGCGCTTTGGTGAACGGCGCGCCAGGTGGTGGTTTTACGGCGAAGTCGGTCGTTCCCTCTGGCCGTTACTAAGGCGTCTCGTGTCTAAAGCTGCTAGCTTAGTAGCGCTTGGTGAGTGGGTTCGGCGGCATATCTCGTAAGTTGGTTGCGTTCATCCTTGAGCTTGGAGACTCGAGGATCAAGAACTCGGCTCATCACTATTACTTGCCGTGCAGGCTGTCAAAAGGTCCGGGCGCGAGCAGCCGGCCGATTAGCTGATGCATGCGGCCAAAGTCGATGGGCTTGGTTAGGTAACCCGAGACGCCCGCGTCGTAGGCAGCCCGCTTGAAGCCTTCGGTATCGAAAGCGGTAAGCGCGATTATCGGCACATCGCGCAATGGATCTATTTCGCGGATCTTGCGGGTTGCTCCCAGGCCATCCAGGAGCGGCATGCTGATGTCCATCAGAATAAGGTTCGGCAGGATCGCGGCAGCGACGCTAACTGCTTCCTCGCCATTGGTCGCAGTCACCACTCGATAACCAATCTGCTGCAGATCCAAACTCAGAAGCGCTACGTTATCAGCAGCATCGTCGACCACCAGAATGACGGTCCTTACTCCGGCGGTTGGCTCACTGCCCGTCGTGATACTTTCACTGTTGGCCGCAGGATCACTTCCTGCGGATGGTTCGACGCCGGGGAGAGCGTTGGTTGCGAGAGGATTCTTCTCTTCCATAAATGAGAGTATAAGACAGAACACGGATTACTTCCCATGAAACCTGATTCCCGGCAAACGCCGGCGTCGCAGGGGAGGGGGTTAGACATACGCACGGTTAAGCTGTTAATTCTTTCTTTCTCGTGTATCATAGCGCCGCTTTTCGATCCCTTTCCCGTTTCTGGTTCCAGCATTCCTGCTGAACCTTGAAGGAGCACCCCGATGTTAACCAAAACTTTGTTGATTTTCGCCATCCTGTGCGCTGCTATTCTGATCGGATGCAGTAAGACTGATACGATGGAAAACAGCAACACGATGGCCAATTCCAGCAAGCCCGCAACCATGGCTACCCCAGCGAAATCCACTGCCGCATCGACCGGTGAAAAGATCGGTGTGCCCGAGTGCGATGAGTATATCGCCAAGTACGAGGCTTGTGCCGGCAAGGTGCCGGAAGCTGGGCGCGCCGCCTACAACTCAGCCCTCGAACAAGCGCGCGCCTCATGGAAGAAGCTCGCGGCCAACCCCGCCACCAAGGCATCGCTGGCGGCCGCTTGCAGGCAGGCAACCGAAGCACAGGCCGCGGCGTGGAAGACTTACGGCTGCGCTAACTGATGGGCCCGCGGATTTCGCGGTAACATTAGCGACTGGCTTAAATCCAAAACGCGAAGGGACGCTGGCGGCCTTTGCAAAGACCGCGGAGATAAGTTCTCTCCAGCGGAAATTTTGCCGTTCTCCGGCGTCCTTCGCGTTTGAATCTTTCAGTCTCCCCACGTCCCGCCACGCACATTCAGCAGACTTCACCACTCCGTAATGCGTCAGCGATCGACCCGCTCGGTTGACTTGGGCTCTGACATTCAGCTTCTGCTATAATCCCGCGCCATGAAGACGAAATTCGCTCGATCCATCGCTGTCGTTCTCCTCGCACTCTTTTTCATCCAATCGTCGTGGGCCACATGCGGCGGCGGCGGCGGCGGTGGCGGCGGCGGCATGTCCAACGGCGGCGGTGGCGGCTCGGAAGCGCTCACGTATCCTGTGCCCTGGAAAATCTTCAAAGCACAGAATGCTCCGGCGTCGGGCCTGGTCCTTTATTGGTTTCCCGCCAGTGAAAACGAAGTTAAGAATTCGAGCTTGCGCCAATCGCGCGCGCTTTCTCTTTACGCTTCGCAATGCGTGGCCATGGAGGTAGCGGACACGCGCATCCCGAACGCCGATAAACTTGTTGGTGATTCAAAACTGCCGGTCGCGGTGCTGGCTACTCCTGAGGGCGCGCCGGTCAAGAAGGTCGAGAACAAAGATGGCAAGCTGAAAGTCGTCGACGTGGAAAAAATCGTCGAGTCCGAAATGAAGACACGTGAGGGCGCGCTTGATAGCCAGTTGGCGGAGGCCTCCAGAAAAGTGAAGGCCGGCGACAACGATGGAGCGATTAAAGAATATCGCGCGGTGCTCGATCAGAAATGCCTGTTTCCGAAAAAGGCAAAAGAGGCTGCGAAGGAACTAAAGAAACTCGGCGTTGAAGTTGCTGCCATACCGGCGGCGCCAATTCTCGAGCCACGCCAGAGTGCGCTGATTCAACGCACAATGAAGCTGGGACTGATGGCTGAGAACAACGGCCGCTATATTGTCGCTGACAAGCTGTACACGCGCGCTCACCTTATGGATCCGGCTGATCCGACTCCGCTCCGCTTCATGGGTGAAAACTATCGCCACAACATCGGTGACTGGAACAAAGCCCGCACGGTTTTCGAAACAATTCTGAACCTGCCCGCTGATCCTCTGTCGCGCTCGGTAGCGCTGCATGGGTTGGGCAAAATGACGGTTCACGACGGCGAATTCAAAAAAGGATTAGCGCTGATAGAGCGGGCGGTGACAGAGTTTCCGCTGGCGCTGGCGTATCGGAACCTGGCAGTCTATTGGAACTCTGAGGGCAACCCGGCCAGGGCAAACGAGTACACGCAACAGGCCCTGGCTCTTGATCCCAGAGATCCTTACAACCTGGTTTTCGCCGCTGTCTTCATGGCCGCGAATGGCAGGAAGGACGAGGCGTTAAAGATTGCTCGCGACAACGTCAACCTGATGCCTGCTTCCTACAATCTCGCAGCGATCTATGCGCAGAATGGACAGCGCGATAAGGCACTCAGCCTTCTACGCCGTCACTTCTTCCAGTACGAACGCTACCAGGCGGTACGAGAGAAAGAGATGATGGAAGCGCGCGTCGATTCGGTGTTCGATTCCATTCGTACCGATCATGTGTTCGTCGCCCTGACCAGCGGCGCTGACGGGAAACTGCCGATTCCGATGAAGGGGATGCCGGCCACGCAAGCGAGCCCGAACCGTTAGTCGAAGGACCCTCATTAGCACCTCGCTAACTTCAGCGAGGTGACTGGTAGAGCAAACCAGAGCTGCCAACCGTTTCAATGTTTTCCGAGAAGCCGTTGAAACGGCTACTCAAGCTTACGCTTATCATCAGCGAATACGTTGAACTCTGAACTCAGATCCCCACGCCCATTACCCAATTCTTCTGTAACAGAAACCGCTTTTGCTGGTAACATACGCCCCCAGTCTCGCCCAGGGAATTTTTGCAACCCTGCCTTTCGCTTGACGTGTAACGGTAGGGAAACTTAGTCGTCTCAGTTCAACCAAAACGAACCTGGCCTGAAACCGTGGCCAGCCCGGTTTTCTGAAACATCTGAGGTGCTTATGTCACTTACTCCCATGCGCCCGATCTTCCCAGCCCTGATGGCGTGCGGTCTCATCGTGATCGCTTTCATCCCGCTCTGTTTTTCTCAGCAAAGGCCGGGTGCAATCAAAGGCACAGTCACAGATCAACTCTACAGTCTGGTCGTAAACGCCACCATAGTAATCAAAGACGTTCAGGGCCAAGAGCGAACCATGGTTACCGACTCGTCGGGCAGCTATGAATTCCGATTACTTCCACCCGGCAATTATGTTCTCAAGGTCTCAGCGGTCGGTTTCACCGTACGCGAAGAAAAGAAGGTCGTGGTTAAGGCGGGCGCGGCCACCACTCTCGATTTGCAATTGAGCATTGAAGCCCTGGAACAGTCGGTCACGGTTGATAATAAGGGAATCAGCACCGACTCGGATCGCAACGGCGACGCCATGGTGCTGCGCGGCCGCGAGCTCGAGGCTCTGCCCAATGACCCGGACGCGCTGGCCTCAGCCCTGCAAGCGATGGCCGGACCAACTCAGGGAGAAAACGCTCCACAGGTAACCGTCGATGGATTCTCGAATGGGAAAATCCCGCCCAAAGAAGCGATCAGGGAGGTTCGCATTAACCAGAATCCCTACTCCGCTGAGAATGAATATCCGGGCTGGGGTGGGATCGAGATTTATACTCAACCGGGATCTGAGAAGTTCCACGGCGGGGTCAGTTTTAATTTCAACGACGAAAGCCTCAACTCGCGAAATCCGTTTGCCTTGCGACGAGCGCCCTATCAGCAGCGTGGTCTGAACGGAAGTCTAACCGGACCAATTATTCCCAAGCGCGCCTCGTTCGCTTTCTATTTCGGACGTTATGCCAGTGAAGGCAATTCGGTCATCAACGCCACGATTCTCGATCCGGTCACGCTGAAACCCGCGCTCTTTAACCAGACCCTGGTAACACCTCAGACGTCTACTTATTTCAATCTGCGTGGCGATCTAAAGGTCAATAAGAAGCACACCCTGGTCGCGAATTTTGATTACGGCCGGTTCTTCCAGAACCTGCAGGGAGTGGGTGGATTCACACTGCCGTCGCGTACGTATCGCGGCCGCCGCAACAGCTACAATCTGCAAGTGACTGAGACCGCGATCATAAATGAAAAGACAATCAACGAAACTCGGCTGCAGATAGGCCATAACTTTTTCCACCAAACCGCCGACAGTGCTCTGCCCGCGCTCAATGTCGCAGAGTCTTTTTTTGGCGGCGGCGCCCAGGTCGGCTCGGCCTCGAACCAGCAGGACCGCATTGAGCTGCAAAACTTCACCTCGTGGTCCGCTGGTAAACATTTTCTCAAGATCGGCGGCCGCGTCAGGAACGTACGGCTCAGAAGTATTTCGCCAAACAACTTCGGCGGCAGTTACACATTCACCGGCGGCACCGGCCCGAGTCTTGATGTGAACGATCAGATTATTCCGGGCGGACCGGCCATCGAAATCAGCAGCCTCGAGCGCTACCGGCGCACCCTGGTGTTCCAAAGACAGAATCTGGCTGCGGCTCAAATCAGAAGTCTCGGAGGCGGCGCCACACAATTCTCGATCGCCGGTGGCAATCCCGAGGCCGACGTCAATCAAAGCGATATTAGTTTTTATGTGCAGGATGACTGGAAACTGCGGCCAAACTTTACCATCTCTCCCGGACTGCGTTACGAGAACCAGAACAATATCCAGAGCAATTTGAACTTTGCGCCGCGCATCGGCTTCGCCTGGTCACCTTCGTCGGGCAGCAAGAAGAAAACACCACCGGCGCCCGACATTAAGAGCACGACTACAGCAAGACCAGCCGCGCCTGAAAAGCCTGCCGGACCCAGTGAACCGAAGACCGTGATTCGTGGCGGAATCGGCGTCTTTTACAATCGCATATCTGAGGACCTCATCCTCCAGTCGCGCAGATTCAACGGTCTTAACCAACAGCAGTTCGTGGTCACGGATCCGGCAGTGCTCGATTTGTTTCCCAACATCCCTCAGATCGCTCAACTCAACGCATTCGCTCAGCCACAGACGCGCCGCTTGATCAGTGCGGACCTGGCCCCAAATTATTCGTTGCGCGCTTCAGTAAGCGTGGAGCATCAACTGCCGCATAAACTCCGGCTCAACATTAATTATTCCCACAACCAAACCCTGCGGGTTATGCGTTCGTTAAATATTAATGCCCCGCTGGCGGGTACGTACGATCCGGCAGTGCCGACGAGCGGCGTGCGTCCGCTCGGTAACCCCTCCGGGAACATTCTCGAATACCTTTCATCCGGCCGATCGATAAATGACTCGATCAATGTGGGAGTAAACGGGACCATCCACAAGGTCAGTTTCTGGACTAATTATTCGTTGAATAAGACTCGCAGCAGCGATAACGGCACCAGTGGTTCTGCTTTTAATCCATATGACTTCACTCAGGAGTGGGGCCGGGCTGCTTACGACATCCGGCATTGGTTCTACGCCAGTGCAAACTATCAGACACATTCGGGATTCAGCGTCAATACGTTCATCATCGCTAACTCCGGCCCGCCTTTTAACATCACGACCGGGCACGATACCAATGGCGATACCTTCTTTACCGAACGCCCGGCCTTTGCCACGGACTTGAACAAGCCCGGCGTGATTGTGACGCCGCTGGGCGCCTTTGATCCGAATCCGATTCCCGGTCAGCGCATCATTCCCAGGAACTTTGGTCAGGGACCAGCTTTCTTCTCGGTCAACGGAGGAATAACGAAGGTCTTCAAGTTTGGGCGGGCGATTCAACCTAAGACACCACCATCGGCCCCAAGTGGCAGTGCCGGCGTGGTCAGCGCGACGGGCACCCAGAAACCACCCGCCAAACCGGAGATTCAAAGACCATATTCGCTGTCGTTTTCGATCTATGCCAGCAACGCTCTGAATCATACGAATCGCGGGAATCCAGTCGGAAACATGGCCTCGCCTTATTTTCTAAAGTCGAACCGCACGTCGGGTATGTTCTTCTTTGGCCCAGGCGGGGGCGGGGGCTCCGGTGGAAATCGACAGGTCACTTTACGGGTGAGATTTAGTTTCTAATGCCTTACCTGGGCACTTTCCCTGTCTTCAACATCGACGAAGGACATAGTTTCTCAACCGCGCACTCTTCGCACAAGGGACGGCGCGCCTTGCAAACTCTGCGGCCGTGAAAGATCAGCAAGTGTGAAAAGATGATCCAGTCTTTGTGCGGCACCAGAGCGATTAGGTCCTGTTCTATCTTGCCGGCGTCTTTCTGCTTTGTCAGCCCAAGCCGCTGAGACAGACGGCTGACGTGTGTGTCCACCACGATCCCTGAAGCAATGCCGAACGCGACGCCGAGCACGACGTTGGCTGTCTTGCGCGCGACGCCGGGAATCTTCAATAGCTCATCCATCGTTTGCGGCACACGGCCATCGAATTCTTCGGTGAGCATCTTGCACGCGCCCTGAATGGATTTCGTCTTATTGCGAAAAAAACCAGTGGTGTGAATGTCCTGTTGCAACTCAGTCGCCGGGACCTTCAGATAGTCTTCGGGCTTGCGGTATTTGCGAAATAGATCCGCAGTGACAATGTTGACGCGTTCGTCAGTGCACTGGGCCGACAAGATCGTCGCAATTAGAAGTTCAAACGCGTTTGAGTGATTCAGCGCACAGTGCGCATCGGGATGCGCGCGCTTCAGGAGTTTGATGATCTGTTCAGTGCGAGCTTTGCGCTGAGCTTTGGTTTCTCTCATTCAAAGTGGAGCGCGGGCATCCTGCCCGCCAGCGCGCGCAGCGCGCTTAATCTAAAGTCGAGCCCTCCCTGACGGTCGGCGCTGCCGTGGACCCGCCCGAGATGCCACCCGCTGCTATCGCGAGGAGCCCTCCCTAACGGTCGGGCTTCTGACACGCCGGGCTATCGGCTTTCAATCTGCCGGTCAGCATCAGCGCCAGCATTTTCCAGTCACCCATGAACGACCACAATGGATGCGTGAACGTGGCCGGCCGGTTCTTCTCAATGAAAAAATGCGCCGCCCAGGCAAACGCGTAACCGGGGACCAGCCCCAGCGGAAACAGCCACCATTTTCCGATCCCAATCAGAGCGATCACAGAACTGATAGCGGTCAGCGTGCCGAGACAATGCAGCACGCGTGTCGCCGGCTTGCTGTGTTCGCCCAGGTAATACGGCCAGAAATCCGAAAACGATTTGAACTGGGAATTGGTCATGCGAAGTTTCGCGGCCCATTCTAGCAGAACTCCCTTGCGCCACTGGTATTGCCTTGGCGCCTTTGCGTGAAACTAAGTCGCGAAAAATACATTTCACGCAAAGGCGAAAAGGTGATGCGAAAACCGCAAAGACGAAGTTGGCATCAGCCCGCCCCTTCTAACTTGACCACCGGCTTACCGCACAGGCAAGATCAAGCGCGATGTTTCATAGGTTATTCTTTCATCCGCGGATTTGCCGCCAGATCCTCCTACATATTGCCCTTCTCGTTGCGGCTTGCTTGTTGGTTTCCCTCTCCGCGTCTCAGCCCACCACGCGGGCACAAGCCCAGGGTTACGAAAAGGAATTGACCACCGGCAAATCCCTGCTGACTATCAAAAATCGCAATGGCCGCGTTTCGGTGGTCACATCGGATGACGAAAAAAGTAGAGCACGTTTGCAGGCGACCTCCTCGGGCGCCCCGGTCGAGCCCGCGGACGTCAGCGTCTCTGGCAGTGAGATCACCGTGCGCGAACGACGTGACCGGATCGATCTGACGGTGCGTGTGCCAAAGCGCGCGCGGGTGAAGGTGGAAACTGAAACCGGCATGGTCGACGTGATCGGAGACTTTGAAGTCGCCGACGTGCTCACGAACACGGGCACGATTCATGCCGACGTCCCGCTGGACGCGCTCAAATTCAAATTCCTTTGGCAATCAAGCCATCCGCGGTTTCTCAGCGACGTTGAATTGCCGGCAATCAAGGAAGGCCGCGCCGGCGCGTTTTCCATTTCCGGCGCGCTGGGGCCGGACGCCAAAAGAAAGAAGCGCAGGAAAAAAGTAGCCCCGAGCCCCTCCGAAACTGCTGATGCCCCCGCCAACAAAGTCGCGTCGAATGAAGCGGCCAACAAGTCTGACGATAATGCTGAGAAACCGCCGAAGCAACAGGAGCTGGTGCAGTTGAACTTCACCACCCAGCGCGGCGTGATCTTGCTGAACGTCGACCCGACGATGGCGCCGAACGATTTGCGCG
>WNFR01000806.1_pt1 | contig 35560 bp, 35 predicted proteins | sample 5400221 | NCBI WGS metagenome assembly WNFR01 (sample SAMN13153357, study PRJNA577476) | soil metagenome | isolation source: 40 cm soil under Madrone tree | place: USA:California | collected 2016-06-14 | reverse complement strand
GTCGTGATCATCGGCATTTTGGCCGCAATCGCGATTCCGAAGTTCGCGAACACGAAAGAGAAAGCATATCTCGCGTCGATGAAGTCGGACCTGCGGAACCTCGTGACGGCCGAAGAGGCGTATTTCGCCGACTCGGTGAAGTACACGAGCAACCTGGGTACCGCGTACGCGACGACCAGCGGCGTGGTTGGCCCCACGATCAACGTGACGGCTGACGGTTGGACGGCCAACGTGACCCACACCACGACCACGAAGACCTGCGCGATTTACGTAGGTACGACGGCGCTGGCGCCTGCCAACAAGGAAGGCGAGCCGAAGTGCGCGTAGGGTTTCACGCCTGACGGATGAGGGCGGCGAGATGAGGGCGGCGAGGGAGACCTCGCCGCCCTATTATTGTCGGCAGACTTTCGGGTGGAGTGGTGGATGGCGGTGAATCACCGTCGTGCCGGGACGGTTCCCAAACAGACGTACGTAAACCAGGCAGCGTTTCGGTTTGCGCTGCGGGAGTTCTTGCGTTTCAGCGAGACCGCGGCCCGTCGCGTCGGACTCACCCCGCAGCAGTACCAGGCGCTCCTCGCGATCCGCGGCTTCCCCGGACGCGACCGGGTGAACATCGGCGACCTCGCCGAGCGCCTTCAGCTTCACCACCATAGCGCCGTGGGACTGGTCGATCGCCTGGTGACGAAGCGGCTGGCGGTGCGAGAACGATCCACCACGGATCGCAGGCGGGTGCTGGTGCGCCTCACGCCGCGGGGGATCCGGCTGGTCGAACGGGTGAGCGCGGCGAACAGAAGTGAACTGCGACGCCTCCGGCCGCGGCTAACGCGGCTGCTCCAGCGGCTGATGTAACAAGAGTGGAGGCGCGGGGAATTGAACCCCGGTTGGAGCATGACTCCGATGCCGCTCCTAGGTGCGTAGACAGAGCTTTGTGGTCTCGCTACCTCGGCGCTCCGTCAGCCCTGGTAGCAACAAGCCTCTTTCATCTCTTACCGCACTCGTTGAGGCCCCCGCTTGCGAGTGGATATCTAGGAAATCCAAACGGCGGCCAATATACGCCCTTCCCAGCGCTGTGATAGCGGTGTAGGCTAAGGGAACGGACCTATGCGTTCGCCTCTGGCGGTAACGGTTGGATTGTTGGTGCAGGCAGCCGGGCATCCTGTGCCGGCGCGAGCCGCACGGGCGCCCGACCCCGTCCGTGTCTGGCGCACCGATTCGATCGCCTACGTCGCGCTGCGTGAGCCCGGGCACCTCGTGCTCCTGAATGTCGATCCGATCGGCCGCATCACGGTGCTCTTTCCGTTTGGGCCCTATGACAGCACTAGCGTTGATGCTGGCGTGCCGTTCGCGGTCCCCCTGCCGCCAGAGTCCCAAGGCAATCCGTCGACGCTCGTCGCAGTCCGGTCACGCTGGGCCTTCGACTTCGCAGCTCTCCGGGGCGGAGCGGGCGGAACGTGGGATTATCAAAACGCCTGGTTGCTGCAGCCGACCGCGGGTGATCCACTCGGGGCGCTGCTCGACATTGCAGACCGCGTCACCGATGGGCGTCCCTACGATTACGGCGGCGTGAAATACTCGCGGGACGGTTCGGTGGCGGCGCTCGGCTTGCCGGTCCAACCGGACGTCTGCCTGAGCTGCGTCCGCCGTGGCACGTCGGTCGCGGCTGCTCCCGCCCCGATGCCAGCGAACGCGGTCGACTGCTCGAACGCCTCGTTGACGAATTCGTTCTGCGGCGTCAACAGCGGCAGCGTCTCGATCAACAGCGCGCCGCCAGCGGCCTATCAACCCCCGCCGGCCGCCGCGCCCGCGGCGGTCTACGTGCCCTACTATGTGCCGATGTTCGTGCATGGCGACCACCGGCGATTCGAGCGCACTGCCCTCACCCCACCTCCGGCCGCTCCGCGCGCAACCGGGGCCGCATACCCGATTGCACCACAACTCGTCGTCCCCTCCAGGTCCGAGCTGCGGACGTTCACAGGTCGGCGGCCGTGACCTGATCGGATGGAGCAGCTTCGTCTGCTGACGTTCGGCGGCGTGAACCTTCTCGTTGGTGATTCCACGATGACCGGGGCGGCGACCGGACGCCGTCGGCTGGCGCTTCTCGTGCTGCTTGCCGTCGCGCGTGACCGTGGGCTGAACCGCGAGAAAGTCCAATCGTATCTCTGGCCCGAGAGCGACACCGAGCAGGCGCGTCATGGGTTGAACCAGATGGTGTATTTCCAGCGACGCCACCTCGACAGCGAGAATCTGTTCCTCGGCAAGAAGACGCTGCGTCTCAATCGGGCGATGATCACAGCCGATGTGTAGGATTTTGAGGACGCGCTGGACGCGGGCGCCCACGAAGTGGCAGTACGGTTATACGCGGGCGCGTTTCTCGACGGCTTCTTTCTGCGGGAGGCGCCCGGATTCGAGCGGTGGGCTGATGACCAGCGCAGGCGACTTGCCGAACGATGTGCTCAGGCGTTTGGCGTGCTCGCGGCGGCGGCTGCGACACAGCGCCAGGCGGTGGAGTGGTTGCGCCGCGCCGCCGAGTTGAATCCCTACCATACGGACACGATGCTGCGCCTGGCCAATGCGTGGGTCGCGATCGGTGATCGGGCGGCGGCGATTCGGTGCGCCCAGCAGCATGCGGATCTGCTTCGGGCCGAGCTCGGTCTTCCACCGGACCCCAACCTGGTGAGAATGATCGAGCAGCTGCGGGGCGGCTCTGCGCCCGCTTGACGAGTCTCCAGACACGGGGCCCGCGGTTTGTGTGCCGACGGGCCCCGGTTGCGGAACGTTACATCACGGACGTCAGTTACATCCTCCAATGCAATTCCTCACTCCGAAGCTCTGAGCCCTTGACTGATTATCCGAGGTCACCGTCAATCTCAACACCAGGTCTCCGTCGGTTTCCAACACGTGGAGCGACAAGCTTTGCTCACTTCCGGTAGTGAGCTCCTGCCCCGCGTGGCGCGTTACCTCCCACCGGTATTGGTAGGCACCGGAGCCGCCGAAGGCGAATGCCACCCAGGTGAAGGACCCGCCGGCATCGATCCGGGACGGACCGGCGATCTCAAACGACACAGACGACGCGGACGGCGGCGACTGCCTTGGCGGAGGGAGTTCGACCGGGGACTGGCAGGCGACCAGCAGCGCAGCGCATGTAATGCCGGCGTGGAGCGCGGGAAGCGGGAAGCGACGCATAGAACCTCTTTTTTAGTGAAGGGACCAGCTCGACTCGATAGACAGAAGACAGATTAGGAAGAGCCGGTCAGGCCGCGGTCACGCGAAAGTCATCGAGGAGTCATCTGGGTGGAGGAACGGGAAACGGGACACGTTGCGCTTCGCGTGTCCCGTTTCCCGTGTTGTTTCAGTGGAGGCGCGGGGAATTGAACCCCGGTCCGAGCATGACTCCGATACCGCTCCTACGTGCGTAGACAGAGCTTTGTGGTCTCGCTACCTCGGCGCTCCGTCAGCCCTGGTAGCAACAAGCCTCTTTCATCTCTTACGGCACTCGTTGAGGCCCCAAGTGCCGCCAGCCCGACTAGGTGCGTGAAGCCGAAGCTTACGCAGCCAGAGCCAGTTCAGAGTTGGCTTGTGTATAGTCCCAGTTGATTTACCAGGTGACTGAGAACCTGGGCACGCAACAGTACCCTCGCCAAACCCGTCGAAGCCTGTCGCCCCCAAAAACCTCGAGCGGCTTGAAGCTTAGTGACCTTGAGTGGCCTTTTCAACTCGATTCCGCCCTGCCTGCTTGGCACGATACAGCGCCGCATCCGCCGCCGGGGGCAGGTTGAGCAAGTCGCCAATGGGCTCGGGATAGGATGCTATCCCGCACGACGTCGTCAACGGATACACCGAGCCACCCCACGTCAGGTGTTTCTCGGCCACGGAGCGGCGAATGCGCTCGGCCACCTCAACGCCCTCGCGCAACGGGGTGCGCGGCAGCCACACGGCGAATTCCTCCCCGCCGATCCGCGCCACGACGTCGCCATCGCGGACGGCGGCCTCGAGCAGTCGCGCGACATGCTTCAACGCGGCATCGCCGGCGGGATGGCCGAGCGTGTCGTTGAGCCGCTTGAAATGATCGAGATCGATGTACACGAGGGTGGCAGGCTCGGAGGACCTGGGCCCGTACGCCGCCATGGCTCGTTCGAGCTCGCGGCGATTGCGCAGCCCCGTCAGCGGATCGACGACGGCGCGCCGTTCCGCGTCATGCAGGGCACGGGCCGCCGCGAGCCGGGGGCCGAGATCTGTGAGCAGCGGGGCGAGATCCTCGAGGAGCGGCGCATCCGGCTCGAGCGGCGAGCCGAGCAGCACCAACGCGCCCACGACCAGCGATCCGTCCGTCAACGGATATGCCGTCCCCGCACATTCGCTGCGCCGCCGCTGCGGGACTCCGAGCCCGAACACATCCTCGTTCCCCCGCGTCGCGACGGGAACGCCCATGCCGATGGCTCGTGCCACAGGCGACTCCGGAGAGAGCGGCAAGCCGGCCAGGCGCCGATCCGCCGCGCTTGACACCGCGACCACATGAGCGCCATCGGCCCCGGCGATGACGAGTACGGCGCCACGATGCGCGATCTGTTCGCCAAGCTCCACCGCGGCGCGCGCCATGCCGTCCAGCGTCAGGGCTCCCGCGACGAGACGCGATACGCGTCCCGCGATCATGCGGGCGCGCGGCGCGGAGCTCTGTTCCTCCGCGAGTCGCATCCCACCGACATAGCGACGCAGCGCCCGGGCCACGCCATCGGTCAACGTCTCGGGATAATCCCCTCCGGCGAGCGCCAACCCGGCGCCATACGGGAAATCGCCGACGGCAATGAGCGTGGCATCGCGGTCACGAATGACGTGCAGGCGACCGTCGACTGACGCGAGCTGCACCAACGCTGCACCGCGGCGCCGTTCCTCTTCTCCAATCTCGGGAGTGGCGAGGACCTCAATTTCACCCTCGCTGGCACCCACACTCCATGCGGCGGTTGCGTCGTACGCCTGCCGCAGCAGATCGAGCACCTCGGGGAGTCCCAAAGGTGGCGGCCCGCGGCGGCGCAGTCGCCCCGGCCGCCACCGGACCGTCCAGCCGAGTGAGAGCGCGATTCCGCCCGCTACGGCCACGACGCCCCACACTCCGCCCCGCCACACTGCGACCGTGACGGCGCCAAATCCCAGCAGCTGCAGCAGCAGCGCGACCCAACGGCGCGCTGGCGTGCGCTTAAGAATGGTTGATGCGGCTCGCCGCCGCGGCGGCGCCAAATCCGTTGTCGATGTTGACGACGGTGACGCCTGAGGCGCAGGAATTCAGCATGGCGAGCAAGGCGGCGAGCCCCCCGAATGAGGCTCCGTAGCCGACGCTCGTCGGTACGGCGATCACGGGCACCTTCACCAGCCCGCCGACGACGCTGGGCAATGCGCCTTCCATGCCGGCGACGACAATGATTACGCTCGCGGCGCGCAGCACATCGGTCTGCGTCAGCAGACGGTGGATCCCGGCAACTCCGACGTCGGTGAGGCGCTCGACGCTGTTCTTGAGCGCCCGCGCACTGACCGCCGCCTCCTCGGCAACGGGGAGGTCGCTCGTGCCGGCTGTACAGATGAGGACCGTGCCCCGCCCCGTGGGCACCGGTTCAGGATCTGGCGGGAGATAGGCCGTCCGACCGAGCTCGTTGAGCTCGACGCGCGGAAAGCGGTCCGCGAGCGCCTGGGATTGCATTGCGTCAGCGCGCGTCGCGAGAAAGCAGCCGCCCGCGGCCTCGAGCCGTTCCGCGATCGCCACGACCTGGCCAACGGTCTTGCCCGGACAAAAAATCACCTCCTGATGCCCCTGCGTGATGGGCCGGAGGTGATCGATCGTCGCGAACGGCAGAGGCTCGAAACTCATGCGGCGAGGGTTTCTGCGAAAATGTCCTCGGCCTCCGAGATCGATTCAATCGCGAAGAGTCGCTGCCGTAGCTGCGACGCCGACGGAAGCCCCTTCGTGTACCAGCCGAAGTGCTTGCGGAACTCGAGCGCGGTCTTCCGCGTGTCGCCCTGCAGCCGCAGTGCGAGGCGCGCGTGCTCCAGTGCCGTACTGAAACGTTCTGCGGGCGTCGGCTCCGGCCCCTTGGCGCGGCCTTCGAGCAGGTCCCGCGCCTCTGCGAACAGCCACGGATTCCCGAACGAGCCGCGGGCGATCATGATACCGGCGCAGTTCGTGTGGTGGCGCATCGCCACCACGTCCTCGGGCGTGCGGATGTCGCCGTTCCCGATGACCGGGATCGTGAGGGCCTGAGCGACCGCCGCGATCTCGTCCCAGTTCGCCGCGCCCTGGTACATCTGGGTGCGCGTGCGCGGATGGAGCGTCAGCGCCTGTGCCCCCGCCTCCTGGCAGCGAAGCGCGATCTCCACCGGGTCGCGCTGCGTCTCGTCCCAGCCGCTGCGGATCTTCACGGTCACCGGCAGTTGCGTGGCGTCCCGGACCGCGCGGATGATGCCGCGGACCAGATTCATGTCCTTCAGGCAGCCTGATCCGCCGTTGTTGCGCACGACCTTCTTGACCGGACAGCCGAAGTTGATATCGACGAAGTCCGGCTCGAACAGCTCCGCGACCATACCGGCGGCCCGCGCCATGATCGAGGCATCGGCGCCGTAGATCTGGATGCCGATCGGCCGTTCGAGCGGCTCAAACCGCATCTCGGCAAGCACTCGCTCGATGCCCAGCGAGATCCCGACGGAGGAGATGAACTCGGACACCACGACGTCGGCCCCGTAGCGGCGGCAGATCTGCCGGAACGGGGACTCCGACACCCCCGCCATGGGGGCGAGGAAGAGGGGGAAGTCGTGCGCGACCGAGTACGGGAAGTGCATGCGCTGGAACGTAATAGCGCGTTGCGCGCGGAGCAACCAAGTTTTACCTTTCGCGCGCGAATGCGCCTACGCGAGTTCTTCTCCGAAGATGCCATCTCGCTCGACCTCCAGAGCACCACGAAGGACGCGGTGCTCAAGGAGCTGGTCGGGCTGCTCAAGCTCGACGAAAAAGCACAGGCGATGCTCTTCAAGATGCTGAAGCGGCGGGAGACGCTGGGCTCGACCGGCATCGGTAATCACATCGCGATCCCGCACTGCCGCTCCCTGGTCGTGAGCCGCCTCCGGTGCGGGTTCGGCCGGAGTTTGAAGGGGATCGACTTCAAGGCCATCGATGACCAGCCCGTCAACTACTTCTTCCTGATCGTCGCCCCGCCGTTGGAAGTCTCAAACCAGTATCTGCCGGTGCTGGGGAAGATCGCACAATTCGCGAAGGAGTCGGATGTATCGGCGAGGCTGGCGAAGCTGCCGACGCCACCGGAGTTTCTGGCCCTGCTAGAAGAGAAGAACATCTAGGGAGCGCTGTCGCGTGCCGCCTGCAAGGCTTCGCGCGCTGGTGCGAAAGCGCTGTCCACGGCGACCGCCACCTGGAGTTGTTGGATAGCGGGTTGCCATAGTTTCGCCCGTATATAGAACCTCCCGAGATCGTAGCGCGGCCCAGCGAGATTCGGCGCGAAGGCAATCGATTGCAAGAGATACTGCTCGCCTGTCCCCCACCGCCCCGCCGCGAATTCGTCCTTACCCTCGAGCCAGAGCGTCCGATACGAGCGCGGCGCGTCGCGCTTGAGTGCCTGGTAGTGCTGCTCATCATCATGCCAGGTTGGTATATGAGCGATGGTGCGTAGCGCCCCAGCGGCGACGAACACACCGACCAGTGTGTACCGCAGCCGAGTCGAGCGAATCGCCATCGCTGCTGAGGCCAGGGCAAACACGACTCCGAAGGACGCCAGATAGAGTGTACGCTCGGCGATCAGGAATTCCGTTGGGAAGAGAACGTTGCTGATGGGTGAGATCGTGATGACGACCCAAACCAGTCCGATCGCAATGCCGGGCATCGTACGTCGCGTCCGCCACGCCAGTGCACCCAGGGCAATGCAGACCAGCAGCCCCAGCACATGCCCTAGGGTCAGGCCAGTCGATACGATCAGCTCGCCTGGCGAGTAATCGGCGGAGAGATGCGCCGGGAAGAGCAACAGGCGCCACCATTCCAGGGACAGGCGCACCATCGCCCATGTGCGCTCGAACAGCCCGAGGTGCTCTAGGCCCACCGCGAGCCCGCCCGCGTAGAACGTCCGGATGCCGACAAAACCGTGAACAATGAAGTACGCCGCGATGGTACCTGCCGCGGCGAGTGCAGGCCGCCACGCCGGGCGCAGGCCCGAGCCGCGGCCGACATACAGGAGCAACACCGCCGCCGGCAGCGTGACCGCGATCTCCTTCGCAGTAATCGCCAGCGCCGCACCGAACACGACGCCAATCAGGTACTTCGCGTCGCGTTCCGCGCGGCCTGCGCACACCAGAGCGACGGCGTATCCTCCCGCCGCCATCAGCTCAGCCCGTCCGACGACGTTGGCCACTGCCTCGACGTGCACCGGGTGTACCGCGAACAGCAGCCCCGTGATCAATCCCACCATGGGTCCCGCAAGCTGACAGGCGAGCAGAGCGAACAAGGCTGTGGCGATCGCCGCCCATAAGACGTTGATCGCGTGAAACCAATGCGGACTCTTTGAGACGCGGTAATCCAGCGCGAATGAAGAGATGACGGCGGGCCGCCACATCGAGCCGCCGAACGTCGCGGGCCAGTACGGCTCCTTGAGGACCGCGCCAATGGAAGGCGGCTGCTCGAGGACCAGGCGGTTTGCGACGACCCATTGATCGTCGGCGACGAACTCATTGCGAATCGAGGGGGCCGCGACCGCCGCGGCGGTGAGAGCTGCAATCAGAACCGCCTGGCGAGTCGTTACTCCCACTCGATCGTGGCCGGCGGCTTGGAGCTCACGTCGTACGCGACGCGATTCACGCCGCGCACTTCGTTGATGATGCGATTGGAGATCCTGCCCAGCACGTCGGGCGGAAACGGGAACCAGTCGGCGGTCATGCCGTCGCGGCTCGTCACGGCGCGGAGCGCCACGACGTGATCGTAGGTCCGGCCGTCGCCCATCACACCCACCGACTTGATGGGGAGCAGCACGGCGAACGCCTGCCAGATCTGGTCGTACAGCCCCGCCGCGCGGATCTCGTCCAGGTAGATCGCGTCCACGCGGCGCAGCAGGTCGAGCCGCTCCTCATTGACGGGCCCCAGGACGCGAATGGCGAGCCCCGGACCTGGGAACGGATGTCTCCCGACGATCTCATCGGGCAACCCGAGCTCGCGGCCCACCTGACGCACCTCGTCCTTGAACAGCTCACGCAGCGGCTCGATCAGTGTCCACGGCAGGTTGGGACGCAGCCCGCCGACATTGTGATGCGTCTTGATCGTCGCCGATGGGCCACCCTTGGGTGACGACGACTCGATGACGTCGGGATACAGCGTCCCCTGCACGAGGAAGCCGACGTCCCCCTGGACGTGGCCAGCCGCGTCCTCGAACACGTCGATGAACGTGTGGCCGATGCGCCGCCGCTTTTCCTCGGGGTCCTCGATGCCCTTGAGCTCTTTGAGGAATCGATGCGTCGCATCCACGACGCGGAGATCCATGCCAAGGTGCGCGCGGAACGTCTGCTCGACTTGTTCGCGCTCACCGCGGCGCAACAATCCGTGGTCGACGAACACACACGTGAGGCGATCGCCGATGGCCCGGTGCACCAGTGCGGCAGCGACCGCCGAGTCGACGCCGCCCGACAGGCCGCAAATGGCGCGTCCCTTCGGACCGACCAGCTCGCGAATCCGGCCGACTTCGTGATCGATGAAGTGCCCGGGCGTCCAGTCGGGGACACAGCCGCAAATGTCGAACAGGAAGTTGTGCAGGATCTCGCCACCGCGCGGCGTGTGCGCGACCTCGGGATGAAACAACACTCCGTATATCGGCTTCTGGTCGTGCTGCATCGCGGCGACGGGCGCGTTGGCGCTCGTGGCTGTGACGCGGAAATGCGACGGCGGCTCGTCCACGCGGTCGCCATGACTGGCCCACACGATTGCCGTTGCGCGCGGCTCGAATCCCGCGAACAGACCCTTGTTGTCGCGGATCGCGATCTCGGCGCGGCCGTACTCCCGCTCACTCGAGGGCACGACCTTGCCGCCGGCGAGCCGGGCGATGAGCTGCATCCCGTAGCAAATGCCCAGGACCGGGATACCGAGATCCAGGATCGCCGGATCGGCGGTCGGCGCACCCTCGTCGAACACGGAATTTGGACCGCCCGAGAGAATGATGCCCTTGGGGTCGAATGTCCGGATGAAGGCGAGGTCCAATCCCTTGCTTGCGGGGTGGATCTCGCAGTAGACGCTCGCTTCCCGGATACGCCGCGCGATCAGCTGTGTGAACTGCGATCCGTAATCGAGGATGAGGATGCGGTTCACGCCCTGTACCAGGTGGTCGGCTCAGCGGTCTCGCCGCGGACAAGATCGTCGAGCGTTTCGCGCTGGCGTGCCACGTAGTAGCGGTCGCCATCGACCATGACTTCGGGCGCCCGCGGCCGCTGATTGTACGTCGAGCTCATGACGAAGCCGTACGCCCCGGTGCCGAGCACGGCCAGCACCTCCCCCGGGCCGACGGCGACGAGTTTCCGGTCGAGCGCGAGGAAGTCGCCGGTCTCGCAGATCGGTCCGACCACATTGACGACCTCTTCGGGCCGCTTGCCGTCGCGCAGCGGCAGGATTTCATGGTGCGCATTGTAATGACTCGGCCGGACGAAATCGGTCATCCCGGCATCGACGATCACGTATTCCTTGCCGCCCGCGTGCTTGCGGTACAGCACGCGGGTGAGCAGGACTCCCGCATTCGCGACCAGGTAGCGGCCCGGCTCACACAACAGGCCCAGTCCCGCCGCGCCGACGGCCGGGACGACCGCTTCAGCGAACGCCTTGGGCGTGGGCGCCTTCTCGTTGTGATAGCGCACTCCCAGCCCGCCGCCGACGTCGAGCGCCTCCAGCGTGGTGATACCGGAGGCGCGGAGGGCGGTTACCAGCTCGATCAACTTGATAGCGCCACGGTGGTAGGGCGCCACATCGGTGATCTGCGAGCCGATGTGCATGGCCAACCCGCGCAGCACCAACCGGGGCTCGGCGGCAATCCGCTTGGCTACCGTGACGACTTCGTCGAACGGAACGCCGAACTTCGCCGTCTTCTCGCCGGTCTTCGTGTACGGATGGCTGTCGATCGCGACGTCCGGATTGACGCGAATTCCGACGCGCGCCGTTGTCTTGATATCGTTGGCGACCGTCGTCAGCGTCGCCAGCTCGCTGGTGGACTCGATATTGATGAAGCCGACGCCGGCGCGAATCGCTTCTTCGATCTCCGCCGTCGTCTTTCCCACTCCAGAGAAGACGATGCCGTCCGGGTCGAATCCGGCGATCCGTGCGCGCCGCAGCTCGCCGACCGACACGATGTCGGCCCCCGCCCCCAGCTGCTTTAGGACACGCAGCACGCCGAGGTTGCCGTTGGCTTTGACGGAGTAACAGATGCGATGGCGGATGCCGTGGAGCGCATCGTCCAGCGCGTTGTACTGCGCGCGGATCAGATTGGCGCTGTAGACGTAGGCGGGCGTCCCGATGCGATCCGCGATTGCCTGGAGCAATCCGGGATCGAATCCTAGTACGCCTGTGCCCACACGGCCTCCGCGATGCTGGGCGCACCGCACCACATGCACGTCTTCGGCGCCTCCTTGCTGCGGAACTCGGGATCGGGGAGGACCCGGATCGTCGCGTTCGTCTGCTGCTTGATCTCCGCCTCGCAGGCGGGGTCGCCGCAGAACCCGGCGTAGACGAATCCGCCGCTGCCCTTCATGAACTCGAGGAACTGCGCTTTCGTGGCACCGCGGATCGAGTTCCTCTCGCGCCGCTCGCGCGCCGCAGCGAGCAGCGCGGCTTGGATCGCGTCGAGTGCGGCCGTGACCGCCCCCACTGCGCTTGGGAGTGGAACGGGAGCTTTTCCTCCGGTCCGACGTGCCAGCACGACCTGCCCGCTGGCGAGATCGCGTGGACCGATTTCCAGCCGGACGGGCACTCCCAGCGCTTCCCACTCGAAGTACTTGGCGCCGGGCTTCATGTTTTCGCGCACGTCGAACTCGACCCGCACACCAGCCTTCTCGAGATCGGCCTTGATCTGATTACCGACAACCGACAACTGATTACGCTCGTCGTCAGTCTTCCAAATCGGCACGATCGCGACCTGCACCGGCGCGAGCTTCGGTGGCGCCACCAGCCCGTTGTCGTCCGAATGCGTCATGATCAAGCCGCCGATCAGCCGCGTAGAGACACCCCACGACGTGTTCCACACGTGCTCGAGGCCGCCGGCGGCGGTCTGGTACTTCACGTCGAACGCCTTCGAGAAGTTCTGGCCAAGGTTGTGGGATGTCCCCCCCTGGATGGCCTTGTTGTCCTGCATCAGCGCTTCGATCGCATACGTGCGCAGCGCGCCGGCGAACTTCTCGCTTTCCGTCTTCAGGCCCGTGAGCACGGGCATCGCCATCCACTCTTCCGCGAAGCGCCGGTATATCCCCAGGATGAGTCGGGCCTCCTGCTCGGCACCTGCCTCGTCGGTGTGTGCGGTGTGCCCTTCCTGCCATAGGAACTCGGTCGTCCGCAGAAAGAGGCGCGTGCGCATCTCCCAGCGGACCACGTTGGCCCACTGATTCAGGAGCAGCGGCAAATCGCGATAGCTCTGGATCCACTTCGCGAACATCGCGTAGATGATCGTCTCCGACGTCGGCCGCACGATGAGCGGCTCCTCGAGGGCCGAGGTGGGATCGACCGCAATGGCGCCCGCGCCTTCCTTCCCTGTGGCGCGCAGTCTGGTGTGCGTGACGATCGCGACTTCCTTCGCGAACCCCTCGACGTGCTCGGCCTCTTTCGCGAGGAAGCTCATGGGGATGAAGAGCGGGAAGTAGGCGTTGCGGTGCCCAGTAGCCCGGAACATGTCATCGAGCGCCCGCTGCATCAGCTCCCAGATCCGGTAGCCGTGGGGGCGAATGACCATGCAGCCACGCACCGGCGAGTAATCCGCCATCTGCGCCTGCGTAATGACGTCCCCGTACCACTCGCTGAAGTCTTTAGCGCGTGGCGTGATTTTCTGTGCTTGAGCCATTAATCGAAATATCCGTTGAGAAGCTGGCGCAGCGGAACCTGGGCTTCGGTGCCCGTCCGGAGGTCTCGCACGACCGCATTCCCGCTGGCGCGCTCCTCCGGACCGACGATGACGGCGCGGGCCGCGCCCCGCGCCGAAGCGAGCTCGAGCTGTTTCCGCACGCCGGCGTGCCGCAGGCCATACTCGACGGAGATACCTCGCTCTCGCAGGGCGTGCGCGAGCTGGAGGATCGTCGGGAGATCGTCCCCGCCGACCGCGATCAAAAAGGCGCCGAGCTCGGTCGACGCCTTGGGAGTCGCGCCGCGCTCCTTGAGGAGCTCGCCGAGCACAACATCGCCCATGCCGAACCCCAGCGCGGGCTGATCGAGCAGCCCGTCGTAGCGACCGCCGCCCGCAATTGCGCGGAGCGACTTCTTGGCATCGAACAGCTCCCACACGATGCCCGTGTAATACGCGAGCCCTCGGACGATCGTGAGATCGATCGTGACGAATTCACCGAGACCCATGCTTTGGAGCGCCTGAACGGCTTGTCCCAGCGGCTCCGCCGCGTCACCGGCGGCCTTCAACGCGTCGGGCCCGCGCAGGCCGGCGACGTCGAATACGGCTGCGCTCTCCTTCTTACCGTACCCGGCCTCCTTGAGCATCTCCTCCAGAACGTTCTTTGGGACGCGCTCGCTGCGATCGAGGACCGCATAAGCGGCCGGGAGTTGCCCTTCGGTCAGCCCGCGACCGGTGAGGAGCGCTTTGATCAGCCGGCGGTCTGAGACCCTGAGCCTCACATCCCCAGCCCCAAACCCCAAGGCCCTCATAATGTCGACCGCCGCCGCCATGAGTTCGGCATCTGCGAGGAAGCCAGCTTCGCCGATGATGTCCATGTTGAGCTGAAAATGCTCCCGCAGGCGACCGCGCTGCTGGCGCTCGTAGCGAAATAGCTGTGGTATCGAGAACCAGCGGATCGGCTTCTTGAGTGCCTGCACGCGGGCGGCGACCATGCGCGCCAGGGTCGGCGTCATCTCGGGCCGCAGCGCGACGTCGCGATCGCCCTTGTCTCGAAATGCATACAGCTGCTGGACGATCTCGTCGCCGCTCTTCTGCGTGTACATCTCGAGCGATTCGAGGGGCGGACCGTCGTATTCCTCAAAGCCATAGCGCGCGGCCACGCTCCGCCAGGTGGCGAAGATGTGGTTGCGGAGGCTCAGGTCTTCAGGGTAAAAGTCGCGAAAGCCGGGTAGGGCTTTTCCTTGCATCGCAACAACTTAACCGACGGGCGCGAAACCGGGCAAGCGAGCCATCGCGTCGCCGACGGTGTGAAACGAACCAGTGACGAGAACCGTCGCGGCATCCTCCTGAATGTCGTGCAGCGCCCGCTCGAAGTCTGGCTCGAACGAGACGTCGGGTCCCATATCCTCGAGCGACCAGCGCTGCATGACGGGAATCGACGGCGGCACCGTGAGCACCAGGCGATCGACCATCGGCCGCAGCGTCTCGAGCATGGCGCGCCAGGCCTTGTCGTTCCGGATCCCCACGAGCGCATGCAAAGGCCGGCGGATCGGCGGATTGGCGGATCGAACGGCTTCGGCAACGACCTGCATCCCGTCCGGATTGTGCGCGACGTCGAAGATCCATTTTCCCCGCACCTCGAACCGGCCCGGGATATAGGCGTTCTCGAAACTCGCCGGGAGACTCTTCCCCACTGGCCCGAATGGCTTGGGCAGCGCGTTCAGGACGGCGTGCGCAACCAGGGCGTTGGCGATCTGGTGGCGCCCTCGTAACCCGAGATGCGTGTCCTTCCTCGGTCGCAGTGTCGTGTCGACGGGGATGATCGGCTCGGCCCCACGGCGCTTGGCCTCCCGCACCAACTCGGCGCGAATCTCGGGATCGGCTTCACCCGTCACGAACGGCACCTTCGGCTTCGCAATGCCCGCCTTCTCGCGCGCGATGCCCTTGAGGTCGCTGCCCAGGTAGTCGACGTGCTCCAGCGCGATCTTCGTCACCGCGGTGACGAGCGGCGTCAGCACGTTGGTGGCGTCGAGCCGGCCACCCAACCCGACTTCGATGACCGCGATGTCGACGTCGCGGGCCGCGAGATCGGCAAACGCGATCGCGGTGGTCGCCTCGAAGAAGCTGGCGTCCAGCCGCTCGATGTGGGGTCTGAGCTGCGTCGTCCATTCCGCGAAGGCATCCTCACCGATCGGGACCCCGTCTACGGTGATCCGCTCACAGGGGGAAATGAGGTGCGGCGAGGAGTACAGTCCGACGCGCCATCCCTGCGCTCGCAGCTCGTTGGCCACGAACGCGCACGTGGATCCCTTCCCGTTCGTGCCGCCGATGTGGATTGTGGGAAAGTGGCGCTCTGGGTGGCCGAGCACGTCGAGTAAGCCCTCGGTCGGCCCAAGGCTCCATTTGATACGACCGGCTTGTCGAGCGAAAAGAAACTGGACGGCGTCTTCGAAGGTCAGTCGGCGGCCTCGGCCGGCCAGGCGCCGGTCATGTGCCGCAGCAACTGCGCGGTCGTGTCCCGCAACTCGCCACGGGGAACGACGGCGTCGATCATCCCATGATCAAGGAGGAATTCGGCCGTCTGGAAACCTTCAGGCAGGTCCTGGCCAATCGTCTGCTTGATCACGCGCGGCCCCGCGAACCCGATGACGGCGCCCGGCTCGGCGAGAATCAGGTCGCCTTGCATGGCATACGAGGCCGACACGCCGCCGGTCGTCGGATTGGTGAGCACCGACATGAACGGCACCCTCGCACCCTGCAGCTCGGCGATCACCACCGACGTTTTGGCCATCTGCATGAGCGAGAGGACACCCTCCTGCATGCGGGCACCGCCCGACGCCGAGACCAGGATCAGCGGTGTCTTCTTGTCGATCGCGTGCCGCGTCAGCCGGGCGATCTTCTCGCCGACCACCGATCCCATCGACCCGCCCATGAAGGCGAAATCCATGACGCCGAGGCTGATGGGCATGCCGTGCAACCGCGCGTAGCCGGTGCGGACGGCATCGAGCGGACCCGCCTTTTTGATGGCGGCCTGCACGCGTTCCGTGTAGTTCTCGAACTTGAGGGGATCTGCGGATTTCAGCGCGGCGAACAGCTCGTGCCAGGACCCTTCATCGACCAGCAGGTCGATGTACTCCTGGGCGCTGATCCGCCTATGGTAGCCACAATTCGGGCACACGTTGAGCGCGCGAACGAAGCGTTCGCGGATGTCGACGTGCCCGCATTGATCACACTTTTCCCAGGCGTCAGCCGGAATCTCGAGCTTTACTCGCTCGGATGTGCGCGGCTTCCGTTCCTTTTTGAACCAGGCCATTCGCGCCATATAGTGACGAAGCGCACAATCTGTGACCGCAGCTTTACCAACGCTAGTCCCGCGGAGCTAACCTATTGCCCGAGTTCGGCATAGCCGGACTGCCGGGACTCCCAAGCCACACGCAGCGCAATACCCACACCAATCGAGCACGCGAGCAGGAAAGATCCGCCGTACGAGAAAAACGGCAGCGGGATGCCGGTAATAGGCATCAGGTTGATCGTCATGCCCACGTTTTCGACGATGTGCGTAAAAAAGAGGCCGGCGATGCCGAAGACGCACAGGCTCGAGAACGGATCGGTCGCCCGGCGAGCCACTCGTAGTAACCCGAAGAGGAGCCACGCGAACAGACACAGCGCGACGAGCACACCGACGAATCCCAGCTCCTCGCCCACCACCGAAAAAATGAAATCGGTGTGCTGCGCCGGGAGAAACGCGAGCCGCTTCTGCGTCCCCTCCGTGAAGCCCTTTCCCAGCAGGCCGCCCGAGCCGACCGCGACCTTCGACTGGATGACGTGCCACCCTGCCGCTCGTGGATCGACGTCGGGATTCAGGAAGGCGAGCAGGCGGTTTTGCTGATACGGCGCCAGCCGATTCCAGAACGGCAGTGCGAGCACGCCGCCCAGGACGTTCAGGCCCATGATCGCGACGCCTTCCCAGAGGTAGGGTCGCCACCACAGCAGGAGCGCGGCCAGGACAGCGATCCAGATGCCCCAGGCGACGGTCGAGAACGCGAGCACGAGTCCGATGACAGGGGAAGCGAGCAGCACCAAGAGAGACGGTTTCGTCCCCGCCCAAAACAGCATCAAGAACAGGATCGCGATGAACACGATCGCGCTGCCCAGGTCGGGTTGTTTGAGCACGAGGAAGCAGGGCAATCCGGCGATGATGCCCGGGATAATCAGATCGCGGATGGTCGCGGGCGCCTCGCGCTGCGCCGCGAGCCAGCGGGCGAGCATCAGGATGGTCGCGAGCTTGGCGAGCTCCGCAGGCTGCCCGAAGCGATGGCCCCCAATCGCGATCCACGACTTGCTCCCCGCGGCCGTCCCCGCGCCCGTGCCGACGGCGAGCGTGAGCAACAGCAGGAACAGCGCGATGGCGTAGGCGAACGGCGTTGCCCATTCGAGCATGCGCGGCGACGTGCGGAAGATGATTCCGGCCACGATGAGCCCGAGGGCCAGCCACAGGACCTGCCGCTGCCAAATCGTGGCGACGAAGGTCGGCACGTCGGTCTGGCCCGCGGAGTACAGGGTCGCCAGCCCGTACAGCGCCAGCAAGACGACCGATACGAACAGCCCCTTATCGAGTTGGCGGACGCGGGACAGCACTGTCGACCGGAATGATGGGCGGAAGGGTGTCGGGTAGCACGGGAAGCTGGAACGGCGCGGGCGCGGAATCGTTGGGTAGCACCACGCGCATCTGCGACGCCGTGCGTTCGTCGATGCCGAGGTAGTGCGCAATCGTCCTGGAGACAAGCGGCGCGACGGCAGTGCCGTGTCGCGCGAACTCTATGATCGCGCCCACAACAATCTCTGGCTTGTCCGCCGGGGCGAAGGCAATGAACCACCCATGATCGAGTCCATGCGGGTTCTGCGCCGTCGCCGTCTTGCCTGCGATGGTGACGTTCGCCAGTCGCGATCCCCGCGCCGTCCCCGATTCCACCACCGCGATCATCGCGCGCCGCAGGACGGTGAGCTGATCGGCGTTCAGATCCAGCGATGCGTTCGTTCCCGGCGGCGGCCCGGCTCGCACGAGAAAGGGGGTGCGCACCCGGCCGTCACTCGCGAGCTGCTGGTACAACCGCACCATCTGTACGAGCGTCTGGGCGTTCTCGCCCTGTCCGATGGCCAGGTTCAGCGCCACCGCCGACGTCCAGCGCCGCGGGCCGTACAAACGGTCGTAGTACTCGGGGCCGGTCGGAAACTCGGATGCGATCTCACCCGGCAAGTCGATGCCGGTTCGCCCGCGGAAGCCCCAGTCATTCGCGTCTTCCAGCAGCGAGGTCACGCCCAGCTTGATGCCGAGCTGGTAGAAGTAGACGTCGCAGCTTTGCGCGATCGCTTCGGTGAGCGCGAGGTCCCCGTGGCCGTGCGCGTCCCAGCAGCGGAAGAACCGGTTCCCATATTGCAGCCCGCCCCGGCAGGGTATTGGCATGTGGCTCCGCGGGCCGACGATGCCGCGCTTCAGCGCCATCGCCGCGACCGCGAGCTTCCATGTCGAGCCCGGCGGGTAGCGCGCTTGAATCGCGCGGTCGAGTAACGGGTGCGCCGGGCTTTCGTTGAGCGAGCGCCAATACGGCGCCGACACACCACCCACGAAGGCGTTGGGGTCGAATCCGGGCGCACTGTAAAGCGCCAGGACTTCGCCGGTATTCGGATTCAGCGCGATCACCGCGCCGCGCTGTCCCGGGGGAAACGTCCGCGAGATGTAACGCTGCAAATCGAGATCGATCGTCGTGTGCAGGTCGGTGCCGGGTACGGGCGCAAGGTTCGCCGCGGCTTCCGCTTCGCGCACCATCTGTCCGCGCGCGCTCACCTCGACGAAGCGTACGCCCTCGGATCCGCGCAGCGTGTCGTCGTATTCGCGCTCGAGCCCGTCCTTGCCCACGAGACCGCCCAGACGGACCATGGCGAACCGGCGTGTGGCGCGCTCGGCTTCCGTGACCTCGCCGACGTAGCCGACGAGGTGTGCGACGACTCCCGTGTCCGGATAATAGCGCTTGGGCTCCGCCTGAATGAGCAATCCGGGAATCGCGACGCGGCGCTCCTCGAGCGCGGAGACGACGCTGAACGGCGCATCGCCGAGGACGAGAGCGGGCTGGTACGGCGCCTTGCGGGCGCGCTGCAACACGCGCTCGATTTCGGCGCTGTCGATGTTCGCGATGGAGGCGATGCGCGCGAGCGTCGAGCGCAGGTTCGCCTCAGGACCGGGCAGCAGCGATACCGTGTAGCCTGGGACGTTCTCGGCGATCACGTGACCCGTGCGGTCGTATATGACGCCTCGTGGCGCGGGGAGCGGAATCGGCCGCAACCGGTTCGTCTCCGACTGCAGCTGATACTTGCCGTGCCCGAGGATTTGCGTGCGGAAGAACGACATCACCATGATCCCCAGCACGATCCAGACGCCCGTGCGCGCCATCCCCAGACGGCGGTCGAGGAGATGTGGATGGAACGCGTTCACACTGACACCCCCAAGGCGCTCCCCTTCCCTCCCCCACCACCGCGCCGATATGGCGTCAGCCAGCCGCGGAAGAACCACAACACGACGACACCCACCAGCGCCGTCGTCAGGCCCTGCAACGGCGACCAGACCAACAGCTCCCACGCGACCTGTGAGCCCTGTAACCGGCCCGAGACGAGCAGCACGATGACGTTGCGGAGCCACGTGCCGGCAAAGAACAGACAGCCCTTGACGAACACGTGCTCGGCGAAGAAGACCGCCTTCGCCCACGACGACATGAAGCCGACGAGCGTGTGCGCGAGCGCGCCGGCGCCGAAACTCGCGGGCGTCAGCGCATCGCGCAGCAAGCCGAGGAGGAATCCCGCCGCGGCGCTTTTTCCCGGCTCCGCCCGGATCGTGTAAATGAGCAGCGCCAGCAGCAGGAAATCGGGCGCAACGCGATCGCCCCCCAGATGGCTGCGTACCGTGAACTGCAGCACCACGAGCAGCGTCATGATGATGGGGTAGCGATAGCGATCGGTCCGTCTCATTGCGGCGGGACCTCGTTCGGAAGGGCACTGTCCTGTGGGACGGTGAAGGCGTTACGCAAATCAGACCCCGCTGGCCGAGAAGACGTCAGAATCATCACATGCGACAGCTCCGCCGGGTGAATCACGGGCCGGACCAGATACGTGCGGCCCCACCCTTTCTCTTCGCCGGCCGGACCAATGACCACGCCGATCGGGATGCCCCGGGGAAACACGCCACCGAGCCCCGAGGTGACGATCACGGTCCCCGTCGGGACCTGATGGCGGTACAGCACGCCCTGCAGCTCGAGCAACCAGACGCTGGGCCCTTCCGCCCCATGAGGCGCGGCGATGCCGACGACGCTGCCGTCGCTGGCGACCGCGCTGGCGCGAAACTCGGGATGCGCCCAGCTCAGCACGACGCTAGTGTGCTCGTCGACCGAGGCGACCAACCCCACGAGCCCCTCGGGACTGACCACCGCCGACAGCCGGCGCACGCCTTCGCGTTTCCCCGCCGACACCACGAAGCTGAGTGGATTGGTTGGTTCGGGTTGATGCAGGATTTCGGCGGAGACGTACCCGGTGCTCAGCCGAGCGGCCAGACCCAGCAGGCCGCGCAGGCGCGTGTTTTCGCTGCGGAGCTCGGGAAGGAACGTAGCGGCGAGCGCCGCGGAATCGCGCTGCGCCACCACCGCGTCGTAGCGGTAGCGCGCCGCAGCGAGCAGCTCGGTCTGGCGCTGCAAAAAAAGGAAGGGTGCGAGGACGCTCTGCCGCAGCCCCTGGGCGAGTGGGTCGCGCCATTGATCGGGGAGACTCAGGGCCGCGACCGACAATCCCACGCAGGCGATGAAGAGCAGCGTGTCGCCTCGGGACGCATAGCGATCCGGTCCGATCGCCATGCGGCTACGTGGTCAGGACGTTGCGGTACTTCTCCGGGGCGTCGAGGATCCGCCCCGCCCCACGCACCACGCAGGTCATGGGGTCCTCGTCGAGGTGAATCGGCAAGCCCGTCTCCTGCTGCAGCAGCAGATCGAGGCCGCGAATCAAGGCGCCGCCGCCCGTCATGACGATGCCGCGATCCACGATATCGGATGCGAGCTCCGGCGGCGTGATCTCGAGAGCGCGTCGCACGGCGTCGACGATCTGCTGAATCGGCTCCTGCACCGCTTCTCGAATCTCGCTCGAGTGGACGCGCACGATCTTCGGAATGCCCGACACGAGATCGCGCCCCTTCACTTCCATTTCGCGCTCTTCCCCGATGGGCGCCGCCGAGCCGATCTGAATCTTGATCTGCTCCGCCGTCGGTTCGCCGATCAGGAGGTTGTAATTCTTGCGCATGAACTGCACGATGGCCTGATCGAGCTCGTCGCCGCCGGTGCGGATCGAGGTGTCGGAAACGATGCCCGACAGCGCGATCACCGCGATCTCGGTCGTGCCGCCGCCGATATCGATCACCATGTTGCCCGTCGGCGTTTCGACCGGGAGCCCCACACCGATCGCCGCGGCCATCGGCTCGGCGACCATGTAGACTTCCTTGGCGCCCGCCGACTGCGCGGAGTCGCGCACGGCGCGCTTCTCCACTTCGGTGATGCCGCTCGGGACACAGACAATGACTTTCGGGCGAACGCGAAAGAGATGTCGGTCGATGATCGTCTTGAGGAAAAAGCGGAGCATCTTCTCGGTCACGTCGAAGTCGGCGATGACGCCGTCCTTCAGCGGGCGGACGGCGAGGACGCCGTCGGGCGTGCGGCCGAGCATGCGCTTCGCTTCGAGGCCGATGCCTTTGACTTTGCCGGTTGCTTTTTCGATCGCGACGACGGAGGGTTCGTTCAACACGATCCCTTCGCCGCGGACGTAGACGAGAGTGTTAGCTGTGCCAAGGTCCACGGCGATTTCATTCGCCGGGCTCCAGGCACCCATTTTGAAATTCAGCCAGCTTGGCGCCAAGGGATCGTCGGTGAAAGAGTGAGGCGGGTTGATGCGAACGGGCTCAAGGTAATGAAATGCGTAACCCCAATCAAGGATGAAGCTTGACGGCCCTTTCTGGCCCGGCTAGGCTTTCGCCCATGCGTCGCGTGACGCCCGACACAATTGCCGTGGTGGACCTCGCGGTCTGCGACCGCTGCGGCCTGTGTCTGCCGCTCTGCCCTCCCGAAGCGATCCATCTCGAGCTGAATGTCCTGACCGTCGACGCCGCAGGCTGCACCGGATGTGAGAAATGCGTCGGCCCCTGCCCCGTCGGCGCCCTGGCCATGGTCGCCTATGCCTGACGTCGACGTCCTGGTCGTCGGTGCCGGACCGGCAGGCGCTGTCGCCGCCTGGCAGGCGAGGCTCGCTGCCCCCGCGCTCGAGGTCGTGTTGCTGGAACGCGACCGCGCAGTCGGGTCCCCGGTGCGGTGTGCCGAGGGTGTGGGCGATGCGGGTCTGCGGGAGTTCGTCAATCCGGACGGCGCCGACTGGGTCTCGCGGCGGATTACGAACGTCATTTTCCAGGCGCCCGACGACACCGAGGTCGTGCTTGCCAATTGTGGGCTCGGCTGGATTCTCGACCGCACGCGTTTCGACGCCTACCTGGCCGCCGAGGCGGCAGCCGCGGGCGTACAGATTCTCGTCGGCGCCGAGGCGACCGGCATGTCGCGTAACGGTGATGGACGTTGGCACGTGCGCGTGAAGGAGCGCGGGAAGGACGAGCTGTACCGCGCGCGCATCGTGATCGGCGCCGATGGCGTGGAAACGATGGTCGGTCGTTGGGCCGGACTCGATACCCGCGTTCCCGCCCGCGATATGGAATCGTGTGCCCAATACGTGCTCCAAGGGATCGATGTCAATCCGGACGCGATCTACTTGCAGTTCAGCAATGCGATCGCGCCCGGTGGATATGCGTGGATCTTCCCAAAGGCCGTCGGCGTCGCGAATGTCGGGCTGGGTCTGGTGGCGCTCAAAACCGACGGCCGGAATGCGCGGCAGTATCTCGACTCATGGGTGGCCCGCCGCTTCCCCAGTGCCGCGCGCACCAGCTATACCGTGGGCGGCGTCATCGTGCACACGACGATCAAGCAGACCTACGCCGACGGCGTGCTGGTCGCGGGCGATGCGGCGCACATGCTCAATCCACTTTCCGGGGGCGGCATCACGAACGCCATGAAGGCGGGGCGCCTGGCCGGCCGCACCGCCGCGGACGCCATCTGCGCCGGTGATACGGGCGAGCGCCGTTTGGCGGCGTATCACAAGGCGTGGATGGAGCTCCTCGGCGAGGACCACCTCAAGTACTACCGGATCAAGCAGGCGTTAGAGGGGGTGGATGACGCGTCTTTCAACAAGTTGGCACGCACGGTGAACAACATCGCGGCGGACAAGCGGACCATTGGTCGCGTCTTTACGCATGCGTTGATCAGGCATCCGCAACTGATTCCGGTAGCGGCCCGGTTTTTCGTGTAAGCGCGTGCATGAGGGTCGTCCCGACAGCGCAGCGGTTCGCGAGGTGCGCGACGGTTCTCCCCAGCGATCCGATCCCGTCGTCCCTGAGCCCAAACGGCACATTGCCCGCATCCCAGAAGTAGACCGGCACGCGCGACAGATGGAGTGCCTCTCCACTTCCCTTGACTCCTGCGAATCCCAGCTCGTAGCCGGCGCTCCGGGCTTGCCGGAGGACGCGCGTATCGACGGCACCAAACGGATAGGCGATGGCGCTGCCGGCTTCGGGTCCCAGACGCGCCGTCAGAGCCTCGCGTGAGCCCCGAAGCTCGGTCTCGGTCGCCGCATCATCCAGCCACGTGAGCCGCTGATGCGTCGCGCTGTGGGAGGCGAAGTCGAACCCCCGCGCCCGCCAGCGCTCGATCTCGGGCCAACTCAGGTGCCTCAGTCGCTGCCAGGTGTACTGCACATCCCAGGTATTCGTCCTCCCCACGTACTCGGTAATCAGGAACGTGGTGGCGGTGAAGCCGAGGTCGGCCAGGACGGGATAGGCATGCTCGGCGAGGGATGCGTAGCCGTCATCGAAAGTCAGCAAGAACGTGCGTCGTTCGTCGTGCGTCGTGCGTCGTTTGCTGAATTCATCGAGCGTGAGGGTGCGCCAGCCTGCGCGGGCGAGCGCCGACATCTGGCGGGCGAAGACCGAGCTGCCCACTCGCGTCACGCCGAGCTCGAGTGGGCCGCCGATGCGGTGATAGCAGAGGACGGGAGGCTTACTCCTCATGGTCCGGTGGCGGTGAATCGTAGCCCGTCTCGGACGATCTGGATCTGGTTGGGATCTCCACCCACCAGCAGCACGCAGGCGATAACACCTGGCCTCCGCGCCTGCGGTGATGGAATACAGCGCTGGTTTGTCGTAACGCCGCGGGTGTCCTGGGAAAAGAGGCGGTACTCGCGCCGCTGTCCCTCCCAGTAGATGCTGTCTCTGTAGATCGACTCGTCCCCTGCGCGACCCGAGGGCATAATCTCCGCGAAGAAGCGCCGGAAGCCTTCCTTGGTCCCGTCGAACCCCTTGTACACTATTACCGTGACACTAAAGAACGAGTCTTCAGGAACGCGAAACGCCCATGCGAACAGATCATGGCGTCCCAGCATCCCGCGCACGGCGTCCTGTGTTTCCGTGTCGGGCGCGAAGCGCGGACTGGGGAGCGGGACGACGAAGCCGAAGGACGGATGTCGCAGCACGTTTTTGTCGAGCGCCAAATCGGCACGCTCGGCAGCGGTAAGCACGGCTGTCTCGCGAGGTGGTTGTTGCGCCGCTATCGACGTGACCACGGCGCACACGAAGCCATAACTGGCGACTGCCAGCCGCTTGATCAGTGCGGCCACATCCACGTGAATACCGCGCACGTAACGAGCGCGAAAATCAGGCCGTCGAACGTCGATTTCAGCGTCATGGCCCATGCGCGCCGGTACCAGATCGACATCTGCCAGAGCGCCAACGTGTAGCCCAGGAACGCGGTCGTCCCCGCGAAGCGGCAGACGGCCCCGAATGCTGGAGCTCCCGGCGGAAGCGCGGAGCCCGCGATGAACGCAGCGAACACGCTGACCACGACGCAGTACACGAACCACTGCGACAGATTCCCCGCCAGCGACCCCGTCCACGGCGGCATGACCGTCAGGAGCACGGCGGGTCCACGCTTCATCTTCTCCTGAAACTCGGGCGAGCGCATTTCGGCGGGATTGGCTGGCCGCGGCATCAGATAGTCGCCGGGAGGAATGCCGATCGGACGCAGCGCGTCCAACACGCGGTCTTCGTTGGGATACCGCGGGTAATCGGTCTTATGCCACAACGGCGTCATGTGGATGATGGAGCTGACGACAAACACCGCCACCGCCGACACGAGGATCGGCAGCCACAAGGCGGTCAGCGCAGTCATTTAGCCTCCCGATTTCAGGGGGGCGTCAATCGTAGCCTCCATCAAGGCGTCGAGCAATGTATCGGCACCGCCCTCGTAGCGAAGCCCATTGATGAAAAACGTCGGTGTCCCGTTCACGCCGCTCCGCACGCCGCTGGCAAAGTCTGCGCGCACGCGTGGCTCATAGCGTCCCTCTGTCAGCGCCTGGGCCGCCCACGCCGGATCGATGCCCAACGTTTTTGCGTACGCGATCAGTTGATCGTCCTCGAGCGCGTCCTGATGCTCGAACAGGAGGTCGTGCATCCCCCAGAACTTGCCACGCTCTCCCGCCGCCTCGGCCATCTCCGCGGCGTGCTCCGCGTGGGGATGGACTCGTGTCAGCGGGAAATGCCGGTACGCGAACAGCAGCTTCGAGCCTATGGCTCGCTGGATCGCTTTGACGACGGGATACGCCGCACCGCAGTGGGGGCACTCGAAATCGCCGTACTCGACGAGCGTGACGCGCGCTCCCGGGGGTCCTTGCGTGTGATCGCGCGGTCCCAGAGGCGGAGCGAGGTGGCTCATACTTTCTGAGCGGCTCCTTCTTCGAGCGCGGCGAGCACACCATCGGCGCCGGGATTCGTGCCGACCTCAGAGAGATAACTCCAGCGAATCACACCTCCGGCGTCCAGGACGAACAACGCCCGTTCGGAGAAGCCGTCCTGTGGGCGATACGCGCCGTACTTCCGCGACACTTCCCCTTTGGGCTCGAAATCGGCGAGCAGCGGGAAGTCGAGATTGCGCGACTTGGCGTAGGCTTTATGACACCACACCCCGTCCACTGAAATCCCGACGAGCTGCGCGCCGTAACGCGCGAATTCGGGGAGCACCTCATTGAACAGGGCCAGCTCATCACCGCACACGGGGCTCCAGTCAGCCGGGTAGAACACGAGCACAAGGGGGTGGCCACGCAACTCCGACAGACTCAGCGTCTGGTCGGGGCTTTTCTTGAGTCTGAAATCGGGGGCTTTCGTGCCGGGCGACAGAACCATGGGGCTCTCCTTTGCTCGTCTTAAGGATTAACACGCCACAAGGCTTCTAGCCACCCCTGAAATAACCGGTAGCTTGAGTCCATGACGGCACCCCTCCTCGCCGTTCTCATGATGGTCCAACTCGACAGCGCGCCATCGCCCCGATCGCCCCGATCGCCCCGCACGGTCATGGCCATCGGCCAGGTTGCCCTGATCAACACGTTCGTCAATCGCGTCGACGCATTGGTCTTCAAACACGATTGGGCGCGCTCGGGAACGCGGGTCTGGGGTGAGCATCTGCGACTCGGCTGGGAGTGGGATGAAGATGCCTTCACAACCAACATGTTCGCCCATCCGTATCACGGCAGCCTCTATTTCAACGCGGCCCGCTCCAACGGCGTCGACTTCTTCCAGGCGGTGCCCTACGCCATCATGGGCTCCTGGACATGGGAATATTTCGGCGAGAAATACCGCCCGTCACTGAACGACTGGTACATGACCAGCTTCGGGGGCATCACGCTCGGCGAAGTATTTCACCGTATCAGCGCCACGATCCGCGACAACCGCGCCACCGGGCGGGGACGCACCCTGCGCGAGATTGCCGCCCTACCTATGGATCCCATCGGCAGCTTGAATCGTCTGGTCCGGGGTGAGTGGCGGGCGCGCGGCGTGAATCCCCCCGAGCATGACCCGGGTTCATACGTGTTTCGCATCGGAGGAGGCGCGCGCTTCGCGAAGGGATTGATGGCTGATAGCGGCGTCGGCAGGATGGGCGCGATGCTGGTCGACCTGCTGTACGGTGACCCGTTTGCCACGGAGTATCGGAGTCCATTCGACGTGTTCGGCGTACGATTGATGCTGAGCTCAAATGGGGGATTCAGCTCACTCCGTGCTTCCGGCCGGATCTATGGCACCAATCTCAACAACCCGGCGCGTCGCGCCCGGCATGTGCTGGCCGTGAATACGCGCTACGACTTTTTCAAGAATCGGGCGCAGAGTGTCGGCGGGCAGAGCGTCGAGATTGGCATCAACTCGCGCTGGCCGATCGGCTCGCGCGGGTACGCGTTTCGGACCTCCATATTCGGCGACGGCATCCTTCTTGGCGCCATCGATGCTTCAGGAACCGGTCTCGGGACCCGCACCTATGACTTCGGGCCCGGCGTTGGTGCCCGCTGGGAGTTCGGGTTCGACCGTCATGGCGCGCGGTTCCTCCGAGTGTTCGGCCAGTTGGAGTACATCCATGCGGTCAGCGGGGCGAGCGCCGACCACATCGTGGACTTCAGCGGCATCGAAGCCAACATCCCAATCGGCCGGGGGTTCGGCATCGCCGCGCACAGCACGGTCTTTCATCGTACCAGCCGCTACTCCACCGCACCGAAAGACGAGCGGAACTACCCGGAAGCGCGCCTCCTGCTGACGTGGACCAAATCCGGGTTCAAGCCCTGAGACGCACGATCTGCGGGATCGCCCTGACCGTGCTGCTCACCGCTCCCGCGTGGGCGCAACGGGCGCACCGGCTGCACCGGCCGCACCGGAGCGGGTTGTGGGCGGAGCTCGGCGCTGGACCGGGACGCGTCCGCATCGCGTGCTCCGGCTGTACCGACGTCGTCGTCGCCAGCGCGCCGAGCGGTTACTTGAGAATTGGTGGCACCGTGTCGGAGCGCGTCCTCATCGGGGTCGAGGTGTTCTCGTCGCTCGATCGCGCGTTTGGCTTCTCACGGGGCGACACGACCACGAGGGCCGAAACCGCGACCGCGACAGTCGTGGTGCTCTGGTTCCCCAGCCGGCGTGGTTTTTTCTTCAAAGGCGGCGTCGGCCTGGCGGCGGGGCAATTCACCGTCCCCGGCACGGCCGGAGTCGATACCAGCAACGGCGGAGGTATCGGCCTGACGTTCGGCTTCGGCTGGGACTTCGCGATCTCTCGGAAGGTTGCCATCACCACGAACCTCGCGGCCCACGTGACGGCGGTGGGTGACGTGGTGCTGCCCGGGAAGCGGATCGACGATGTGATCGCGACGATGTATCAGGGGTCTATCGGGTTCACATTTCGCTAGCGCGAGGTTAGCGCAACACCCCGTCGCCGTCACGCGCGTGTGATTCCATCTGCCGCTTCACCATTTCATAGTAGACTCCGCCCGCCCGCATCAGCTCCTCGTGCGTCCCGCGCTCGATGACCGCGCCGTCTTCCATCAGCAGAATCAGGTCGGCAAGCCGAATCGTCGACAGCCGATGGGCAATCACGAACGTGGTGCGGTCGGCGAGCAGATCGGCCATCGACGCCTGAATCAGTTGCTCGCTCTCAGTGTCGAGGTTGCTGGTCGCCTCGTCCAGGATCAGGATCTGCGGCGACGCGAGGATCGCCCGTGCGATGGCGAGGCGCTGCTGCTGGCCGCCCGACAGCTTCACGCCCCGTTCACCGATCCACGTCTCGAACCCCTGGGGCAGGCGCACGATGAACTCGTGCGCATTGGCGCGCCGAGCCGCAACCTCGATCTCGGCATCGGTCGCGTCATGCCGGCCGTACGCGATGTTGTCACGCACCGACCCATCGAACAGAAACACGTCCTGTTGTACGATCGCGAGGAGATCGCGGTAACTGCGCAGCTTGAGATCGCGGATGTCACTGCCGTTGAGCAGGAGGCGGCCGCGGGTGGGGTCGTGGAAGCGCGCGACCAGGTCGGTCACGGTCGTCTTCCCCGCCCCACTCCGTCCCACCAGGGCGACGACCGATCCGCCCGGCACGGCGACGTCGAAATCACGCACGACCGGTTGGCCTTCACGGTACTCGAACGTCACCCCGTCAAAGCGCAGCTCCCGCACCAGCGCGGGAGCATCGACCGCGCCGGGGCGGTCGGGCTTGTCGTCTCCCATCGCCAGCACCTCGAAGACCCGCTCCATCGCCGCGAGCGAGCGCTGCATCTCCGAGAACGAGTTGACGATGTTCCAGACAGGATTGAGGAGCAGGAACATGTACCACTGAAAAGCCATGATGTCGCCGACCGTCGCGCGGCCGACGATGTTCAAATAGCCGCCGAACCAGACGATGACGACACTGATCCCCGCTTCTAGCAGGCCCCATGACGTCCACAGCAGCAGCTCCCGACGGTGGGCGAACAGCTCTTTGCGCAGCACCGTGTGGCGGCCCAGCATGAAGCTGATCAGCTCCTGGATCTCCTGGCGAAACGCGCGGACCACGCGAATCCCCGAAAACGTCTCGCCCACGCGGCCGTCGACGATCTCGACGTCCTTGCGCACCGACCGATAGATCGGCCGGATGCGCCGGGTGAAGATCAGACTCAGCACCATCACGCCGGGAATGATGGCCATCGCTGTCAGCGCGAGCTGCCAGTTCAGCGCGATCAGAATGCCGATGGCGATGATCAACCGGATCACGGAAATCGCGGGCGACACGATCGCCATCTGCAGCAGGCCGGTCGTGGTTTCGACGTCGCCGGTAAGACGCGACAGAATGCCGCCGGTCTTCATTTCCCAGAGCCGCGGCAATGGCAGATGCAACAGCCGCTCGTAGAGCGAGCGCCGCAGCGAGAGCATCACGCGCACATTGAGGATCCGCTGGCGGTAGTCCTTGAACCCGCCGCCCACGTGCGAGAGGATGATCACCGTGAGGAAAACAAGGCCCGTCAGGTTGAGGCGGGTGAGCCGGGCGGTATTATCGAGACCCTTGTTCAGGATCACGTGGTCGACGATGTACCGGATGAACAGCGGCTCGATCATCTGCAGCCCGGCGACGACCAGGGCGAGCACAAACACGCCGCCCAGGGCGTTGCGGTGCGGCTTGAGCCAGCGCAGGTAGTCCCGCAGGTAGGCGCGGCGGCTCCCCGGACGCGGCGATGGGGGGGGGGCGGGACCGCCGTCTTCTGCCTCCGACACCTGGTCGAGGCGCCGGTGCTTATAGTCTTCGACGAACTCCTGGTAGCGCTTCCGGGAAGAACGAGCGGGGCTCACGAGACAACGTGAACCCCGCCCGGGACCTTAGTCAACTGCGGTTACTTGCCGAGGTCGTTGACCACCGCGATCAGCATCCGGACCTTCGGCTGATCACTCGACGTCTGTGCGTCGGTGTTCAGCTGCGTCGCAAGCCTGCTCAACGCGTCCCGCCGCGCCTGTCCTGAGGCTTGCTCCGCGCGTGACAGGGCATCACGCGTAGCGGTGATCCGGGCGCGGGGGAGGCCGCTCGAGCGCGCCAGCTGATCCACGTACGCGCGCGCCACCACGAAGCTCGCCGGCCAGACCAGCTGCTGCTGGTCCTGCGCGTTCAGGTAGTCGAAGTGAACAAGCTTGGCGGCATCGATCTCGTTCTGCGTCAACAGCGTGTTGGGCGTCAGCTCGAAAATGTCGAGGCCGCGCGCGATCTCGGAGCTGATGATGTAGCCGTTGTACCAGTAGGCCGACCACGAACCGGCGCCGACCAGCTTGGTCGAATCCATCGGGCCACGGTCGAAGAACGCAACTTCTTTGGGATGCGACGGATCGGTCCAGTCGAACACCGAGACACCGCCCTGATACCAGCCCTGCGCCATGATGTCGCGGCCCGGCACCGGAATCAGCGTGCCGTTGTGCGCCACGCAGTTCTCGTTGGAGGTCTGTGCGACGGGGAGCTTGTAGTAGCTCTTGAACGTCATGGTGCTGGCGGAGAGCGTGAAGATCGCGTCTGCGCCCCACTCCGGCTTGTCGGTGACCCGGCAGCGAGGCTGGAGGCCGCCGCCCCATTCGTCAGTGAACAGCACTTTGCTGCCGTCGTTATTGAACGTGGCCGAGTGCCAGAAGGAGAAGTTCGAGTCTGACACGGCCCCGATCCGCTTCGGATTCGCGGCGTCGCGGATGTCGAGCAGGAGACCGTACCCACCACATGCCCCGCCGGCCATGCCGATCGCGGGATACACCGTGATATCGTGGCATTGCGTGGGACCAGGCCGCGGCGTTCCCGGCGGACGCGGCGGTCCCGCAACGATCAGATCGACGATCGCCTGCGCGTTGGCGCGCAACGTCGCGGTGTCCTCGGCCGTGGGGGTTCCGGTACCGCCCCGGGCCTTGACGATGCTGTCGAGCCGGAACCGCAGGAAGTTCGGACCGAGGATGATATCGGTGGTATCGCGCCGACCTTTGATCTGCGCCGTAAACCCGCCCGCGGCGCGTGCCGAGTCCGCCTCACGTTTCGCCTCCGCAAGGTCCTGCGGCGCCGCCGGATGTGTCGGCGCCTCCGTCAGATCCTGGAAGATCCGGGGCGAGCTCACGATGTGCGCCTGCTCGGGATGCGCCAGCGGAACCTGAATGACCTCGATCCGGAACAGCGCCGTATTCGGATTCGAGTCGGGCAGCGCTGCCGAGCAGCCGGCCAGCTCGTTGGGCGAGCGCACGGGAGCCGAGCCCGATACGTAGATGTAGACGTTATCCGTGTCTCCGGGCTGCGTCACCACGGTATGGGTATGCGATCCGCGGCACGTCTGCACGTCCGTGATGTGGCGCGGGTTGGCGAGATCGGTCGCGTCGAAGATGCGGATGCCGCGCAACCGGTCATGGCTCACCGTATCCGTGACGCCCTGCGTGCCGCAGTCGGTCCGCCCGTTCAGCGCCTCGCCCGATACGAACAGGAAGTTGCGATAGACGGAGACGTCGCTCTGCGAGCCGGGACAGACGAACGCCTTGAACAGCCGCGGAATCTTGGGATTCGTGATATCCCACACCTGCAGGCCGTTGAAGTTGCCCTGGATGACGTAGTTGCCGCGGACCGAGATATCGGAATTGATGAAGCGGAAATCGCCCGCCGAATCGCGATTGATGAAGTCGGGGGACGGCGGTGTGGTCGAGACCAGCCGCATGTTCCAGCTGGCTTGTGCCGCGTTCATCCACCCCGCCCGCAGGCCGATGCGCGGATCCTGCCGGGGGGGGGGCGCGGCGGCCATTTGTGCTCGCGACGTCGCAAAGCCACAGCTAACAAAGGCAAGGGCGAGCAGCAATTTCGATTTCACTGAGAGCTCCGTTTGAGGTCGTTCAGCATCAGGGTCATGCGATTGATTTCGGTGGTCTGATCGACGTTCACGTCTGAGGCGAAGCGGAAGATCGGCCCGTCCTGCGCGGCGCCGGGGACCGCGAGCAGCTGCTGCACCATCGTGATGGCGCCCTGGTGGTGCTGGATCATGAATGTCAGGAACAAACGATCGAACTCGGGACCGCGCGCCGAATCCAGCTGCGCCATCTGCTCGGGCGTCAGCATGCCCGGCATAAGCATCGGGTGATCCATCCCCTGCATGATGTGGCCGCGCGGATCGGCCGGCGGCACATACTCGCCGTGCTCCCGCAGCCAGCGCTGCGCGAACACGATCTCGTCATTCTGCGCGACCACGATGCGCTCGCACAGCACCCGAATCGACGGACTCGCCCCGTGCGAGGGCGCCCACCCGGCCATTTGAATGGCCTGTGCGTGGTGGCCGATCATCCCGGCCACGAAATGCACGTCCGCCGGCGTGTAGCTCTTGGCAGGCTTGGCTGTCTGTGCGGTGGACGCCCCAGCTACTGGAGCCGCGAGCGCCAGGATGAAGGCAATTCGTCTGGTCATTTCGTATAAAGCTACCCCGAATACCGTTGCTGACGAGCGCCCATTTGTCCGGGTTGAGAAATGAAACATGGACGCCGCTAGTTTACAGCATGCCTGTTTCGCCCCCCATCGAACCCATGCTCGCCAAGATCGCGGAGCACGTCCCGCAGAGCGGCGACTTTCTCTTCGAGCCCAAGTGGGACGGGTTTCGCGCGATCGTCTTCCGGAGCGCGGACGACGTCTTCATCCAGAGCCGCGACCTGCGGCCCCTCGACCGCTATTTCCCCGATCTGCACGCCGTCTTTCTCGACCAGTTGCCGAGCGGCGTCGTCGTGGATGGCGAGATCGTCATGCCCACGGCGCGTGGGCTCAGTTTCGGGGGCTTACAGATGCGGCTGCATCCCGCGGCTTCCCGGGTCGAGAAGCTCGCGAAGGCCACGCCGGCGGCTTTCGTGGCGTTCGATCTCCTGGCCGCGAGCGGCAAGAGCTTAATGCGCACGCCGCAGCTCGAACGGCGAACGCAGCTCGAGAAGCTCTTCAAGAAAATCCGCCGCCCGCTTTACCTCACGCCGATGACGCGCGACCGCGACGTCGCCATCGACTGGCTGCAGCGCTTCGAGGGCGCCGGGCTCGACGGCGTGATCGCCAAACCCGCGACGGCCACGTATCAGCCCGGCAAGCGCGCGATGTTCAAGATCAAGCACGTGCGCACCGCCGACTGCGTCGTGGCGGGATTTCGCTGGCACAAGAGCGGCAAGGACGCCGTGGGCTCGCTGCTCCTCGGTCTGTACGACGACGCCGGCATGCTCCAACACGTCGGCGTGACATCCGCCTTCACGATGGCGATGCGCAAGCAGCTCGTGAAAGAATTCGCGCCGCTGCGCAAGAACGCGCTGCGGGATCATCCCTGGCGTGAATGGGCTGGGGCAGCGGCCGAGTCGACCCGGATGCCGGGAGGCCAGAGCCGCTGGAGTGCCGGCAAGGATCTCTCGTGGGAGCCGCTGCGGATCGAGCGGGTGTGCGAGGTGAAGTACGATCATATGGAAGGAGATCGGTTTCGGCATGCGACGGTGTTCCAGCGCTGGCGACCCGACAAGCAGCCCCGCGACTGCCGCTACGACCAGCTCGAAGTCACACCCGCTTACGAGTTGGAGAAGGTGTTCGGGGCGGGGGGGGCCTGAGTTTCTCGGGGACGTGTTGCAAGTTGATCCGAATCCGGTACCAGGCTGACGAGCGCCCGCGCATTTGATCTACCAGCACGTCGGCCGGTTCCAGGTGCTGTGCGACGCGGGGATGCTGCTTCTTCCACTTCGACAATCCAGCCAGCGCTTCCTTCTTATCCTTCCCGCGGCTGACCTCGATCAGGGGGAACTTCGAGACTCGCCCTCCTGTGCGCGCCTTTGAGGGCTGCACCCGCGGCGGCTCGCCGGGTTGCTTGCGATAGTGCGGCGGCCACGGCGCATCGCCCTGCCCTTCCTTTTCCTGGCGGGCCGACAGCTCCAGCAGACCCTCGAGCGACCCAGCGCTGTCGTCCATGCCCGCATGGCGATCGCCGATCTTGGCGAAGCGCCGCGGCATGGTCCCCAGCGTGAAGTCCTCCGGGTCCGCGTCGTCCACCTCGTCCCAGGACAACGGCGCCGACACACGGGCGTCCGGGACCGGTCGCACCGAGTAGGCCGACGCCACGGTCCGGTCTTTGGCGTTCTGGTTGTAGTCCACGAAGACGCCCTGACGCTCCTCCTTCCACCACTTGCTGGTCGCGAGCCCACCGCCGCGACGCTCCACCTCGCGCGCGAGGGCGAGGGCGGCGCGACGGACCTCATCGAACCCCCACCGTCGCTCGATCCGGACGAACAGATGCATCCCCCGCGACCCCGAGGTCTTGGGCCACCCGACGAGTCCGAACTCCTCGAGCACGGCGCGCGCGAGCTGCGCGACCTGGCGCAGCTGCGGCCATTTGATTCCCGGCACCGGATCGAGATCGACGCGCAGCTCGTCAGGATGATCGAGGTCTTCGGCACGTACCGGATGCGGGTGCAGCTCGAGGCAGGCGAGATTGGCCATCCAGGCGAGCGTTGCGGGTGTGCGCGGCACGACTTCATCGGCCGTGCGTCCCGACGGGAACCGCAGCGTCACCACCTCGATCCACGGCGGGCGCGATTCCGGCGCGCGCTTCTGATAAAACGACGGCGCGGCGATCCCATTGGGAAAGCGCACCAGCATGTTCGGCCGCCCGCCTGCCCCGCGCAGCGCGCCCTCGGCAACGGCCAAGTAGTAGTCGACAAGATCGAGCTTGGTGTACTTCGGCTTGGGGAACAGCACTTTGCCGGGATTCGAGATCGTGATCTCGTGCCCGCCAATGGTGCGCGTTGTCGCTTCGTCGGAGGAAGGCTTAATCGGTGAAGAACTCCACAGTACCTGCTTCGACGCAGTACTCTGCTCCAACGATCAACAAGCCGTCCCGTTGAATGCGCCGCTCGAGCAGTGCCGAGCCATGGCGCAGGTGCGCAACAGACGCCCGGACGTTGGCGCGCGTGGCCTCCGCGGCGAGCGCCGCCGGATCGTTCGCCAATGGCGAGTTGAGCAGCGGCTCGATCGCCGGCCGGATGC
>WNFR01002144.1_pt1 | contig 35569 bp, 31 predicted proteins | sample 5400221 | NCBI WGS metagenome assembly WNFR01 (sample SAMN13153357, study PRJNA577476) | soil metagenome | isolation source: 40 cm soil under Madrone tree | place: USA:California | collected 2016-06-14 | reverse complement strand
CAGGATTCAGGATCCTGTGGGGTAAAACCCGTGGGGGTTCAAGTCCCCCCTTTCGCATTGGCTCCGTCGAGGTGACGGAGCGGGGCGCGCCGGCGGTGGCTGGCGGCGGTGGAGCGGTGGAGAGCGCGTATGATCATTCAATGCCCGCGGTGCTCGACGCGATGGCGCGTCGGCGATCCCTCGGCAACGGACAACCCGACGTTCAAGTGCGGCCGTTGCCACCAGGTGTTTCCGCAGTTTCCCGGCGCGCCGCCGCCCGCGGAACGCGGCGGCGGCAAGGCCCGTAGCGCGCCGCCGGCGCCGGACAACCTCGAGTTCATTTTTCCGCGCCGCGGAGCGGCCGCGGGCGACGTCGACTCGGTCTCGCAGGCGCCGGACACGATCGCACCACTGCGCGACATCGTTCACGATCCGCCGCGCGCCGCGCTCGGCGCGAAGGCGCGCCGGTCGGCTGCCGCATCGTCTTCCCCACGTGACAGCGACACGCCTCCCGTCGACGCCGCCGAAACGCGGCCAGTCGATGCCAGCGACGGCGCTCCGACCAGCGATTCGCCCGCCGTGATCACGGCGCCGACGATTCAGCCGTCACCGCAGCTCTCCCCCGACGCCGACGAGCGGGTGATCGACCGCGATACCCTGTCGGCATCGGGCGCTGACGACTTCGCGCTCGGCGACGACGAGCTCAGCCAGCTGCTCGACGAAGACGTCCGCGGTCCCGAGCGCCGCGCCGTCACGCTCGACGAGGACGTGATCCGCGACGACGCCGATGACGACGTCCTCGCTGACATCCGCAGCAGCATCGCGCCGAATCCGGCAGCGCGGGTGGCAGACACCGCCGTCATCCATCGCGACGCGCCGCTGGCGCGCGTCCTCGACATGGAGGCCCTGATGAGCGCTTCGGCCCGGATTCGCGCGTCGCATGCCGCGACACGGCTTCTCGTCGTCCTCGTCGCCGCGTTCGCGCTGCTCGCGCTCTTCGTTCGCGCCAATCCCGAGCGGGCGGAGGCCTGGCTGGCGCGCATCCCGCTCATCGGCGGCAGACTCGCCGCCGAGCCGGCGCTCAGCAGCCGCATCACGCTCGCCGAGGTGCAAGGCAGCTACCAGCAGCTGCGCACCGGCCGCCGCATCTTCGTGATCTCGGGCAAGGCGATCAACAACTCGCCGCTGCCCGTCGAGCGCATCGAGGTGCAGGGAGAGCTCTACACCGCGACCGGCACCGTCACCCGCAAGGTGATCAGCACCGGCAATCGCACGACGCTCAAGCTCCGCGACCTCTCGGAGTCGGAGATCGCGCTGCTGCAGAATCTCGATGCCCGCCAAGCGGTCGCGCCCGGCGGCAGCGTCGAGTTCACGATCGTGTTTCTCGAGCCGCCGCGCGACCTGCGGGAGTTCAGCTCCCGCGTGTTGACTGCTCGTTCGACGGGTCGCGGGTCGAGTCCGCCGGACCAGGGCCGGAACCGGGCTTCGGTGGGGTGACGTCGATGGCGTCGGGCTCGCTCGTCGCCTTACGGAAGTTGCGGATGCCCTTGCCGAGGTTCTCGCCGAGCTCGGGGAGCTTGCCAGCGCCGAAGATGATCAGCACGATCACCAGGATGACGAGTAGCTCCGGCAGTCCCATTCCGAACATCCGTTTCTCCCGCACCGCGTGAGCGCGGCGGTCATTGCGGACTATAGGGGAACCCTTCCGGGGGCCGCAATAGGGGCTCGGCCGCCGTCGTCTCTCGCGCCGCGAGCGGCTACAATCCCGTGCTGATGCGCTCCGGCCGCTCGCTGCTGCTCGCGATCATCGCGTCGCTCCTCCTGCACACGGCGGCGCTGATCCTCGTCCACATTCCCGAGGGCCAGGCGGTGACGGACGAGGCGCCGATCGAAGTGGCGCTGTTGACGCCGCCGCAGGCCGCGAGCGTCCCCGCGCCCGCGGCGCCGCTGGCGCCGGCCGCGCCTGCACCGCAGCCGCAGATGGTCGCGCCACCCGATGAGATCAACGATCGCGCTCCCGATCACACACGGTTCGAGAGCGATCGCGACAACACCGTCCTCAAAGAAACCGTCAATCCCGGCGTGCCCCATCCCGCGGCGCCCGTCCCGGCGCAAGCGCCGCAACCGCCGCAGGCGCCGCACAAGGCGGAAGCGGCGCGCGACCGCCAGCGCGCGGAGGCGCGCGACGACGCCGACGACGATGCCGCAGCGAAGGCGAAGCAGGCGCGGCGCCCGGCCCCGGCGCTGGAAGATCTATTGGTGCCGACCGACGAGCTCGTGCGCGCGCAGCGCGCGGAGGATCGCGCCGCGGAGGCGAAACGCGCCGCGGACGACGATAAGCCGGCGGCTGCCGGCCGTCGCCGCCTCGCGCTCGCCGTGCCGCCCGTCGCGCCCGAGTGGAGCCTGCCGGGGCGACGCGGCACCTTCGACTATCTTCCCGACATCCAGCGCGGCGACGTCACGCTGCTGAATACGAAGGCGAACGTGTTCGCCCCGTTCGTCCGCCGCATCGGCGAGCGCGTGTTCCAGCATCTCATTCTCCGCCAGCGCGCCCTCCAGCTGCAGCAGATCCTGACCGCGCACGACGTCGTCGAGATGCACGTGGTGCTCGACCACGGCGGCAAGCTCAAATCCGTGCGGCTCGACAACCACTCTGGCAGCGCCAGCATGGACGACACCCTGTCGGAGGCGATCAACACCGCCGCCTTCGACAACAATCCGCCGCCGGCGGCGGCCAACACGGCCGGCGAGTACGAGTTCGTCTTCGCGGCGCAGCTGCGCACGTTCGAGCCCGGCCAAGGCGGGACGCCGAGCCGCATCGAGAGTCGTCTCAGCGTCGGGCTGCTGTAGCGCGCGCGACCATGCCGATCAGCGCCGACGAGTTCGCAGCCGCAGGGCTCTACGATCCGGCGGCCGACAATGCTGCAGATCGCCTCGCGCTGCTCACGTGGCTCGCCGATCGCGGCCTGACGTTGCCGCAGCTCACCGCGTTTGCCACCGCTGCGCGCCTCATCACGCTCGCCGGCGACCTCACGATCCGCCCCGGCGAACGCATGACCATCGCCGAAGCCGCCCGGGCGGCGGGCGTCTCGGCAAGCGCGGTCGAGCGGATGCGCCTCGCGTCGGGCCTCCCACCCGCCGCGCCCGGCGAGGCCGTGTGCACGGCCGCCGACGTCGAGAGCTTCCGCAAGTTCGCGCTGGCCGCATCGATGTTCGGCGAGGGCGCGATCCTGCAATTCACCCGCGTCCTCGGCTCGTCGCTCGCGCGCATCGCCGACGCAGCGATCGCGCTCTTCATCGTCAACGTCGAGCTCCCGGCGCGCGCGACACACGCCTCGCCGCTCGCGATGGCGCAGGCGAACCTCGCCGCGACGCAGACGATCGGCATCCTGCCGGGCATACTCGAAGCGATGCTGCGCGCCCACTTGGAGGCGGCGACGCGTCGCCAGCGCGCGGCAACCGGCGGCGAGCGTGGCGATCTCGTCGCGATCACCGTCGGCTTCGTCGATCTGGTCGGCTTCACGCCGCTCGCCCGCCAGCTGTCGGCGAGTGAGCTCGGGGCTATCGTCGAGCGCTTCGAGGCGCTCGCCAGCGACGTCACCGCGAGTCGCGCCGGGCGCGTCGTGAAATCGATCGGCGACGCGGTCATGTTCGTCGCGCCGCGGGCGGACGTCGCCTGCGACATCGCGCTCACGTTGATGGAAGCGTTCGCCGACGACGCGGTCGTGCGGCCGCGCGGCGGCCTCGCGCGTGGCGAGACGCTGATGCGCGGCGGCGACTACTACGGCCCGGTCGTGAATCTCGCCGCGCGCATCGGCGACCTCGCGGTGCCGCGCGAGATCCTCGTCACGCCCGCCGTCGTCGAGGGCGCGCGCGGCGCCCCGTTTCGCTTCGACGCCGCCGGCCGACGCATGCTGAAAGGCGTCGAGGACCCGCAACTCGTGTACACCGCCGCGCGTCGCTGACGCGCACGGCCCCGTCGTCAGGCGCGTCGCACGTCGAAGCTGGGACCGGGAAGCGGGCGGACGACGTACAGCTCGTCGAACCCCTCTTGCTCGACGGGACGCACGAGGCGTTTCGCGGCGGCGAAGATCCCGACGTTCGGGATGCGCGTCCGCCCCGTCCGCGTCACGTTCCGCGCGACGCACTCGCGGGTCGTACAGTCGAAGACGAAGCCGACGGTGCGGGCGCCATGTGCGCGCGCTTCCGCCAGCGTCGGCGCACGCTCGGCGACGGTCACGTTCGTATTGTCGACGACGACCGACCGGCCCGCAGCCAGCGCCTGGTCGATGAGCTCGGCTTGCCGGCGCGCGGGACGGCGGTTGTTGCGAAAGCGGTCCTTGCTCACGTGCACGTGGGTCGCGGCGAAGCGCTGCTCGAAGAACGTCGTCTTGCCGGCGCCCGGCAGCCCGACGAGGATCACGACCTCCGGCGTCGCATCGCGCGGCGGCGCGACCCGCTGCGGCGGGTCGCGCCGCCTCTGCGCGACGCTGGGCGCGCGCGGTCCGTGGCGCGTCGCGCCGACGACCGGCGCGTACGCGAGCTCGGCGCCGGCGCGCGCCGCGCGCATGAGCAGCGCCCCGCGGCTCATATCGCCGCGGCCGACAAAGTCCGGCGGAAAGAGCAGCCGCTCGCCGAAGACCTTCGTGAGCGGCTCGACGTACTTGTCGGTCGCGACGCTGCCGAGGAGCACGACGCGCGTCGTCGCACCGTGCGCCTCGTCGAGCGCGGCGGCGTGCGCGATGAGCGGGCGCGTGAAGCGCGGGTTCGCCGCGTCGATCGCGACCTGCGACCACTCGGCGAGGCGGTCGAGCGTGACGAGCTCGTGCGGAAAGCGCAACCCCGCGGCGGGACTGATCACGAGGCCGCCTGACAAACCGGGCGGCGGACGGCCGAACGTCTCGGCATACGCGATCTTGCCGCGGAAGTAGAGGCCGCTCAGAAACGTGAACACCGCCGCGAGCGGCGCTCCGGCCGGCGAACGGAGCCGCTCGGCGAGCTCGAAGCGCGCTTCGGGATTGAAGACGAGCCGCGCCCGTTCGCCTCCGAGATTCGCCGGCGACAACAGGAACAGGATGTGCGGCGGGCCCGCGCTACGCACGGCGTCGTCCGCGATGCGACGCCGCGAACGAGGCGCTAACCGGTCGCTGAGTGCGCCGGCCGTGGTCCCATGCCCTTCGCGTCAGCGCTCCGAGGGCGTCCAGCGCAAAACGGGGCGGCGCGCCGCGCGCGTCTCGTCGAGGCGGGCGACGAAGGTCGCGTGCGGCGCGTTCTTCACCACCTCAGGGTCGCTGCGCGCCTCGGCGGCGATCGCTTCGAGCGCGGCGACGAACTCGTCGAGCGTCTCTTTGCTCTCCGTCTCGGTCGGCTCGATCATGATCGCGCCCGGGACGACGAGCGGGAAGTAGATCGTCGGCGCGTAGAAGCCGTAGTCGAGGAGGCGCTTCGCGACGTCGAGCGTGTGGACGCCCGTCGGCTCGAGGTCGCAGTCGCTGAACACGCACTCGTGGAGCGACGGCGTCGCGTACGCGAGCGGGTACGTGGCCTGGAGACGCGCCCGCACGTAGTTGGCGTTCAGCACCGCCTTCGCGGTCGCGTCGGCGAGGCCGTCGCCGCCGAGCGCGCGCATGTAGCAGTAGGCGCGCACCAGCATGCCGAAGTTGCCGTGGAAGGAGCGCACGCGGCCGATCGCGCGCGGGAAGTCGTCGCTCCACCGCCACCCGCTCGTGTCGCGGACGAGACGCGGCGTCGGCAGGTATGCCTCGAGCCGCGACGACACCGCGACCGGCCCCGCGCCCGGGCCGCCGCCGCCGTGCGGCGTCGAGAACGTCTTGTGGAGGTTGAACTGCAGCACGTCGGCACCCATGTCGCCCGGCTTGGCGACGCCCATGAGCGCGTTCATGTTGGCGCCGTCGCAGTACACGAGCGCGCCGGCGTCGTGCACGGCGTCGGCGATCGCGGCGATGTCGCGCTCGAAGACCCCGAGCGTGTTCGGATTCGTCACCATCAGCGCCGCGACGTCCGGCGCAAGGAGGCGGCGCACGGTCGAGACGTCGAGCATACCCTCGCGGCTCGCCGGCACCTCCGTGACACCGTAGCCGCAGAGCGCCGCGCTCGCGGGGTTCGTGCCGTGCGCGCTCGCCGGGATCAGCACGCGCCGGCGCGGGTCGCCGCGCTCGACGTGGTAGGCGCGGATCATCTTCATGCCGGTGAGCTCGCCGTGCGCGCCCGCCGCCGGCTGCAGCGTCACGCCGGGAAGACCACTCACCTCGCGCAGGAAGTCGGCGAGCCGCGCCATGAGCTCCATCGCCCCCTGCGTCCAGCTCGCGGGGAGCAGCGGATGGAGATCGGCGAAGCCGGACAAGCGCGCCACCGCCTCGTTCATCAGCGGGTTGTACTTCATCGTGCACGAGCCGAGCGGGTAGAGCGTCGTCGCGGCGCAGAGGTTCCACTGCGAGAGGCGCGTGAAGTGCCGCACGACGTCGAGCTCGCCGACCTCCGGCAGCCCGGCGAGATCATCCTCGCGGCGGAGCGCCGGCGGCAAGACGTCCGTCGACGCGGGGCCGCCCGCGGCCGCCGGATCGACGAGCGCTCCGGTGCGCCCGCAGGCGCCGCGCTCGAAGATGAGCGGCTCGGGAAGGAGCCCGGGTCGGAGAACCGCCGACGGCTCGCTCACGCCGTCGCCTCCGTCTCGCCGATGGCGACGCGCGCCTCGCGCCGCCGGTGACGTGTCGTATCGCTCGGCCGCGCCATCACCCGCCCCTCGCGAGCGCGGCGGCGAGGCGCTCGTGCGCCGCCGTGTCGTGCAGCTCGGTCGCGCAAACGAGGAGACACTCCTCGAGCTCGGGGTACCAGTCGCCGAGCGGCAGGCCGGCGACGACGCCGTCGCCGAGCGCCCGCTCCCAGCGTCGCCGCGCGCCGCGCACCTCGAGGACGAACTCGTTGAAGTACGGCGCCGCGAAGCGCAGCCGGCCGATCGATTTCAGCCGCACGGCGAGCGCGTGGGCGCCGCGCAGGTTGCGTTCGGCGACGGCACGCAAGCCATGGCGGCCGAGCAGCGAGAGGTAGATCGTCGCCTGCAGCGCGCAGAGACCGTGATTGGTGCAGATGTTCGAGGTCGCGCGCTCGCGACGGATGTGCTGCTCGCGGGTCGCGAGCGTCAGGACGTAGCCACGGCGGCCGAGCGCGTCGACGGTCTCGCCGACGAGACGCCCGGGGAGACTCCGGACGAAGCTCTGCCGGCTCGCGAAGAGCCCGAGGCCCGGGCCGCCGTACGCGAGTGGCAACCCCAGGCTCTGCCCCTCCGCGACCGCAATGTCGACGCCGGCGCCGCCCGGCGTCCGCAGCAGCGGCAGCGCCAGCGCCTCGGTGGTTGCGCTGACGACCAGCGCACCCGCGCCGTGGACCGCGGTCGCCGTGCGCTCGAGGTCTTCGATCGCGCCGAAGACGTTCGGGTAGCCGACGACGAGGCACGACGCGCGTTTCAGCAGCGAGTCGGCCGGCAGCTCCGTCGTCCCGTCGTCACGATACGGCACCTCGACGAGCTCGGCATCGGGCAGCCCCTCGAGGTACGTCGCGATCACGGCGCGATACTGCGGGTGCAGCGCCCGCGACACGGCGACGACGGGCTTCCCCGCTCGCAGCCGCTGGGTCATCAGCACCGCTTCGGCCGCGGCGGACGCGCCGTCGTACATGCCGGCGTTCGCGACCTCCATCCCGGTCAGCGCCGCGACCGCGGTCTGGAACTCGAAGGTCGCCTGCAACGTGCCCTGGCTCACCTCGGGTTGGTACGGCGTGTACGCGGTCGCGAACTCGGCGCGCCCGGCGAGCTGCTCCACGGCGGCCGGGATGAAGTGCGGGTACGCGCCGGCGCCGAGGAACACGAGCGCTCCCGGACGCGCGTTCGCCGCCGCGAGGCTCGCCAGCTCGGCGCGCACCGCCTGCTCGTCGATACCGGGCGCGAGGCGCAGCGTCGCGCGTTGGCGCAGCGCCGCCGGCACGTGCGCGACGAGGTCGTCGAGCGAGCCGGCGCCGATCATCGCCAGCATCGCGCGGACGTCGTCGTCGGAATGAGGCGTGAAGCGCATGCCGCTACGTCATCTACCCGCTACCGCCGGCGCCGTCACGCCACGGTCGCGCCGCCGATCTGCGTCGCCGCCGCGACGACGACGCACCGGCATCGCTACGCCTTCTCCTTGGCGATGAACTCGCCGTACTGCTGCGCGGTCATGAGGCCGTCGACCTCGCTCGGATCGGCGAGCGTCACCCGCACCATCCATCCCTTGCCGTACGGGTCTTCGTTGATGACCTCGGGATGATCGGCGAGCGCGCCGTTCACCTCGGTCACCGTGCCGCCGACGGGCGCGAACACGTCGCTCACGGCTTTCACCGACTCGACGACGCCGAGCGGCTTCGAGCGCTGCAACGTCGCGCCGACCGCGGGCAGCTCGACGAAGACGATGTCGCCGAGCTCGTCCTGCGCGAAATCGCTGATGCCGATCGTCGCGGTCGTGCCGTCGACGGCAACCCACTCGTGCTCCTCCGAATACCGCAATGCCTCGGGAATGTTCATGCTCCCCTCCTCTGCGATCGCTTGTAGAACGGCGTCGACACGACGACGGCGGGAACCGCGCGGCCGCGGATCTCGACGGCGAGCGCCGCGTCCGGCGTCGCGGGCGCGGGATCGACGTAGGCGAGCGCGATCGCCTTGCCGAGCGTCGGCGACTGCGTCCCGCTCGTGATCTGCCCGATCGCGGCGCCCTCGGCGAGCACCGGATAGCCTTGCCGCGCGATGCCGGGGCCGCGCAGCTCGAGACCGACGAGCCGCCGCGCGCTGCCGCGCTCGCGCTCGTGGCGGAGCGCGTCGCGGCCGAGGAAGTCGTCGCCGTCGAGGGCGACGAAGCGCGTCAGCCCCGCCGCGAGCGGCGTCGTCGCGTCGTCGAGCTCGTGGCCGTAGAGCGGCAGCGCCGCCTCGAGGCGCAGGGTGTCGCGGGCGCCGAGCCCGACCGGCTCGAGGTCGTCGCCCTCCCCCACCTCGAGGAGCGCGCCCCAGAGCGGCTCCGCGTCCTCCGCGGCGACGTAGAGCTCGAACCCATCCTCGCCGGTGTAGCCGGTGCGCGAGATCAGTGTCGGTCGTCCGGCGACGCGATCGTCGACGAAGCGGAACGATCGTACGCTCACGACCGGCGCCGAGGTGAGCCGCGCCAAGATCGCCGCCGCACGCGGTCCCTGCAACGCGAGGAGCGCCGTCGCGGCGCTGCGATCGGTGATCGTCGCGCCGCCGGCGTGCTCGCAGATCCACGCCAGGTCCTTCGCCGTGTTGGAAGCGTTCACGCAAAAGAAGAAGCGATCGGGCGCGTGCCGGTAGAGCGTGACGTCGTCGACGACGCCGCCGTCGGGCCGGCAGAGCAGCGTGTACTGCACGTGCCCGTCGACGAGCTTCCGCACGTCGTTCGTCGTCAGCGTCTGGCACGTCGCGGCCGCCCGGGGTCCCGTCACCTCGATCTCGCCCATGTGGCTCACGTCGAAGAGACCGGCGGCGGTGCGAACCGCGCGATGCTCGTCGAGGATGCCGCGATACGAGACCGGCATCTCCCAGCCGCCGAACTCGATGAGCTTCGCCCCGAGGCGCCGGTGCGCATCCCAGAGCGGCGTCCGCCGCGGCGCCGCGTCGCCGGTCACGACGGCGCGCTCCCATCGGGCGGAGCGGCGGACCTCCAATTCGAACGCTGGTCTCGAGCGGCGCTCATGCCGACGCGCTCGCGCCGATCGCCGCCGCCGTCGGCCCGGCCTCGGCGGCGGCGGCCGTGTTCGCGAGCAGCATCGCGACCGTCATCGGCCCGACGCCGCCCGGCACCGGCGTGATCCAGGCGGCGCGCTGGCGCGCGGCGGCGAACTCGACGTCGCCGACGAGCTTGCCGTCGGCGGTGCGATTGATGCCGACGTCGATCACCACCGCACCGTCGCGAATCCAGTCGCCGCGCACGAGCTCCGCGCGTCCAACCGCGGCGACGACGACGTCCGCGCCGCGCACGACGGCGGCGAGATCGCGGGTGCGCGAGTGGCACATCGTCACGGTCGCGTGCTGCTCGAGCAGCATGAGCGCGATCGGCTTGCCGACGAGGTTGCTGCGGCCGACGACGACGGCATCGGTACCGCGCAGCTCGAGACCGGTCTCGGCGACGAGGCGCATGATGCCGAGCGGGGTGCACGGCCGCAGCCCGCCGCGCCCCGTGAGCAGACGCCCCTGGCTCGCGATCGTGAGCCCGTCGACGTCCTTTGCCGGCGCGATCGCTTGAATGACCGCGTCCTCGTCGAGCGTGTCGGGGAGCGGCAGCTGCACCAGGATACCGTGCACGTCGAGGCGCGCGTTCAGCTCTTCGACGAGCGCCACGAGCTGCGACGTCGTCGCATCGGCGGGCAGCCGGTGCCCGAAGGAGCGCATCCCGAGCGCGGCGCAGCCTTTCTCCTTCGAGCCGACGTAGACGCGCGACGCCGGGTCGTCGCCGACGAGGACCGTCGCGAGACCGGGGACGATGCCGCGTTCGGCGAGCGCCGCCACCCGCCGGCCGACCTCCGCGCGGACCCGCTCCGCCACCGCCTTGCCGTCGAGGATCTCGCCCATGCGCGCCATCTCCGGAAGGCGTCTCTCTATCTATCGCGATCGGTCATTGTAAAGCCGACGGTTGTCAGTAGCATGACGAGGTGCGAGTCGGCGTCCCGAAGGAGATCAAGGCCGACGAGAATCGCGTCGCACTCACGCCGAGCGGCGCGGCGGCGCTCGTCGCGCACGGCCACGAGGTGATCGTCGAGCGCGGCGCCGGACGCGGCAGCAGCATCGACGACGACGCCTACGTCGCCGCGGGCGCGCATCTCGGCGCCGCCGACGCCGCGTGGGCGGCGGCGCTCGTGCTCAAGGTGAAAGAGCCGAGCGGCGACGAGCTCCGCCATGTGCGCCCGGAGCTCATCCTCTTCACGTATCTCCACCTCGCCGCCAACGAGCCGCTGACGCGCGTGCTCATCGAGCGCCGCGTGCGCGCCGTCGCCTACGAGACGATCCAGCTCGACGACGGCACGTTGCCGCTGCTCGCGCCGATGAGCGAGGTCGCCGGCAAGCTCGCAGTGCAAGCGGGCGCGTGGTGTCTGCAAGCGACCAACGGCGGTCGCGGCATCCTGCTCTCGGGCGTCGCCGGCGTACGTCCGGCGAAGGTCGTCATCCTCGGCGCCGGCATCGCCGGCACGAGCGCGTGCCAGGTCGCGGTCGGCGTCGGCGCCTACGTCAGCATTCTCGACGTCCAGCCTGCGAAGCTGCGCTACGTCCACGACATCCTCGGCGGCCACGTCACGACCGTGATGTCGAACCGCGCCAACATCGAGGAGGAGGTGCGGAGCGCCGATCTCGTGATCGGCACCGTCCTCATCCCGGGCGCGAAAGCGCCGAAGCTGCTCTCGCGTGCGCTCGTCGCCGCCATGCGTCCCGGCTCCGCGCTCGTCGACGTCTCGATCGACCAAGGCGGCTGCTCGGAGACGTCGCGTCCGACGTCGCACCGCGACCCCATCTACGTCGAGGAAGGCGTCGTCCACTACTGCGTGACGAACATGCCCGGCGCCGTGCCGCACACCGCGACGTACGCCCTCACCAACGCGACGCTCTCGTATGCGCTCGCCCTCGCCGACCGCGGGTTCGAGGACGCGATCGACGCCGACCCGGCGCTGCGCCGCGGCGTCAACGTCGCCGACGGCCGCATCGTGCACCCCGGCGTCGCCGCGGCGTTCGCGTCCTGAGAGCGAAAACCCGCGCGCGTCAGCGCACCGAGATCGCGTCGAAGACCAGCGTCAGCGCGTAGCTGAGCGCCGTCTCGCGGTCGAGGATATCGGCGCCGAGCCCCCAGTCGCGGAGCGCGCCGAGAATCGAGCGCAGGACGAAGTGCGCCAGGGCGTCGCTCGGGAGATCGCGGCGGATCTCCCCGCGCGCCTGTCCGAGCTCGATGAGCGGCTGGATCAGCTTGTGCGGCGCTTCGATCGGCAGACGCTCGGCGCTCGTCCCCATCTCCAGCAGGGCGCGGCCCGTGACCTCGCGACCCCACCCTTTCCCGCGCACCACCTCGTCGAGGATCTTGTTCAGCGCATCGTGAAACGTCGGGTACGCGATCAAGTCGGGCAGCATCTCGCGGATGCGCCGCAGGCGGCGCAGGCCGTACTCGAGCAGCAGATCTTCCTTGCGGTGGAAGTAGAGGTAGAAGGCGCCCTTCGAGACGCCGGCGGCGGCGCAGATCGCGTCGACGGTCGTCTTGTCGACGCCTTGCTTCAGGAAGAGCCGGTTCGCCGCGTCGCGGATCGCCGCCCGCGTGTGCTCGCTGCGCTGCGCTTGCGTCCGGGGCATGCTCGCGGAACGTTTTCGCGCCGCGCCGCGCGCTAGTTTGTAGACCTTAGTCATGATGGTAACTATTTGTACTATCGACTGTAAGTGATATTTAGCACACTTCTATCGGTACGGCTACTTGACGATAGTCGGTTTCTTCCCCATGACGGAGTCGAGAGGGGCGGTGATGAACACAGCGACGTTCCCTACTACCATCGTGTTTCCCGGCCAAGGGTCGCAGCGCGCCGGGATGGGGCGCGACTTCGACGCGCAGTTCGCGGCGAGCCGCCGCGTGTACGAGGAAGCGTCGGACGCCGTCGATTTCGATCTCCGCCGCCTCTGCTTCGACGGCGACGAGCGTCTGGCGCTGACCGAGTACGCGCAGCCGGCGATTCTCGCGACCGAGATCGCGATGCTGCGCGGGCTCGCCGACGCCGCCGGCATCCACGGCGCGCAGTTCGGCGGCCACAGCCTCGGTGAGTACACGGCGCTGGTCGCGGCGGGGGCGTTGCCGCTCGACGCCGCGGTACGGATCGTCCGCGAGCGCGGCCGGCTGATGCAGGACGCGGTCGGCGTCGCGCAGGGCCGCATGGTGGCGCTGATCGGCGATATCCTCGATCGCGCCGCGATCGATCGCGCGCTCGTCGAGCTGCGGGTCGCGGTCGCGAACGACAACGCACCCGACCAAGTGGTGCTCTCCGGGCTCGCGCCCGACGTCGCGAGCGCGCTGGATCGCCTCGCCGCCGACGCGACGAGCGGCGTTCGGCGGCTCGTCGACCTCGACGTCAGCGCGCCCTTCCACTCGGCGCTCATGGCGCCGATCGAGCCCGCGTTCATGGCGGTGCTCGAATCGTGCGCGCGCTGGGAGCCGTCGCGTGCGCGCCGCGTCACCTCCAACCTGACGGGGGATTTCCACGCTCCCGACCTGCCGCTGCTGCAGCGACGCCTGGTGGCGCAGATCAGCGGCACCGTGCGCTGGCGGAGCAACATGGACGCGCTGACGCGCCGGCCGACGCGCGTGCTCGAGGTCGGCCCGGGCCGCCCGCTGCGCGGCTTCTTCAAGACGATCGGCGTCGCCGTGGAGTCGATCACCGACGTGCGCGCGCTCGAGCGTGTCGTCGCGAATCGGGTGGCGGCATGAGGTTCCCGCCGCAGCAGTGGGCGCTGATCCTCGGCGGCTCGAGCGGCTTCGGGCTGGCGACGGCGCGCAAGCTCGCTGAGCACGGCATGCACTGCTGCATCGTCCACCGCGATCGTCGCGGCGCGATGGCGCGGATCGAGCCGGAGTTCGCGAGCATTCGCGACCTCGGCGTTTCCGTCGTCGCGATGAACGCCGACGCGCTCGATCCCGTGACGCGCGAGACGTGCCTCGTGCGCCTCGCCGCCGCTCTCGGCGCCGAGGGCCGCGTCCGCGTGCTGCTGCATTCGATCGCGTTCGGCAACCTGAAGCTGCTCGTCCCGGAGCCGGCGCGCACCGACGTCGCGCGCCAGCGGCTGGCGGACGCCCTCGGCGTCGACGTCACGGCGCTGGCGAACGCCGCCAACGAGCTCTTCGCCGGCGGCGTCGACGCGCTCGCCTCCCTCGCGGACGCGCCCACGTATCCCACGTCGGCGTACCTCGAGGACGACGACTTCGCGCGCACGATCGACAGCATGGGGACGAGTCTCGTCAGCTGGACGCGAGCGCTCCTCGAGCGGCGGCTCTTCGCGGCGGACGCGCGCGTGCTCGGCCTCACCAGCGAGGGCAACACCGTGGCGTGGAAGGGCTACGCCGCGGTCGCGGCGGCGAAGACCGCGCTCGAGTCGGTGGCGCGCGCGATCGCGGTCGAGCTGGCGCCCTACGGCGTACGCGCCAACGTCGTGCAAGCGGGCATCACCGATACGCCGGCGCTGCGCGCCATCCCGGGCCACGCGCACCTCGCCGCGCAGGCGCGACGCCGCAATCCGTTCGGGCGCCTCACCACGCCACGCGACGTCGCCAACGTCATCTTCCTGCTCGCCACGGACGAGGCAGCGTGGGTGAACGGCGCCCTCATCCGCGTCGACGGCGGCGAGCACGTCGCGGGAGCGGTCGCATGACCGTCTACCTTCACGGCCTCGGCCACTTCCATCCCGAGAACGAGATCACCAACGCCTTTCTCGAGGACCTCGACATCGGCACCTCCGAGGCGTGGATCGTCGAGCGCGTCGGCATCCGCTGCCGGCGCACGACGCTGCCGCTCGACTACATTCACGCGACGCGCAATCGCGATCCGCGTGCCGCGCAAGAAGCGACGCTCTACACCCACGCCGACGCCGGACGCCGGGCGACGGAGATGGCGCTCGCGCGCGCCGGGATCGACGCCGCCGCCGTCGGGATGGTGATCGCCGGCTCGTCGGTCATGGACACGACGACGCCCGCCGAGGCGTGCAACGTCGCGCGCGCGCTCGGCGTCGAGGCGCCGTGCCTCGACGTCAACTCGGCGTGCACCAGCTTCTTCGCGCAGCTGCACGTGCTGACGTTGATGCGTCCCGAAGCGTTGCCGCCGTTCGTGCTCCTCGTCGTCTCCGAAGCGGTCACGCGCGTCGTCGACTACACCGACCGCGCCTCGGCGGTGCTGTGGGGCGACGGCGCGATTGCGGCCGTCGTCTCGACGACGGTGCCGGCGCGGGCCCGCATCGTCGCGACCACGTTCACCTCGAACCCCGAGGGCGCCGGCCGCGTGGTCGTGCCGCGCACCGGACACTTCCGCCAGGACGGCCGCGTCGTCCAGATGTTCGCGATCAAGAAAACGGCCGAGCTCGTCGCGCGCTTCCGCGCCGCCTGGGCGACGGAGACGCGGCGCTTTCACTTCGTCGGTCACCAGGCGAACCTGCGCATGCTCGAGGCGGTGTGCCGCGACGGCGACGTCGCCGCGGACCGCCACCACACCAACGTCGAGACCTACGGCAATACTGCCGGCGCCGGCGCGCCGTCGGTGGTGTCGATGCGCTGGGACGCGTGGGCGCCGGAAGACGACGTCCTCCTCGCCGGCGTCGGCGCCGGCCTCACGTGGTCGGGGTGCCTGCTGCGCTTCGCGGATGCCGCATGATGACCTACGCAGAGTTCCAAAGCCGCACGCGCTTCTCGGCCGCCGAGCTGGTCGCGTTCGCCGAGGGGGCGCTCATCACCGACGCGCCCGAAGGATTCGCCGCGCGCCTGCCGCTGCCGCCGCTCCTGATGGTCGACCGCATCCTCGAGATCACGCAGGACGGCGTCCGCGGACGGATCGTCGCCGAGCGCGACGTCGATCCCGACGACTGGCTCTTCCGCTGCCATTTCCGCGGCGATCCCGTGCAGCCGGGCGCGCTGGGCGTCGACGCCGTGTGGCAGCTCCTCGGCTTCTTCTGCGCCTGGCGCGGTGCGCTCGGCGCCGGGCGCGCGCTCGGATGCGGGGAGATCGCGTTCGGCGGCCAAATCCGGCCGCAGAATCGCGTCGTGCGCTACGACGTCCACGTTCGCCGCTGCTGGAGCTTCGCCGAAAAGGGCGCCGTCCTGGCCGTTGCCGACGCGAGCGTGCTCGCGGACGGCGTCGCCGTGTATGCGCTGAAAGGCGCGCGCGTCGGCCTGTTCTGCAACCTCGAGGACGTCGCGGCCGTCATGCCGGCGGCCGGCGGAGCGCGGTCATGACGGAGCGGCCCGTGGCGCTCGTCACCGGCGGCGGCACTGGCATCGGCAGCGCTTGCTGCCGCGCGCTCGCCGCCGAAGGCTTTCGCGTCGTCGTCCACTACCGCACGAGCGCGACGGCGGCAGAGGCGCTCGCCGAGGAGCTCGACGACGCGTTCGCCGTGCGCGCCGACCTCGCCGACCGCGACGACGTCGAGGCGCTGGTCGCGACGATCCACGACCGCGCCGGACGGATCGACGTGCTGATCAACAACGCCGGCGTGAATCGCAACGCGCCGACCGCGACGATGTCGCTCGACGACTACGACGCGGTGACGTCGCTGACGCGCGGCACGTGGTACCTGACGAAGCTCGTCCTGCGCCGGTTCATGCTGCGCCAACGGCAGGGGCGCATCATCAACGTCTCGAGCGTCGTCGGCCACACCGGGAACGCCGGACAGGCGCCGTACACGATGGCGAAAGCGGCCTTGGACGCGCTCACCAAGTCGCTCGCTCAGGAGCTCGCCGGGCGCGCCATCCTGGTGAACGCCGTCGCGCCCGGCTTCATCGCGACCGACATGACGGCCGCGCTTCCCGACTCGACGCGCGCGGCGCTCGCGGCGCGCATCCCGCTCGGTCGCGTCGGCGACGCGGCGGAGGTCGCCGACGTGGTGGCGTTTCTCGCGACGCGCGCAAGCTACGTGCACGGCACGGTCGTGCACGTGAACGGTGGGCTCTACGGTGGATGAGCCACTGACGGCGGCGGAAGTGCTCGCGGCGGTCCCGCATCGTCCGCCCTTTCGCTTCGTGGACGAGATCTTGGAGATCGACGAAGATCACATCGTCGCGGCGCACCGCTTCGGCGAGGACGCCGACTTCTACCGCGGCCACTTCCCGGGAAACCCCATCACGCCCGGCGTGCTGCTCCTCGAGACCATGGCGCAGGCCGGCGTCGTCGCCCAGGGCATCTACCTGCTCGGGCGGGCGGCGGCGGCGGAGGCGGCGCTCATCGTCTTCACCGACGCGACCGTCGAGTTCGCCGGCATCGTCCGGCCGGGCGAGCGTGTGCTCGTGCGCGGCCGCAAGCTCCTCTTCCGCCGCGGCCTCCTGCGCGCGCAGGTCGAGGTGCATCGCGAGGCGGGCGACCTCGTCTGCTCGGCGACGATCGCCGGGATGCGGGTGCCGCGATGACGCGGCGGGTGGTCGTGACCGGGATCGGCGTCGTGGCGCCGAACGCGATCGGCGTCCCCGCATTCGAGCGCGCGCTGCGGGACGCGCGGTCGGGCGTGCGCGCCGTCGCACGGCTGCGCGAGCTCGGGTTCGGCTGCCACGTCGCCGGCGTGCCCGAAGGCGCCGACGACGACGCGCGCCGCACGTTCGACGCTGACGAGGTCGCGGCGATGAACTCGAACCATCGCTTCGCGTGCCTCGCCGCGCTCGAGGCCTGGACCGACGCGCGACTTCCCCGCGTCGAGCGCGGCGACGACGCCGTCGACTGGGATACGGGCGCCGTTCTCGGCACCGGCATCGGCGGCATGGACACGATCGCCGAGCGCGTCGTGCCGTTGACGGACACCGGCAAGGTGCGCCGCCTCGGAAGCACCGTGGTCGAGCAGGTGATGGCGAGCGGCATCTCGGCACGCGTCGCGGGGCTGTTCGCGCTCGGGAATCAGGTGACCACCAACTCGAGCGCGTGCTGCACGGGTACGGAGGCGATCGTGCAGGGGCTCGAGCGCATCCGCAGCGGCCGCGCGACGCGCATGCTGTGCGGCGGCTCGGAAGGCGCGAGCCACCATATCTGGGCGGGATTCGACGCCATGCGCGTCCTCACCCGCGCGTCGAACGACGCCCCCGAACGCGCATCGCGGCCGATGAGCGCCAGCGCGGCGGGATTCGTCCCGGCGGCCGGAGCCGGCGTCCTCGTGCTCGAGAGCCTGGAGAGCGCGCTCGAGCGCGGCGCTCCGATCCGCGCCGAGGTGCTCGGCGGCGCCGTCAACTGCGGCGGACACCGGCGCGGCGGCAGCATGACCGCGCCGAACCGCGACGGCGTCCGCCGCTGCATCCGCGCCGCGCTCGCCGACGCGCAGGTCATGCCCGACGCCGTCGACGCGATCAACGGACATCTCACGGCGACGGCCGCCGACGCGGCCGAGGTGGGCTCGTGGGCGGCCGCCCTCGAACGCCCGCCGGCGGCATTTCCCGCGATCACCGCCACGAAGTCGCTGATCGGCCATGCGCTCGGCGCCGCCGGCGGCATCGAGTCGGTGGCGAGCGTCCTCATGGTCGAGCGCGGATTCGTCCACCCGAGCCGGAATTGCGAGGATCCGCACCCGGAGATCGCGCCGTTCGCGGCCGCGATCCCGCGCGCGCTGCGCCCGATGCCGGAGCTGCGCGTGCTGGCGAAGGCGAGCTTCGGCTTCGGCGACGTGAACGCCTGCGTGCTCTTCGGGAAATGGACACCGTGAACAGCGAACGACAGCCCAGGAAGGAAGCGTGGACATGGACCAAACGGAAATGATGAGCAAGGTGGTCGCGATCCTCACCCCCTACACCAAGAACGGCGACGCGCTCGCGCACGTCGACGCGACGACACACATCTTGGACGACCTGAAGGTGAATTCGGCGCGCTTGGTCGACGTCATCCTCGCCTTCGAGGACGAGTTCAGGATCGAGATCGCCGACGACGATGTGGACGACGTCAACACGGTCGGCGACGCCGTTCGCCTGATCGCGTCGAAGGTGTCGTAGCCGGACGTGCAGGCGGGACGGCTCGGCGGCCGTGATCGGATCGCGCTGGCGGTGCAACGAGCGGTCGGTCGCATCGTGTCGCCGCTGTGGGTTCCGGTGACGGTCGGCCTGATGCGGTTCGGACTCGGATGGACGATCGCGGACGGCGAGGAGACGCGACGCGTGTACCGTGCCTTCTGCGACGGCGGCGGACCACGGCTGATCTGCGCCAACCACTTGACGCTCGTCGACTCGGCGCTGATCGCCTGGGCACTGGGCGCACCCGGATGGTTCCTGCGACATTACGCGGCGCTGCCGTGGAACGTGCCGGAGCGCGACAACTTCGCGTTCTCGTCGCTGTCGAGGCTCGCGGCCTACGTGATGAAATGCGTGCCGATCACCCGCGGCGGCGATCGTCGCGACGTCGGCCGTGTCCTCGCGCGCGTGACGCATCTGCTCGCGCGCGGCGAGAGCGTCCTGATCTTCCCCGAAGGCGGACGCAGCCGGAGCGGCACCGTCGATCTCGAGAGCGCCGCCTACGGCGTCGGCCGGATCATCGCCGCGCTGCCCGATTGTCGCGTCTTCTGCGTGTATCTCCGCGGCGAAGGCCAGCACGACTATGGGGATCTGCCCGCCGCCGGCGAGCGCTTCCACGTGTACGTCGACACGATCCGTCCGCGTTCCGAGTTCCACGGGATGCGGCGCGCACACGATCTGGCGCGGCAGGTCGTGCGCCGGCTCGCCGACCTCGAACAGCGTCACTTCGCGGAGGCAGGATGATCGGCAACGACGTCGTCGATCTCGACGATCCGGAGAGCCGGTCGGCCGCGCGCCACGCCCGCTTCGACGCGCGTGCGTTCACGGTCGCGGAGCAGACGATGCTGCGCACGAGCGCCGATGGGGAGCGCCTGCGCTGGGTGCTGTGGGCCGCCAAGGAGAGCGCATACAAAGCGGCCCGGCGCGACGACGCACGGGTGACGTTCGCGCCGGCACGGGTCGCCGTCGTTCCCGATCGCGAGGGCGCGACGGAGTTCGTCGGCGAGCCACGGCACGCCGACGCCGGCGTTCGATACCGCGTGTGCGTCGACGGCCGGCGCTTCCGCGTGCAGGTGCGCGTCGGGGCCGGATACGCGCATGCCCTCGCCTGCGCCGCGGACGCACGCGTCGGCACGCTCTGGTCGGCGATCGCGCGCGTACCCGATGTGACGATGGCCTCGCCCGGAGCGCTCGTGCGCCGGCTCGCCATCGCCCTCCTCGCCGGCGCGCTCCGCGAGCCGCCGGCGGCGCTCGCGATCGTCCGCGTCGGGCGCATGCCGCTCCTCACCGTACGCGGGCGACCCGCGCCGCTCACGCTTTCGCTCTCGCACCATGGATGCTACGTCGCCTGTGCGTGCGCCGCACCGGCGCGCGGAGGTGTGGGGTGAGGGCCGCCCGGATCCGTTGCATCGGGATCGTCAATCGCGGCGACGCGGCGATGCGCTGCCTGCGCACGGTGAAAGCGCTGCGCGCACGCGAGCGCTCGGATCTGCGCGCGGCAGTCCTCTACGCCGACGTCGATCGCGACGCGCCGTTCGTGCGGCACGCCGATGCCGCGGTGCGCCTCGCCGCCGGCGGCGCCGAGGTCGGGGCGGAGGTGGGGGCGCGGCTCGGCTATCCGCTGGTCGTGAAGGCGGCGGCAGGCGGCGGCGGGCGCGGCATTCGCGTCGTCGACGACGCCGCGACGCTGCCCGCGGCCTTTCGCGCCGCCGCCGCGGAAGCGCAGGCGGCGTTCGGCGACGGCCGGCTCTTTCTCGAGCGCAAGGTCGTCGGCGCGCGTCACGTCGAGATGCAGGTCGCCGCCGACGTGCACGGTCACGTGCGCGTGCTCGGCGCGCGTGACTGCTCGGCGCAGCGCCGCCACCAGAAGATCATCGAGGAGGCGCCGCCGCCTGCGCTCGCCGCGTCCGTCCTCGCGCAGCTCGGGGAATGGTCCGAGCGGCTGGCGCAGGCGGTCGGGTACGTGGGCGTCGGCACCATCGAGTTCTTGGTCGGCGCCGACGGCGCGTGCTTCCTCGAGATGAATCCGCGTCTCCAGGTCGAGCACGGCATCACCGAGGCGATCACCGGATGCGATCTCGTCGAGCTGCAGATCCGCATCGCACGGGGTGAGGACGTAGGAGCGCTCGACGTACACGAGCGCGGCGTCGCGATCGAGGCGCGCGTGTGCGCCGAGGATCCGGACGCGGGATTCGTGCCCGCGCCGGGACGGATCGCGCGTTTCGACGCCGCGCTGGGACCGGGCATTCGCGTCGACACCGGCCTCGCCGCCGGGAGCGTGGTTCCGGCGGCGTTCGACTCCCTGGTCGCAAAAGTCATCGCCACCGGCGCGACGCGCGAGGAGGCGCGCAGCCGCCTCGGGTGCGCCCTCCGCGATCTCGACCTCGTGATCGAAGGCGGCGCCACCAACACCGGCTTCGTCGTCGCGCTCCTCGAGTCGCCGGAATTCCGCGCCGGCGGCGCCGACATCGGCTGGGTCGATCGCCGTGTCAGCGCCGCCGACGGGCACGACGCCGGCGACGCGCTCGTCGCCGCCGCGATCCTCGCCTATCAACGCCGCCGGCGCGACGCGCGTCTCAACTTCTTCGCCGACCCCGCCAACGCCTCGTCGACGCGCGTGCCGTCCGCCGTCGGCCAGGAGATCGAGCTGTCGTTCGGCGGCGAGCGCCACGATGTCCAGGTCCTCGCGCTCGGATCCTGGCGCTATCGCGTGTGTCTCGACGGTGGCAGCGTCGTCGCCGTCCTCCGCGAGGTCGATCGACACCTGGCGCGGCTCGAGCTCGCCGATCGCACGCGGCGGATCGTCTTCGACGCGACCAGGATCGGCCTGCGAGTCGAGATCGACGCGCGCGCGTATCGCTTCGGGTGGGAGACGACCGGCCGCGTGCACGCGGCGACGCCGGGCGTCGTCACCGCGGTCCACGTCGCGGTGGGTGCGCGCGTCCAAGCCGGGCAGGTGCTCGGATTCCTCGAGGCGATGAAGATGGAGGTCGCGTTCACGGCCGCGGTCGACGGCGTCGTCACCGAGGTCGCGGCGGCGACAGGGCAGCGCGTCGCCGCCGGCGACGTGCTGGTCACGATCGATCCCGCGGCGAGCCTCGCACACACCGTCGGCGCGGCGCGCATCGCCATCGCCGGCGACCTCGATCCCTTGACGCCGCTCCTCGCCGCACCGCCGGAGCCGCCGCCCGGGCTCGCCGCGCTCGACGCGTTGGCGCCCGACGCGCGCCGGCGCGCCGTCGTCGCGTTACGCGGCGAGATCCGCAGTCTGCTGCTCGGCTACGACGTCGCCGCGGACCGCGCCGCCGCGCTGGTGGCGATCCTCGACGCCACCGCTATGGACACGCTCTCCGCCGAGCTGCGCCAGGAGCTCGCAGCGCTGCGCGACGCGATCACGCTGTACGCCGACGTCGCGCAGCTCTTCGACGCCACACCGTCGGTGAACGCCGCCGGAGAGGTCGGCCCGTCGAACGCCGCGCGCCTGCGCGCGTACCTGCGCCGGGTGCGTGTCGGCGGCGCCGGGATCGCCGAGGAGTTCCTCGCTCGCCTGCGTGCCGCGCTGGCGCAGTACGGCGTCGCCTCGCTCGCGCCGGGAGACGATCTCGAGCGGGCGTTGCTGCGCCTCTTCGCGACGCAGAACGTGCCCGAGACCCGTGGGCGCCTCGTCCATGCCATCCTGCACTGCCTCGCAACGCTGGCGCGCGCCGACGTGATCCTCGACGACGACCTCGCGCTCGCCGATGCGCTGCGCCGCATCGCGACGCTGCGCAGCCTCGTCTCCGATCCAGTCGCCGACGCGGCGATCGAGGCGGCGGACGTGATCTTCGAGCTACCGGCGCGGGCGCGCCACGCCTCGGTCGCGGCGGAGCGCATCGCGCCCTGGTCGTCGGCGCCGACGATCGAGAACGGCGGGCCGCCCGTCGACGTGCTGCTGGAGCTCGCCGCCGCGCCGCGCGAGGTGTTCGATCAGATCGGCGCCTGGCTCGCCGACGCCGATCCGCGCCGGCGCGGCACCGCCGCCACCGCCTACGTCCTGCGATCCTACGCAACGCGCGCGACGACGATCACCGCCGTCGCCGGCACCGCGGCGCGGCGGATCGAGCTCGACGACGGGCGCGTCGTCGTCGGCGTCGCCTGCGCGGCCGGCGACGCCGCGACGGTCGCCGCCGATGCGGCCGCTGCGATCGCCGACGGACGGGTGAACGGCGGCGGCGCGAGCGCGCACGCGCTCGAGATCCTCGTGCCCCGCGCCGAGACCGACGACGTGGACGCGTTGACCGAGGCCGTGCGCACGGCGTTGCCGGCGACGCGTGCGCCGAGGCGCTGCACGGTTTCCTTCGTCGATCCGAGCCGCGGCGACGTCCACCGCACGCTCGTCGCCGACGGTGCGCGCGTGCGCGAGCAGCCGGACCTCCACGGACTGCATCCCGAGGCAGCGGCGCGTGTCGGCCTGCCGCGTCTCGCCGATTTCGCGCTCGAGCGCCTCGCGGGCACCGACGATCTCTATTGCTTCTTCGGCCGCAGTCGGACGCGCGCCGAGGACGAACGGCTCTTCCTCCTCGCCGAGGTTCGCGGCCGCGACGCGTCTGGTGAGGAGGGGACGCAACGGCACGTCGCCGCGTTCGAGCGCGTATTCCATCAGGCGGTGAGCGCGCTGCGCGTCCTGCGCGGGCAGCGCGCTCGTGACCGCGGCCTGCACTGGAATCGCTTGGTGATCGTGCTCGGCCCCGCCGTCACGCTCCATCCGCACGCGATCGCCGACGTCGCGCGGCGCTTGGCGCCGGCGACGCGCCACCTCGGCCTCGAGAAGGTCGTGGTACGCCTACGGCTGCGCCGCCACGGAGCGGCGTCGACGACGGACGACGAGGTGGAGGTGGTCGTCAGCGATCTCACCGGTGGCCACATGGAGCTCACCCTGCGACCGCCACCCACGGCGCCGCTCGAGCCGGCGAGCGAGTACGACCGGCGGGTCGTCGAGGCGCGGCGCCGTCGACTCGTCTATCCCTACGAGATCGTCCGCATGCTGACCGGCCGCAACGGCGGCACACGGGCGACCTTCGAGGAGTACGATCTCCATCCCGCGGCGCCGCGGCCGCTCGCCGTCTCGGTCGCGAACCGGCCGTTCGGAAAGAACCGTGCCGGCGTGGTGTTCGGGATCCTCAGCACGCCGACGGAGAAAGTTCCGGAGGGCATCCGGCGCGTCCTCGTCCTCTCCGATCCGACGCGCGACATGGGAGCGCTCGCCGCGCCCGAGTGCGACCGCATCGTCGCCGCGCTCGATCTGGCGGCGGCGCGCCGGCTTCCCGTCGAATGGATTCCGATCTCGAGTGGCGCGCGCATCGCGATGGACAGCGGCACGGAGAATCTCGACGCCACCGCCCGCGTCGCGCGCCGGATCGTCGAGTTCACCGCCGCGGGCGGCGCGGTGCACGTCGTCCTCCACGGCGTCAACGTCGGCGCGCAGAGCTATTGGAACGCGCTGGCGACGATGCTTCCCCGCTGCCGCGGAACGCTGATCATGACGCCGCAGGCGTCGATGGTGCTCACCGGCCGGGCCGCGCTGGAGGCATCGGGAAGCGTCGCCGCCGAGAGCGAGATCGCGCTCGGCGGCTTCGAGCGCATCATGGGACCGAACGGCGAGGCGCAGTACTACGCCCGTGACCTCGCGACCGCGCTCGAGACGCTCGAGGAGCACCACGGCTTCACGTACGTCGCCCCCGGCGAGGATCGTCCGCGGCGGCGGCGGACGCGCGATCCGAACGATCGCGACCTGACGACCTTCCCCTACCCGGCGACGTACGCGCACGGGTTCACCACGGTCGGCGAGATCTTCGACGACGCGACGAATCCCGGACGCAAGCGACCCTTCGCGATGCGCGCCGTCATGCAGGCGCTGATCGACGAGGACGGCGGCGCCCTCGAGCGTTGGCGATCCTGGGTGGGGGCGGAGAGCGTCATCGTCTGGGATGCGCATCTCGGCGGCATCCCGATCTCGCTCATCGGCATCGAAGCGTCGAATCTGCCGCGCGACGGCTATCGCCCGCCGGACGGCCCGAGCACGTGGACCGCGGGAACGCTCTTCCCGCTCTCGTCGAAGAAAGTGGCGCGGGCGCTCGATGCCGCGAGCGGCAACCGCCCGGTGGTGATCCTCGCCAACCTGTCCGGCTTCGACGGCTCGCCCGAGTCGCTGCGCAAGCTCCAGCTCGAGCACGGCGCCGCGATCGTGCGCGCCGTCGTCGATTTCGCGGGTCCGCTCCTCTTCGTCGTCGTCTCCCGCTACCACGGCGGCGCGTACGTGGTGTTCTCGAAGTCGCTGAACGCGAGCGTGCGCGCGTTCGCGCTCACCGGGTCCTACGCGTCCGTCATCGGCGGCGTCCCGGCCGCGAGCGTGATCTTCACCCGCGAGGTCCGCGCCCGTGCCGCCAAGGATCCGACGGTCTCACGCTACCGAGCCGCGCTGGCATCGGGCGCGATCGCCGCGACACGCGACCGCTACGAGCGCGCCCTCGCCGCGGCGGTGCAGCAAGCCCGCGCCGAAGTCGCCGCCGAGTTCGACGCCATCCACACGGTAGACCGCGCCTGCCGCGTCGGCTCCCTCGACGCCGTCATCGACCCCCACACCCTCCGCCCGACCCTCATCCGCGTCCTCGAGGACGATCGCCCCGGCGACACCGCAACCCGCAGCCCCAGCGCGCTGCCGCCGCAGTCGTAGACGCCGCGCTTCCCACCGCACGCCGCCGCCCGGCACGACGCACGCTGCGAGACGAATGTGACCGCCGTTGCCACACGTCCCCGCGAACGCCACACCGCGTGCCGGGGCGGGTAGTCGGCGGAGCGCGCATAAAGAGCGAGCCATTACGTCTCGCCGCTTCGAATTACGGAACGCCTAATACGTGCCCGGTACCCCGCGCGAGCGATCCTCGCGCGGAGCCGACTACCCGCCCCGGCACGCCGCGCGACGTACGCGACGACGTGCGTCTTAAGGCGAAGACGTCCCGCCGAACAGGGCGTCGTGAAGTCGCGCCGCGACCTGTTCGGCCCCGAGCCCCGCGAGCTCGCGGGCGCGGAGCCACTTGGCGCCGGAGCGAAGGAAGCCGCCGAGGTTCCAGAAGTTGTCGGAGAGGGCCGGCTGCTGCTCGGCGAACTCGCCCTGCCACACGATCGTGTCCGCGGGCACGCGGATCAGCTCGACGGCGAAATCGACGCGCGCCGGCTGCCCGGCGCCGATCTCGGTACCGACGCGCTCGTCGAACGCGCTCACCTGTCCGCGCAAGACGGCGTCGACCGCGAGCAGCTTGCCGACCGCGCGCGCCTCCTCCGGCGTCGGCGCGCGCACCTCGCCGTACAGGCGACGAAAGCCCTCGCCGACGACGAGAGGATCGGTGATCGCCCACTGTGGAAGGCGGCGCATCGCGTCCGCCATCGCGCGCGTGACCGTCTCGCCGGGCGGCTCGGGAAGGGGCTCCTGTCCGGGCACCGACGAGCGGGGCACGAGCGCCGCCTCGGTGAACGGCAGGACCGCGATCCGGCGCACCGTTCCCGCTGACACCGGTTGCAGCCGCCGCACGGTGACGTTGCTCTGCTCCGCACTGCAGCCGGCGACGAGCGCGGCGACCAGTAGCATCGTCGTCTGCACGCCCGATACGCGGATCACTCCCGAAGCACCCTCCATCGTCATGCCTCCTCCCTCAGCGATCGAGCTTGATCCCGAGCTCGCGCAGCTGGCGCGGGTCGACGGCGCTCGGCGCCTCCGTCATGAGGTCGAACGCCTTCTGCGTCTTCGGAAACGCGATCACGTCGCGGATCGACTGCTCACCCGCGAACAGCATCACGAGACGGTCGAAGCCGAACGCGAAGCCGCCGTGCGGCGGCGCGCCGGCGGCGAGCGCCTCCAAGAGAAACCCGAACTTCGCCTGCGCTTCGTCGGGCCCGATGCCGAGCGTCGCGAACACGCGTTGCTGCACCCCCGGTTGATGGATACGGACGCTGCCGCCGCCGATCTCGGTGCCGTTCAACACGAGGTCGTATGCCTGCGCGCGGACGTGCAGCGGCTCGGTCTCGAGGCGATCGAGGTCCTCCTCGAGTGGCGCCGTGAACGGATGGTGCACGGCGACGTGGCGGCGCCCTTCTTCGTCGTACTCGAGCAGCGGAAAGTCGGTGACCCAGAGGAGACGGCGCGCCGAAGGATCGATCAGCCCGAGCTTCTCGCCCATCCGCAGGCGCAGGTTGGCGAGCGCGTCGTTCACGATCCGGGCGCGGTCGGCGACGAAGAGGACGACGTTCCCGGGCGCGAGGCCGGCCGCGGCGGTGAGACGCGCGCGCTCCTCGTCGGAGAAGAACTTCACGATCGGCGACTGCCACTCATCGTCGCCGATGCGGATCCACGCGACGCCTTTCGCGCCGTAGATCGCGGCAAACGGCGTGAGGTCGTCGAGGTCCTTGCGCGAGAGCGCGCCGCCATCCGGGACGACGAGCGCCTTCACGATGCCGCCCGCCGCGAGCGCGCCGGCGAAGACCTTGAACGCCGAGCGGCGGAAGATCTCGCCGCAATCGACGAGCTCCAAGCCGAACCGCATGTCCGGCCGGTCGGTGCCGAAGCGCGCCATCGCCTCGTGGTAGCTCAGCACCGGGAACGGGCGCGGCTGCATCGCGACCCCGGCCTCGACGAAGAGCGCCTCCACGAGGCCTTCGATGACCGGCATGATCGCCGCGCGGCTCATGAACGACATCTCGAGGTCGATCTGCGTGAACTCGGGCTGGCGATCGGCGCGCGAGTCCTCGTCGCGGAAGCAGCGCGCGATCTGGTAGTAGCGGTCGACACCCGCGACCATCAGCAGCTGCTTGAAGAGCTGCGGTGACTGCGGGAGCGCGTAGAAGCTTCCCGGGGAGATGCGGCTCGGGACGAGGTAGTCGCGCGCGCCCTCGGGGGTGCTGCGCGTGAGGATCGGCGTCTCGATCTCGAGGAACCCGGCGCGGTCGAGGTAGGTACGCGTCCGAGCCGCCAAGCGGTGCCGCAGCCAGAGATTGCCGAACATCCGCGGGCGCCGCAGGTCGAGATAGCGGTGGCGTAAGCGGACGTTCTCGGCGGTGTCGACGTCGTCCTCGATGGGAAACGGGCTCGGGCGCGCAGCGTTCAGGACGCGCAGCTCGGCGCCGACGATCTCGATCGCTCCCGTCGGCAGCTCGGGGTTCACCGTCTCCGCCGACCGCGGCACGATCCGGCCGCGGATCGCGACGACGTATTCGAGCCGCACGTCCGCGCCGCGCGCGTGCGCCGCGGCGCCACGCTCGGGATCGAGGACGACTTGCACGAGGCCGCTCCGATCGCGGACGTCGAGAAAGATGACGCCGCCGTGATCGCGCCGCCCGTGCACCCATCCCATGACCGTGACGTCGCGACCGACGTCGGTCGGGCGGAGCGTGCCGGCGTAGTCGGAGCGCGCCCAGTCGCCGAGCGTGTCGGGCGTCTCAGCCACGGTGTTCGCCTCGGGCACGTGTCGATGCCGTCACCTGCCCCGTTTCGACATCTGCTTTCGGCGCACTCGCCGCGAGCGCTCGCAAGCACTCGAGGAGTGCGTCACCCGCGGCGTCGAGTGGCAACGCGAGGCGGTGATCGCGCTGCGCGCCCATGTCGCGCACGGTGGCGCGCCCGGCGGCGAGCTCGTCGTCGCCGAGGAGGATCGTGAATCGCGCCCCGAGCTTGTCGGCGCGCCGCATCGCGCTCTTCACGCTGCGTCCCGCGGACTCGAGCTCGGCGCGCGCGCTGGCACGCCGCAGGCGGCGCGCCACGTCCAAGGCCGCTGCGGTCGCTCCCTCGGTGAGCGGGATCACGCAGACGTACGGCCGCGCCGCGACCGCCGCCGCGCCGGCGGCGAGCAGCAAGCGCTCGGTTCCGAGCGCGAAGCCGACGCCGGCGAGCGGCGGGCCGCCGAGCGCCTCGACGAGACCGTCGTACCGTCCGCCACCGCCGACCGCGTTCTGCGCGCCGAGATTCCCCGCCGTCGCTTCGAACGCCGTGCGCACGTAGTAGTCGAGCCCGCGCACGAGCCGCGGGTCTTCGGTGAACGCGACACCCGCCACGGCGAGCAGCCGCTTTACCTCGGCGAAGTGCGCCCGACACGCATCGCAGAGATGATCGCCAACGCGCGGTGCGCCCACCATCACGCGCCGGCAGCTCTCCTCCTTGCAGTCGAGGAGACGGAGCGGGTTGCGCGCGAGCCGCTGCCGGCAATTGGCGCAGAGCTCGGCCTCGTGCGCCTTGCCGTACGCGGCGAGCGCCTCGCGATACGCCGGCCGGCACACGGCGTCGCCGAGGGAGTTCAGCACGATGCGCGCATCCGGCACGCCGGCGGCGGCGAGGCAGTCGGCGAAGAGCGCCACCGTCTCCGCGTCCGCGAGCGGATCGTCGCGACCGATGAGCTCGGCGCCGACTTGATGGAATTGCCGCGAGCGGCCCTTCTGCGGACGCTCGCGCCGGAACATCGGCCCGACGTAGTAGAGCTTGGTGACGCGCTCGCGCTGCGCCAGCCCGGCCTCGATCGCCGCGCGCACCACCGACGCGGTTCCCTCCGGTCGCAGCGTCAGCGACGTGCCGTCACGATCGTCGAAGGTGTACATCTCCTTCTCGACGATGTCGGTCGTCTCGCCGAGCGAGCGCGCGAAGAGCTCCGTACGCTCCGCGAGCGGGACGCGGATCTCGTCGTAATTGTAGGATCTCAGGACGCCGCGCAGACGGTCTTCGAGGGCCGTGAACCGCTCGCTCTCCGGTGGGACGATGTCATGGAATCCTTTGACGCCCCCGAGGGTTTTCATCCAGCAACTTTCGGAATCCTGCAGAGCTACCAAAGCGATGTGGGGATTTCAAATCGCACCCCCGCGACGTCGCGCACCCATCCGGCGTCACGCGTCGGCTCGACGTCGAGCGCGAGCACGCGCGCCGGCCGCCCGCCGCGTGGCGCGCCGACGACGAGGCGGCGACCGTCCGACACGATGCGCACCGCGCCGTCCTCGTCGGTGCGCCACACGTCGACACCGGCGGCGCGGAGCCGCTGCAGCACGGCGGGCGCAGGAAAGTGAAAGCGATTGTCGACCCCGTCGGAGATCACGGCGATGCGCGGCGCCACCGTGGCGAGCAGCGGCGCCGAGGTCGAGGTGGCGCTGCCGTGATGCGCGACTTTGAGCACGGCGCTCACGAGCGCCGACGTCGAGCCGACCTCGGAGGTGCACGCAGACGTCGGCGTGCCGCCGGGCGTCGACCCGATGCCGCGCGTCGACCGGACACCGAGCGGCGACGTGGTTCCGGGCGCCGGCGCGTCGGCGACCATCTCGAGCTCTCCCGGGCGCTCGACGTCGCCGGTGAAGAGCACGCTCGCGGCGCCGTACGCCACGCGGAGCACGAGCGAGCCGTCGTTCAGGTCCTCGTCCTCGGGCGCGAGCGGGTGGACGGCGTCGATGCGCGCGCCGCCGCTTGCGCCTACGCACATACCGCGACGCAGGACCACGCGCTGCGTCCCCGCGGCATCGAGCGCGCGGGCAAGTCGCATGAAGCCGGCGGCGTCGGCGGTGCGACCGTTCGACCAGAACTCGCGGGGCGCGAAATGCTCGGCGAGGTACGCGAGGCCGCCGTAGTGGTCGAGCTGCGGGTGCGAGAGCGCGAGGGCATCGAGCCGCATGATCTTCCGCGAGCGCAGAAACGGCGCGATCAGCCGCTCGCCGGTGTCGAAGCCGCCCGGCATGCCGCCGCCGTCGATGACGACGGTGCCGCCGCCGCGCGGCAGCTCGACCACGGCGGCGTCGCCTTGGCCGACCGAAAGGAACGTGACGCGGAGCCGCGGATTCAACCACCGTTCCCACGTCCAATAGCCCGCGTCGATGGCGGTGATCGTCGCCAGCACCGCCACGGCGACGCCGCGCCATGGCGGCCGGAGCCGCCGCCACACGATCGGCAACGCCAGCACTGCATAGCTGAGCACGAGCTCGAGCACCGTCGGCATCGGCGTCTCGAGCGCCGCGCCCGGCACGGCGGCGAGGACGTGCGCGAGATCCAGACCCACCGTCGCGGCGCATGCCGCGACGCGCAGCAGCAGCCCGGCAAGAAACGGGGAGACCGGCAGGAGCGGCAACGCCCCGAGGCCGGGCAAGAGCGTCGCCGGCCCGAGCAGCGGCAACGTGACCAAGTTCGCGAGCGGTCCGATCAGCGATACCTGCTGAAAGTGCCACGCCGTGAGCGGCGCCGTCGCCGCACCGACCGCGCACGACACACGAACCGACGCCATGACGACGGCCGCAAGGCGCTGCCGCAGGGTCGACGTCGGTCCGGCGCGAGGCCTCGTCGCCGCGAGCACCAGCGCCGCGACCGATGCGAACGAGAGCTCGAACGAGATGTCGGCGCCGACGTCGGGTACCGCGATCGCGAGCACGAGCGCCGCAGCGGCGAGACTGCGCATGCCGTCGGCACGCCGATTCGCCAACACGGCCGTGAGGAGCGCGACGTACATCAGATGCGATCGCGCTGCCGAAACCGACCCGCCCGCGAGCGCCGCGTAGATGGCGACCATCGGCACGCCGGCGAGGGCCGCGAGCTTGGCGACGTTCCACGAGAGCGTCATGTGCTGCGATCGCAGGAGGAGCCAACGGATGCCGAGAACGGCCGCCGCCGTGACGACGGCGAGGTGGAACCCGGCGACGCACGCCACGTGCGAAAGACCGGTTCGCGCCAGCGCGCGTCGCGCGTCGTCGTCGAGCGCGCGGCCCTCCCCGATCAGCACCGCGCGCAAGAACCCGCGGGCCGGCTCCTCGGAACCGGCGTCGATCGCGGCACCGAGCGCGCTCCGGGCACGCGCAACGGCGCCGACGAGCTGGAGCCGTAGCCGCGACGCGAACGGGTGCGGCCGCGGCTCGAGCGCGGCGAGGCCGCGCTCGTCCCACAAGAACATGGTCGCGTAAATCCCCTGGCGCGCGAGCGCCCGCCGCATGTCGTACTCGCCGGGATCGCCGAAATTGCGCGGCCGACGCAGCGTGCCGACGACGCGCAGAGCCGTGCCGGCGAGCCAGTCGCGCGTCGGGTGCGCGATCGTGAGCGCGACGTCGCCCCGCGCGCGACCGCGGCCCACGACACCGCGATAGCGCTCCGCTCGCAGCCGGATCCGCAGCGCCACCCCGACGCGTGCACTCGCGACGATCGTCCCCTCGATCGCGATCGGCGCACGTCCTGCCTGCTGCGCGATGTGGTCGTGCGGCAACGGTGCGCACGCGACGGTTGCGCGGAGACCGCCGAGCACCCCGCCGCAGAGCAGCGCGAGCGCGACGATGCGCGTCGCACGATCGCGGCCGAGCACGGCCCCGATCGCGAGCGCGAGCGCAGCGACGGCGGCCGCGCTCGCCGTCGCCGGCTGCGCGTCGAAGATGGTGGCACCGCCGACGAGGACCCCGACCGTGAGCGGCACCAAGACGAACGCCGCCGCCGGCACGCACTCTGCCACCGCCGCCGCGTCCTTTCCGCCGGGCGAGCGATGCCCCGCCGAGTGGATCGTCGAACGATGTGACGGCGCCGGGGGCGACGCCGCTCGAGCCGCGAGCGTTTCGGCGGCGCGTCAGCCGCCGTTCGGCCTCCGATACCCAGCGCGCGATACGGCGGCGTCGTTCTCTGCGACGTGCGCGCCGTCAGCGGCTTGCGCCTCGGCATCCACGGTGGCGGAAATCGCGCCGGCGTTCGCGGCAACCGGATCTGTCGCGCCGGCATCCGCGACAGGCGCCGAGGCGCCGCCCTCGGCTGCGACCGGTTCTGGTGCCGCGAGCTGCGCATGGATGTCGCTGGCGAGTCGCGTCGAGATTCCGGGCACCGCCGCGATCGCGTCGATCGAGGCCGCGCGCAGCCGCTTCAAGCTGCCGAAGTGGCGCAGCAGCGCGCGGCGACGCCCCGGCCCGACGCCCTCGATGTCCTCGAGCCGCGACCGCAGCCGCTCGCGACGGCGCAGCTCGCGGTGGTACGTGATCGCGAAGCGGTGCGCCTCGTCGCGCACGCGTTGCAGGAGGAAGAGCGCGGTCGAGTTGCGCCGCAGGACGACCGGGTTCTTCCTGCCGGGGAGGAAGACACGCTCCTCCGAACGCCGCACCGTCGCGGCGCGCGGGTCGCGCTCGACGTGCATCTTCGCCAGCGACACCACGTCGACCGCATCGATCCCGAGCTCGTGCATCACCTCGACGGCGACGTTCAGCTGCCCCTTACCGCCGTCGACGACGAGCAGATCGGGAAAATCGTTCTCCGCGAGCGCGCGGCGGTACCGGCGCGTCAGCACCTCGTACATCGACGCGAAGTCGTCCGCACCCTCGACGGTACGGATGCGATAGCGCCGATAGCGCGCCGTGCACGGCTCGCCCTCGTCGAATGTCACCATCGAGCCGACCGAGAGATTGCCCATGATGTTCGAGATGTCGAAGCACTCGATGCGCTTCGGCGCGCTGCGCAGATGGAGCTTCGCCTGCAGCTCCTCGAGCATGCGCTCGCGGCGCTTGCCGGCGTCGTGGCGCTCGGCGTAGCTGTGCGCCGCGTTCTCGCGCGCCATCTGCACCAGGCGCAGCTTCGCCCCGCGCTGCGGACACAGCACCTCGACGTGCCGCCCCTTGCGCTCGCTCAGGTACTCGGCGCGGACGTCGGCGTCCTCCATCGGTATCGGCACCAGGATCGCGTCCGGCGCCGGGCGCTCGCCGTCGTAGAACTGCCCCAGGACCGCGGAGAGCACCTCGTCGTCGGGAAGCTCGAAATCCTCGAAGCTGTACGTTTGATTGCCGGAGAGCTTGCCGCCGCGGACGAGCAGCACCTGCACCTCGACGAAGCCGCCCTCGCGGTAGATGCCGAACGCGTCCTGGTCGCTGCCCCAGTGCGCGACCGCCTGCTGGCGCTCGATGGTCGTCTCGATGGCCTGCACTTGATCGCGCAGCTTCGCCGCCTCCTCGAAGCGCAGCTCCTCGGCGGCGACGTGCATCCGCGCTTGCAGCGAGCGGATGATCGGCTGGTTCTTGCCCTCGAGGAGCTCGACCGTCTGCTCGACGTTGCGCTGGTACTCGTCGCGATCGACCTCGAGGCAGCACGGCCCGGGGCAGCGCTTGATCTGGTACTCGATGCACGGCCGCGAGCGGTTGCGGAAGACGCCGTCGCTGCAGCTGCGGAGCGGGAAGATCTTGCGCAAGGTGCCGAGCGTCTCGCGTACCGACCACGCCGACGAGAACGGCCCGAGATAGCGCGAGCCGTCGCGCACCAGCTTGCGCGTCACGACGAGGTGCGGCCACTCGCTCGACTCGTCGATCTTCACGCTGACGTAGCTCTTGTCGTCCTTGAGACGGATGTTGTAGCGCGGCTTGTACTGCTTGATGAGGTTGTTCTCGAGGATGAACGCCTCTTTCTCGTTCGTCGTGACGAGCGTCTCGAAGCTCGTCACCCGGTTCACGAGAAATTTGACCTGCGCGCGCTCGTCGCCGCCGCGGAAGTACGAGCGCACGCGCGACCGGAGGCTCTTCGCCTTGCCGACGTAGATGACCTTGCCGTGCGCGTCGCGTAGCAAGTACACGCCGGGCCGCGGTGGTAGGCCGGTCAGCTTGTCGTCGAGGTCACTCTCGTGCGCGACCTGAACGGTCGCGGCGCCGGAGGCCCGAGTGCTCGCGGCGCGCTCGGCAGGCGGAACTCTATTCTCGGTGCGCTCCACGTGTTGCCGATTATATCGGCGGCAGCACCGCCCACCAACGCGCGCGACGGCTACGAATAGCGACTGGCGCCGTCGCGCTCACAACCGGCGGCTGAGCACGTGAAACGGGCGTTCCGCGAGTCGATAGAACGGATACGCGACGAGCACGGTCACGAGGATGCACAGCGTGAGCATGATCATCGGGCCGATCCGTGCTCTTCGGTCGGTTCCAGCCGGAGGAGCCGCCGTTGTATACTCGACGCCATGACGAGGATCGACGCGGAGCTTCGACGATGGGTGCGGGCGCGGCGTGCCGGTGAGGAGCGCGAGCTCGCCGAGCTGATCGGCAGACCCGGCTCCCCCGGCCGATCGCTCCGCGGCGCGCTGAGCCTCATCGCGCTTGCACGCGCACGTCACGGATGGCCGCTGCCGGTCGATCGCGAGGCCGCGGAAGAGGACGCCCGCGCCTACGAGCGCTGGGCGCGCCTCCGCCAGCTCGCCCGGCGGTGAGTCGTTCACGGGACCCCCTGCTTCGGGCGCTGATGGCGCTGCACGGCGCCCTGGTGGAGGTCGGCGAGCCGCACATGCTCATCGGCGGCATGGCCGTGATTCTGCGGGGCGTGACGCGACTGACGGAAGACGTCGACGCGACCGTATGGGGCGAGACGATCGATGTCGACTCGCTCGTGGCGGCGCTTGCCCGGCACGGCATCGTCGGCCGCATTCCCGACGTCGCTTCCTTCGCGCGCGAGCGTCAGGTCTTGTTGCTGCGACACGAGCCGACCGGAACGCCGATCGAAGTCACCCTGGCGTGGCTCCCCTTCGAGCGCGAGGCGTTGCGACAGGCGGACGTCATCGAAGTAGCCGGCATCGGCATTCCGGTCGCCCGCGCCCAGGATCTGGTGGTGTACAAAGCGATCGCATGGCGCGATCGGGACCGGGCCGACATCGAGCGCCTTTTGCGCACCCATGCGGGCAACATCGATCTGGCGGAGGTTCGCCATACGATCGCCGCGTTCGCCAAAGCGCTCGATGAGGAGGAACGGATCGGCGACTTCGACCGTCTCGTCGCACGTGTGACGAAGGCAAGATCGTAGGAAGTTCGAACGGGCTCGTGCTCCATGACGCTCCACACGCTCAGTGCGGGTCATAAGGAACCAC
>WNFR01000641.1_pt1 | contig 35582 bp, 26 predicted proteins | sample 5400221 | NCBI WGS metagenome assembly WNFR01 (sample SAMN13153357, study PRJNA577476) | soil metagenome | isolation source: 40 cm soil under Madrone tree | place: USA:California | collected 2016-06-14 | reverse complement strand
CACGTGAGGTCGGTGAGCGCGGCGTCGAGCCTAGTCTGGCACGAGGTGGCGCTCACCGGAACCACGGCCCACAAGTTCGAGGAGCAGATCACCGACTTGGAACCGTTCCTGGCGGAAAACTGGAAAGCCGGAGTGAGCCCCAAGACCGGCAACCCGGTCTATGACCGCCCGGTGGTGCTGGTCATCTTTCGCGACGATCATCGCTTCCTGCTCGATCCGATCCTGCCGAAGCCGGGTGGCACCCAGGCGAGCTACGACCTCGTCATCGCCTCCCAGCCCTATCGGGCCCGCTCACCGATCGAGTTCAAGACCCGCCGGGTCATTGCGCCGCTTGCCCGCGCGCTCGGCCCCGGGGGCCGCCTCATCGCCATTCATTCCCACGGCAACGATCCGGGACTTGAGATCGTGCAGCGCCTCTGGCCAGGCGACAACCCTTTCATCCACGACCGCCACCAGATCATGAAGGCGGTCAAGCAGGAACTCGGCGCGGCCGGACGCGAGCTCAATTTCAACGTCAATTCCGACACTCGTGCGCTGTTTCGCTACGACATGCACACGCTGCCCTCAGAACTGTCGGATTCGATCGGCACCTCGACCCTGTTTGCCGCCTGGAACGCAGCGATCTACGTGGCCCAGGTTGAAGACCATCGACTGGCCGCGGTCGTCAACGACAGCGGCTATCTCGACGCCACCCGCGACGTGCTGCGCCGGAACGGCGGCCTGTGGTTCTTCGATGAGTCCTACGTCATCTCGCGACGGCGTGGCTAACAAAAGGCCCGAGATCATGAACGCCCAGATTCTGGCCGCACAGGTCCTCGCTAAATCGGCGCAGTGTTCGGCGCAGTCGTCGGCGCAGCAGTGTATCGTGGCCTTCACGGCGCGAGCCTCATTCGAGGCGACCCGGCCGACGCGAGGCGATATCGAGGCGCTGCGTGCGGGCATTGCGCCCAAGACGCCGATCTATGTCAGCTCTGTACCGGCCCATCCGCTAGCCCTGCAGATCGACACGGCAACAAGCCTTGCCGCTGCCGGCTTCGAACCGGTGCCGCACATCGCGGCGCGCCGCTTTTCGAGCGGGGCCGAACTCGACCGCCATCTCGGCCGGCTCAGCGACGACGCTGGCGTGCGGCGCGTGCTGGTGATCGGCGGCGACCTCGCGGCCCCGGCGGGGCCGTTCTTTGCCGCAATCGAGGTGATCGAAAGCGGGCTCCTGCAGAGCCGGGGCATCGTCGAGGTCGGCATCGCGGGCTATCCGGACGGCCACCCGCGGCTCGGTGCGACCGAACTCGACCGCGCACTCGCCGCTAAGGTCGAGGCCGCGGCGGAGACCGGGCTTGCGGTTCACGTCGTCACTCAGTTCGGCTTTTCGGCCCCGGCCATCCTCAACTGGATCGGGCGGCTGCGCGACCAGGGCATCGATCTCCCGGTCCGCATTTGCCTCGCCGGCCCCACCACGCTGTCCGGCCTGTTGCGCTACGCCCGAATTTGCGGAGTCACGGCCTCGGCCCAGGGCCTTATGCACCACACCGGCCTCGCCAGGCAATTGTTCGGGATGGTGGCGCCCGACTCCGTGCTGCGGCCGCTCGCCGAGGCGACGGCAGGACGCACCGACATCGCCCCGCACATCTTCTCCTTCGGCGGCCTTGCCGCCGCCGCCCGCTGGGTCGCCGCAACGGCCGCGGGGCGGATCGCGCTTGACCGGGCGGATGGGTTCACGGCGGAGCCGCCGTGAGCGGAAGTTGACAGATAATTGGGAGCGTGCGCGAGCGCGCCGAGCCTTGCAGCGGATCCCAGGAGCTGACGTAGAATGAGCGCGCTGGAACAAAAGTTCGAGTTGGTGGACGTGGTCCGGGTTGAGCCGCGCGGCGGTTACCGGCTCGCGCTCGCCTTTTCCGACGGCACCGAGGGCGAGCGCGATTTCGCCGACATGGTCGCGGAAGGCGGCGAGATGGTGGAGCCTCTCGGCGATCCCGCCTTCTTCACCCGCGTCTTCCTCGACGACGGCATTCTAACGTGGCCAAATGGCTTCGATCTCGATTCGATCGCTCTGCACGAGAAGATGAAGGAGCACGGCCTGTTGCGCCGTACCGCAGCCTAGGCCAGCGCTCCGCGCGCCCGCAAGGCGGCGAGGGCATCGAGTTGCTCCTGCTCCCGCCCCTCTTCTGCGGCACGGTCACGGCTCTGATCGCGTTGGTCCAGGAGTTCCACCCTCTTGAGCTCCTCGGCGCTTTCCTGAAGCGCAATCTTTGCTCCGCTCAGCTGCGCCGCAAGCTCGTCGATCGAACGTTTCAGGTTCTCGCGGCGCGCCATCGCGGCCTTCGCATACGTGGGATAGGCAAAATGGGACGGATCATGGATCCCGGCCCGCTCCTGCTCGGCCACGATCTCGCGCTCGAGATCGGCCGCCATGCGCTGGAAGTCGGCAATCATCGCCTCCATCTGGGCGACCTTGCGCCGTTTCTCATCAAGCTGAAATTTTTTCGAGCGGATGAGTGTGTTACGCGACTTCATGGACAAGTTAACTCCCGCGGCCCAAAACCAACCGGTTGCGCACCCGCGCACGGCCTTGGCGAAACTGGAACCACATCACATCCATCACCCCTATCATCATAATATTAGTTTTCAGTTTCCAACAGTGCCACCGTGGTACCGCGGGCGGTCGCGTCCGCTCCTTATGCTTTGGCGTTTCGCAAACCGGGATCGCAGGGAAGAGCGAGCGAGACACCCGGGGCGGGATCGGTCGTTGATCAATGTTCGACTGGCATTCTCACGAAATAGCGTTCACCTGAACCTCCCGATGGACTGCAAAGGACGGCGCCAAATTCTGCCGTGTATTAACTAAATCCACCGCTCATTAACGCGGTGTTTACCCGGATCGTTAATCATAGCTCGACCGTCCACGGGGCCACCAAATTGGCTCGTCCAGTCGTGACCGCGGAGCTAGTCGCGTGAATCGGTTAGGGCCGATTCTTAACACCAGACACGAGCCGTAGCGTGCTTAGAAAAACCAGTGCTCCCAACATATTAGGCAGTTTTTTCGACAGATGCCTATTCGGTGCTTGCACTTGGGAATCAGGTTTTGTTAAGCATCCTCGTTTGAGGTTTCGAATCAGTTGTCCCAAGGCAATTACCGCGGCTGCCCGGTGTGGCAGGCCGACCTGACGCCGGAGCGGCGCGGAAGGGGACTGGCATGCGCGTTCTACTGATCGAAGACGATCGCGCGACGGCGCAATCGATCGAATTGATGCTCAAGTCCGAGAGCTTCAACGTCTACACGACCGATCTCGGCGAAGAGGGCGTCGATCTCGGCAAGCTTTACGATTACGACATAATTCTTCTCGACCTCAACCTGCCCGACATGTCAGGGTTTGAGGTGTTGCGGGCGCTTCGGGTGTCCAAGGTCAAGACCCCGATCCTGATCCTGTCCGGGCTTGCGGGCATCGAGGACAAGGTTAAGGGCCTCGGCTTCGGCGCCGACGACTATATGACCAAGCCGTTCCACAAGGACGAGCTGGTAGCGCGCATCCACGCGATCGTGCGACGATCCAAGGGGCATGCTCAATCCGTCATCCAGACCGGCGAACTCGTCGTCAACCTCGACACCAAGACGGTCGAGGTCAGCGCACAACGTGTCCACCTCACCGGCAAGGAGTACCAGATGCTGGAACTCCTCTCGCTGCGCAAAGGCACGACGTTGACGAAGGAGATGTTTCTCAACCACCTCTACGGCGGCATGGACGAGCCGGAGCTCAAGATCATCGACGTATTCATTTGCAAGCTGCGCAAGAAACTCGCCAACGCATCGAACGGCAAGAACTTCATCGAAACCGTATGGGGCCGCGGCTATGTGCTGCGCGAGCCGTCAGACGACGACATGCGGGTTCCGGCGGAGTAACGTTCCTCACAGAGAGGGATTCGCCTCTGTCGTCCGCTTTGCGGTCTGTGTTCAGGCTGTCACCCCACCTTCGCTCGCAGCCAACGCACAATCTCATCAAGCACAAATTCGTACACCTGATCCTGCGGCGCCGCCGATCGTTTCGGCACCTTGAAGGAATGGTCGCCGTCCTCCACCACACAGATGTCAGCGGCCACCCCCAATCCGCCCAGGATGGCCCGCAACTCCTCGGGCGTGCCGAAGGCGTCGCGCGAACCCTGGACGAACAGCATCGGCGCGCCAATGTCGGGGAGGTGCTTCGACCGCAGCTTGTCGGGGCGGCCCGGCGGGTGCAGCGGGTAGCCGAGGAACACCAGGCCGGCGACGCCCTCTTGGCCCGCCGCTGCAACCTGGGAAGCAATGCGTCCCCCCATCGACTTGCCGCCGATCACCAGCTTTGGGCGCCCGGCGTGATCGTGAAATTTTCCGCCGCGCACGGCCTCAATGACGGTGCGATAGCAGTGCTCGAGCTTATCGTTCCGATCGGGCAGCCGCCGGCGTTGCTCCGTATAGACGAAGTTGAATGTTACCGTGTCTAATCCACGGGCGGCGAGCGAAGTGGCAAAGCGGACCATGAAGCTGCTGGCTTGGTTCGCGCCCGCGCCGTGTGCAAGGATGAGCGTGACGCCTGCATGGCCGCGGGGCGCCGCGCGATAGGCCAGCGCGGTCACCTGTTCGGATGGTGATACGTCGAGCTGGATCTGTTCGGGTTTCTCTGCGTTGACAAACGACATTTGGATTCCTCAAACGCACAAGCCCTTCGATCACGACTGCGAAACCGGATCGCGCGGCCTTAAGCAAGGCCGACTGCTATCACGGCCTGTGGGCGGAATAGCGAAGCGTATTCCGCCAGGTGGCTTGGGAAAACGGTGCAATATGCGGAGTTTATCATCGGGCCGGCCAAAGGCCGGACCCGGTGGCTATTGCGCCCTACTTCGGTCACGAACGATCAACCGGAATCCGCTGACGCACCGTGAAAAAGCCCTGCCAGGGATCGCGCTTGAGAAAGGCAAGCCGGTTGCGCACGTTGCCGACCGTGAAGTGGTCCGAGCGCAGTCCTTCCGAAAGTTCGTCCCACTCCAGAGGTGTCGAGACCGATGCCTGCGGCGATGAGCGGGGCGAGTATGCCGCAACAGCCGTGGAGCCGGGGTCGTTGCGCAAGTAATCGATGAAGACGCGGCCGCGGCGGGCACGCTTTGCAACCGTCGCGACATAGCGGTCAGGCTGCTCTGCGGCCATCGCCTCCGCTATGGCGGCCGTAAAAGATTTCGCTTCCGCCCAGCCGGCCGATGGTTCAACCGGAACGACGACGTGGAGCCCCTTCCCGCCCGACGTTTTGACAAAGCTTTTCAGCCCGTGTGATTCAAGCCGGCCGCGCACCGCCCGGGCCGCAGTGATGACGGCGCTCCAAGGCACGTCCTCCCCGGGATCGAGGTCGAATATCAGCCGGTCCGGCCGGTCGAGACGGTCGGCCCGCGAACCCCAGGGGTGAATTTCGACCACGCCAGCCTGCACGAGGCTCATCAGTCCCTCAAGACTGTCGAGCGCCAACATCGGCTCCGCTTCACCCACGTCGACGCGCTGCACTACCCGGCTCAGGCCCGACCACGGATGCTTGGCGAAGAAGCATTTCTCGCCGGTTCCAGACGGGCAGCGCAACAGGCTCAGGACCCGCCCGGCGACATGTGGAAGAATCCAATCGGCGATGTCGGCATAATAGTCGGCCAGTCCTTGCTTGGTGATGCCCGACTCCGGCCACAGGATTCGTTCCGGATGGGTGAGCTTGACTCCGCCAGGATCGGATTGGTTCAGCATCGTTGCGCGCTTGCGGGGGAGGGTAGGACGGTGGCTTTCGAGGCTGATTTCCTGTACCGGCTTGTCTTCCCGTAGGCCCTTGAATGAGGATTGCCCGATCAGCCCGTCGTGGGTCCAGTCGCGGTATTCGACCGCGCAGACGAGGCGCGGTTCGGTCCAGACGAGACCCTTCTCGGCGCCGGCCGGCAAGGCGTTGCGCAGGGCGGGCTTCGTCGTCTTGATCTGGTCGAGCTCGGCATAGAGCGAAGCCGCGAGGTCAGCCGACCAGCCGGTGCCGACGCGGCCCGCGTACACCCACTGGCCATCGGCATAATAGCCGAGCGCCAGCGCGCCCACCGTGCGGCTGGCCGCCGTCGAGGCGACATAACCCAGGATCACGAATTCCCGACTCTGCTGGCATTTTGCCTTGAACCAGTGTTCGCCGCGTCCGGGCCGGTATGGCAAGTCTCTTCGCTTGGAGATGATGCCTTCGAGGCCGAAACGACACGAATGCTCCAGCATGGTGGGTCCGTCGGCTTCAAGATGTTCGCTGAAACGGATCGGCGAAATTGCCGCAAGCCCGGCAACGATGTCTTGCAGCAACCGCTTGCGATCGACGAGCGTCGCTTTGGTGAGGTCGTAGCCCTCGCAGTACAGCAAATCGAAGACATAGTACCTGAAGCGCTCCCGCCGGCCGGCTTTCAAATCCGCCTGCAAATTATTGAGGCTGGAAATGCCCTTCTCATCCTCGACGACGATTTCGCCGTCGATCAGGGCCGAACCGAGCCCAAGGCCGGCGAGCGCGTCCGCGATGCTGCGAAAACGCGCCGTCCAGTCGAGCGCCTTGCGGGTGAACAGCCGCGTCTCGCGCCCGTTGATGCGCGCTTGGATTCGATAGCCGTCGTGCTTGATCTCGTGAATCCATTTTGGACCGCTCGGCGGCTTGTCGCAGGGCGACGCGAGGCTCGGCTCCAGGAAGGTCGGCAACAGGCCCTTGCGGGCGCCCGCCACCTTGCCGGCGTCGGGCAGGATACGCTTTCGTCCACGCGCCGCGGCAGTGCGCGCCGCATGGTCGACGCGCAGATCGCCTGCCGCCGCGAGTTCCTCGTTGGTGCGGCCGCTGAGGTGCGAAGTGACTTCCTCATCGGTGATTTCCGGGTCACCGGCTTGGCGGGCGAACTCATCGTCGGACTTGATGAGAAGCCAGGGCTCGGTCTTCTCCCCGCGCCGCGGCCGCATGCGGACCAGATGCCAATTGCCCTTGAGCCGCGCGCCGTCGAGCCGAAAGGCGAGGTGGCCCTTGGTGAGCGCCTTGTGGGGATCGCCCTCCGGAACCCAGCGGCCCTGATCCCAAACGATCATCGAGCCGCCCCCATATTCGCCCTTGGGGATGTTGCCCTCGAAATTGAGATACTCGATCGGATGATCCTCGGTGCGAACCGCAAGCCGTTTCTCGCCGAGCGTCAGGCTCGGGCCGCGCGTCACCGCCCAGCTCTTCAGGACCCCGTCGAGTTCGAGCCGCAGGTCGTAGTGCAGCCGGCGCGCGGCGTGCTTCTGCACCACGAACGCGCCGGCCGCCTCCTCTCTGCCATCCGTGTGTAGGGTGGGCAAAGGCGCGTCAGCGCCGTGCCCACCGGCGCCCTGGTCGGCACGCTTCGCTTTGCCCACCCTACGCGGAGAGTGGGGAGGGGCCGCTGGCTTCGGCTCCGCGGTGCGGTCGAAATCGCGCTTGCGGGCATATTCGCCGAGCGCCCCCCTACGCGCTTTCGCTTTCGCGGTCTTTGGGCGCGTTGCCATTGCGGGGGTCTCAAGCCCCCACCCTACCCTCCCCCGCGAGCAGGGGAGGGTTTAAACGGAGACCCTCCCCCGCCGGCGGGGGAGGGTAGGGTGGGGGCGAGTTGGATTTCGCAGTACTTCAGGGCGCGCTTGGCGCGTGCGGCCCATGGCGAGCTGGCGTCGACGCTCAGATATCGCCTCCACCACTCCGCCGCCTCGGCGTGCCGCTCGATCCCCTGAAGCAAGAGGGCCATGTTGAACATGGCATCGGCGTAGCCGGGATCGGCTGCGAGCGCCCGATCAAGAGAGGCGATGGCCTCCTTGGTGCGGCGCTGGACATCCAGCAAATCTGAGAGGTTGTACCAGGCCTGGGCGAAGCCCGGATCAGCCTTCACGGCGGTCCGATAAGCCGTCTCGGCTTCGAGGCTTCTCCCTATCGCGCGCAGGACATTGCCGAGGTTGAACGGCGCCACGGGGTCGGCCGGATCCATGTTCATCGCCCGCCGATAAAGCTGCTCCGCCATCGCGCCGTCGCCTGACGCTTCAGCCGACTGGGCATCTTTGAAGATGACATCGGGATCATCCCTGAGCTCTTCGACGTTAAGAACGAACTGGCCGGTCTTGTCGGTACGGCCCTTCATCTGCTCGACGAGAATCCTGTCGGACGATTCCGGAAACAGGCGGAGGTTTGACAGCCGGGCGTCGGGAAGCCACTTGCGAATCTCATAGAGGCTTCTGGTGATCGCCGACAGTGCCGTTCCGGCAGCAAGCAGGCCCGCAACCTGGCGGGCCGCCGCGAGGTCGCGGAAGCCGAAGCGGCCACCGCGGGCCTCGATCAAACCGAACATGGCGAGCTGGTCGATGACGTCTTTTGGCAGCTTGCTCAGGGAAGCAAGCTGGTCGACCGTGTAGGTCCTGGCCTCCTCTTCCGGGATGCTTCGTCCGAGCCATTCGAGGAACTGCCGCTCGCTCGCGACCGGAACGCGGTACGATTTTGCCTGGGCGAGGCTGTTGGAGGGCCGTCCGTCGTCGAGAAGCGGCCAACCCAACTCACCGACGACGAGCACGTCGGTTTGCTTTGTCACGCCTTCGCGCGGCTTGCCGCCGTGCTTTCGCACCAGCGCAAATGCGTCGGCGCGCTTCATCGAGGCAAGCCGCCCCGTGAAGGCGACGGTGCCGCGGAGCGCCGCGCGATCTCCTTCAGCGTTCTGCTTCAGCGGCCCGTCTTCCTCTTCGTGGCAGTCCCGGCGCCGGCCCGAACCTTGGCGCTGGGCGCCGCCGGCTTCTTCTGGGTCTCGGCGCCGATGCTGGCGCGCAACGCGTCCATCAGGTTGATCACCCGTTGCGGCGCCTGCGCTTCCTCCCGAACCGGCTCGATCGCGCGTCCGGCCTGCTTCTTCTTCAAAAGCTCCACCAGCGCGTTTTCGTAATGATCCTCGAATTTCTTCGGATCGAAATGCGCAGCTTTCGTCTGGATGATATGACCGGCGAGCTCGCTCATTTCCTTCGGCAGCTTGAGCTCCGGTATTTCCTCGAAATAGGCGCCGGCCTCGCGCACCTCGTAGGCATAGCGCAGCGCTGTCGCCAGCAGGCCTTTTTCGAAGGCCTCCAGCATAACGACGCGTTCCCGGCGGGTGAGAACGACGCGGCCCAGACCCACCATTCCACGGTCGCGGATCGCGTCGCGGATGACCGCAAAAGCCTCCTGCCCGACTTGATCGGTCGGGGCCACGTAATAGGGACTGTCGAGGTATCGGTCGTCGATTTCCGCGCGCGGCACGAAGCTGTCGATTTCGATGGTATGGGTGCTCTCGATCTGAATTTTTTCCAGTTCCTGGTCCTCGACCTGCAAATACTGGCCTTTGGCTATTTCATAGCCGCGGCCGACATCTTCCTTGTCGACTGGCTCGCCGGATTCTGAATCGACATTCTGCTGCTTCAATCGGTTCCCGGTCTTTCTGTTGATGCGGTGGAACGACACCCGCTCCGAACTCGATGCGGCCGGGTAGAGGGCGATCGGACAAGAGACCAGGGACAGCTTCAGGTATCCCTTCCAATAGGCACGCGGGGCCATGAATACTCCTGGGTAACACTGGCGCGCGACAGCATTCTTGTCTCCTGCGCACAGATCTCAACTTGCTGAAATCAAGTCTATTCCAGAAATAGTAATTATTGCATTGATGCGAATGCGGCACAACCGCGCCGAACCCCAGGTAGTGCCTTAATTCGAAATCATGCCGCGCTTGCCAATCGCATGCGTGGCGCGATACCGCGGCGTGGTCTTCAGGCGTCCCGCCCCAAGCGCCGCCGGCGGTTCCCCGCTTGCCGCAGTGCAATTCGGGCAGGCTTGCGGCGCGGGCCTGCACATAAGGCACAGCCGTTGACCATTTGCGTCGCGCCGTCTAGGGCCACATAATTGGTATGGACAAACCGGAACAGGGCTGTTCCAGCCGGGGAGAACGCGATGCACAGGAGCCGCTTCCTGGCGCTTTTCTCGATGGGGTTGATGCCGACCGGTCGCGCCCCAGGACGGGCGTGGACGACACGGGCTCACATAAGACTGATCACGCCGTTCCGATCGGCGGAGCCTGCAACGCGCCGTCGGCCGCCTGCAGGCCGAAACGACCCGCCCGGTCGTTCCCGATCAGTCAGACAGCGCCCCTTGATCGCCACTTTCGCCGCCTTGATTTTTGGGATTGGGCTCGTTGCGATGAGCGAGGTGGCGGTCGGGCACCACTCAGTTGCGATGTTCGATCGGGAACATCCGATTCAACTGACCGGGGTCGTTCGGGAGTTCAAATTCACCAACCCGCATGCGTTCATTGCGTTGGAGGTCACCGGCAAGGATGCGCTGCCTGTGATCTGGAATCTCGAAGGCGATAGCGTGAACAGCCTGAGATGGGACGGCTGGTCGAGCCAGACCCTCAAGCCCGGAGACGAGTTGCGAATCACGGTGGAACCGTTGCGCAGCGGCGCTCCGGGCGGTGTCTGGCATGCGCACAAGACAACTTATAAAGACGGAACGCCCATCGTTGTCATTCGTGAAAAATAATTCTTCCGCGGATCAACATGCAACGCGCTTGCGGGTTTCGACGCGTTTACGGCACGGTCAGATTAACGTTGAGCAGATATCGATCGTAAGGCCCCCCATACTATACTTTGGTTACACTTTGCCTTGCAAATAAAGCCGAAGATGTGCATCCTGAGATTTGTCAAGGATCGCACGCTGCCGACTTCAGCGATTTTCAAAAAACCTAACTGAGACGAACTCGTCATTCGACCGGGGGAGCGACTGTGGATGGCGTAACCGACCAGGCGCTGTTGGAGGCGCTGCCTGCCGACAAACCGCGCCAGCGCGGCCTGTGGCTGCTTTACACTCTCATTGGCATTCTTATTGGTGCCGCAGGCGATCGGCTCCTCCTCGCTCCAGCACGAAATGCGGATATCGCATTACGTGCCCAGGAGACCCGTGCCGTGGTGCAGAGCCCGTTCTCCCGTATCGGCGATCGCATCATTGTGCCCGAGGCGTCACCGCTGCGGACGCTGCTCACCGTTGCGGCGCCGGCAATGAAAGAGGTCGCGCGCACCTTGGTGCTGCCCGCCAATGTGGAGGCGGATCCGTCCCGCACCGTGAAGGTGATGCCGCCTGTCACGGGTCGCGTCACCGAACTTAAGGTCCAGCTTGGCGGACGCGTCGTCCAGGGCCAGGAACTTGCGGTGATCGACTCGGGCGATCTCGCGCAGGCGTATGCGGATATCGAGAAGGCGCGCTCCACGCTGACGCTCACCAAGAAGGCGCTCGACCGGCAGCTGGGCCTGGAGAAAGCCGGCGGGGCGGCCATCAGGGACCGAGAGCAGGCGCAGAGCGACTACGACCAAGCGGTCGCCGAGCTCGAACGATCCGAATCGCGATTGCGTGCGATGGGGATACCAACGGATCAAAAACAGCAGTCACGGCTGTTGTCCGTGAAGGCGCCGGTGTCCGGCAGCGTGATCGATCTGCAGGTCGCTCCTGGAGCATTCCTCAATGACGCCACGGCCGCGATAATGACGATCGCCAACCTGGATACAATCTGGGTTACGGCGAACGTGCCCGAAAAGGACATCGCCTTCGTCTTCCCGGGACAGAGCGTGAAAGTCACTTTCCGCTCGTACCCGGATGACGTCTTCGAGGGCAAGGTCTTGTTTGTCAGCGACGTGGTGGAGTCTGACACCCGGCGCAACAAGGTCCGCATCGCATTCGATAATCCGGACAAAATGCTTAAACCCAACATGTTCGCCAACGCCACCTTCGCGGCGCCCTCGGTGTCGCAGCTGATCGTGCCAACGTCGGCGCTTCTGATGACCAATGACAGGACGAGCGTCTTTGTTGAGGTCTCGGATTGGGCGTTCGAGCGCCGCAATATCGAGATTGCACACCAGGAGGGCACCGCCGTCGCCGTCAAAAGCGGAATTCGGCCCGGCGAGCGGGTGGTGGTGAAGGGCGGGGTGCGACTCAATGATTGACCAGTTCGTCGCACTTTGCTTCAGGAAGCGTCTTGTCGTCCGGCTGATCGCGATATTCGCCGGTATTTTTGGCATCTATGCGTGGTCGCAGCTGGCGATTGACGCCTACCCGCTTCTGAGCCCAGTGTCTGCTCAAGTCACCACACAAGTCCCCGGCCTCGCCGCCGAAGAAGTCGAACAGCAGATTACGATCCCGCTGGAGAGGTCACTCAACGGTACGCCTGGCCTCACCAGTATGCGATCGATCAGCACGTTTGGGTTGTCTCAGATCAATCTTCTGTTTCGCGACGGCACCGAGGATTACTGGCAACGCCAACGCGTCAGGGAACGCGTCGACGACGTCACCCTGCCGGCCGGTGCCTCGGCCGGGCTCGACAATGTGACGACACCGGAATTGGAGATTTACCGTTATACGCTTCAATCCGATACCAAGAACTTAATGGAGTTGTCGGAGTATCAACGCTGGGTCGTCCAGCCGGCGCTCCGCCAGGTTCCGGGCGTCGCCGGGGTTGACAACTTCGGAGGGCTCACCCGGCAATTCAGACTCGATCTCGACCCGGCCGAACTCTTGCGTTACGGCCTCGGAATCAACGACGTCATCAACGCGATCAACAACAACACTGCGAATGCGGGCGGCGGCCGGGTGGCGCGCGGCGACCAAAGCTTCATCGTCCGTGGTGTCGGGCTGGTGCACACCCTCGACGACCTCGGCAATATCGTCGTGACGCAGACGAACAGCATGCCGGTCCTGGTCCGCGACCTCGGAGCCTTGAGCTACGCGCACCAGGAGCCCGAAGGGATTCTTGGCCTCAATGAGAACCCGGCGACGATCGAGGGCATCGTCATGGGGCTCAAATACTCGAACGTGTCGCAAGTCATTGCCGGCATCCACGCGCAGGTGGACGAGCTGCGCAAGCAACTCGAGCCCGACGATGTCCACATCGTCACCGTTCTAGATCGCGGCGATCTCGTCGCCGCAACGGTGAGCAAGATCGGGCACACGGTGCTCGAAGGCATCGGCCTGGTGATTGTCGTCCTCATGCTGTTCCTCGGCAGCCCCCGCAGCGCCCTGGTCGTAGCCGTGACCATCCCGTTGGCGGTGGTTTCCATCTTCGCTCTGATGAATGCTGCCCACATGTCGGCAAGCATGCTGTCGCTCGGCGCCCTTGATTTTGGCGTGATCGTCGACGGCGCGATCGTGGTGACGGAGAACATCCTGCGACGGCGCGAGTCGAAGCCGACCGAGGAATTGACCGAGGAGGACGTGAGGTCCGCGACCAGCCAGGTGGCGCGGCCGATCTTCTTTGCGACTCTGATCATCATCACGGCTTACTTCCCGCTGTTCACGCTCCAGCGGGGCGAAGCGGCGCTGTTTACGCCCATGGCCTATACCGTGGCCTTCGCGGTGTTCGGCGCGCTGCTCTGCACGCTCGCGTTGGTTCCGGGTCTCGCCTATTGGGCGCTGCGCAAACCGCGTCCGGTGTTCCGCAACAGGCCGCTCGAATGGTTGGGGGGGGCATACCGAGCTACGTTGGGGAGACTACTGAACCGGCCCGTCCTTTCATACTTTACGACGGGGGCGGCGTTCGTCGCCGTGGGGGTTCTGGGTCCGCTCGTTGGTCGAGACTACCTGCCGGATCTGGACGAGGGTGCACTCTGGCTCCAGGTCCAGATGCCGAGCGGTCTTTCGCTCGATGCTGCCAGCGAAATGGCAAGCGAGCTTCGCCGCACCGTGCGAGAATTTCCGGAAGTCCGTTATATCATGACCCAGCTTGGCCGCGAGGATGCCGCCGTCGACGCCTGGACGTTCTCGCACATCGAGGCGCCCATCGGGCTGACGCCCTACGAGACCTGGCCCGCAGGCGAGACCAAGGCGGATTTCGTGCGAAAGCTGAATGCGCGTCTGCGCGAGTTGCCCGGAATCAACGTTGGGATCAACCAGCCGATCAGCGACATGGTTTTCGACCTCGTTGGCGGCGCACACAGCGCGCTGGTCCTGAGAATTGTGGGGGACGATTTTGCCGAGGATCGGAGAATCGCCAATGAAATCGTCGATATCCTGCGCAACACCAGGGGTACTGCAGAGGCATCAATTTTTCAGGAGCCGCCGCTTCCGCAGATCGCAATTGAAGCCGACCGTGCGGCAGCCGCTCGCTACGGCATTAACATTTCGGACATCACCAATTTGATTCAAAACGGCGTGGGCGGTGCTGCGGTCACGCAGGTCTTCGTCGGAGATCGTGTCTATGATGTGAGTGTGCGTTTTCCATTGAGTTCGCGCCATGATCCGGAAGCTCTCGGTAATCTGACGCTGACCAATTCGAGCGGCATGCAGATTCCGCTCTCCGAGGTCGCGAAAATCTCGCAGCGGAACGGCGAAGGCACCATCACGCGTACAAGCGGCCGACGCAATTTGACCATTCGCATCGATTTGGCCGACCGCGACCTGGTATCCTACCTGGCCGAGGTAAAGGCGAAGATTGCGCAGTCAGTGCACTTCGACCAATCCAAGTATCGGCTCGAATTTGCGGGGCAGTTCGAGAACCAGGAGCGCGCTCAGCGCGGGTTCACGTTGATTCTCGGCCTCGTGCTCGCCCTCATGACGCTCTTGCTCTACACCGAGTTCGGAAAGTTGCGTCAGGCCCTGTTGATCCTGGCGGTCGTCCCGCTCGCCACCTTGGGTGGTTTGATTGCGCTCTTCGTGACCGGAGAGACGCTCAACATTGCGTCAGCCGTCGGGTTCATCGGCTTGTTCGGCGTGGCCGTGCAGAACGGCATCATCATGGTGGCAAACCTCAATCGGGTGCGCGAGACCGGTGTTTCGCTCCGCGATGCGATTTTGATCGGCGCGTCGGAGCGTTTCCGGCCTGTGCTGATGACCGCGACGGTTGCGACCATCGGCATGCTGCCGGCCGCACTGGCGACAGGCGTCGGCAGCGACGTTCAACGCGGCGTCGCAACCGTAGTCATCGGCGGCCTCATTCTCGCAACGCTGTTGACGCTGTTCGTGGTTCCGACTTTCTATTTCTCGCTAGAGCAGGTGGCAGAACGCTGGTCGGCGCGGCGAGGGGCGCCGCAGAACTTGGCAAGCCGGACCACCTGACGGGAATTAAGGTTGGAACCGCGTAACGCCCGCACCCACGGAGGGCGAGCGTTCCCGCTCGCTCTTTTCCGCCACCTGTAAACACGCCTGGTTCGGAAGGGCGAGCGACGTGCCCGCGTCCCACCGGCGTTAACTACACTATGATGTTCTGCCGCGTATTTCCCCGCCATCGCCGCGGGCATGTAACAAATCACACTCAATTCCTGTTGCGTTCTTAGACACGACGGATCATGCATCATCGTGCGTGATTCGCGAATCAGCGCTGGCAAGCTGCGGTGCGTGATGAGCACGGCTTAGGATAGTCCAGATACGTACTTTTCAAACTATCGTCCAATTGGAGTCAGTAAATCGTTGCCAATACTAGGCATGCGTTACAATTTCTATTGCATCCATACGCACAACGGCTAACCATTACTATGGGCGATTCGTGGGAGTCAGCGCTCGTATTTGCGGAGCGTTGCGGAGGGTGCGAGAAAATGGGGATGAACTCGGCGTGGCGTGACATCGCTTTCGACGATGCGTTTCAACTGCGGCGTAAAGTCGATCGGCGTCGACAAGGTTGCCTGTTGGCCCACGCGACGCGCCCGTTTTCTCGCTGTGCGGTTGCCGGAATGATGGCCGCAACGATTTGCGGATGTGCCCTGGGGCCTGATTTCGCGCCACCGGCGCCCCCTGACGGTGCGGGTTACAGTGCCCGGCCCGAGCCGGCACGCACTGTTGCGGCGGATGTCCCCAGCGGAGAGGCGCAGCGCCTCTTCAAGGGCCGCGACATTCCGGGGGACTGGTGGCGTCTTTTCGGTTCGCGACCGCTCAGGTCTGTGACCGAACGAGCCCTGAAAAACAACCCGGACCTCGCCGCTGCCCAGGCGGCGTTGCGTGTCGCGCAGGCTAATCTGGCCGCCGGCAAGGGCGCCTTTTTTCCGGCCATCGACGCAAATTTCTCAGCATCGCGCCAGAAGTCTGCGATTTCGGGGCCTGCTACTCCTGACGACAACGGCAATTTGGTCCTGCCGGAATCGCCGACTTTCAACCTGTTTACCGGCCAGGTGCTGGTCTCCTATACGCCGGATGTGTTCGGCGGCATTCGGCGCAATGTCGAATCGCTGCAAGCTCTGTCGGACAACCAGCGCTTCCAGCTGGAAGCGACCTACCTGACCCTGACGTCGAACATTGTTCTCGCTGCCGTTCAAGAGGCGTCCCTGCGCGGACAGATCGAAGCCACGCAGTCGCTCATCAAGATCGCCACCGACGTGCTCCAGTTGCTGCGCACGCAATTCAACGCCGGCCAGATCTCGGAGTCGGACGTGGTGACGCAGGAGGCTGCGCTGGCGCAGATCGAGCAAACGCTGCCGCCGCTGCAGCGGCAATTGGAGCAGCAACGCCATTTGCTTTCGGCCCTCACCGGCGGCCTCCCGAGCCAGGAGCCGCCGGAGAAGTTCACCCTCACCGCACTGAAGCTGCCCCGTGACCTCCCTATCAGCGTGCCGTCGCAACTCGTCCAGCAACGCCCCGACCTTCGCGCCGCAGAAGAGAACCTGCATTCGGCGAGCGCCCTGATCGGCGTCGCGGTAGCAAACCGCCTTCCGAACGTGACGCTCACCGCCAATGTCGGCAGCACGGCGCCAATGATCGCCCAGCTGTTCTCGCCCGGTACCGGAAGCTGGGCGATAGCCGGCTCCGTGCTTCAGCCGATCTTCCACGGCGGCACCCTTTACCAACAGGAGGTCGCGGCGCGTGCCACATTCGAACAGGCATCTTCGCAGTATCGCAGCACGGTCGTGACCGCTTTCCAAAACGTCGCCGACAGTTTGAGCGCGCTGCGGAACGACGCGGTGGCGCTGCAGAAGGCTGTTGCCGCCGAAAACGCCGCCAACCGGAGCCTCACGATCGCGCGTCGGCGGCTGGAACTCGGTGACATCAATTACATCCTGGTCCTTAATGCGCAGCAGACCTACTTCCAGGCGCTAATCACGCGGGTCCAGGCGCAGGCCAGCCGGTTTGCCGACACTGCTGCATTATTTCAGGCGCTGGGCGGCGGCTGGTGGAACCGCGAGGACCGCGATCCGCCGAAGCAATATCCGTTTTTTAACTTGACGGATTGAGGGAGGTCGCGCTGCAACGGGTAAGGCCGCTGTCTTGCCGAAATCCAGCGGTCCAATTAACAATGGGCGAACCCCCTCCCTGCCCTCCCCAGCATGCGGGGGAGGGTAGAGAGGGGGTGCGTTGATCGTACAAAGCGTGACGGAGGAAGCAGATGGTTGGCAGCAAACAAGTTGCGACGTGCCGCTCTGTCTTGTCGCGATCGACCAAACGAACCCGCCATCTGATCTCGGCGACCCTCGTCGTGTTGGGGATCTGCGCCGCGGCTGGCACGGCCGCGCAGCAACCGCCTGCGACGGAGCCGGAGGAAGAATATGGCGAGTTCCTCGCCCGGCCGGGAGAATTGGGATTCTTTGCGGTCAACGACATTTTCAAATCCCTCCGTCTGACCGCAGGGGCGATGTCGCTCGGCAAGAAGGTGTACGAGAAAAATTGCGCCATGTGTCACGGCGCCGACCTGAAAGGGATTCCTGATCAGCACACACCCGATTTGACCGACGCCGAGTGGCGTTTTTCGGGCGACGACCTGGCGTCGGGCGGGAACGTCAAATTCCCCTCAGATGTCGAATGGACGGTCCGATACGGCATCCGCTCCGACCATCCGAATGCGCGCGGGCTGGAAGCCGACATGCTCGCTTACGATCCAAAACATCGCACTGAAGAGGATACCAAGGAATTCGGAAACGCGGAATTTCTGACGCCGCAGGAAATCGAGGATGTGGTCGAATATGTCCTCCAGATCAGCGGTCAAACGGCGGACGCGGTCCGAGCGGCCCGGGGCGATGTCCTGTTTCAGGATGGCTCGAAAGGCAATTGCTTTGACTGCCATGGCGTCGATGGTACCGGATACGATCCGATCGGGTCGACAAACCTGACACGCCCGGATTTATATCTCTGGGGCTCGGACCGCGCCTCGATACTTGAGTCGATCGTCAAAGGGCGCCGTGGCGTTATGCCGGCGTTCGACGGCACGCTGAAGTCCGAGGAGATCAAGGCCGTGTCGATCTTCGTGTTCTCTCACGCCAGAAGATGAAATGCCCGCGACTCTCAATGAGTCGCGTGCGCCAGTCATAATTTCCTTGCACACGGATTGGGGCCTGCCCGGTTTAGGGGCGCGCTTGGCTTCGCCCACGTTACGGCGCTTCCATGCGACCTCAACTCGCTGTAGCGCCAAATCCAGTTGCCAAAAGTTCCCGGCCAGATTTGGAAGATGTCCCGGGACAGATACCCGTCATTTTTTGCTAAGTGTATGCGGGCGGGGACGAAGGCGGAGCGCCGGAGGAAACGGTTCCCGGTGTCATCCAATGCGCCCTCTTGCATACCGACGATGCGGTGGCCCACGGCCATATGATGGGCATCATGAACGTGCTGCGCGCCGGAGAATATCTCGAGGTCGCCTTCGTCGCCCTGGTGGCAGGTCTGCGATGACATCGCTCGCCACACCCTTCGAAAGCTCGCGCCGCGCCGCCCTGCGCTGGGGAATCTGTTTTGCCGTGGTCGTCGCCGCGCACGGTGCGGCCGCATTGGCGCTGCTGCATCACGCACTTTCGGATTCCGGTTTCGACGCCGGCGCCCCGGTTGTAATGATCGAGCTTCCGGAGGCGCCCGCAGCTTTCGCCACCCCGCCGACCGAACTTGCGCCGGGCCCGACCGAACCTGAGAGTGAGCAGGCGCTACTCCCCAAGGAGGAAGCGAAGCCGCCCGAGGAAGTCGCCGAGGTCGCCCTGCCGGAGCCCGAGCCGCCGAAACCCGAGCCCCCTGCCGAAGAGAAGCCGCCGACAGCTGCGCCCTCCGTCGCCATGGTGCCCACAATCCCGGCGCCCCCCGTGGCCGGGGCTGCGGTAGAGCCTGCCGCCGCGATCCGCCGGTGGGAAAGCGGGCTCGTCGCCCACATCGAGCGGTTCAAGCGCTATCCGGCCGAAGCGCGCGCCCGCGGCGACCATGGCTTGGCTCGGGTCGCCTTCACGATCGACCGTGACGGATGGGTGCGCGAAAGCCGCATTCTCGAGACGTCCGGCTCGCCCGAACTCGACCGCGAATGCCTTGCGATGTTGGCCCGCGCCCAACCGATGCCGAAACCGCCGCGCCAGGCGCAAACAAGCGAGCTGTCCTTCGTGGTGCCGGTCAGATTCAATATCAGGTGAAAGCGCGGCTCAAACGAGCCAAAATGCGCTCTCTCCGCGGCGCAAATATCGAAACCGGGTCACAAGGCATGGCGTATGTCGGCGGCTGTCAATGCGGGCGAATAAGATACCGGGCGGATGAGCCGAGGGACCGTTCCAGCGTCTGCTATTGTCGCATGTGCCAGAAAGCGTCCGGCGGCCCCTTCATGGCGTTCGTTCGATTTCCTGCCAATCAGGTCGAGTGGTCCACACCACCCGACGTTTTTGCAAGCTCGAACCTTGCCGAAAGGGGATTCTGCCGGAATTGCGGGACGCCTCTGTCCTATCGTCAGATCGGCGGTCCTCATATCAGCCTCACCATCAACAGTCTGGATGACCCTGAGTCGGTGCGTCCGCAGATGCGATTTGCCACGAATATGGAAGTCTCGTGGTGCGGCTCGTTATCAACGCTGCCGACCAGAGAGATGGACTTCACCGCCAATCCTGGCTTTATAAATCATCAATATCACGGCGATTGATCTCTCCTTTATCCTTGGTGTACCGCTGGCCGAACAGCTGCACCAAGGCCGGATCAGTTGGCGCAACATGGATAGGGATGAGACATTTGAGCGCAGGTCATATACCGAACCAAAATTAACCTAGGGGGATATCCTATATTGGGACGTTTCCGCTCATAAAATATTTTCACGTTTTGATGGACCTTCGGCAAGATTCACCGTGACATCAGCCCCTGTATAATATGAACGGGTATCCTATTATCCAAAGTTGAATTATCAAACATAAACAGAGATACGGTGTGTTGTCATTGCTGCATTTCTCTACCGGCATCATCTGACCGTCGCTTATTGTTTTGACGGAATCCGCTTGGGCGTTTGGCCGAGCGGGGAGTCGGGGGGAAATAGTGTTGCGTCTCGCATTTGACGCCGCCCGCAATCGTGGCGGCATCCGGCATCGCGCTTTGCGGTGTTCGGTTTCCACCTTGAGTCTGCCGGTGTTTTATTCGCTGTTGGCGACGGACCCTTCCGCCGCTCAGACCACACCGGAGGACGGGCAAAAGAGCCTTCCACAGATCAACGTTGCGGCGCCGCGCAAACGGCCGCCGGGGCGCCCCTCGAAGCCCTCGGTCGGAGCGCCCGCCGCGCCGGGGGCATCGACCCCGGCCGGAACGGCCACGGGACCGGCTGGCGGCACAGCGCCGCCAAGCCCTCTCAACACCGGAGCGGTGGCGGAAAGCGCGAGCCGGCTTGGCCTCACGGTGCGCCAAACGCCCGCAACGGTCGAGGTCGTCGACCAACAGACAATGAGGGATCAGGGCTACCGCACCACGCCGGAAGTCGTGCAGGGCGCGGTGGGCGTGCTGTCGCTCGATGCCGCCGGCGCGCCCGGCGGCTTTTCGATGCGCGGTTTCGAATTCGGCCAGGTCAACGTGCTTTATGACGGAATCAAGATCGGTCCGCAGAGCTTCGTCTCCCGGGTCACTGACACCGTCAACCTGGACCGTGTCGAATTCCTGAAAGGCCCTTCCTCGCTGATGTCGGGGGACGGCGCGATCGGCGGCGCGGTCAACTACGTGTCCCGGGAGCCGACGACCGGCCCCATCCGGAACGAGGCTTTCATTTCGGCCGATTCGCTCGGTTCGGTCCGCTCCGGGTTCACGTCGAGCGGCAGCACGTCGCTGCAAGGCCTCGACTATTATTTCGGCATCGGCCAGGCCAGGGTCAACAGCTTCATCGACGACGACCACAAGGACCTCACGAACCTCTCCGCGCGATTCAACTATCGCATGTCCGATGTTTTCAAGACCTTCGTTGCGGTCGAATACAGGAGGGACGCAGGCAATTCGTACTGGGGCACGCCCCTGGTCCCCGTCGCCTTCGCCGGCCCAAATGCTACAAAGGGCGTCGTCTCGGGCAGCACGACGACCGCGTCGTTCGACCCGCACGACCTTGGTCCGGTGACCATCGACTCCCGCACCCTCAAAACCAACTACAATGTGCTCGACAACTTCACTGGCGCCCGGGAGCTTTGGCTTCGGACCGGCTTCGAATGGGCTGTGACCGACGATGTGACGCTGAAAAGTCAGGTCTATTCGTACCAGACGAAGCGGGAATGGCTCGACAGCGAGACCTATGCGTTCCACCCCCGCGACCCCGACAACCACACCGGTACGATCGATCGCGACCGTTTCTTCGTTTCCCATGACCAGAAGGTGTACGGCAACGTCACCGATCTGGTCTGGAATTCCCAGATATTCGGCATGGAAAACCGCGTCGCGGCTCAGCTCGCCGCCAGCAGCAATGACATCCTGTTCAAGGAGGACTTCGGCCCCTTTCCAAAGGATGACGAGTTCATCGCGGTCGTGGGGCCGGACCGTGGATTTTACGGGTCTTTCACGGACCTGGAAACCAGGTCCAGCCACCTCAACACCGTCGCCGGATCGATCGAAGACCGCCTGAAGCTCACGCCCACATTCGCCCTGATCGGCGGCGTGCGTGTGGAAGACCTGCAGTTGACCCGGAACGCGCTGGACGCAGACGGCGCGGTGCTGTCCAACTTCCCGTTCACCAAGACATGGACGCCGGTGTCCTACCGCGCGGCCTACACCTGGGAGCCGATCCGCAATCTGACCTTCTACAGCCAGTACGCCACCGCGTTCGACCCGGCAATCGGCAGCGTTTTCTCCATCTCGCCGACGTCGCCTCTCCTTCTGACGAGTTCGCGCATCTACGAGACCGGAGTGAAGCAGCTGTTCTGGGACAACAAGGCGGAATGGACGTTCTCGGCCTTCGATATCGCGCGCCGGAATGTCCTCCAGCCTGGGCCCAACCGGACATTCAAGATCGCCGGAGAAGTCGCCACAAGGGGCGTCGAGATCGCCGCGGCGGTGCGGCCCATCGAAGGATGGAAGCTGTGGGGCAATCTGGCCCTCCTGCATACGCGCTTCACCGACTTTGATGTCGACGGATGTCATTGTACCGGCAACACGCCGCCGAACGTGGCGCCGATCGTCGCCAACGTTGGCGCTTCGTATCGTTACGAAGGCTGGCGGTGGCCGGTCGAGATCGGCGGCTCGGTACGTCACGTCGGCGCACGCTTCCTTCAGGATAACAACGACATCACGATGGACGCCTACACGGTTGCCGACGCCTTCCTGTTCGTGGATATCGAAAAGTCCCTCATGCTGCCGACGGTCGACAAGACACGGCTCGCATTCCGGGTGCGCAACCTCACCAACAAGATCTACGCCGCGTTTTCCGACCCGGGCTACCCCGACCAGGTCTACCTCGGCGCGCCGCGCACCTATGAGGTGTCGCTTGCGTTTAAGTTCTGAAGGCGGGATCGGAACATACGCCGATATCATCTGCGCTAGGAACACCCGGTCAGCGAAACCCGGATCGCCAGCAGCCGGCGGTTCGCCGGCGTGTAACCGCGACGCTGCCATGCAAGCGGAAGCTTTCTAATCGTTACTCTGTTTCACCGAGAACCAAAGAGTCGCGTTGTAAAGATCAGCCGCCGCGCAAGCTTCGGCACCAGACAGCGTGACGCGGTCGCCGATCGCCAGGAGCGGTCAGGATTGCGATGGTAAGATGCTATCAATGATTCTGCATACTATTGATCGCTTCAGCCAATCTGAAAGGACTGGAGCATCGACCAAAGTCATATCGTAGAAGGGCGCGTACAAACAGCGTCCTCCAACATTGCCGCCGTAGGGGGCGACCCTGCATCGTCCTTACGCCGCGGTCCTGCCCAAACGCCATCGTGGAAGATGGGCGGATCCGGAAGATGCCGCCGCCGGCAGGTATGGATCATCATTTAAGTGCGATAGGATCGACAATCGGAAGCTGCGCCATGCACCCGAGGAGCAAGCCATGCAGCGCGTGACAATCACGATCGACGATGATCTCGTGGCCGAGATCGATGCCTTCATGGCGGGGCGCGGCTACGCCAATCGCTCGGAAGCGATTCGCGACCTTGCCCGCTCGGGCCTGTCGCAATCAAACCTCGAAGTGGCGCACGACCGCAATTGCGTCGCCACCCTGAGCTATGTCTACGACCACGCCGCGCGCGAGCTGCCCAAGCGCCTGACCCAGGATTTCCACGCCCATCACGGCCTTGCGCAGGCAACCCTCCATGTCCATCTCGACCATGACAGTTGCCTTGAGGTGACTGTGCTCAGGGGCAGGAGCGCAGAGGTGAAGGCATTCGCGGATCACGTCATCGCGGAGCGTGGCGTACGCCACGGCCACATCGCCTACATGCCGGCCGATGCCGGTGCCCATCCACATCATCACCACCCCCTCCCTGCCCTCCCCGGCGAGCGGGTAGGGAGCGGCCATCGGGGTCTCGCGCCTGCCGATCGCAAACGACGCAGATCATGAGTGATTGACGAGAGAGTCGATCATGGCGGATACGCGCATCGAGACCGACACGTTCGGCCCCATCGAGGTTGAGGCGGATCGCTATTGGGGCGCACAGACGGAGCGCTCGCGGCGGAATTTCCGCATCGGCGCGGAGACCATGCCGCTAGCGGTGATCCGAGCCCTTGCGCTCGTCAAGCGCGTCGCCGCCGAGGTGAATTGCGAACTCGGGCTTCTTGACGAGCGCCGCGCCGATGCGATTGTAGCGGCTGGCGAGGAAATCATTGCCGGCGACCTCGACGGTCATTTTCCGCTCGCCGTTTGGCAGACGGGGTCCGGCACTCAATCCAACATGAATGTCAACGAGGTCATCGCCAATCGCGGCAACGAACTCTTGGGGGGCGTGCGCGGTGCGCGCGAACCTCTTCATCCCAACGACCACGTCAACAAGAGCCAGTCTTCCAACGACAGCTTCCCGACCGCAATCCGCATCGCCGCGGTGCGCGAGATGACGGCGCATTTGATCCCGGCCCTCGAACGCCTTCGCGGTGCACTCGCAGAGAAAGCCGAAGCCTTCGCATCGATCGTCAAAATCGGCCGTACCCATTTGCAGGATGCGGTGCCGCTCACGCTCGGACAAGAATTTTCCGGTTATGCGGCGCAGCTCGAATCGGGCATCGGCCGCATCCGGCAGGCGTCCGCGCATCTGTTCGCCGTCGCCCAGGGAGGCACCGCGGTCGGCACCGGCCTCAATGCGCCGCCCGAATTTGCCGAACTGTTCGCCGTCCGGCTTGCGGCGCTAACCGGATTGCCATTCGTCAGCGCCGCCAACAAGTTCGAGGGGCTTGCCGCCCACGACGCGGAGGTATTCCTGCACGGGGCGCTCGCCGCCATGGCGGCCGGCCTGTTCAAGATCGCGAACGACGTGCGTCTCCTCGGATCAGGCCCGCGCTGCGGGCTTGGGGAACTCATCTTGCCGGAAAACGAGCCCGGGTCCTCAATCATGCCCGGCAAGGTCAATCCCACCCAGGTGGAAGCCCTGACCATGGTATGCTGCCAAGTGTTCGGCAATCAGACCGTTATCACGACGGCTGCGAGCCAGGGTCATCTCGAACTCAATACCTACAAGCCCGTCATCGCTCACGCGCTTCTGCAGTCCATAGGTCTTCTGGCCGACGCAGCATCATCTTTTGCGGATCATTGCGTCGCCGGCATCCGCCCTGACACGGCGCGGATCGCCGAATTGGTGGAGAGATCGCTGATGCTGGTGACCGCGCTGGCGCCTCGGATCGGGTACGATAAGGCGGCCGCAATTGCCAAGGCGGCTCATGCCAACGGCACCACGCTGCGGCAGGAGGCGGTGCGCCTCGGCCATGTGACCGCCGAGGAATTTGACCGCCTGGTGAAGCCGGATGCCATGGCACATCCCTCCTAATCGCCTTGAAGGCGCCGGAAATTATTCACACTATGGTTGTAATAATAGGTCACCGACTCACGTCCAGTTACTGTGGTATTCAATTACAAGGTGATTGGACGCTGTAGGTAATATAAAGTTGGTTTGTTGGTGTTCTAGCCAACTGAGGGCCTCTGGCGCTTTTATGGAGACAGCGGCGGCGCATGGCTGAAATCGTCAATCTCCGCGCGGTCCGCAAGCGGGCCGAGCGCCAGCGCTCCGAAAAACGGGCTGCCGAGGCAAGAGTTTCCCACGGTATGTCGAAAGCTGACCGTGCGCTCGCCAGGTTGAACAGAGAAAAGATTCGCCGCGAGCTAGATGAGCACCGTATCGAGACAGGAGAAGCCGATGAAATCGCCGGTCGTTAAGCGTTCTATCGTCATCGCGGGACACAAGACGAGCGTGAGCCTGGAGGATGCGTTCTGGACCGGGTTGAAGGAAATAGCCGCAAAGCGCGACTTAACTTTGTCCGACATGGTTGCGGCAATTGATCAGGACCGTCGACATGGTAACCTCTCGTCCGCTATTCGCTTGTTCGTGCTCGATTATTATCGCGGCGCTCAGCCCGGCGCGAACGCGGAGACGAAGCCGGTCATCACGTCGGGCGTCGGCCGAAGCGAGCAGCTTCTGCGCGCCGACTAGGCCGGTTACAACGTGACGGCACGGGCGCGTTGCTGGAGGGCGACGCGCGTGACGCCCATAATTGTGCGGTTGTCATAACTGCCATTCCAAAACGAATGAGCGGGCGGGGGCGTCGGTATCCCGCGGGCGCCCCCTCTTCATCCCTCATCCCTCGTGCCCGCATACAGGCCGCGGGAGGGGCGAGTGCTATCGGTCAGGTCCGGGCGGTGCGGAAGGTCCGAGGCGGGTGCGCCGATCGGAGCCTGCTGCCGCCGGTGCGGATGGCGACAAACCGGGGGGCACAACAGTGCCGGTATCTGACTGACGCCGAAGGGCGTCGACCGCCGCCTCCAAACGCCGCCGTTCCTTTTCGGCCTCGTCGAGGCGCTTTGCTTCCTGATCGACCGCCCGCATGGTCGCCCAACCGATAAGACTCGTGACATCTACGCTGCGCCGCGCCGCCGCCAGCGGCCCCCTGACGGTCACCGCCATTACCGGACGTTCGGCGGTCGGTGCGTTCTTGCGCGGCGGTGCAGTCATGGTGAGACGCGCATCCAAATGCGAGTCAGCCAATGCCAGCGAGATCGATCCGGAAATATCGGTGTTCTGCGCTGACGCCGAAACCTTAGCCAATTGCGCGCGGCCGTCCGCAATGACGATCGGCGCCGTCGCAAACGGAATCCTCAACTTTCCGACATCAAGCCCCCCATTGGCGATCTGAGTGACACGCCCGGGATTGCTCGCAAGCCCGCGATCAAATTCCAGCGCATTGATCACCGCGTCGATCGCGTTCGGATCGAGGCCGGAGACTTCGATGTTCTCCGCCGTCACGCTCCCGGCGCCGGTGACAGACCCAACCAGAGAGGCCGGGCTCAACCCCTGCCCCTCCAGGTCGACTTCGAGCGAGATACGCCCTGCCGCAGGAGCCCGCAGCGCACCCGCTAGCAGCACCGGCATATCCGCATTGGTCAGCTTGACATGGGAGCGCAGCGACAGGCCGGCGCGCTCACGGCGCACCTCGGCGCCGAGTGCGAGGCGTCCGTCAGCCATTCGTGCCGTCACGTCGGCGAGAGCGAAACCGGACGGATCGAATTTGACCGTGCCGGTGAGATCCTTGGTGGCGACACCGGTCATCCACTGTGCATTTGCGGTGCGGAACTCGACGCGGCCTGACAGCGCCGACACCATCGGTTGCCCGAACGGTTCGGCGACCCATTCCGTTGACCGGCCTCCCGATGCTGACGGCGGCGCGCCCGTGATAATCGCAAATAACTCACCGGCGTCCACCTGGTCGGCCTCGATCCGGCCATTGACTTGCAGCGGTTCGCCGAGGCCGAAGGTGACGCCCCCTTTCACGGCCGCACCTGCGACTTTGCCGGCGAGATCCGTGACGGCGACCTCGCGTCCGTCCATCGCGAGATGGGCGCGCAGATCGGCCGGGACGGCCGTCGACCCGGCCCGTCGTGGCAGCTTCGTATTGGCTGCACGGAGCGCCACATCGAGCGCGCCCTCCCCGGACAGGGTCACGGTTCCTGCCGCGCTCGCATTGAGGTCCGAGCCGGTAAACTTCCCGTCGACCCTAAACGCCCTTTTTGGGGTACCGTCGGCCACGAACGTAATCCGTGCCGGGTGAGAATCCGCGTTCGCGAATGTATCGAGCCCTACCAGGCTGGCGAGCGCCCGACCGTCCGGCGCGTCGAGGCGGCCGCCGATGTGCATCACCGCAGCTGCGGGATCGGAGATGTCGCCGGCGCCGCTGCCGTCGAGGTTGACGTCGATACCCGCAATCGTGCCATCGAGCTTGAGTTTTGCGGCAGTTCGCCCGCCCGTTGCATTGCCGGGGCGCGGCTCCACGTCAAGCTTGGCATTGACCTTGAGCGGCGCGATCCGCGGGCCATACTTGCGTAGTGCATCGGACGTTTGGGGCAGAAATCTCTCCGCGAGCGTGGTAATGCCATCGAGGCGCGGCGCGGCCACCGACACGGCGACCGAGCCGCGCCACGCATCGGCGGCATTGTCAAGACGGCCGCTGGCGTCAAGCGAAGCGCCCCCGATGTCGGCGACCGACAAGCGTTCGATCTTCAGCCCCGAATGATCGTAGGTCAGCGCGGCCTGTGCCTTTCGCGCCTCAATGCCCGCATAGGAGACGCGTCCGACATCGAGCGCGAGCGCGACCTCCCCGGGGCGCTCGAACGAGGTCGAGGCGAATAATGCCGATCCCAACGCAAGGCCGCGATCGAAGTCGAGTTCGGAGCCGTTGAGCGCTGCCTCAAGGCGTGCCGGCGCCGCGGCGGTGGCGAACCGATACGCCACGCGCCCTTCCAATGCCTTGCGGTCGATCTCGGCCTTGAGCCCGTCGACAGCGACACGTGCGCGGCCGAGCGTGACGGTGCCGCTGCCGCGCATCGGGCCGAGCGCCGGCCGGCCCGCCGCACTGCGTCCCTCGATCCAGGCGAAGAATGCCGCCGGATCGCTCGAATCGACTTTCACCGGCCCTTGAAACTCGACGTTACGATCCGCCACTGCGAGCTTGCCGGCGATCAGCATCTGGGTCGCGCCGGGGGCGCGCAACTCAAGCGTGTCTATGCTCCATCCGTCGGTACTGGTCTCCACGTCGCCGCGCAGGGCAGATAACGTGGCGCCGCCCGCCATGACACTGTCGATTCCGAAGCTCACCCGGATCGGCACCAGCGGCGGCGGAATTGTGGCGAACTCGTCGACCAGCAACTTGACGGTCTCGAACGGCAGCCGCTTTAGCTCGGAATTGGGAAGCGCACGATCAAGGTCGATTTGTCGGGCGGTAAGCGTGCCAGCGATGCGCGGATCGTGACCCAGGTTCATGACGGCAGAGCCGTTCAGGCGGACGAGCCGCGACTCCGGCCCGTAAAGCAGTTCGAACTGGTCGACCAACACGGTCTTGGCGGTCGCCTTGATCTTGCCGAAGACCTTCCACGGATCGTTGACGGTGACCCGGCCGTCGGGGAGCGCAGTACCGACGACACGCGAGAGTGTCGCAGCGCCCTCAAAACGGGGGGAGCCGCTCTCGATCCAGACCGTTCCGTCGGATTCGAATGCCAGCGCCCGTTCAGCCGGATCGATGGCGAGCCGTACTTTCATTCCGCCGTCGTCGCCGCGGCGGCTCCCAGAAAATCGGTAGGCGTAGTGCTCGCCTTTCGCCGTGAAGGTACCTTCGACCTTGAGCGGACCCTTGAGCGACCCCACCTCGCCGCTCACAGTCAATCCTGCGATGACAAGCTGTGTGCCGCTCGCTGCATCCGCGAGGAGAAGCTGGCCTTCGTTGATTGTGAGCCGCTCGATCGCGAGTCGGTCAGGATCAAAGCGGATATTCAGGCCGGGTATCTGCACCATGCCCGACCGGTCCAGCCCGACGCGCATTTGAGGGCGGTCGAGTATAACCCGACTGGCGCGAAATTCGCCCTGCAGCAGCGCGCCAAGGCCGAACTCCATCGCCAGCCCACCCGCGGTCACCTTCTCGGCCGATGCGGCCGGCCCAATTTGGACGTCGCTGAGCTTGAGAGAGGGGGTGGGCAGAAGGCGCACATCGATCGCACCGCCAACCCGCACCGGAGCCCCAACCATTTGGCTGGCTTCAGACTCGATCACCGCACGATATTCGCCCCAGTCGATGAAAAGAGGTCCGATCAGCGCTGCGAGCAGCGCCAGGATGACGGCTATGCCGATGCCGAGAAGCGTTGTCTGCACCGATGTGCTCCAAACCGTAGCTTGCAGTCGCCCACCTGCCTTCGCGCGCTTGCGGGTGGAAGACAGGGGAGGGGCGGCCCAGCCTGATTCAACTCATCGCCGTTTTGCGTTTCCGCGACCCCTCCTACCCTCCCCCGCATGCCCGCATGCGGAGGAGGGTAGGAGGGGGCTTCCGCGAAAGTGACGCTATCCCGATAAAGTTCCGGTTAAAGCTCCGGTCCGCTCCACGCAAGGATGCAGGCGAAACCAAGCGCGCGTCGGCGGCGATTATATGTCGGGCCTCCCGGTTTGCCCAAGCGAGTTTAGCGTGACGATCTTGCCCGGATTCATGATGTTCTGCGGGTCGAGCGCCGTCTTGATGGCCCGCATTGCGGAGAGCGCCGCATCCCCGTGTTCGGCCTTGAGATATTTCATCTTGCCCTGGCCGACGCCGTGCTCGCCCGTGCAGGTTCCCTCCATCGCCAGAGCCCGTTCCACCAGGCGTTCCAGCAGCTCCTCGGTACGGCGGAGCTCGTCGGCATCGGCCATATCGACGAGAATCGACAGGTGGAAATTGCCATCACCCACGTGCCCGACGATCGGAGCAACGAGCCGGCTCGCCGCGACGTCCGCCTGGGTCGCTATGACGCATTCGGCAAGCCGGGAAATCGGCACGCAGACATCGCTTGCAATCGCCTTGGCGCCGGGTCGCAACGCGAGCGCCGCCCAATAGGCATCATGGCGCGCCTGCCATAGCCGGGTGCGATCCTCCGTCTTGGTGGCCCACTCGAAGGGGCCGCCGCCGAGGTCTGCCGCGATCTCGCCGAAACGTGCTGATTGTTCTTCCACGCCGGCGGGACTGCCGTGGAACTCGATGAACAACATCGGTCGTTCCGGCAGCGCCAATTTCGAATAGGCATTGACGGCCTTGACCTGGAGGGCGTCGAGCAGCTCGATGCGGGCAACCGGGATTCCGGATTGGATGGTTGCGATAGCCGCCTCGCACGCCGCCTGGACCGAGGGAAATTGGCAGACGCCGCCTGCGATGGCTTCGGGAATGCCGTGGAGCTTCAGGGTGATTTCCGTAATGACGGCGAGCGTGCCTTCGGACCCGACCAGCAACCTGGTGAGATCGTAGCCTGCGGCCGACTTACGGGCGCGGCGCGATGTCGTGATCATCTCCCCGCTGGCGAGCACCGCTTTGAGCGCCAGTACGTTGTCCTTCATGGTGCCGTATCGGACCGCATTGGTGCCGGAAGCGCGGGTCGCCGCCATGCCGCCGATCGAGGCGTCGGCGCCGGGATCGAGCGGGAAGAACACCCCATAGTCGCGCAGGAAGGCGTTGAGCTGCTTGCGCGTCACCCCGGGCTCGACCACGCAGTCCAGATCCTCGGGATGAACCGCCAGCACCCGGTTCATGTCGCGAAAATCGATGGAAACGCCCCCGAACGGCGCGTTGACTTGGCCTTCGAGCGATGTTCCGACCCCAAACGGGATGACCGGCAACCCATGAGTGGCGCAGATACGTACGATAGCCTGCACCTCCTCCGCCGAGGACGGAAACGCGACAGCGTCCGGTGGCTGGTTCGCCACCCAGGTCGTGGTGTTGGCATGCTGCGTGCGCACGGCCGGCGCAACCGATACGCGTTCGCCGAGCCGCTGTGCCAGCGCAGCGAGCGCCGCCGTGCGCGCCCCCTCCCCCGCTTGCGGGGGAGGGTAGAGAGAGGATTGCGCCGCGGTGTGGACTGCGGTGGTCATATCATCCGCTTCTCCCGCTTATGTCTCTTTGCTCGCGTGACAACCGAAGGCACGATCGGGTCGATGAGATTCATCATAACGCTATAACGTTCCGCGACGCCCTTCGATTTGGCGAGACAGGTCCAAATTTCTTGGCATAATAAGGATCTGGGGCTGAAACGGGGTGTTTGATTGGAGTGATGTCGCCACTGTTCTTTGCGCCGTTCGTGTCATCGATCATGCGGGTAGAGCCGGAGTGGATCGACTACAATGGCCATCTAAACATGGCCTACTACAATGTGCTGTTTGATCGCGCCGTCGACGAAACCTACGAGCTGATCGGGGTCGGGGCGGATTACGTGGCGAGCCGCCGGCAGTCGATCTTCACGGCCGAGGTGCATGTCCGCTACCTGCGCGAACTGCACGCGGGCGATCCCGTCCGGGTGACGTTTCAGCTCATCGACTACGACGCCAAGCGGCTCCACTATTTCGAGCAGTTGTTCCATGCCGCCGACGGCTGGGTGTCGGCGACCTCGGAGAATCTGTCGCTCCATGTCGACATGACATCGAAGAAGACCGCGACGTTCCCGCAGGAGATCACCGCCCGGCTCGCGGAGATGAAAGCCTCCCACGCGCTCCTTCCGGTTCCGGAAGCTGCCGGGCGGCGGATTGGGATGACGGCGCACGGCTGAGGCTTCTTAAGGTTGCGCCATGACAATCGGCCCGGAGCGGAGTTGTCATCGCCCGCAGCAAGTCGGCACCTATCTGGGGCACACCGGCCGCAGCAACAGCGCAAGTGCGGCCGCAATTTATACACAAGAATGTCGCGACCGCCGTCGGCCTACTCACCCTCTGGAGAGGTCTTGGCTCCGTAACGCATTTTCAGCATATTGACTGGGCCGTTTGACGGCCGGAACAAGACCACTAGGTGATCGAACTCCTTCTCGTTAATTGTGATTGATTCTGATTCGCCGCCTAAGCCCTTGGCGATCAGCCCCACCGTATTGCTGTGGCTCACGACAACGACGACCGCTCCCGACGGCCAAGCCTTCACCGATTGGACAATTTCGCCCACGTGTGTCTCCTCGTTCGCGCCCTCCGATTCGATCGGAACAGTCTTGATCGTGAGCCGATCTCCAAGCTGTTGCGCAAGCGGCTCCAACGTCTGCCCCGTGCGCTTGGCATCGCTCCGGTAGGCAACACTGACACCGGTTTCAGCGAGCATCCGCGCCAAGAGTTTCGAGCGTTCGACCCCCTTTTTGTTGAGATCGTTTGCACCCGAATCTCGATCGGCATGACGAAGAATGAAAACGATCATAGCGGTTACTCCCTTCACTCCTGGAGCGAGATTTGGTCGGTAGGAATCAGCCGTTGTCTCCCGTTCGCCCCCGTGGACACACGCCCCCGGGAGTCACAACACGAGGCACATGGGCGTGTTGCGCTGGATTTGCCCGCCTTCGTGGCATCGAGCGGAAGAACGAACGTTGCGCCAATGAGCGGAGTCCACAATAACAAGAAATGTGTGCCCGGGACCTGGTGCCAACTCGACAAGCACGTCCCAGCCAATGGCATCGACGCTGATACGTACCACTGGCACTTGGCCTTGTGACCTGACCCCGTTCGCGCCGAGCCGGTGTGGGTATTGGACTCAGCTTACCCAACAAAGTTAAGCTCTCAGCGCCTCGACGACGAATGCCGTGTTCATACGAAGAATTTCGAGCGCCAGGTCAAAATTGATCAGATCAAGCGTATCGTTGGCGGTGTGGATGACCTGGTTGCTGCGATCTGCCCCCTCGATTGTGAGTACGGCAGCGATTCCCTTTTCAAGGAAAGAGACGTGATCGCTGTCGGCCGGCATCAGCGACGTCTGTACAGCGAGCGAGGTGTAGGTGGCGGCGGCGGCGGCCAGGCCGTCGATTAGTGGCTGCGAGAGCGGCGCACCCTCCAACAGGACCGTCGGCATCGCCGTGTTGAGCGAGCCGATCATATCCATTTGCACAACCGCCTGGACGCGCGCACGGTCTGTCGCATTCATGGATCGAACGAACTCATCACTACCGAGCAGACCCTCTTCTTCACCGCCAAACAGCACAAACTGCAAGTCGTTCTTGCCGTGGTGATCCCTGAGCGCTCTGGCAATCTCCAGAACCCCCGCACTACCACTGCCGTCGTCATCTGCGCCGGGCGCGACGGCGGCGCTGTCGCCGCCAGCGTGTCCGTTGATAGAATCGAGATGAGCCGTCACTAGGACTAGGCGGCGGGGCCGTGCACCCGCTCCAACGCGCTCAGCAACCACGTTGGCACTTGATGCTCCATTTACCGCAATGTCTTGCAATCTCGTGGCGTACCCCATCGTCACAAACTGCTCCTTGGCGAAGTTGCATGCGTTTTTGAAGTGCGTTGTGGTCGAATTGCGCGTGGGGAACTGCGTCAATTTCGTCAGGTCTGCCTCGAAGGTCGTTCGTGAGAGCCGACTGACGAGTTCCCGCACGGCGGGGTCGGCCGCTCGCGCAGATGCACGGATGCCGGCACCACTGTGCGCTGTGAATACGATTCGATTTTTGCCACGCGGGTCGGCGGCCTCCATCGCTTCCAGCGGGTGAATTGAATAGCAAGGTGCATGGCCCCCGCTGAGTCTTTGCGCCTGTTCAGGATGCATTTCCACCAGAAGAAATCGGCCTTTGTCGAGAATTACCGGAATTTCGGGATGCTTGCGCTGAAAGAGGTTACCCTTCTGAATCACCACATGCAGGTGTTTGGGGTCAATCTCGTGAGGGTGGCCTCGCAGCGGAAAGCTGGCGCGACCTGCTGCCTCAGAAACATGGGGCCAATCCGAAGCGTTGCCATAGTAGGCAATCGCGTCGCCGAATTTAACCCAGGATGCGCCCGGCAAATCAGCCGTCGAAGTGGCAGAGCCCCTAAAGTTGCGGTGCGCGGTATCACCAGCGGCTTGGCTGATAGCAAGCCTTACAGATTCCATGTTGCGCTCCTATCGTTCCAAGACTTGGTTCGTTCCAAGACATTGGCCCGCTCGCGCCGATCTGAGCTCAAGGAACTCCAGTCCGAGGGTGAGCAAACTAAAATATCTCTACCATCTGCGCTTGCGAGGGGCGCAGCTATCAGCTTTGAAAACTAAAGCCCGCGCACCCTTTCAGGCCAAAATCCCTATTACAATCGGTGACTAACAAGCCCGCTATTGCTCAAAAACTACGAATCGCATGGCGCTCGCGACTCGCGCGCTATCGACATGCGGTCTTGCTTGAGCTCCAGAATCTTAATGGGTTGAGGTTTCCCGTCGACCGTGACGCAGACGTGATCTGGTCCCGTGGAAGCCACTTTCCACACGCCTTCTTTGACCTGGGAGATATCCGTTGCGCCGATTCCGATCCGCTTGAATGTCCCATCCCGATCGAACTTCAGACCCGGCCTTCCCCGTGAAGGTGGGAGGGGAAAGCCAGCCGGTCGATACACCGTCTCCGTCGCGGTATCTTCTTCGCGCGAGTGGATCCAATGCTGGCAAAGTAATTTTGTATCGACCGGCTCGGCCATGTGTGCTCTATTTTTACACGGGAACCCAGGAAACTCCATCAAATTCCTTTGTCAGACGGTCGCCGCGCTCATCGCCGACATATCGGCGGCCCTCCATAGCCGGACCGGCAACCGCTTCTGGCTCAAGCCGAGGCGTGGGCACCGGCGTTAAACCCATCGAACTCGCTAGCAACGCGCGCGGGCCCGACAAAGTTGCGTTCATCCGCCTCAGTTGACCCGCACTAAACATGACCATGGTATCGTCATCGACATAGTCCATATAATTCATGAACATGTCGCCATTTGGCCCATTGTTGCATGTGATGTGAGGAAAGCTTGAGATCCGCACATCAGAGAAGTTCGGGCCGGCTTGATTGGGCGTATCATCAACCATGTCGGATCCACTGCAGCCGCCGTTATCGTCTCCCCAGATGTGTAGTAGATTTAACCAGTGCCCCACCTCATGCACTGCAGTTCGCCCGAGATTGTAGGGAGGCGCAGCGATCCCGGTCGAGCCGAACGCGGTGTTCTTGATGACCACTCCATCGGTCGCGGCCGCACCGCCGGGAAATTGCGCATATCCGAGAAGACCGCCACCAAGGTTGCAGGTCCACAAGTTCAAATAGGAGTCGCGTGGCCACGCGGACTTGCCGAATCCATCGAACTTGACCATTTGATCTAGTTTTTCCGTTGCGTGCTGATCGCTTGATACCGCTTCCATAGCTGTTTGAATCGAGGGATTTTTGGCGTTTTTTTGGGTCGCGTGAGGGCGCGGGATATGATTCGCTTTGGCTATCTGATTCGGGGGGACGGATGGTCAAGTGCACCAAGAAGCAAATCCGGGAAC
>WNFR01000824.1_pt1 | contig 35587 bp, 30 predicted proteins | sample 5400221 | NCBI WGS metagenome assembly WNFR01 (sample SAMN13153357, study PRJNA577476) | soil metagenome | isolation source: 40 cm soil under Madrone tree | place: USA:California | collected 2016-06-14 | reverse complement strand
CTTCGCCCTAAACGCGCCGCACAAACCGCGGCGCAGGGCTTCGCTCTGGCGAACACCCCAACGGCAACAGCAAATCAAAAGAAAAGGGGACACTTCTAATGATGTAAGGAAGGGGACATTTCTAAAGAGGTTTGACACAAGTACCAGACACAATTGACCGGCCTGCGTCCAGCCGTTAACATTTCTTTTCCACGATGGACGGCGAACTCATTGGGCATTACCGGATTCTCCGCAAGCTGGGCCGCGGAGGCATGGGCGTGGTGTATGAAGCCGCGGACACCAAACTCGGGCGTCGCGTTGCGCTGAAATTCCTGCCAGAAGACAAACACCGTGATCCGCAGACGCTGGAGCGCTTTTTGCGCGAAGCGCGTTCCGCATCATCACTGAATCATCCTGGAATTTGCACCATGCATGCGATTGAAGAGGACAACGGCAAAACATTCCTGGCGATGGAATTGCTTGAGGGACAGTCGCTCGACGCGTTGCTGGTGAATGCTCCGCTGACATTCGCACGTACGCTGGAGATCGGCATTCAGCTGGCGGACGCGCTAGATGCTGCGCACAAAAAAGGAATCGTCCACCGGGACATCAAGCCGGCGAATATTTTTGTGACGGAACGCGGGCAGGCCAAGATTCTGGATTTCGGGCTGGCCAAGCTTATCAGGGCCGAATCGGCGATGACTACCGAAGGCGCAACGATCGACTCGGATGAAACGCATCTGACCAGTCCCGGCCTGGCAGTCGGAACGATCGCGTATATGTCGCCAGAACAGGCGCGGGGAGAAGAATTGGATGCGCGAACGGATCTGTTTTCGACAGGAGCGGTGCTGTACCAGATGGTGACGGGACAAAACCCGTTTGCCGGCGGAACCAGCGCGGTCATCTTCGACAAGATTTTGCGACAGGCTCCGATTTCACCGGTGACATTGAACCCGAGTCTTCCCGCAGAGTTCGAACGCATTCTGAATAAGGCGTTAGAGAAGGACCGCGACGTGCGGTACCAGGTCGCCGCGGAGTTGCGGGCAGATCTGAAGCGGCTGCAGCGGGAAACGGATTCAGGACGGGGCACCGCCGCGGCGGGATCTTCTCCGGGGTCGGCGAGCACTGCAAGATCCAGTGCAGCGACGCCGCCGGCCACAAGCGCGGTGAAATCAAGCGGATCAGTCATTGTGGCCGCGGCGAAAGAGAACAAGCTGGGGACGATCTTGGCGGCATTGCTGCTGGTTGTTCTGCTGGCCGCCGCGGGATACGGGATTTATTCCCTGCTGCAGCGTTCGAAGCACATGCCGTTCGAAAACTTCGAGATTACTAACCTGACGAACACCGGGCACGTCGCGCTGGCATCGATATCGCCTGACGGAAAGTATCTGCTGCAGGTGCATTCGGGAAATGGGCTGGAGTCCTTGTGGCTGCGGCACATAGCGACGGGAAGCAATACGCAAGTAGTTGCACCGGCGGCGACGCATTATCAGGCGCTGACGTTTTCTCCGGATGGAAGCTATCTCTATTTTTTGCGTCGCGACGAGGAAGAACACATTATCGGCATACTCTACGCCGCACCGGTGCTCGGAGGAACACCGCACGTAGTGGCACGGGATGTCGACACGCAAATCACGTTTTCGCCAGATGGGCAGCGCTTTGCCTTTTTGAGGGAAAAGCACGATTCACCGTACTGGGATCTGGTGGTGATGAAGAGCGACGGAAGCGACGAACACGAATTGCTGAAAGACAAAACGATCTTGAGCGACAGCTATACGCCCGCGTGGTCGCCAGACGGTAAGACCTTGCTGATTCCGGTAGTGCAGCCTACGAAAGACACGATTGGCGGATTCGATCTGGTGGACGCAGCTACGGGCAAAGAGAAGAATTTCGCGATTGAGCGCGAACGAATTTATTACCAGCCGGTGTGGATGCCGGATGGACAAGGATTGATCGTGCCGTCCGCGGATCTAACATCCGGACCGCTGCAAGCGCAACTGGGATACCTGAGTTATCCAAAAGGCGAATACCGGTTGCTGACGCACGACACCAACGATTACGGGCATCCCAGCCTCGCGGCAGATGGAAAGACGATGGTCGCGAATCAAACCAAACTCACGTTCGAACTGGACGTTGCGCCTGCAGCGTCACCGATGCAGCTGAAACCGGTGCCACTCTCTTCGCAAGTAAATTTGTGGAGATGGGGATGGATGCCAGATGGCAGACTGATCGTGCCGCAATCCGGACAATTGAAGATGGTGACCCCCGCGGGCAACGAAACCGTGCTGCTGAATGACACCACACACATTTCGGATCAAGCCAGCGCGTGCGCGGATGGGCGGTACATTGTGTTTCGGCGCGTGAATCGTACCGGCGCCGCGGTCGTGAACATTTGGCGCATGGATGTGACCGGGAGCAACGTCTCGCAATTAACGGCGGGGCAAAATGATCGCGAGCCAGTGTGTTCTTCCGACAGCAAGTGGGTGTATTACATCGATCAGGCAGACAACCGTTATATAAAGCGCGTTCCGGTAGGCGGGGGCGCGCCAGAAACTGTCGTGAAGTCGCCTGTCGCGGCGTTCGACCTTTCTCCTGACGGCAAACTAGTCTCGTCTTCGGACGTGAGAGAAGAGGATCACAAGCTGATGGTCCGGCTGGATCCGACGGATGGCGGAAACACGACCTACCTTGACGCGGATTCGCGAATGACTTCGACGCCGATGTTTTCACCCGATGGAAAGTCGGTTGTTTATGTGGTGCGGGAGAAGGGTGTTGATAATCTTTGGGAGCAGTCCTTGGATGGAAAGAGTCGCAAACAATTGACGACCTTTCCGAAAGACTTGATTTTCCGTTACGCGTTTTCCAAGGATGGAAAACAGATTGCAATCGAGCGCGGGAATATTGAGTCGGACGCGTTTTTATTTCACGACACGTCGAAGTAGACCTGCCTGGCTCGACCTCCTAAAAATCCGATCATCTGAATGTTTGAGGGCCTCCGCGAGGGCCCCAAAATCAAGAGCGGCAGCGTAAAGCCGCTACATAGTCAGGGCTTTTGGAGCGGAGGAGACTGCGCGGCTGGAGCGGGCGGCGTGGGATTTTGCGTGGAGTTGCCGGCGGAGGTGCGCGATTTTGCAAAATAGCCGCGGCGGGCGCGAACTTGATCGCCATTGTGATTGGGGAGTTCGATCTTGATTTTGTGATAGCGGCCGTTGGCGATGAAATTGGAGGGGCTGTAGGTAATGGTGTATTGATTTCGCAGTTCGTCGCCGATGTCCTGGAAAGACTGATTGAGATCGTCAACGTGGTATGGGAAAAAAGCACGGCCGCCGGTTTCGTCCGCGAGATCCTTGAGAATTTGATCGCCTTCGGTGAGATGCATTTTGCGATTGGCCAGTTTGGAGGGATCAGTTTGCGAAAGCTGAATCCACTGGGTGCTGGTGCTGATGGTGTAAATGACGACGTTGGTGCGCTGAGCCATTTCGATGGCTTCGGCGCGGGTGTGATTGGAAAGATTGTCGTCGCCATCGCTGATCAGAACCATGACGCGACGAACCACATCCGGCTGATCGCCTGGCGGCCGCGGAGGATTGCTTAACTGCTTCGCGCAGGCGTCGTAAATGGCATCGTAAACAGCGGTGCCACCGCCGGCGCGAGTTTTGTTGATTTCATCGCGAAGCAGGGCGCCATCTCCTGTAAATGCCTGAATGAGCTGAGGCTCGTCATCGAAAGTCATGGCGAATGCCTGGTCTTTTCCGCGGCGCAAAACGCTGTAAAGAAAATCGACGGCGGCTTCCTGCTCGAATTTCAGGCGGTCGCGGATGCTGTTGGAAGTGTCCAGAAGCATGCCGATGCGGAGAGGCAAGTCGGACTGTTTGCTGAAAAAACGGATTTCCTGAGGAGCATTGTCGTCGAGAATCTTAAAGTCGTTCTTGTCGAGATCGGAAACCAGTTTGTTGCGCCGGTCAAGTACCGTGGCTAGGACATCCACCAAGTTAACCGTGGCACGGAACGTCGGGCCTTCCTGCGCGGGCTGCTGTTGTGGAGCGGGGTTCTGCGGGGGCGGGGCGGCAGGCTGCGGCTTTTCCTGAGCAGGCGACGGCGGCTGTTGCGCGTTTTGTTGCGCGTTATTCGCAAACGGGAAAGCGAGCAGAGTTGCGCTGGCGAGGAGGGCGAGGAGTGGATTTTTCATGATGAGAAAGTATAGGGAGCTTGCGCCCGTAGCGTCAATTTCGAGACGACAGGGCGCGTCGCAGCGTGGCTAGAGATATTCGCTGGCAGCTTCCAGGCTGCGGCCATGCGAACTAGCCAGGATGTTGAGAAATTCACGCAAATCTTGCGGTAGCGGAGCGCGGGCTTCGATCCACCGACCGGTGCGGGGATGAGGAAAACCGAGCTTTGCGGCATGAAGAAACTGCCTTCCGAGAGCAGGCAGTTCGGTGTTGCCCACATTAAGTTTCGGCGCGGCGCCATAGAGAGAGTCTCCGACAAGAGGATGCTTCACTGCGGAGAAGTGCACACGGATTTGATGCGTTCTACCTGTGTGGAGTTGGACCTCGAGCAGAGTCGCGGGAGCAAGTCCGGCGAGTTTGCGCCACTCGGTGCGAGCCGCGCGCATGCGGCCACTTTGATTGCGATGGTGTTGGCTCGACTGCTGAGCGAATGCTTTCATGCGCGTGCGGTGGACGGGATCGCGGCCAATCGGCAACTCGATTTTGCCAGTCTTGTTTTCGAATTGGCCTTCGACCAGGGCGATATAGGTTTTTTTTACAGCGCGGGCGCGAAACGATTCAGCCAGTTTAGCGTGGGAATCGTCGTTTTTTGCGATGACGATGAGGCCGGAGGTTTGTTTATCAAGACGGTGCACGATTCCCGGGCGAAGAGGATCCGCTTGCGAACCGCCGCGCGAAAGATTTTGTCCGCGACCCAGGAGCGCGTTTACCAGCGTGCCGCGCGAATTCCCCGCTCCAGCATGCACGCTCATGCCGGCTGGTTTGTTGACGATCATCAAATCCTTGTCTTCGTAAAGGATGTCCAGCGGAATGGATTCGGGCTCAGCGCGAAGCGGCGGGCGCTGCACGACTTCGACCTGGACTTTTTCACCGCCGCGAACTTTGTGCGAAGCTTTCGCAGCAGCGCCGTTCACCAATACCAGGCCCTCGGTGATCAATTCTTGCAGGCGAGCGCGGGATAATTGCGGGCACTGCTCGACAAGCCAACGGTCAAGTCGCGTGCCATGAGCGGTGCGTGGCACGAGCAATACATCTCGATCGGGTTTAGTGGTCATTCGCGACGCGACAAGCTTGGCCCAAAGCGCCTAGGCGAAATGCGCTCGCAACTTAATTAGGCTATTCCACGATTGAAAGCGCGACGTGAAATTATAGCGCGCTATCGCTTGTCTAATTCCATCGTCCAAAGAGTCGAGGTCGGGTTTGTCGGAATAATAACTCTGGTTCCAGGCGCCGCTCGCTCGAACATGGCCGCATACCTGGGGAAATCAAAATCCGCATAGGGCTTATATTTCCAATCCCGCAGAACACCGATTGGTGATAGAAGCAGAATGGCTAGCGCGGCGTAACGCGGAAATTTGGCAGTCGAACGGCTCACCAACCAGATCAAACACGCGAAAAAAGCCAGCATGGGAAGAAAATAGTAACGATTCCCAAGACCGGGAACGCGGAGCAATTGCCATTGCTCAGGTATTGGGTCCAGGCTCGCAAGAGGATGATAAAGAGCCATGGCCAGGACGCTTGCCGAGAACAGAACGAAGAGCTTCAATTCGGCAGGCGCGGAGAGGAGAGCATAAAAGACGATCGCCAGGCCCACAAGTGCCGCGCATATTTCAGCGGCAAACAAAAAGCGCATGTGGCCGAAATAAAAATGGATTACGGTACGGACGCCCAGGATGGAAGACATAAATACCTGTCCGCCAAGAATGCTGGCAAGCGCGGTCAGATTCGCGGCGTTAGATGCCGGTCGACGAGTCTGAGAAAACAGCAGAAAGACAATTTCGATCAGGGTACCTGGAATCAGCGCGAACAGCATTAATTTGGCGCGCTTTTCCCTATGCATCCACCAAATTGCCGCAACAAGCGCGATGAGAGGAATTCCCAACGGACTATCGACCGAAGCTAGAGTAAGAATGGCGACGTCAAAGACACTCCACGAAATCGAGCGCGGCGCGGCGGCCAGTATTACCAGGCAAGCTAACAGAGCCAGGTGCCATTGTATGTTGGTAGCGTTGGCATGGATCTCGTAGGAATTGGGTACGGCAAGATAGAGCAAGCTTCCCCAGACTCTGATGCTAAGAGAGAGGGAATTGAAACGCGAAAAAAAAACAGGAATAGGCAGTATCTGAAAAAAAAGCGCGAACAGATTCATAACCAACGGCGCGAGCGCTAAGGGAAAGATAAGCGAGAAAAGCGCAACGAGCCTGGGCACGGTGTGTAAATATCCTGCTTCCGGCATGAAAAGGCAGTGCCAAGAATGGTTGTAGGCGTCCGCATACCAGAAAGTACCGTCCTCCGCGTAAAATTGCGCGTTCAAAAGGGCGTCAGGCCGGCGGGAAAATAAGATCAGAAAAGCGATCAGAAACACCGCAATATGAAAGGCTATTTTCGAAGCTCTGGTTGTAGCCTCGGGTTTCCAAGCGAATATGGCTGTATTCACGTCTGTTTCCGGTCCTTCGATCACGCTAATGGTCTATCGCGAACGTGTCAATCGGCCGACCCGAGCAATTGTGTCAAAAGGGTTAGCTTCCGTTTCCACTGTTTACCCGTTGCTGGCAGCGGCCCTTCGCTCTAGTCTCACTTTTCACTGCTTTTTATAATCGCCGCGGCTGAAATACTTTTCCAACCAGATATAAAGGCAGATGAATAGGTAGCGGCTCCCCATTTCCTTGATGGAAAGTTTGGAGGTTCCCACGCGCCGGTTCCTCCAGGTAATGGGCATGACCGTCCAACTGTAGCCGCGCACTATGGTTTTCAGTGGCAGTTCAACGGTTAAGTTGAAATGCGGTGACAGCAACGGAAGACAACCTCGGATCACACTGGCGCGATACGCCTTGAAGGCATTGGTCGTATCGTTCAGTTTGATGCCAAACATGAGCATGATGAAGGCGTTCGCTAAGCGATTTAGACGGAGCTTCAACCACGGATAGTCAATTACGCCTCCGCCTTTGAGGAATCGCGAGCCGAAAACAGCGTCCCAGCCCTGGTTCAGCAGTTCCCAATATCGCACGACGTCGCGACAATCGTCGGACTCATCGGCCATCATCACGACGGTGGCGTCGCCAGCCATCGAAGCAAATCCTTTTTCGACCGCGCGCCCGAATCCATGCGGACCCTGGTTCTGCACCGGCCTGAGTGTGGAAATGTGTTCGCAAAGACTCAGCAGCTTCTGCCACGTAGCATCTGTGCTGCCATCATCCACCACTACAATCTCGTGCGGAACATTCTGCAATCGCAGCTCGAGGTGCAAGTGTTCGACTGTCGAAGCGATACAGCCCTCTTCGTTATGCGCAGGAATTACAACACTAAGAAGGTGTAAGGGCTCTTTGTGAGTTTCGGAGTCATTTTCGATGGAATCGGCGTTCGCGGCCATAAATCAACCTATCGTTCACTAACATATGGCGTCAACTGAGACGTCGCCGGATGTTGTCTGGCGGGCAAACCTAGGATCAGCCTTGAAATCACAGGTTAGCGAGCCTTATTTAGAGCGTTCGGGCGTTTTGGCTGCGAAAAAAGCAGGTCCAGAAGAATCAATATCGCGCCGATGGTGATCGCGGAATCGGCTACGTTGAATGCGGGGTAGCGGTAGGAACCGAGCAGCACTTCAAAAAAATCGGTTACGGCGCCGTGCAGAATGCGATCGGTGAGATTGCCGGTCGCACCGCCAAGCAGCAATGCCAAGCCGGCTGCGGCACGGGGGGAAACTCCATCTGCTGCCACCAGATACCAGGCAATAATCGCAATAACCGCCAGCGAGCCCGCGATCAGCAGATAGCGCACCCAGTGCGAATTGCTGTCGGCGAAAATACTAAACGCGATGCCTGGATTCTTGCTGTGAACGAGGTAAATAAAATTCTGTACGAATTCGCGCCGCCAGCCTTCGCTGGTTTTGGCTTCGATGGCAGCTTTGGAAAGCCGATCAAGGAAAACCACTGCCAGTGTGAGAATGAGCCAGCGCAGGCGCGAGGGATGGATCATGTGAATTCGCAGGTATGGGAGCGTGACGCCACAATCTCGCCGCACAGACTGAAGTCTGTGCCACCAAAGGCTGAGCCAGCGAATGGGTGCAAAGGAAAAATCAAGAGTTCGTGCCTTCGATTTCGTCTAAGGCTGCAGAGCATCGCTCGCAAATCGTTGGATAGCGCGAATTTTCGCCCACGTGGATGGAATAATTCCAGCAGCGTTCGCACTTTGTCCCATCGGCTTTATGGATGCAAACCTCGAGCGACGGAACCAGTTCTGACTTGTAGTCGGGAGCGCCTGCGCTGAAAAAATCGACCTGCGACACGATGAACAGGCCGGGCAGGTTCGCTAAGTGATTTTTCAGCTTGGCCTTCAGTTCCGGATTACCGTTGAGAAGGACTTTTGCTTCCAGGCCGGAGTTAATCTTTTTTTCGTTGCGCGCGGCTTCCAGTGCTTTCAGGACTTCGGCGCGCACCTTCCCAAGCAAATCCCAGGCTGCTATCTGCGCAGCGCTGATCCCGGTGCGCAGTTCGGATTCCTCCGGAAAAAGAGCGATGTGGACGCTGGATGGTTCTCCAGCCGATTTCGGTAGATACTTCCAGATTTCCTCGGCGGTGAAAACAAGAATGGGCGCGGCGATTCGAACGAGCGCACTGGTGATTTTGTAGATAGCGGTTTGTGCGGAACGGCGGGCCGGATTGTTTGGCGCCTTGGTGTACAGGCGATCCTTTAAAACGTCATAGTAAAAAGCGCTGAGGTCCACCACGCAATAGTCGTGGATAGCGTGATACACGCGATGAAACTCGTACGCCGCATACCATTCGCGGCACTTCTTCACGAGTTCAGCGGTACGCTCGAGCATCCAGCGATCCATTTCCTCGAGCTGCTCGTTCCGCAAAGTGTTTCGTGATGGATCGAAATCGCCAAGATTGCCCAGCGCGAAGCGAAAGGTGTTGCGGATCTTGCGATAGGCTTCGCTGAGCTGCGTCATCACTCGTTCGCTCATTTTCACATCGGCCTGATATTCGACGGATGTGACCCAAAGGCGGAGCAGATCAGCGCCCCACTTGTCGGAAATTTCGGCGGGCTCGATGGCGTTGCCGAGCGACTTGGACATCGGGCGGCCCTGCTCGTCGAGTGTCCAGCCATGCGTGACGACGCTGCGGTACGGCGCTGCGTGGCGCACGCCGGTGGCTACAAGCAACGAACTATGAAACCAGCCGCGGTATTGATCCGGCCCTTCAAGATAAACGTCGGCGGGCCATTCTTTGCCCTGCAAAACAGCGAGATTCGAAGAGCCAGAATCGAACCAGACATCGAGAATGTCATGTTCCTTGCGGAATTTTGACGCGCCACACGAACACTTTGTGCCTGCCGGCAAAAGTTCTTCGGGTGAATGTTGATACCACGCGTCGGCGCCTTCCTTCTTGAACCATTCGATGACGTTGCGGAGCGCGGCGTAATCTTCAAAGCGCTCTCCGCAGCTATCGCAGAAAAACACGATGATCGGCACGCCCCAGAAACGCTGGCGCGAGACGCACCAATCGGGGCGCTTCTCAATCATTTCGTAAATGCGCTCTTCGCCCCAGCCGGGAATCCATTTCACGTTGGGGATTTCGGCGAGCGCTTCGGCACGCAAAGATTTTTTGCTGTCGGTCGGAATTGCATCCATGCCAATAAACCACTGCATTGTCGCGCGAAAGATCACCGGGTTGTGGCAGCGCCAGCAATGCGGGTAGCTGTGCTTGTAAGCGTGGTGACCAAGCAGCGCGCCGCGATCGGCGAGCAACTTTACGATGATCGGATTGGCGGTGAAGACGTCCTTGCCTTTGTATTCGGGCAACCCTTCGGTGTAAACGCCCTTGTCGTCGAGGGGCGCGTAAATTTCGAGTCCGTATCTCTGGCCGGTATTGAAGTCATCCACGCCATGACCGGGCGCGGTATGAACGATGCCGCTGCCTTGATCGAGCGTGACGTAATCGGCAAGCAAGCCAGGAACCTGAATCGGCAAAAATGGATGCTGAAACAGCATGCCTTCGAAGTCCCGGCCCTTGTAAGTCGCGAGAATTTCCGCTTCTTTGATTTCACTCTCGGACTGAAGTGCGGCAACGCGGTCAACGGCAAGAAGAAGCTTGCCTTTTTCGGTTTGCACGACGGCATACTCATAATCCGGATGAAATGCCAGCCCACGATTGTGCGGAATGGTCCACGGAGTGGTGGTCCAGATCACCGCCGAAACATCGTTGGCAATTTTCGCGGCTTCGTTTTTTCCACCACCAACCACGGCGAATTTCACCCAGATGGACTGGCTGACGTGGTCTTCGTATTCCACTTCGGCTTCGGCAAGCGCAGTCGAATCGTAGAGACACCAATAGACAGGCTTGCGGCCACGATAGACGTAACCCTTTTCCATGAAGTCGAGAAACGCGTTGGCAATGGTGGCTTCGTAATCGAAGCTCATCGTGAGATAGGGATCGTTCCAACGGCCGAAAATACCGAGGCGTTTGAAGTCTTTCTTGTGTTGCTCTACGTACCGCGTGGCGAATGCGCGGCAGAGCTTGCGAAATTCCGCTGGCGAAACCTTGCCTTTGCCGCCCAGTTCTTTTTCGACCTGGGTTTCAATCGGAAGACCATGGCAGTCCCAGCCCGGAACATAGGGCGCGTAGTGCCCGGCCATGCTCTTGGTCTTAACGACCAAGTCCTTCAAAACCTTGTTCAGGCCGGTGCCAAGGTGAATCGTTCCTGTGGGATAGGGCGGGCCATCGTGCAGAACAAACAATGGCCTTCCAGTGCGTGCCTCCAGAATCTGCTGATATAAATCGGCTTCCTGCCAGGCCCCAAGCTGTCTCGGCTCATTCAGCGGAAGATTAGCCTTCATAGGAAAGCCTGTTTTGGGCAAGTTGAGTGTCATCTTCAATTCGAGTGTTTCAGACATGGATGCCGCGAGTGCAATTCCCTTCTAGGCCCTAGTTTTCGCCTGTAGCACGGCGGGAAACATCGGAGAGTGGTGTAACTACGTATGTTACAATGAATGGAGTATGGTGTCAGCCAAAGCGGGCGTGCAACCTATCGCGGCTGGCGAGAATCGTAAACTAGAGAGACGCCAGAAGCACTAGAAGTGCGTCTATTTATAAGGCGTAAGCGCTGAAGTAATTGGTGCGCAGCAGGTGGAGAACGTGCCGGGGACAATGCTCAACTTGGGACCACCGCAACGTCCAAACGTTGAAGAAACGCGCGCGAGTACGGCATCCGCTCCGGTACCGCGTTTTGGCCGGCCAGCGATCCTGATGCCGGATAATTTTTGGTCCAACCTGAAACAATTCCTTTTCGAGCGTCCTGTCAAAATCCGCGGAGACGTGAAGTCCGATCTGATGCCGCTTGAGTACGGCGGCGGATTCTGGGAAAACGTCGGCGAATTTTTCAGTGGACGCCGCGCTCCGAAGGGCCAATTCAATAGCAGGCTTTCCACCGGTTTGGTAGAAGGGTTTGGTGGGTTCGGAACAAGACTGAAAGAGCTGTTTTCTCCCACTAAGCAGGCTCCGTTACCGTTCGAAGTAAAACCGGTCCGCGTAAAAGAGATTTGGTCGAAGGACGAGAACTTCGGCTGGACGCAAGTCATCTCCATTGGCTTGCACGTTGTAATTATCGGCCTGATCACGTTTTCGCTCATCATGCGCCCGCCGCAGGCCACGCAGGCAAAGAGCAAAACCGATGTGCTGCCGCTGGATATTTCACCGTATATGGCAAAATTGCCCCAGGGGGCCAAGCCCGCCGGCGGTGGCGGCGGCGCCAATGACCACACGACGGCTCCCGTGAATCGCGGCAAGCTGCCGAAATTCCAGTGGACACAATTTACTCCGCCGCAAGTGAAGATTCAAAATCCCAATCCCAAGCTTCCCATGGACCCTTCTTTGCTTGGTCCGCCTGACTTGAGAGTGTCCAACATCAATGCGCCGACCTTTGGCGACCCGCTGGCCAACGGAGTGAGCGAGTCGCTGGGGCATGGCAACGGTACCGGTATTGGCAGCGGTTCGGGCGGCGGACTTGGCCCGGGTGAAGGCGGCGGTACTGGCGGAGGCGCGTTTCGCGCTGGGGTGAACGGTGTGGGCATGCCGACCTGCATCTATTGTCCCGATCCACAATATTCGGATGAGGCTCGCAAAGCGAAATACCAGGGTGTGGTCGTGCTGATGGTCGTCATCACGCTGGATGGACGAGCGACGAACATTCAAGTTGCCAAGAGCCCCGGATTGGGACTCGATGAAAAGGCGATTGAGGCTGTGCGGCAATGGAAGTTCCGGCCAGCTATTGGACCGAACGGGAAGAGCGTTCCGACGCAGGTGCCGATCGAGGTGATCTTCCGGCTATTCTAAGGTTTTCCGGCCACAGTAGTCCTTCTGCAGCTGACTGCCCAAAAAAGCAACCTTTTGACCCTAAAGCGGCTCCCACTGTGCGTTTGAGCCGCTTTTTGTTTTAGCCAGAAGTTGCGCCCAGCGGCGACGGAGGTCGGCAGTGTCTGATCCCACGTTCGGCTCGAATTCAACTCTCTTCAGTCAAACTTCATTAGTCAATCGCATCCGGGAAAACGTCACACTTATATTGTCGATGCCGCACGCAGCATTGGCTGCGCCGCAAACGGTGAACGCCGCTCGGATTCATCTCTTGGACGAGCGTCGCGACCGGACCAGACTCACCGGCCAGGCAGGCTCCACGCTTCTGCATGGGATGATTTGCGCCATACTGATTTACGCGGCATTTCATCCAATCAACAAAGCAAACCTCAACTCGCTGCAGAATTCTTTTCCTTTACGAAAATTGCAATACACACCTCCGATGCAAACAATCACCGCAGAAATATCTTCGCTCGGTAAGGCTGGCGGTGGAGGAGATCACAATCCGCTCCCGCCAACTGCGGGCGAGCTGGCACGGTTGTCGCGCATTGCTTTCGCGCCTCCAAGGTTACCTGACGATAAGCTTCATGCTCTTTCCGTCACGACGGTGTTTGATGCCAACGCGCCGGAGCTGACACCGCCCGTCAAAGATCTTGGCCTCCCGTGGATGCCAGATCGAAGCAATTCGGAAGGAACTGGAAAAGCTGGAATCGGAAACGGTCCCGGCTCGACGATGGGTGACGCGGTCGGCGACGGCTCCGGAGTTGGAAACAGTCTCTTGCCCTATGCGCGAGTGGCAACGCAAGTGGTCTGTAGGATTTGTTCTGACCCCGTCTATTCTGACGAAGCTCGGAAAGCAAGGGTGCAGGGACTTGTGACTATGCGTGTCCTCGTCGGCGCGGACGGACGGGTTAAAGACGTGCAAGTTACGCACGGCATCGGCCTTGGTCTGGACGAAAATGCAGTGCGGGCGGTGCGCGGCTGGCAATTCATTCCCGCGAAAGATGCGGAACGCCGCCCTGTGGCGACATGGATCACGATTGAAACTGTCTTTCGACTATTTTAGGAAAGTTGTTCTTTCATCTTTTTCGAGTGGCTGCCGAACAGTGCTAGGATTGGTTTCGCCCAGGTACCAGGCATGCGCTCGAAAATCGTCTTACTGCTGTTTTTCGCCGTCTGCTCCCTTCAGCTAGCGTCACCGTCCAATCTTTCTTTCCGCGAGGAACAATACCGATTTCCGCGAGTCCGCGCGGCATCCGCTGAAAAGAATGACGTTTTGCGTCAACTGTTCGCGAACAAGGGCCTTAGGTACCCTCCGCGCACGATTCTGCTGCGGGCGTTCAAAAAGGAAGCTCAGCTGGAATTTTGGGTCGAGGATTCGCCGGGTAAACCCTATCTCCTCTTAAAAAGCTATTCGATCTGCGCGACTTCCGGCGTCCTGGGGCCAAAAAGAAGATTTGGAGACGAGCAAGTACCCGAAGGATTCTATGAACTGGACTGGTTTAATCCGCAAAGCAATTTCTATTTGAGCCTTCATGTCAGTTATCCCAATGAATCCGATCGCATCCTCGGCTCGCGGACGAATCCGGGCGGCGATATTTTTCTGCATGGAAACTGCGTAACGATTGGCTGCCTGCCGATTACAGACGACGGAATCAAAGAGGTCTACTGGCTAGCAGTGCTTGCGCGCACAGCGGGTCAAACGCAGCTGCCCATCGAGATTTTTCCAGCGCGCCTAACCGACCACGAGCTTGACCAACTGGCGAGTGAACGGCGAGCGGAACCTCCGGTCTTGGAATTTTGGGGGAATCTAAAACAGGGATTCGACTACTTCGAGAAATATCACCGGCCGCCGACTGTCCATATTGACAGGAGTGGAAAGTACGTATTCAGCGGCGAATGAAATACGGAGGCATCCCGCGATTCTGCTACGATGGCGAACATGAGAAAACTTTACATTTTGGCGGGGCTTTTCTGCCTCGCGACGGCTTCCCGCATGCACGCTCAAGGCGGCACCGGTGCTCTGGAATTCACGGCGAAGGTAACTCCTTCCGCAGCCAAACCGGAGCCAGTCCGGGATTTCACGTTCTATGTGCTCACGAAAAGCTATGACGATATTGTTAAGGATCTCGACGCGCGCGAAGGACCGCCCTCTCGCGAAAAGTTCATTGACGATTTGAAGATTTCGCCCGAACTACGCGAGTGGCTTCATAAACACGATGTGATGGACATTACCTTGCCCGGCTTCGATAAGCTCATGACTCCGGAAGATGTTTTGCAGGTGCCGGAATTCCTGTTGGCCTATCAGAGATCCAATAGCGGCGGCGTCACCAACGGCATACCCAAACCGAAATATCACGATGCGGACAAAACCGAACACCCGGAACGCTACGAAAAGCAGCACCAGGAATACTTGAGCGCGCTGAAAAAGTTCATCCAGGCGCATCCGGAGACGGTTTCGGGGATGGAATTGGAACTGGACGGCGTGAATCCTGCCCGGAAATGGGCTGAAGCCCAGAACAATCATCGCAGGCGCGTCCAGCAGTTGGCGCCGACACAAGCACAAACGACATATCAGGTGGCCAAAGTGGATACTGACCTGGATGGGCACGGCCAAATTCGCGGATTGCCTCCGGGCAACTATTGGATTAGTTCTCTGGGACTGACAGCCGCGGCGGGCGATGCGCGGCTACAGTGGGATGTCCCGATCAAAATTGAAACCGACCGCACGGTTCGAATTGAGTTGACGAACCTGAACGCAACCGACAATCTATCTCCCAAGACCAAGTAACGCCAAAAAACGGTAACGCGAAGAAGCGATTGAATTGCAACTGATTCGCGGCCGAAGCCGGGTCCCAGCGGCCAGTGTGCCGTTGCATGGAAGAACACAGGGAGAGATGCATACATCGCTTCACTGGATTGCCTTCAATTTATTTGTAGTGATTGCCGTAGCCCTGGATCTGGGCGTATTTCACCGTAAAGCTCACAAAATCGCGATGCGCGAAGCTTTGCTGTGGAGCTTCGCCTGGATTGCCCTTGCCCTGACATTCGGTTTGGTCCTGTTGTATTTCAACGGCCGGCAGCCGGTCCTGGAATTTCTCACCGGCTACGTTGTGGAAAAAGCGTTGAGCGTGGACAACCTGTTCGTGTTTCTGGTGGTGTTCCGCGTATTCGCGGTAAAGGATGAGTATCAACAACGCGTTTTAGGATATGGAATTCTAGGCGCGCTGATTCTGCGCGGGGCCATGATCGCGGCTGGCACGGCGCTGATTGAACACTTCAGCTGGATCATGTACGTCTTTGGCGCGTTCATCGTGCTGGTCGGCATCCACATGCTGATTGCGCGGCACGAGGTGAGCGACCCGCAGAAGAATTTCCTGGTGCGATATTTCAGCAAACATCTGCGCCTGACCAAGGAATATAGCGGCGAAAAGTTCTTCACGCGGCTAAACGGCCAGCTCTTCGCCACACCGCTTTTTCTAGTGCTACTCGTCGTGGAGATTACTGATGTAACTTTCGCGGTGGATTCCATACCGGCGGTATTCGGCATCACGCGCGATCCCTTTATCGTATTCACTTCCAATGTGTTCGCGATCCTGGGATTGCGGGCGCTCTATTTTCTTCTGGCTGCCGTGCTTGAAAAGCTTCAGTATCTGAAAATTGGTTTGGCATTGGTGTTGATTTTCGTCGGCGCAAAAATGATCGCCGAACCGTGGCTGAAGATTTCCGTTGAACTGTCACTTGCAATCGTGCTCGGAATGCTTTCGTTGACCGTACTTTTTTCGTTGCTGGCGAAGAAAAACACAACGGAATCGAAACACTGAAGTTGCGCGATGCTGATTGCGAGTGGCAGGTCTTGAGTATGCGCGGATCAAACTCTCATGCGTAGTCTGAAACTAGAATGGATCGCCGCGTTGTCTTCGCCGGAAGACGGCGCGCGCGCGGCAGCGGCCAGGCAAATCTATGCCGTAGGCCGCTCGCTCGCAGACTCTGCAATTCAGCGTTGGCGGCAGAATGACGAATTCGTGCGATTGCTCGGCAAAGATCCTGAAATGACCGTAGGGCTGGCCGTCAGGCCGGAGACCTTTGCACAGATTCGCGAGGCAAATGGCTGGCCGCAGCTGGCGGAAGTGCCTCCGGAACAGGATGCGTCTGAATTCACGCTGCGCTTTGAGGCAGACACCACGCTAGACGTGTTGACTTCGCGCGATCCGGAAGGATCAGGCGCCATTGCAAAGTTCCTTTCGAAGCTTGGCGAGGGTATACAACAGGTGGAATTTCGCTGCAGCGATGTAAATCGCGCCACGGCAATTTTGCGAGATCAATTTGCAGTGATTCCGGTATATCCGGAAGCCCGTTCGGGCGCTGACGGGACGCTCGTCAATTTTTTCCTGGCCGGCGCTGCCGATAGCAAAAAGGTTTTGATCGAACTTTACGAGCCGGGCGCCATTCGCTTTGAGTGAACTCAATCATGTCGAAGAGAGATTCCTCGCTTCGCTCGGAATGACGAGAGTCTGAACTGTTACCCAGGTGGTAGCGGCTGCAGTTCCGTCCAGGCGCGAAGAGTCTCGCCGACCGTCCAGGCTTGCGCAATACATCCGCGCGGACGATGGGGAGCGTCGCCATCGAAAATTTCGGCCAGCGTTCCGAGGCCATAAGAATCAATCGATTGTGCGAGAGGCTCCAGAAATCCGCGTGCGGTCGTGCGGTCCTTGTAAACTCGGTAGTGAGCAAGCGCAAATGGCCCGAGCAGCCAGCCCCAAACGGTTCCCTGGTGGTAGGCGGCATCGCGCTGGCGCGGTCCACCGGAATAAACTCCGATGTAACCCTGTTCCTGCGGCGCAAGACTCCGCAATCCAAAGGGGGTCAACAATTGCGACGCGCAGGCATCCACGACAGCCTTCTGCTGTTCAGCCGAAAGCAGGCCAGCGTTTAGCGATACCGCGAAAATCTGGTTTGGCCGCACTGTGAAATCGTTGCCGATGCCGGGCGAATCCAACACGTCGAAGCAGCAATTTCGCTTGGCATTCCAGAATTTGCTGAAACTTAATTTCGCCTTCTCCAGAAGCTTGGCGTAAACATCGGTCGAAGTACCAAGCACATTCGCGAATTGCAACATGCTTTCCAGCGCTTTGATCCAAAGCGCATTGATCTCGATGGGCTTTCCTGTGCGCGGCGTAACCACCCAATCGCCCACTTTCGCGTCCATCCACGTTAGTTGCACGCCCGGTCCGCCGCCGTAAAGCAGGCCGTCGGCGGGATCAACATGAATGTCGTAACGGGTTCCCTTTACATGCGCGCCGACGATTTTTGCGAAAACCGGGAACAATTTCTTCAAAGTGGCTGAGTCTTGCGTGGCTGCAAAGTATTGCCGCGCAGCTTCGAAATACCACAGCGTTGCGTCCATGGTGTTGTATTCGGGCGTGCCTCCCGCATCCGGAAAGTTATTCGGAAGCATTCCGCCGTCGACGAGTCGTGAAAATGCCAACAAGATCCGTTTGGCGACCTCTGGGCGGCCGGTAACTAAAGCCAGCCCGGGTAGCGCAATCATGGTATCGCGGCCCCAATCGCCAAACCAATGATAGCCCGCGATAACAGACTTTCCCGACGCCTGGCCCGGCAATGGCCGTTTGACCACAAACTGATCGGCCGCGAGAACCAGCTGAGGAACCCAGGATGGCACAGCTTCGCCTGACGGAGTTTGCATTAGCTCGCTCGCGGCAGACTGGACTATGGACTCGCGCCTTATTTCTTCCTTGCGCGCGGCTACGCCATCGAGATACGCATCCCTTTCCGTTGAGAAAACGACCGTTACGGTCCGCCCCTTCTGCAGCTGTACGGCAAACCGCACCGCATAGAGCTGATCCTCCCGGTCGTCAAGGCCACGTTCGCCTTCGCGCGGAAAAAGAAAATCGCGATACCAAGTATGTTGCGCCTCGCACGTCGCTCCCGTGCACTTTGCATAAAATGGCGCCGCGCCCTCGAACGCGGTGACACAAACACCGCTCGACACCGGCTCAATCCGCATGCGCCAATCGCCCGCGTGCGTAGCCGAATGAAAGTCGCGATAATTGACGAGCGCTTTCAGTTCGAACGCCACAGGCGACGCCGACTCCAACAATGTGTATTGAATGTAGGTTGTGTTCTCTCCGTCGCGCATCCAGATGCACTTTTCGATGCGAGCAGCGCCAATTTGAAATGTCCAGACGGGTATAAGGCCATCGAGACGAAAGTTCTGTATGTGTAGATAGCCTTGTGGCGCGACCGCTCCGCTGGTCCAGCGATGCGTGGCCAAAGGGTAGCTCTGACCGTCGACGGCGACGATCTCATCCAAACCGCCGGCAAGAAAGGTTCGACCGCCCGGCGGATTCAGAGCGGCAACAAGAAGACCGTGATAGCGCCGCGTGGCAGAACCGGCGACCGTGCCCGAAGCAAATCCTCCAATGCCATTCGTGACCAGCCACTCGCGCTGTTCGGCTGCGGCGAGGTCGTTGCAGATCTCGGGACCAAATGAAATTGCTACATCCTTGACCGATGTTTTGCTTAACGAGCTGTTCGATGGGACAGAACGCTTTGCTTTGTCAGCAGCTGGCGTTCGTGATTTTCGCGGCGCTAGCATTCCGGCAGTTTACTCCCCGCTCTGCTCTAGGAGTTTTGCAACCAGCCCTGTCCAGCCGGTCTGATGATTCGCGCCAATACCCGCGCCGTTGTCTCCATGGAAATACTCGTGGAAAAGTATCAGGTCGCGCCAGAAAGGATCGCTCTGAAAATTTTCCATCGCGCCCGCAACCGGCCGCCGGCCGTCCTTTCCGCGGACAAAGATATGCCCGAGCCGTTTCGAGATCTCACTCGCCACCTGCCACAAATCCGTGTGCCGGTTCGAACGTGCCGGGCATGGCACCTGGAAATCTTCCCCATAATAGTGGTGAAATTTCTGCAGCGATTCGATCAGCAGATAATTGACCGGCATCCAGATCGGCCCACGCCAATTCGAATTTCCACCGAACACCCCCGTGGACGATTCGGCCGGTTCATAGTCCACGCTGCTTACGTTTCCGTTGACCACCACCTCATACGGATGATCCAGGTGATAGCGCGAGAGCGCGCGGATGCCGTAGGGCGAAAAAAACTCTGTTTCATCGAGCATGCGGGACAAAACGCGCTTGAGCTGCTTCCTACTTACCAGTGACAGCAACCGCCGTACTCCACGCGCCGACCGCTGCGTCATTTCTATGTGCTCGGGAACGTCCGGATGATTGTCTATGAACCATTGCATACGCCGCTTAAAGCCCGGAAGCCGATCCACGATTTCTGGCTCTAGCGTTTCCACTGCAAACAGCGGAATCAAACCGACCATTGAGCGAATTTTTAGGAAGTGCTCTTCGCCGTTCGGCAAATGTAGCACATCGTAGTAGAAGCCATCCTCTTCGTCCCACAGCGAAACGCCACCCGAGCCAAAATCGTTCATGGCACGCGCAATGTAAACGAAGTGTTCGAAAAATTTGCTGGCTACGTCTTCGTACGCTGGATCATCTTTGGCAAGTTCCAGCGCGATGGCCAGCATATTCAGGCAATACATGCCCATCCAACTGGTGCCGTCAGATTGCTCGAGATGGCCGCCGGTTGGCAATGGCGCGGAGCGGTCAAAGACTCCGATATTGTCGAGCCCCAGAAATCCACCTTGAAAAATATTCGCGCCGTCGGGATCTTTGCGATTGACCCACCATGTAAAGTTCAACAGCAGTTTGTGAAAAACTTTCTCCAGGAATCCGCGGTCAGCGACTCCGCGGACGCGCCGCTCGATTTTGTAAACGCGCCACGCCGCCCACGCATGCACCGGTGGATTAACGTCGCCAAACGTCCACTCATACGCGGGAAGCTGCCCGTTTGGGTGCATATACCATTCGCGCAGAAGCAGGATCAGTTGCTCTTTCGCGAAATCAGGGTCGATGATCGCCAGCGGAATACAGTGAAATGCCAGATCCCACGCCGCATACCATGGATATTCCCATTTGTCCGGCATGGAGATAATGTCGTCGTTGTAGAGATGCGTCCAATCCTTGTTTCTTCCGTGCAGCCGCTCTTTTGGCGGAGGCGGCCCGGCCGGATCACCTTCCAGCCACGTTTTCACATCATAGTGATAAAACTGTTTCGACCACAGCATTCCGCCATATGCCTGGCGCATGACGTTTTTCGCGTCATCAGAAAGGTGTTGAGGAATCCGTGAAGCATAAAACTCGTCGGCTTCCGTCTTGCGCAGTTCGAATAGTCCGTCGAATCCCGCACCGAAGTCGTTTGTCCCCGGCACCTCCGCGGCACGTTCCAGATGCGCGGGCGACGAAATCGTTCCTGCAATGGTGGCATGGATATCCATGCTGCCGAGCGGTTCGAGATCCGTCAGGCGGAGCTTGAGCGTCGCGGATTGAGCGGGCGCGAGATCAAGAACATAATGCGCCGCCATTTTTGTTCCAATTTGATCTGGATTCACGGCGGATTTGTTTTGCCGAATCACATATTCGTGAAAAGCGTCTTTCACATATGGCGAACGGTTGCGCCCGTTGAATAAACGCGCGTTGTTCGTTTCGTTCTCGGTAAAGAGTAGTTCCGGTTGACCAGTCGCAAGCAACCATCGTTTGCCGTACTGCCAGTGTTGCGATTCGACAGACAGAATCCCCTCGACGGGCGTCGCTCTGCGGATTACCGGACGGCGTAGGTCTGATCCCCACGACCACGTATTGCGGAACCAAAGCGTTGGAAGCAGATGCAATGTCGCAGGGTCTGGACCTCTGTTCCATGCCGTAATGCGGATGAAAATGTCCTCGTCGCTGCCCTTCGCATACTCAGTAAAAATATCGAAGTAGCGATTTTCGCGAAATACGCCGGTATCGTATAACTCAAATTCCGGTTGGCCGCGCCCGCGGCGGCGATTCTCATCCACCAGAGCCTTGTACGGAAACTCGGCCTGCGGATACTTGTACAGCATCTGCATATAGCTGTGCGTCGGAGTGGAATCGAGATAAAAATAATATTCTTTTACGTCCTCGCCATGATTCCCTTCGTTTCCTGTCAAGCCGAATAGCCGCTCTTTCAAAATGGGATCGCGGCCATTCCACATCGCCAGTGCAAAGCACATCATTTGATGGCGGTCGCAAATTCCGCCGATGCCGTCTTCTCCCCAACGATAAGCACGCGAGCGCGCGTGATCGTGCGGGAAGAACTCCCACGCCGTACCGCCGGGACTATAATCTTCACGTACCGTTCCCCATTGCCGCTCGGACAGGTATGGGCCCCAGCGTTTCCAGTAACCTTTACGTATGCGGTTGTCTTCTAGGCGAACATCTTCAGTGGTCTGAAGCCTGGGCATGAACACGCACCTCGATGAGAAAACTTGTCCAACTCGTCTACTAACCGTAGCAGCTTAGCAGTAGTGCCGCTGAATCCTGTACCGTATCTCTCATCAACCGCGAATGCGCTTGCACCGCGACGATATGCGTGGGATGTCGCAAGGGTACGGAGGGTTACGTCAATTCACTGACGGAAAATTCCGTACAAACCAACGATCCTATACACAATTGTTCACCGGTAGTGTCAAACTGTGGGCAGCCGACGGGCCGATCAAAATCGTGAAAGGCACAACGCCATGAAAAGACTAATCCTGGTCTCGATACTCACAATTCTGGCGCTCAGCTTCGCATCCAGGGTCAACGCTCAAGCGGAAACCGATCCGTTGCGTCACTGGAACGAATCTGTGGATGCGCTTGTGCGCCGAGTCTCGCCCAGCGTTGTGCAGATCATGGTGACGGGATTTGGAGCCGTCACCGAAGGCGAGCACGGAAACGCCGGTGTCGTGATCGGTAGGCAGAAAGCGATTGGTTCAGGGTTTGTAATTGATGCCAGCGGCTACATCTTGACGAACGCTCACGTCGTCAAGGGTGCGCAGCGCGTGCAAGTCGCGCTGCCGAGCGGACCTGCAGACGGCTCGGTCGACGGTGCGCTGGCGTCAAGAATCACTGTGATGTCTGCGCGTATCATCGGTGTCTCGAGCGAGATTGACCTTGCTTTGTTGAAAGTGGATGCCACCAACCTGACTGCTCTGCCCGTAGCCAACTATCGCTATTTGCGTCAGGGCGAAACGGTTTTTGCATTTGGCAGCCCCCAGGGTCTTCGTAACAGCGTCACCCATGGCATCATCTCCGCGGTCGCGCGCCAGACCGATCCCGATTCACCAATGATTTATATCCAGACCGACGCGCCGATCAATCCTGGCAACTCTGGTGGTCCGCTCGTGAATGTCAATGGCGAGGTCGTTGGCGTGAACACATTTATTTTGTCGGAATCGGGAGGGGCCGAAGGATTGGGTTTCGCGATTCCTTGTGGCGTGGTCCATGTAGTCTACGAACAATTGCGCAAGTACGGACATCTGCACCGGCCGGAAATCGGAGTGCAACTCCAAACGATTTCTCCTGAAATGGCGCAGGGCTTGAAGCTCGCGCGAAATTATGGCGTCATCATTTCCGATGTGGTTCCGGGTGGTCCCGCGGAAGGCGCGGGCGTGCGCATCGGAGATATCCTTCTGGCCGTGGATGGGAGAAACGCCGACACCTTGCCGTATGTTGCGTTTCATATGCTCTCTCGCACTGCCGGAGAGAAGATTCACTTCGAAGCTTTGCGTGGCACCATACAGATGGGTTTCGACATCACGCTCAAGGAACATCCTCACGAAATGGATCAGGTTTCTTCGCTCGCGGACCCGGAGAAAAATCTTGTGCCGCAGCTCGGGATTCTGGCGGTCGAGATCGATAAACAAATCGCTTCGATGATTGAAGACCTTCGCGATCCCTACGGAATCATCGTGGCCGCTCGCGCAGCAGGCGCCGCCGGGGAAATTCCGCTGACGGCCGGCGACGTCATTCGCAGTTTCAATGGTGAGCCCATGACCACGCTGGATCGCTTGCGTGCGGCGTTGAAAGCGCTGCCGCCAAACGCGCCCATCGTGTTGCAAATTCAGCGTGACAGTAAATTGCAATTCGTCACTTTTTCACTAGAGTAAGGCACTGGAATAAGCCAGTTCAACAGATTCATGCAACGAGCGCTCAACCATTGAGCGACAGCAATTCGTCAACGGCGCGGTACGCCTGATCCATCGCTACATCGGTATATGCCGTCGCGCCCGAATCGCTGTTGGCAATCGCAATTCTGCCGAATCGTTTGCGGCCGAGGATGTGCGGCGCCTGGCCCGCGGGCCACTCTGGATCGAACAGCGGATTGTATTCGTACCCATAGCCGTGCGGCCACCGGTTTACGGTAATCGCTTCGATATCGCGCGCTGCATCGAATCCACCGGCAGCTAACATCCGCGAGAGCTGATCGCGAATTTTGCGTTCGAACAATTCGAATGGCGTTACTAGAAGCATCCTCCCCGCCTTGTGCTGCTCGCGCGCAGGTAGTCCCGGTTTACACGGCGTGCGGCTCATGTGCAGCAAGATCGGTTCTTCCGGCGAACGCGGACTGCGATAATCGCCAATGTTCACAGTCCAATTCAGGCTGACCGAATTCCAATACGCTCCAGGCGCATGAATGTTCGAAACTCCCAACTTCTGAAATGACGTCCAGTTGCGCAAGCCCACACTCGTATAAACCAGCGGCACTTTCACCAGATAGTGCAACGCGTCCCTCTGCTTTTCCGGCAGATCGGGACACAGGTATGGAATGGTCATGTTCCAACAAGCCAGCACACATGCGCCGGCGCGCAGCGAATATACTTGCTTGCCGCTTGCGTACGTTACTTCGACTCCAGGCGCGGCATTCTGACTCACGACGTTGCGGACGCGCACAACCGTGCTGTTGAGCCGGATTCGAACGGGCGAAACATCCGCATCGAGCCGATCATAGTGAACTGGCGCGGTAACGACGTCCTCGACAGAATTTCCCGGTACGGCCGACGGAATCAACGAGCGAACCAATGATCGTGCGATGGACGCGTTCCCGTCGGGAAAATGAAATCGCGCCGAGCCGCCGTTGGCATAGCCTGCTGCCGAATAGCTCATGCGCGGTGCCGAGCCCGGTTCGAGTTGCAATCCATGAAATCCTGGCAAACCGAGCGCCCAGCAATCGAGTGCGGGCTCAGCGTCAATGCCCACACCCCACTCGCCGTTGGTACGTGTCTGGTAAAAAGCGATAACTGCGGGATCGACCTTTACAATATTCAACAAAAATTCCTTGTAGCTAATGCGCGAAAGACGATCCTTCTTTTCAGCAGACGTAAGCCCCGGTAGGTAATCAATCTTCACTTGTTCAACGCGAAGAATGTCGCGGCGAGCCGCTTCACTGAGAGGTGTCTTCGAAAGAAATTCCTTCAGTTTCGAAGGAGCCGCAGCGTCGTCCGAATTTTCTTCTTCGCCGGAAGCAAGTCCTGAGACCAGCCGGTCCACTGCAAAAGTTTCCCGGTCGAAAAACACTCCTGCTCCAAGTCCAAGCGAGCGGTAGAAACCCGGGTCGCTGCACTTTTTATCGAGCGCCACCGCATCAATTTCCAGCTTCTTCATCAGCCCAGCAGCTTCCGGACTGTACGGCGTCGGGCTATCAATCAGCATGGTGCCGCCGTTCAGCAGCTGCAGCTTTCCGTCGAGATGGAATTCGTTGCGCCTCGCATGCCCGCCGAAATCATCGTGATTTTCCAGGATAAGAATCTTCGAGCTCGTGCTAACGCGCTCTCGATAGAAATGCGCCGCGGCCAGCCCGCTGATTCCTCCGCCCACGATAATCAGATCGTATTTTTCAGCCAGCGATTTGGGAGCGGCGGCGTTTTTCCAAAACGTTCCATCACGCAGGCTGTGTGCGATTTCAAATGATCCCGAATGGCTGCCGCGCAGGCCTGTTGCAACCGGAGGATTGTATCCCGCGTGATTTTGTATCTCATCGCTTTTCGCGGCGTTCGCACCGAGTCCACCCGGCCACAACGCAGCGCCAATGGTCATCGTCGCGCCGTTCAAAAAGTCCCGGCGCGGAATATTTCGCTCCATTCCAAGTTCCCGGTCAGCGCGTTGGCTAGGATTGTCCTTGTTCATATTTTGTTTTCAGTGTGGCTTTCGACCGAATGAATAATCAATCAAGCAGAATGTAGTTCTTCCACCGCGCGCCACGCCTGATCCATCGCTTGATCGGTGTACGCAGCGGCTCCGGCGTCGGAATTCGCGATCGCAATTCGTCCGAAGCGTTTGCGGCCAATTTCGCATGGACTCTCGCCCTTCGGCCATTCCGGATCGAAGAGGTAATTGTATTCGTAGGCGTATCCATGCGGCCAGCGATTGACGGTGATGGCGGTAATATCATTCGCCGGATCAAATCCCGTTTCGTCAAGAACGCGCGCGAATTGATCGCGAATATTTCTCTCGAATGTTTCAAACGGTGTAGATAACAAATCGCCTCTACCCGCGCGATGCTGATCGCGCTCTGACAGACCGGGCAGACACGGAGTTCGTTCCATGCGCACCAGAATCGGTTCCTCTGGCTTTTTGGGCGATTCGTAGCCGCCAATATCCACGGGCAGATCAAGATTCATCTGGTAGTGATACATGCCGGGACACGCTACGTTGTGAACGCCAAGTTTCTCGAACGCCTTCCAGTTTCGGATTGCAACTGACGTATAGACCAACGGCACCTTGACGCCGTATTTCAACGCTTCTTTCTGTTTCTCCGGAAGCTCTGGACAAACATACGGAATCATCATGTTCCAACACGCCATGATGACGTTCTTTCCGTGCACCGTTGCAAGCTGGCCATCGCGGACGTAAGTAACGTCAGCATGCTTCGCCTCGCCAGGACTGCCGGCATGTTGCGCGGTCACCACAATGCTGCTCAATCGGATCCGCACTGGAGAATCCGCTTTGTCCAGTCCGGAGTAGTTGAACTTCGCCAGGACGATGTCTTCGGCGTCGTGCCCTTGAGCCGCTGCCGGAATCATTTTGCGCACGAGCATCCGCGCGATCGTTGCATTTCCGTCCGGATAATGAAATTCGTACGCGTCCTTTGGCGCCGCAAATCCCATGGGTGTGTAGCCCATTCGCCGGTATGGACCGGGTTCAAGCTGCAAACCTTTGAATCCCGGCGAAAAAAGCACCCAGCAATCAAGGGCCGAAACCGCATCGATCCCCACACCGAAAAGCCCGTGTGTCCGTGTCTGGTAAAACGGAATCGTCTCGGGATGTACCTTCACCACATCCAAGAGATATTTCTTGTAGCTCATTCGACTCAGCTTGTCCTTTTTCTGCTCGGAAGTTAGTCCCGGAAAATAATCGACCGCTTCAGTCTCCAACCGCAAAATATCTCGTTGCACTTCAGCCGACAGCGGTGTCTTCGCAAGAAACACCTTCCATTCGTCCCCGCTACCGCCACCAGATCTGCTCCCCGGCAAATCCGTCACTAGCTGATCGGCGCCGAACGTCTGCTTGTCAAAGAACACGCCGCTGCCAAGGCCCTTATAAATATCTTTGCGGTAACACTTCGTGGCAAGACTCTCCGGATCGATTCCCAAATCATCCATCAGCCCGCGCGCAACTTTGCTGTACGGAAAAGGCGATTCGATGGCCCAGGTCCCGCCGTTCGCCAGCAGCATACGGCCATTCGCGCGCAGTTCGTTGCGTTTGGCGTGCCCGCCGAAATCGTCATGATTATCCAGAATCAGGATTCGCGCGTCAGGATTCTTCGCACGCCAGAAATACGCCGCCGCAAGCCCGCTGATTCCTCCCCCTACGATCACCAGTTCGTACAGCTCTTTGCCGTCTACTGGAGATGAGCTCTTCGCAGGAAATTTCCCGTCTCGCACTCCGTGCGCTGCCTCGAATGAGCCGACATGACTTCCTCGCAGCCCCGACAATGCCGGAGGATAATATCCAGGCCGGTCCTGTGCAGCCGACGCTCCGAACGCCTCCCAAGCAAATCCCGGGAGCATCGAGCCAGCCAGCACTCCGCCGGTTCCTACCGCAACTCCGTTCAGGAAATCGCGCCTCGTGATGTTGCGATCCATTCCAAGTTTTCGGTCGTTGCGTTCGCTCATTTGGGCCTTTTGGTGTTTTTTTTGGATGCGGATTCTGATTCGAACAAAACAGGATTCTGCCTGCAGAATACTTCTTGCACCGCGCTATTTTTTCGGCGCGCTGGAATAATGCAAAAACACGACTTTCCACTCACCACTTCGTTTGAACATGACATCCGATTCCTGGTTGTCCTCATCCGTGACTTTTCCATCCTTCAACTTAGTCTGCACGTGCAGGATGTAACTCGCAATCGCCGTATCTTTACTCGGCCCGACCTGGATATGCATGTCGGATATCTCGACTTTTTGCACACGATTCCCTTCCCCGATGTAAGCGGTCCAATCTTTGCGGTATTGCGCCAGGTCTGTCCGCCCTTCCGGCAAGAATTGCGAAAAGTCAGGCGCGTAGAACGAAAAATATTTCGCCAGGTCGTTCGCTTCGTACGCTCCGTTAGCCCGCTGTTCGAAGTCCTTGATCTCATCTTCCACTGATGCCGGCTGCGGTTTGGCTTGGAGAGCTAGGAAGGTAATCGGCACAATCAAAATCAATGCTGAGTAGATCAGTTTTCCACGCTTCATTGGGCTGCCCTCGCGCCTGCTACCTTACTATAAATCTGCAATCTTGCGAAACGCCCAGCATATTCACGTTAATGCCGCAACCAGTTTGCACTCGCCAAATCGCAGGTGTTCAGCCTTTATCCTACGCGTAGCCCGGCCCGCGCAAATCCTCTACCGCGTCAATGAAGCTATGGAAGGACTGCTCACCGTGCAACGGGCGGCGGAACTTCTTGTCGACCACCCGCAGACACTTTATAAGGCGAGACGCCTACCGCATGTTCGTACACTGGGCGGCTCGGTCAGATTAGACCCCAACGCCCTTGCCACTTGGCTCAGAGGCCGGGGTGGAGCAAACGACGCGAAACAGAGGACAGAGCGGAGAGGGCGACGCGTTCAGGACGCAACGGGCGGCACAGTGAAAATCGAGCACGCAAAGATTGACCCAAGAACCCTTCGTGTATTCACTGGCGTGTATCTCTTTAGTGGATTATTCAAATTCACGTTACTGGGAACAATGGAAGGTTGTATGTGCAGTACCCTCCATTCGGAGAACAGGCGCTAGAATTGCTTGCTGAATCGGATAGCCGCTTCTTCACGACGAGCCAACCGTTTGTCATTGAATTCCAGAGAGAAGCCGATGGGTCGATAAAGAAGGCCAAGGCGCGGAATGGTCCTGAAGATTTGGAAGGCGAGAAAATTTCGGATACGCGTTAGGAGTGTTCCCGCAGCTTAGGTTGAGTTTCTAAACAGATTCGTAAATATTGACCACTATCGCTTCGCCGCGGAATACGTCCTGAGCCGGGTGCGGCACAAGACGAGAAACACGGAAGCCTCTCACCCTATATATAAGGATGAGAGGCTTTGTGTTTTCCGCTTATCCTCATCTCATATGCGAGGAGCGGTTGAAGAGTCGAAGACCTCGGCGGGCGGGACCTACCGTAGCTGTTACTTCTTGTCTTCTTTGCGCTTCTTGGCCCAACGTGCTTTAGCAAGCAGGGAAGGCTTCTTCCTCGCGGCCAGACTCATTGTCGATCTGGTGCCGTTGACCCGCACGGCCGCCGCGCTCTTGGTCGGCACTAGCGCACGACGGTAAGCGGCTATACCCGCGTCCAAGGCACGAAGCTCCGCAGCCAACGAAGCCCTCTTCTGTAACAACCCTTCTAATACTTCACTCATTCGTTGTTCCTCCTCGGTTTGGGATTGTACTACGTGAGTGTAGGATGCGACTAAAGCTCAGGCAGTGTCCAGAAATGGAACAGATTCGCGAGTGCGTGTATTCGCATTCTGTAATTCTCGAACTCACGCCCAAACAAGTCTCCTCCGTCCACTGTCCTACCTGTTGCGTCGCCACCAGAAAGAGTTGTGTGCTGCATTCAGGTGCTCCACGCTCAAGCCCTCACGTAGACCGGAGGTTTGCCGCCATTGAAGCCGCTGAGAGGAAATCGGGCAGCGTCGCCATACCGGACATCTGAAATTACATGTCGGGGGTTACGCGTTCATCGCTGGGAGACTTATCGCTCCAAAAGCTTCTTAAGGCCCTTCGAGCATCATCGTCCAATTCTTCTCTGAATGTTCCCGCGACTGGAGACAAGGGATTGCTCGCCAAAACTGTCAGACCTTCGTCCAAATTCGGAAAAATTTTTCACGCAAACGGAGGACTCGAATCAGGGGTCAACAATCTCCGTCTGAATTCCAGCACTCAATACAATCGTCTGGAATGTCAGCGCATTTTGTTGGGAGAGCCCTAACCATGCCGCTGATTCATCCTCTTGAAACCGCGGATTAATTTGAAACTGATCCGGGCGCAAAGAAACCTCTTGCCAGTTGGGACTACCCCGGAAAGCTATCCCGCCTTTTGTCGTAACGTCAATCCGGGTCAGCCACAGTCCTTTAAGTTCGCCTTCCGTTACTCGAAGCCTATAGCCCTTAAATTTTTCAGGCAATAAACACCTCCCGTTAATGTACCGACCTATCTTAGCCTCTCTACGACCTGCCGAAGATAAAGCCATTAGTGCGAAATTAGGACAGCACCAACCATGCCCAGCATAAAAGCTGTGTGCTTCTGATGTGGGCACCCTTCCTGAGTTTGACGCATCCCCGACAACGACAATCTGATCGGCCCGAACACCCAACCCCCGATAGGTCGTGTTACCCTGCACTCAACTATGTTATAGCCGGGCTGGGGAGGCGACATGACAAGAACGCATGACTTTCAAATCATCAACGATACAGCGCCAGCGATTGAAACAGCGCTTGCGACACGCACAGCAGACGGCTGGCGACCTATCCTTATGAGCACTACAACAGTGAATACTGCGGTGCAAGTTTTTATTGTTTTAGAGAAACCAATTCCATCACCGTACGCAAAATAACTCCTCGCAACTGTCGCGGTAATTGCGTCAAATTGCCTAGGCGATAGAATCAACCTATGTGCGAGCGCTATACAGAGCGGGCCCGCCGCGCAATCTTCCTTGCGGGCCACGAAGCTTCCAACTTTGTCCCGGGAGCCATCGTCATCCTTCGCGACGGTATCTCAGACCCAACCCGCAGCATTCAGGCTCTCTCGCACATTCTTACAGCGGGGCGCAAGAGGGGGCTGCGCTTCGTCTCGACAAATCGGCGCTCGGTTCAGGAAAGCATTGCGGCGGAGACAATCCTAGATTCGGGTTTTCTTTTCAAAGAACGAGGGTTTTACAGAGTTGCGGTCGAGGCGGTCTCGTTAGCTCACAAGGTTCCGGTTACGGGGTTATAAATCGCCTTCCCGGAATTGCAGAGCTAATCATTGTTCGCCGCGGCTCCCGGCGTCGACCCAATACGCCTTACGCGCCCTCAATTGGAGTTCCGGTCTGTTCTTTAGATTTAGTTGCAGTGCATGCAGTCCTGTGTGTGGTGACTGCGGACGGAAGCTCAGGACATAGTAGTTTGGCACATCGTTCGAGATGGTTATCAGGTGTCGGCGGAGCGTTGTTGCGTCTTTGAAGGCGAAGTACTCGCCACCTGTCAGTTGAGCAACGGACTCGGGCACGTTGCGTTTGAGGCCCTCTTTTGCGACGAGGAACGCCATCCGCGCCAGTCGCAGTGGAGGGAGCAGGTCACCTGCGCAGTTCATTGCCTGAGCGCCGTGCTTACCGTGCGCGTCCGGGTCGGCATCTGAGTTGTGACTCATGCAGCCACCCGAAGGTATGGTTCATTTGAGTAAGGACCAGCCTCGACGCCTCGTGCTTCAGCGCTGTTTTCGTGCTCGAAAAGCCGAAGCTATAAATCGAGGTATTCGTGTCGTTGACTGAGCGTACGGCATCCTCGAAGCTGGTTTGGCTGCTGTTGTCGGCCGTCTCGCTGCAGAGCAGCAACAGCGCGCCGATAGGCTGGAGGCTGCTTGCGCAAGAGATTAATGCCGAAGTTGTCCTGCGCGAGGCGAGGCTTGCTATCAAAACCAATCACAGCAACGCGATGCGGCACATCGCCAATGACGGCATCCAGCGCCGCTCCAAGGTCGCGATAGTCGCGCAGATGAAATCTGCCCTGACCCCCAGTCTGCACGATGACAGCCAGAGCGAGGGGCTGCGAGTCAGTGTCGAGCTCTATCTGCAAGGGCTGCGCAACCCCGTCGTCACTAAGGATGAAATCATCGGCGGTGAGCGAGAAGACAACCTCCCCGGCCTTGGTTTTCACCAGAACTGGCACGAGCACCAAATTCGAGCGCGCCGAGAGAGCCGGGACCTGCGGGCTAGGTGATGATGGTTCACTATTTTGCGCGTTGGCCACCGCCGCGGAAGAAAACCAAAGGAACGGCGTAATTGCCAAAGCGAATTTGAATCCATTCGTCGTGAGATGTTCTCCACTTCACTCCTTAAGGCGGTAGGAGTGCGGTGGCATCAGTTTAGTTGCTTTGCTGAAGGGTTTGGAAACAATTCGTGCTCCGCCGTTTCTTGCTCCTAGTCTTCACTGAATGGCAACTCGGAGAACAACGCATTTATGTAACGCTCTGGATCGGCGACGAATCGACTAACCAATTGGAAGGGCTGGCTTTCGCGGTAATTTATTTCGTGAACCTTTTCGCCATCGAACGAGAAAATCTGTGCTCCGGGAAACGCCAGCTAAATCGGGGAATGCGTGGCTATGATGAATTGGATGTCCTCGTTTCCTCGCACCAAATCTTCGAGGAGAATTAGAAAGCTCAACTGACGCAAGTAGTTCCCTGGGGCCGGTCCTTCGAAGAATTTCGGCGCATGTTCGCTCTGAGTGACGCGGACCTCCAGCTCAGGATTCTCGGTTGCGCTGACGGACCAGCGAGCTTCAACGCCGAATCGACTCGGCGTGGCAGTGCGGTCATTTCAATTGATCTCTTGTATCGATTGGATAGCAGAACGATTCGTGACCGGATAGCAGCGACGTACGACCAGATGTTGGAGCAGGCCAAACGTAACAGTCAGCAGTCTGTCTGGGATACGATCCAGTCAGTAGAGGAACTGGGCCGCATCCGGATGCAGGCCATTCAGGCGTTCTTGGACGACTACGATTTGGGGAGGCGCCAACGCCGCTACGTTGATGCTGAACTGCCATCTATCGCCTTGCCGGACAAATCATTTGACCTAGCGGTTTGTTCGCATTTTCTCTTTCTGTACACGGAGCACTTGTCTGAGGCCTTCCACCGGTCCGCAATTCTCGAATTGTGCCGTGTCGCCTGTGAGGTGAGGATTTTCCCGTTACTCGCCTTGGATGGTCGTACCTCGCCATACGTCGTAAGTGTTGTGGACGATCTCAGCGAGTAATTGTGAGGTCTCGCTTGAAACGGTGCCATACGAATTTCAACGAGGTGGGAACCAGATGATGCGCGTCCGTCCTCTTCAGAGAGAACGCGTGCGCAGGCGATCAGTTGGAAGCGAATGACGTCAGCGCTTTTCCCGGAGGCGCGCGTTCCGAAAAAAATGCCCGCGAGCACGGTGTTTCGATTACAGACCGCTACTTGTCCGGGCAGTTTGGAGAGGTGAAAGTGTCAGTAGAAACACAAAAGCCTCTCACCCTATAAAGGATGAGAGGCTTTGTGCATTCCGGTATCCTAGCCGTTACTTCTTGTCTTCTTTGCGCTTCTTGGCCCAACGCGCTTTAGCAAGCAGGGAAAGCTTCTTCCTCGCGGCCAGACTCATTGTCGGTCTGGTGCCGTTGACCTGCACGGCGGCGCTCTTGGTCGGCAACAGCGCACGACGGTAAGCGGCGATACCCGCGTTCAAGGCACCAAGCTCCGCAGCCAACGAAGCCCTCTTCTGTAACAAGCCTTCTAATACTTCACTCATTCGTTGTTCCTCCTCGGTTTGGAATTGTACTACGTGGGTGTAGGATGCGACTAAAGTTCAGGCAGTGTCCGAAATGGAACAGCTTTCTAACTGGTGAAATCGCATCCTGTCTTAATGAAAAAGAGCGAACTCACGCCCAAACAAGTATCCTCCGTCCCCTGTCCCACCTGTGGTGTCGCTAGCAGGAAGAGTTGTGTGCTGAATTCAGGGGCTCCACGCTCAAGACCTCATGTAGACCGGAGGTTTGCCGCCATTGAAGCCGCCGAGAGGAAATCGGGCAGCATCGCCATACCTGTCTTTTGAGGGCCTACGGCCCGCGAAACCTTATGAAAATGGTCTGGAGTTAAGATGGCAACGGCTCGGAGCGGCGAGGTCGAGATTCCAGTGGAGAAGTCGATGCCGTACACCTGTCTGATCCGGAGCGTGCGTGTCTGAGCGAATAATTGGGCGTCGTTAATTGTCATTTAGGGCCTGCGGCCCGCGAAACCTAATGAAAATCACTTCGAGGTAAGATTGCGACGGTCCGGAGCGGCGAGGTCGAATTCGCGCTGGAGAAGTTGAGACCGTAGGATTGTCTGATCCGGAGCGTGCGTGATTGAGCGGATAATTGGGCGTCGTTGTTTCCCCCTGTGGGAGCGGCGATAGCCCGTGACCCTGGTTAAGGTAACCGCAGCACGCTCTCCGCTCCCGGCCAGGAGGAGCTTATGTCCTACAGGATATCGGGAATTGATGTTCATAAAAAGGTGTTGGCCGTAGTTGTGTCTGACGTGGAAGTTGACGGCGAGTTCCGGTTTGAGCGGCGGATGTTTGGCAGCAACCCCGAACAACTGCGAACGCTGGCCGCATGGCTAGTCGAGCAAGAGGCCGAGGAAGTAGTCATGGAATCGACGGCGCAATATTGGAAACCAGTGTGGGAAGCGCTGGAAAGGTATTGGAAGCCGATACGCGAGAAACGGGAAGGCGCACGCCGTAAGTCGGGAACGCTGCATTTAGCGCTGGCGCAATCCAATCGCGGGCGGCAGGGACGCAAGAGGGATTTTCCCGATGCCGAACGCTTGGTGAAGCGGCTGGTGGCCCGGGAATTGACTCTGAGCTTTGTGCCCGATGCCGAGCAGCGTTTGTGGCGGACGGTAACGCGCCGAAAGTACCAGTTGACGCGCGATCACGTGCGGCAGCAGAACCAATTGGAGTCTCTTCTAGAAGAGGCTCACATTAAGTTGTCCAGCCTGGTCTCGGATCTGCTGGGCGCCAGTGCACGGCGCATGCTGAAGGCACTCGCCGAGGGTGAAACCAACCCGACGGCTCTGGCTACTTTGGCTGATGAGCGCTTGCGCGCCACGCCGGAACAATTGTGTGATGCGCTCGGCGCGTGCACGGACTTGAAGCCCGTCTACCGACGGCTGCTGAAGATGGCGCTGGAGCAGTTGCAATTCCTCGAGCAGCAGATCGGCCAACTGGACCAGGAGATGGCCAGTCTGCTCAGCCAGCACCAGGACGCGGTCGAGCGGCTGGCAGAAGTGCCCGGTCTGGGAGTGGACTCAGCGCAGCAGATCATTGCCGAAGTCGGCCCTACCGCAGCGACCTTTCCTTCCGAGAAATGTCTCTCCTCCTGGGTTGGTGCATGCCCCGGCGACGATGAGAGCGCTGGCGTGAACTACAGCCACCGATCCCCAAAGGGTAACCGCCACATGCGGCGCGTTCTCAACCAGACGGCCAACGCCGCAACCAGGACCAAAGGAAGTATCTTCGAAATTGTGTATCGCCGCTCGGTCCCGCGCTTGGGACATAACCAAGCCATCGGTGCGATTGCCCACCGACAGTGTCGGCTGATCTGGTTGATCCTGCACCAGGGAGTCCGTTATGAAGAACGAGGCCCAGCTGTCACCAAACAATCGAAGCAACGGCGCACTGCCAGAATGCTCCGGCAACTCCGAAGCCTCGGCTATCGGATCGAACCACCCAATCCTCAACACCCCAGCCCAGCACAAGTGCGGTGATTTTCGACCCAGCGCTCGGACCGAAGGAGGCCGAGATGAGAATTATAGGATGCGACTTACACGCTCGCCAGCAAACATTGGCGATGCTGGACACAACAACGGGAGAAGTAGTGAATCTTACTTTAATGCACGAAAGCGACAAGGT
>WNFR01002498.1_pt1 | contig 35612 bp, 27 predicted proteins | sample 5400221 | NCBI WGS metagenome assembly WNFR01 (sample SAMN13153357, study PRJNA577476) | soil metagenome | isolation source: 40 cm soil under Madrone tree | place: USA:California | collected 2016-06-14 | reverse complement strand
CGCCCAACGGCGGAGCGGTGGCTATGTGGTCTTCGTCGGGACTGACAGCGCCAAACGCACAGGCTGACGCCGACTTTGAATTGTTCAGGCAGCTATTCGCCGGAACTTCAATTCGTCTTGGGGACGCAACGATCAGAGCGAAGACCGCGGTGAGCGACATAGATGTTCGCCGAACGTGGATATTGATCGGCGATCCTACGACGAGGTTCAGGCAGTAACGCTCGATCGTAAATCTAGTTACAAAGAGCTGGGGCTAGAGCTGTTCCCTGGGCCCTTGTTTATTGCCACCATTGACAGAGCGCTCCTCAGCGTCCTCCGCGCCTTCTGCGGTTTGTGCCAGGTCTTCAAGAAAACCGCAGGTGACGCTGAGGCTCAAGATTATTGACTGGTCTTCGGGCGCTCGGCTATAAGTCGGATACGAGATTCGGAAGAGGAGGAAACGGCTGAGTGTCATCTCCAGTACTACCGTCGCTCAAGATCAAATCCACCTGAATGGACAAGATTGATCGCCTGGGTTGGGCGGCCGGCATGTCATTTGTTTCATACGGGGTGCGAGTCGGAATTCGGGTCAACAGATCCGAGGTCCTCGAGCAACTTGTAAGTCGTTTTCCGCCGGGATGGAAACCCTCCCGCGCGCCGGTGGTTGAGCGCCTCTACTCGCTGATCATCGGCGGCGGCGGCGGCGGACCGCGTCCAAACGTCAGGCGATTCAACATACTCTATGGCAACGTCGAAAAGCTCCTTCGCACTTTGGACCTGGACGAGTTTCTAGATGTATTCGAATCAGACGTGAAGCTTCACGTTGCGGCGGGTGCGCGGCGCCGAGTCTTCGTTCACGCCGGTGTGGTCGGATGGAAGGGCCGAGCGATTTTGATCCCGGGGCGCAGCTTCAGCGGAAAGACAAGCCTGGTGGCCGAGCTGGTGCGAGCAGGCGCTACATACTATTCGGACGAATACGCGGTCCTGGATGCCGAAGGGCTAGTACATCCTTATGCGAGGCCGCTCTCGGTGAGGGAGAATGGGAAACACGTTAAGCACACACCGGCAATGTTAGGGGGCCAATCGGGCACTAAGCCTCTGCCGGTCGGGCTTATCATCGCCAGCCGCTACAAAGCAGGAGCACGATGGCGCCCGAAGACGCTCTCCGCTGCCGAAGGCGCGCTTGAATTGATACTGAACACGGTATCGATCCAACGGCAGCCGGAGAAAGTCCTCGAGACCCTGCGGCGAGCGATTCCGGATACTACGATCTTGAAAGGTGTGCGCGGCGACGCCAGACAAGTGGTCGATTTTATTCTTGCTAACCTTGGTGGCGTTTTTCGATAAAGCGATAAAGCATTGACAAATACAATGATGAAGTTGTAAAACTCGAACGGTCTTATTCCGCTTGACGGCTCTCGCGAACGTGATCAGGAGCACACAAATGAATGATGCAAGAGACGAGGTTGCGCCGCGTGCTAGGAAAGATGGGCTTGTGGTGAAAGAGGTGTCTGGTGAATTGTTAGTGTATGATCGCGACCGCAACAAAGCCCATTGCTTGAATGAGACCGCCGCGTTGATTTGGAATCACTGTGATGGGCAGACCACGGTTGCGAAGATGCGGGACTTCCTGCAAGGGCGGACGGCCGAGGTGATTGACGAACAGGTAATCTGGTACGCGCTGGATCAGTTCGCTAAAGATCACTTGCTCGAGGAACGAGTAAAGCGACCGGCTGGCATCGATCGGCTGTCACGACGTCAACTCATTCAGAGAATTGGTTTGGCCGTTTCTATACCGTTGGTTGTTTCGATTGTCGCGCCAAGCGTGTTTGCGGCTGCCAGTTGCACACAGGCATGTCTAACTGTAGCTGACTGCACGGTGCCGGGCTGCCAAGGTCACTGCACCAATAATGTGTGCGCGCCGTAACTCGTACGGTAGCGGCAACAATCGCAAGTGGCCAATGGCCGCGTCCAAATCAAAAGGCAACCTGGTCGCGGATCTCCTCTACCAATCCTGGCGTTCGTCGGCTCCACGGGCTCGAATCAGTGAAGACGAACTCGCAACCATAACCCCTCAACTGTTAGGGTCCGGCGCAGGTGCTCTCGCCTGGGCACGCATCCGCGATTCAAAGCTGCGCGAATCATCCTCAGCCGTCGAGCTTCACCAGGCATACCGACTTCATGCTCTTCACACCGCCGCATTCGAAGACGACATTACGCGAGTGATTTCACTTCTTAGCTCTGCTGGAATCAATCCGGTTCTGGCCAAGGGCTGGGCAGTCGCCAGGCTTTATCCGGACACCAGCTTGCGCCCGTACGGCGATATCGACCTGTATGTGCGTCCCCACGAGTACCCATCTGCATCTCGCATACTTACCGGCGACGAGGGAAGAAAATACGTTGTCGATCTTCACTCGCAATTCGATGCTGCCGATGGGTTGAGTACCGATGACCTCTACACGCGTTCACAATTGGTCAGCCTTGCCGATGTCAAAGTGCGGGTGCCGTGTCACGAGCATCACCTCAGAATACTGTCTCTCCACTTTCTACGGCATGGTGCGTGGCGGCCTCTATGGCTTTGCGATATTGCAGCCGCGGTTGAGTCGCGATCCGCAGGCTACGATTGGAAGCTATGTTTAGGTAGCGACCCTCGTAAGGCGGATTGGATCGCGTGTTGTATCGGGCTCGCGCATCGCTTACTCGGAGCTGAGGTTGAAGATACGCCGGTCGCGCATCGCGAGAAGAACCTGCCGAGGTGGCTGATTTCAAATGTACTGAAACAATGGGAGACGCCTTATGCAACATGCCAACCTCCGGTGATCCATCGCGCTCCAATGGCGACTTACCTTCGCCATCCAAGCGGTCTGCTGAGCGACCTTCGGCGGCGATGGCCGAACCCGATCGAGGCTACGGTGTACACAGGCGGGCCCTTTAATGAACTGCCAAGGTTTCCCTTCCAGATCGGCGAGTGCGCTGTACGCACAGCGAAGTTCCTCGCCCGATTGCCGGAGGCGATCCGAGTTCGGCGATGACCTCTGCTGTGGATGATCCTCGGATGTCGTCACGATCCCAAGGAGAACACTCTTCCGTCGAGTAAAGGATTTGTTGAGTTAAGTAACGATCCGTCTTCAGCGTGGCACATCCAACTCGACGGCTTTGTTGACGGAAGATGTTGAACTACAGCCGGCCCGTGCCCGGCTTTGACCCGAGCATCACCTACATTCGGGGTGTTATGCATCATTCGCGTAGTTGTTGCGCAAAACGCTGCTTCATTTTGTGAAGGCAGTGCCCGTAGTTACGCGACTCTTCGGAATATTACTGAACAGGCACACAGCTTGCCGAGGTTTCCGGGTCCCCGCCTGTCTAAGGCATTAATCGTAGTGCCCCTCGCTACTGCCCTTGCTTCTCAGCCACGAGTCACCAAGCCGTAAGAGGATCGACATGAACAAGCATCTGAGAGGCGCCATCGCGGGTTGCCTGTTTCTAGCTTTACTAATTGGATTCGCAGTCTTTCGTTCAAGCACATCGCAGGCGTATAGCCCAAAGAAAAAACATCAAACAAATGGGAAATTCGTTCCGGGGAGAGTGCTTGTCCAGTTCCACTCTGAGACTCTGTCATTGCGCAGAGTCGATGTTATTGCGGAGGAAGGGGCGAACGATACCGGTGAGATTAGCGGTACCGGTGTTCATATCGTTGACTTGCCTGCGGGTGCCGACGAGGAAGCCTACGTGAATGCATTCCAGTCCCGATCAGAGGTAGAGTTTGCGGAACTCGATCGCGTACTTCCGCCAGCAGGCATTGTTCCGAATGATCCCTGGTACCCAAACGAATGGCACCTCTCCAAGATCTCCGCTTCTGATGCTTGGTCAACAACTATCGGAAGTCCCAGCGTTACCGTTGCTATCCTCGATACAGGAGTAGAGGGTACACACCCGGACCTCGGCGGCAACTTAGTGCCGGGCTGGAATATTTACAATAACAACTCTGATACCAGTGATGTCGTTGGACATGGAACAGCAGTCGCCGGGACGGTCTCGGCACTGAGCAATAACGGGTCGGGCGTAGCATCCATCGCGTGGGGCTGTCGCCTGATGCCCATTCGCATCTCGGACCTAAGCGGTAATGCAGCTTACTCCGACGCTGCCAGTGGTCTCACTTGGGCCGCTGATCACGGAGCAAGAGTAGCCAACATAAGTTACATAATGTCTGATAGCTCCACTGTCACCTCAGCGGCGAGGTACTTCCAATCGAAAGGGGGTGTGGTAACTATTTCCGCGGGTAACTACAGCACTTTCGATCCCTCGGCAGATAATCCCTACGTGTTGACGGTTAGCGGTATTACGGGCAGTGACGTGATCTGGCCCTCATCTAACACCGGCAACAATGTGGACTTGTGTGCTCCGTATTATGTCTACACAACGATTAAGGGCGGGGGGTATTCCGGCGTGTCCGGTACTTCGGTTTCCGCTCCAATTGTGGCGGGCGTCGCGGCGCTAGTAATATCGGCCAATCCGAATTTAACCGGCTCTCAGGTGCAGGATATCCTCAAGCAATCTGCCGATGATCTGGGGCCGGCGTCATGGGACTCAAGCTACGGATGGGGACGAGTTGATGCAGCACGAGCAATTGTTCTTGCGGGCGGCAGTCCACCTCCTCCAATCGACACAACGGCGCCCACGGTTAGCATCAGTTCCCCCACCGCAGGAGCAACGGTATCTACAACTCTACTTGTTCAGGTTGCAGCTAGTGATAACGTTGGCGTGACTTCAGTGTCTCTCAGCGTCGATGGAGTCTTGTTGGGGAGCGACACGGCTGCACCCTACACGTTCTCGTGGGACACAACAACCGCGTCGAACGGAACTCATACTCTCACCGCATTAGCAAGTGATGCGGCAGCAAACACCTCAAGCGTGTCCAGTGTGGTTAATGTGAGCAACGCAGCTCCAGATAATATTCCACCAACGATCAGCATCATCTCGCCGAGCGACGGGACAGCGGTTTCCGGGAACGTCTCTGCACTTGTCAATGCGACAGATAACGTAGGCGTGGTTAAGGTAGACCTATTTGTAGATGGAGCATTGGTGTCCACTGCCACATCTCAGCCGTTTACTAACCGGTGGAATTCGAGGAAGGCGGCTTCGGGCGCTCATACGCTTCGGTGTAACGCGTATGATGCTAGAGGCAACACGGGTGCATCAACCCCTGTTACTGTTTACAAGTAGTGGGCACCCAAACATCTCGCCCAAAAAAGAAAAGAGCAGGGGCTGGTTGGCCCCTGCTCTCAAGAGTGTCACATCACACCGATTAATACGGCGATGAGAATGGACATGGGCTAGACTTTACCAGCAGCCCGTTGTTATTCAGCTTATCCAGGCAAGTCTTCAAACCTTCCTGGTAAGTTCTGGCTGATCCTGCCGCTGTGGTATTCGCATTTGCCGTCAACGAGGTCTCGGCTGCGGCCAGGAGTTGATTGACCGTCATGCCAGAGCACAGATCAAAGGCGCTGCCATCCACGTTCGCATGCCTCACGTTGAGCACCATTGCCGTCATCTGCGCCGAGAGCATATTAGCCATGTTGGTTGCGTTGGCACCCGTGAGCCAATTGCTCAGAGCGGCCTTGCCTGAATTAATCAACTGGGTAGTCAGATTCGGACACGAACCTGCCGGAACGGGATCGAAGTCTGTTCCGTTTGCATTCCTCAAATGCAGCGAGGTCAGGTAACAGAGATCAGCAGCCGTGATCAGCGCCTGGCCATTCTTGTTGCTCCAGAACCCGAGCGTGAGACCGCCGCTTGCCACCTTGCAGTAATTGCGGAAGTTGCACGTGAAGTCGTTCGTAGCATTGGAGCAACTAATCGTGAAAGTGCATGGGGTTCCGCTAGAGGCTACCCACGAACCGTTCGGAGCTACTTCGGTGACGGTGTACGTCCCGACGGACAGAGACCCGAAGGTGTAAACGCCCTGTGCGTTGGTGTAAGCAGTCTTACTTGCCGACCCACTCAGTACAACCTTCCAGCCAGCAACTACCTGGTTATCATCATCCAGCCCGTTGGCGTTCGCGTCATAGAACTTCTTGCCGCTAATGGAGCCGGTGGTGCAATCATTCACGGCTACATTGAAACTGCAGGAGGCAGGATTGCCCGCCGCGTCGCGCACACTGCAAGTAACCAACGTCGTACCGATCGGAAAGGCAAAACCCGACGCCGGATTGCATGAGGGCGTGAGCGTGCCATCGCAGTTGTCGGTGGCAGTAGCCGCGAAGGTTACCGCAGCCGTGCATTTACCAGGGTCGTTGCAAACGGTTTTATCCTGTGGACAACTGATTTGCGGCGCCTCGCAATCATTGACTGTCACCTTGAAAGTGCATGTGGCGGTGTTATTCGGATTCGCGCCGGTGGCGGTGCAGGTGACCTGGGTCATGCCCTTGGGGAATGTCGAGCCCGGCGGGGGACTGCAGACAACTGTCGGGGTTCCTCCGCAGTTGTCTGTTGCCGTCGGAGCAACATAAGTCACCACAGCCGAGCACTTGGTTGCATCGTTGCAGGTTGCGATATCCTGGGGACAAGTGATCTCCGGTTTGCAGATGACGTTGCCAAAGTCGAGGCTCGCGGTATCGTGGCCTGTTACAGTTCCTACCCAACACTTGTTCGCATTTGCGGTAGCGGCCAAATCATTGTTTAGGTCGTTTGCGGTTGCACCGCTTACCGGACCGGTCTGCGTGTAGAGCGTGTTGGCAGGCAACACTTCGCACGCCGTATACTGTGCCCCCACCTGAAAGGAGAGCGCCCAGGTTCCCGTCGAATCGGTATTGGTCGTAGCCATCGAACCATCGCTGAAGGTGATCTTGATCTGCACGCCCGCTATTCCAACTTCACCCGGATCCTTCACCCCATTGTGGTTCGTGTCGTAGTATTTGACTCCGCCGATCGCGGTTTGTGGCGGCGGCGGGGGAGTCTCTCTGACTTTGAAATTGTCGCTCTTGCTATCACTTTGCTTGAAGTGAATGATTGTAGGATCATTCGGGTCAATAGTCGTATCAGCAGTCTGCATGATCAACTCGACCTTGTACTCCCCTCCATTATTAGGAGTGTCGTTGAATGGGATCAGTTGAACCGGCATCGAACCACAATTGGCCGGATTCGAGATGCCATTCGCATGATGGCACGCACCAGCCGCGATTGCGTACCCAGCAACTATCCCGCCACTGACCGTCAACTGACGACATGAGGCGGGATCAGTCGAAAGCAAAACATCGCCGTTGGGGTTGGTTACCTGAAAGTAGTAGTCGCCGTCCGGAAGCCCACCGCCGTTACAATTCTGAGGGCCTCCGTTGAGGTAAACGTCAGACTTTTGGTCGTACATGTTTGAGTTTACTGTGGTGCCATCACCCGTTGAAGTATAGATAGCGCCAGAGAAATTGTCGGGCGCTGCTGCTGTGCCACGAGTTTTCGTGAGGAAAGGCACGGCCACAGCCAGTGCCAGAACAAACGTCAAAAGAACTCTGGAGGCGTTTCTGTTTCTCATTTGATTCTCCTGTCGCCGGTTCTTCCAGCGAGCGGTTAAATGAGGCTGACAGAACAGCCTCAGTGAGGTCATTACTTATCCCTGATCAAACCGGCGATAGGTTTGGGGCTTTGTTACTAAAATCGTAGTCATAGACTTATGCGAATCTAGACAACTGAATTCCCACTTGTGAATTCCCACTTGTTCTTTCCCCTCATTCATTCCCGAATTACTCTTCCCTGGGACCATTTCGCATTTGAACATTTGTTTACGCGATCACACCGCAACAGGCAACTAAATACTGGATGAAGAAATGTGTCCCGATTTATCTGAAGAGCCTCCGTTGGTCTGTTAAGACCTGTTCTGATTACTCGTTGCCCCGAACATGGAGTTCGTGCGTACACCCGAGGTGGCGCAATCGTACGGTAATCACCCACCCTTGTCAATACCCTTAATGGGTATTTCCCCCTAAAAGCACCGTTATTATTACCCAAACTTTCTACGCCATGATACATGACGAAAAATACGCTTCCGACACTGCAAACAGTTTGCTTTTGTTTCAAGTTTTATTTCCAGACACGAGTGTGAGGCTTGCCTGTGTTGGGCTGACTTGCGATGATTGAACCTATTCAATGGGGAGTTAGGAGAATAGTATGAAAACATTTATTCGAGTCGTGCTGCCGGGTCTGCTGCTTGTTGTTTCGCTCGCGCCGCCACCGTCGCTGGCCGATAGCCGTTTGCATCATCTGGCGCTCAAGCTGTGCAAGCAGAAATACAAGGATGCAGTTCGTGGAGCGAAGTATCTGAGAGGCCGGCAGAGAAAGGCGAGAATCGAGCAGGCTAAACAGGACAGGAAAGAGTGCGAGAGGCACGCCGCCATTTAATACTCAGCGCAAAGCCGCAAAGGACCGCAAAGACGGGCAGCCAATTAGCTGAAGAACAAATTTCTCAGAAGCTCAGCGCCGCTCACTTGCGCTAGCCTGCAAGGATGTCTCGATACACCGCCGAGTCGACGTTGCCGCCGCTGATCACACAACAAACGCGGCGGCCTCGGAAGAATTCCGGGTCGGTAATCAACGCCCCAATCGGGAGCGCGCCCGTTGGCTCCGACTTCAGGTTCGCCAGCGAGAACAGAAGCCTCAACCCTTCCTTGATGTGCTCTTCCGGCACTTCGACTATCTTCGACAAACCGTCTTTAAGCACGGGCCAGTTGTGTTGACCTACGCTGACGGTGCGAGCCCCATCGGCGATCGTCTGGGGCTCGGTCTCGTTTACGATTATGTGACCTGCTCTAAGTGACCGAGCCGCATCGTTGGCCATCAGCGGTTCAGCAGCAACGACTCTTGTTTTGGATCCCGCCGAGCGAAGTCCGGTGATGATTCCCGAGGTAAGCCCTCCGCCGCCGATCGGCGCGACTACGAAATCAAACTCGCGATCGAGCGCGGCGAGCTCAACGCCCAGGCTCGCGTTGCCTTGGATCACCAGCGGATCATCATAAGCGCTCGCAATGTAAGCGTCGGGATTCTCGCTTGCAAGTTCCGCGACGCGCTCGGCTCGCCCAATGATGCGGATGTCGATCAAGTCGACCATGCCGCCGTATTCTCGGACCGCCTCGATCTTGACCTGCGCCGAAGTTGAAGGCATTACGATGACGCAGGACTTGCCCAAAAGCGAACACGCGTAGGCCATTGCCTGGCCGAAGTTGCCCGACGACGCGGTGATGATCTTTCGTTCCTCTACCTTCGAAGCAAGATTGTACGCAGCGCGAAACTTGAAGCTGCCGGTGTGCTGAAAGGTTTCGGTTGCAATCGTCAGCTCAACGCCAAGGCGCCTCGCCAAACGCGGAGCGTCAATAATAGTAGTCTTGCGGGTCATTCTTTCGAGAGGCGCTGAATCCATTGGCATCAATATATCAATGATAAGAGTTCGTCGCAAAAAGGTACCGTAGACTGGACAGTCTACGGTACATTCGTTCTGGATTCATTCACATGCAATAATCCTGAATATGTTCGCCGAAGTCGCAGTTCCTGTGTATGTCAGGCAAACCTTTACCTATCGCCTGCCGGGGGATATGTCGCAGCGCGCCCAGCCCGGTTGCCGTGTGCTGGTGCCGTTCGGTAAGAAGTATCTCACGGGGTTCATCGTAGACCTTCACGAGGGCCTGCCCGGCGAAGTCGACGCGGCGAGCGTAAGAGACGTCGAAGAACTGATCGACGAATCCCCGATCATCACTGGCGAAATACTCGAGCTGACTCACTGGGTTGCCGATTATTATTTCGCTCCATGGGGAGAGTGCCTAAGAGCGGCGCTCCCGGCGGGCGCCACTTCTATCAGCGAACAGGTGCTGAGTCTGACCACGGCCGGACGCGAGGCGCTCGACCGCGAAAGAGACGATCGCCTCTCAACATCGACACAACAGGCGCTCGAGCTTCTGGCCGGCGAGGCACAGATTCCCGCGCGACAGCTCGAGCGTGAATTGCCGAAGCCTCGCGCAGCCGCGCTCATTCGCAAGCTCGAACGCGAAGGGCTGATCACCGTCTCCCAACGCATTGCCGAGACGCGAATGAAGCCGAAGCTACAGAATGTTGTCAGGCTGAATAGGGAGTGGTCAGTGGTCAGTGAACAGTGGTCAGTTGATCCGGTACAGCAAAACTCAAACCCGAGGAAGAGAGAAAAGCCAAGAGAGAAATCCCTCAACGAAAAACAACTCCGGGTTGTTGAGGCCCTGCGCTCGGCTAGCGAAGGCGTTCCCCTCAGCGAGCTTCTCGACTCGGCCGGCGTCTCGTCCTCGGTGGTGCGCACTCTGGAGAAGCGCGGGGTGGTCGAGGTCTTCGCGCGAGAAGTGCGACGCGATCCGCTCGCTCATTTGGACGAGGAGGAGGCGGGTGAGTCGATAACGCTCAACGGCGAACAGCAAGAGGCGCTCGATCAAATCAGCGCGCGAATCGACGAGCACCAGTACGCCGCTTTTCTCCTTCACGGGGTGACCGGCAGCGGCAAGACTGAAATCTACATTCGCGCGATGCGCGACGTCGTTCGGCGCGGGATGACCGCGCTGATGCTGGTGCCCGAGATCTCGCTTACTCCGGTTTTCTCCCGGCGGCTAAAATCTCAGTTTGGACAAGCGGTCGCGATTCTGCACTCGAGCTTATCGGAAGGGGAACGTAGTGATGAGTGGCGACGGATCAGAGACGGCGAAGCGCGAGTGGTGATCGGCACGCGATCCGCCGTCTTTGCGCCGCTCGAGAGACTCGGCCTGGTGATTGTCGATGAAGAGCACGACGGCTCTTACAAGCAGGACGAAACGCCGCGTTATCACGGGCGCGACACCGCAATCGTCCGGGCTTCGCGAGCGCAGGCGGTGGTCGTGCTGGGTTCTGCAACTCCTTCGATTGAGTCGTACCACAATGCCCACGCCGGCAAGTATACGTATCTTCGGCTACAAACTCGTTACGGCGATCGCGCGCTTGCCGAAGTGCAAACCGTCGATATGCGCGAGGTCTTCAAACGCCACGGCAAGGCCCAGGATTTGTCCGATGAGCTGAAGTCCGCGATCACCGCGGCGTTCGCGCGTGGCGAGCAGACGATGATCCTTTTGAACCGGCGCGGCTTCTCTTCGTTTCTGCTGTGCCGATCATGCGGGCTTGCGATTCATTGTCCCAACTGCGACGTAACGCTGACTTATCATCGCTACAACTCGAGCCTCCAGTGTCACTACTGCGACTACATCAGGCCGGTGCCGCGAGTGTGCGATGCGTGTGAAGGTGAATACATTCACTACGTCGGGCTGGGGACCGAACAACTCGAGGCGATGCTCAAGGAGATGTTCCCCGAAATGAACATCGCGCGGCTCGATCGAGACACGACTCGAAGGCGCGGGAGCTTCGAGCAAATAATAATGGAATTCGCGGGGGGCGGGATCGACCTGCTGGTGGGGACTCAGATGATCGCCAAGGGCCACGACTTCCACAACGTGACTCTCGTGGGCGTAGTCTCGGTTGATGTGGGGCTTGCGTTGCCGGATTTTCGCGCAGCCGAGCGGACCTTTCAATTACTGACGCAGGTCGCCGGAAGGGCGGGAAGAGGCGACCGGCCGGGTCGCGTGATCATTCAGACCTATCACCCGGAGCACTATTCGCTGACCTGCGCGCGTGAGCAAAACTACGAAGAGTTTTATCGCCGCGAAATAGTCTTTCGAAGAACAATGCACTATCCGCCGTTTACCGCGTTGATCAACGTGCTGATCCACGATAAGGATTACGATCGAGCAAACGGCGCTGCTTCGGCGTTCGCCCGGGAACTGCGCGAGGCCGGCAAGGAATCAAGTATGCGGGTGCTTGGGCCGGCTCCGGCGGCGATCTCGCGAATCAGAGGCGAGTACCGGTTCCAGGTATTGATCAAGGCTCGCAGCCGCACGCGCGCGCGTGAGGCGCTGGACGTGGCGATGGATCGAGTATCGGCGGACGGGCACAGTCTCCGGGCAATTTCGATTGAGGTCGATCCGATCAGTTTGATGTGAGTGGGATCAATCAGCGCTTTTCAACAGTTGATTGGCGATGACGAGTTTCTGAATCTCCGATGTGCCTTCGTAGATTCTCAACGCGCGCACCTCTCTATACAGGCGTTCGACGACCGAGCCGCGCACTACGCCGGCGCCTCCGTGAATCTGCACCGCGGCATCGATGATGCGACCCGCCGCTTCGGTGGCAAAGAGCTTGGCCATCGCCGATTCCTTTGTCACGCGGCCCGCATCCGTATCCCGCATGAAGGCCGCGCGATACACCAGCAAGCGAGCGGCGTCGAGCTCCGTAGCCATCTCCGCAAGCTTCATCTGCGTAGCCTGAAACTCCGATATGGGCCGGCCGAACTGCACGCGGCGTTTTGCATAAGTCACCGACTCATCAAGCGCCCGCCACGCGAGTCCAACTGCCGCCGCCCCCACCGTCGATCTGAAGGTATCGAGCGTGGTCATCGCGATCTTGAAGCCCTGGCCTTCCTCACCGAGCAGATTCGCAGCAGGAACGCGGCACTGATCAAGTCTCAAACGGCCGATTGGATGTGGCGCGATCAGCTCGATTCTCCCTTCGAACAAAAAGCCCGGCGCGTCCTTTTCAACGACAAAAGCCGAGATGCCTCTGCTTCCTTTATCGGGGTCCGTCTTCGCAAACACCGTGTAGAAGTCAGCAAGCCCGGCGTTGGAGATAAACGTCTTCGCACCATCGAGTACATAAGTTTCACCGTCACTTCGCGCGGTGGTTTGAATCGCCGATACATCTGAGCCGGCTTCGGGTTCAGTGATGGCGAACGCAGCAATAGCCTCACCAGCTTTGACCCTCGACAGAACCGTTCGCTTTAGCTCGATTGATCCGGCAAGCGTCACCGGAAAACTCCCGAGGCCTTGCATGGCGAACATGAGATCGGCCAGCGAGGATTCGTAAGAGAGATGCTCGCGCACGACGCACAGCGCTCGGACGTCGAGCGTGTTCGCGTCCGCTTCGAAGGTTTCAGGAACCGTGTAAGCAAGGAGACCTTCTCGAGCGAGCGCTTCAACAAGGCTCCGCGCTTCGTCGTCTTCAGAGACAGACGGTGCGGCGCCGCGGACCCGGTCACAAGCAAAGCGAGTGACTTGTTCCGCGAGCCGACGATGATGGTCTTCCAGCAAGGGCGTATTCAGCATGGTTCCTCAAGTTGAATTCCGCATACGACCTGTACGGGCGTCCCTCCGTGGGCGCGCCTCGGTCCCTTGATTTCCAGTACTCGCGAGGAGGGGCGCCCAGGGAGGGACGCCCTTACAGGTTCATTGACTCACTAGCCAGCAACCTCGCAACTCGCTCCGCGCACGAGCTACCGTGATCGCGCGCAATCAATTCCAGTCGAGTTCGCCGCGAAAGAAAGTCTTCGACCGTTGCCGCCATTTCGTAACGCGCGGCATAGAGGGCCTCAGCCTCAATGTGAGGAAGGCCCTCGATCAAGATTTCTTCCAACTTCGCCGCCTCGCGCGTTAGTGCGAGGACCATACGATAATTGCCGCCATAGCTCCCAATCAAGTGTTCGACTGTCGTAATCGGAATGTCGAATTCACGCGCTGCTTCCGCGGCCTCATCCTCTGCGCGTGCAACTGACCCTCCCGCCAGTTGAACATTCTCGGTCGAGCTGCGATGCGCTTTGGGGCGCGCAACTCCGTCGACGCTCTCGAGTCTGCGCTGCGCGAGATCGACGACTCGTTCGGCCATCCGCCTCCAGGTTGTGAGCTTGCCGCCGGTGATCGTGAGCAGCCCCTGCTCGTTCTCGAAGATCTCTTCTTTGCGTGAGACATCCTTCGTCGATTCACCATCCGCGGCAATCAGCGGCCTGAGTCCGGCATAGGTGCTGATGACGTCTTCACTCGAAAGGTTCGCGGTGGGGAAAGCGCGCGCGGCCGATTCTACGACGCGACCGACTTCCGACGGTTCGGCGCTAGGTTCATCCAGATCGCCTGAGTAATCTGCATCCGTCGTTCCGACCACCGTGCGTCCTTGCCACGGGATGACAAACAGAAACCGGTTTTCACCCAGCGAAGGAATCAGGACCGCGGTTTGATTCTGAAACTTCTCGCTCGGCAAGACCAGGTGAATGCCTTTCGACGGCCGGAGCTTGTTGGAGGCGTTTGGATTAGAAAGACGCGACACTTGATCTGACCACACGCCGGCGGCGTTCACGACGACCCTTGCGTGCAGTCCGAAAGACCGGCCCGTCAGTTCGTCTTCGATCTGCAGCCTCGTTCCTCGATCTTCTTTGCGAAGAGCTCGCACGACAGCGTAGTTCGCCACCAATGCTCCGTGAGATGCGGCCGCTTTGATGACTTCGATCACCAAACGCGAATCATCGGTCAGGCAGTCGTAGTAAACGAACGCGCCGCGCAAGCCGCTGCGATCGAGCATCGGTGCGAGCTGAACCGCTTCGTCCGGCGACAGCCAGCGATGGCGCGCAATTTTTTGGGCCCCGGCGAGAAAATCGTACAGCCAAAGTCCAATCGACAGTTTGAATTTGTTTGAGCCGAGCGGTGAGCGATCCTTGGAAGAATACACCGGCACCAGGAATCTGAAAGGCTTGCTCAAATGAGGAGCCATTCTCGAGAGCACCGCGCGTTCGTGAAGCGACTCGCGCACGAGGCCGAAGTGAAAATTCTCGAGGTATCGCAAGCCGCCATGAATCAGCTTGGATGAACGTGAACTTGTGCCGCTTGCAAAGTCGCGCTTTTCGACGAGCGCAACCGAGAGACCTCGGATGGCCGCGTCCAGCGCGACGCCGGCTCCGGTTATTCCTCCGCCGATCACCGCGATGTCGAACGTCTCGCTCTGCATCCGCGCGATGTTCGTGGCGCGAGTGTGTACGGACAACTCGTCGGTGCTCCGCGGTGTGACGCGATCAGTCATTCTCAAAAATCAATATACGCGATGGTTGAAATAAGCACGACCAGACTGTAGGATGCTGCGCGTTATGGGCGCGCCTCTTGAAGGAATTCGAGTCATCGACTTTGGCCGATTCATCGCTGGGCCGTACTGTGCGATGCTGCTTGCGGACTTTGGCGCCGACGTTATCCGAGTCGAGCGCCGCACAGGCGGCGAAGATCGCAAAGTCGGTCCGGTGACTGAAAGCGGCGAAGGCGGTCTGTTCCTCAACTGCAATCGCAACAAGCGCGGCATCACCGTCGAGATGGGCCATCCGCAGGCAAAAGAAGTAACCCGCAGGCTTGTCAGCAACGCCGACATCGTCATCGTCAATCTTCCAATCGGAGTGATGAAAAAACTGGCGCTGGATTACGATTCATTGCGAGCTATAAAAGAAGACATCATTCTGGTGATGGCTTCGGCGTTTGGGCCCGATGGTCCTTATGCCGAACGAGTCGGCTTTGATGGGGTCGCTCAGGCAATGAGCGGGGCGATGAGTCTGACCGGGTTCCCCGGGCCTCCGGTTCGGTCGATCGTGTCCTGGGCCGATTACGGGACGGCGCTTCACGGAGCGTTTGGGGCGATGGCCGCGCTATATCACCGCCAGAGCACCAGCCGAGGCCAGCTTGTCGATGTATCGCTTCTTGCGACCGGAGTAACTTTCATGACGCCGCTCCTGGCTGAGCTTAAGACCAGGGGGATCCGGCGTGAGCAGCTCGGTAACACCGGCTACTATGCGGCTCCGAGCGACGTCTATCAAACCAGCGACGGCTGGATCATCGTTCCGACGATTGGGAATCAAATGTTCCGCCGCTGGGCTCGGGCGATAGGCAGAGAGGAACTGATCGACGACCCGAGGCTTGGAGATGACATCTCGCGAGGCAACAACGCGACAGTCATCAACGAAGCGATGTCGGCGTGGTGCGCCCAGCGTACGCGCGAACAGGCGATTGCGGAGCTTGAAGCCGGACGGGTTCCCTGCGGACCGTGTTATGACCTCGACGAGGTGCTCGGCGATCCCCAGGTGAATGCCCGAAACCTTCTCGAACAAATCGAGTACCCCGGTGGAGCGAAACCAATACCAATCGCAAGCACGCCCGTTCGTTTGAGTGAATCAACCGGCGGTGCATGCCGCCGAGCTCCAACGCTTGGCGAACACACTGATGAAGTGCTGGCCGAGATCGGTTTCTCTGATCAGGAGATCGCCGAGCTTCGAAGCGCAGGCGCGGTTTGAAAAGGAGGTCAGAGTTTAGGCTTTTGGCTGCCAAACCCGGAGCAAGCTAAAGCTTGTACTCTCAACTTACTTCATAGGAGAAACATGCCGATAAGAATCATCGAAGGTATCGAAGAACTCAAAAGCCTCGTCGGGCAGGAAGTCGGCTCAAGCGACTGGTTTGAAGTAACTCAGTCGCGCATCGACGACTTCGCCAATGCAACCGTGGACCATCAGTGGATTCACATCGACGCCGAACGAGCGAAGACCGATTCGCCGTTTCATTCGACCATCGCTCACGGGTTTCTTACTTTGTCGTTGTTGCCTCATCTTGTTTCGCAAGCGGTAAAGGTACAAGGCGATTTCAAGATGGGAATCAACTACGGGCTGAACCGGTTGCGGTTCGTATCCCCGGTTCTGTCGGGTGCGCGGGTGCGCGCGAGGCTCACGCTGCAATCAGTCGAAGACTTTCAGGGCGGCAATCAAATAACCTGGTCGGTGACTTGCGAAACGGAAGGCGGCCAGAAGCCCGCGCTGGTCGCGGAGTGGCTGGTGCGTTACTACGGCTGAGGCAAATCCTGTGAGAACTGAGTAGTTGTTCAATCTTTCAATCACTACGAAGAATTAACCGCTGATCTTCGCTGACTGCGTTTCGCTGATCTGCGCAGATCATCGTACCGAAGGCGGCGCAAATCAGCGGTTAATTGCGTCGGCGCGACAGACTGAACCACTACCGGATTGGACCATTACTTACGTTCGGCCCGTTTTCTTTCCGGCGACGGTCCTGTAAACTTTCTATCTCGTCAGGCCATCCATTAGCAAAGGCTCAGGATTATCTGGAGGTTCAAACTCATGTCGAGAGTGCGCGCAAGACTGCTCATTTCCATCTTCATTCAATTCATCGCTATCGCGGGTGTTTCCGCGCAAACGGTTGACCCGCGCGCTCGCGACGATGAGTGGAAGGGCTACAAAATTCCCGCGGCAGACTTCAAACGCAATGTTGTAAACAAAACTGTTCTCTTTCGAGTACCGGCTGCCTGGGAGCGCGGGGGTCAGACGGAGTTCAAGGGCCCGCACGAAACCGAACTACGAGTAATCGTCGAAAAGGTGCCTGACGGAATTCCGCTGGTGAGTTATACCAACGCGGTGCTGCAAGGCTTGCGCAGCGTTCCTGGCGGCGCCGACTCGCTGACGGTGAGACGGACGGAACTGTCAGGGCTCGAGGCTCGCGAATTCTTCCTGACGCTTCCGGATCTCCGGGGCGACACCACGCGGCGCATGATCTGGAGCACAGTTTCGGGACCAAACGCGGTGTCGTTTGTATTCGTGACGCCGGAAGCAAATGCGGTTGAAATGGAACCGTGCTTCAAGGCAGTAATCGAGTCGAGTCTGATCTTTGAGAGCGAGGCCGAGTACGACTTGTTTGAGAAGCTTCGCAGCGCCGCTATCAAGGAAGAGAAGCCATTACGCATCGACCAGGTTAGCGCGCTCGTTGATACGATAAGGGGGTTCGATGATTCGGCGCGGGCCAAGGCAGTTGAAGCGCTTGTCCCGGTTGTTGATTCAATGCCGGATGCGGTAGCAGAACTCTTCTTCAATCACGATCCAATCGTGCGCGCGTCAGCAATTGAAGCAGTTGGCCGCAGTTCTAACCGCGAGTTGGACGGCTTTCTTGTTCGCGCACTAGCCGACGAAAGCGCAGCAGTCGCCATGCGCGCGTCCCGAACGCTTGGCAAGCGTAGCGACATCATCAAGCTGTTGAGGGATGATTCGGCGAACTGGGAGGGCTTGCAGACAATTCGGTTGGTGCGAACGACGCCGTTTCTGGACGTCGCGACGCGAAATCAACTGGTTGACGAGTTGTTTCATTACAAAGCGGCCACGAAGATTCCGGTGGCAACCAGGCGAGCGCCTGTTCCCCCGCCACCACCGCCGGCGACGGGGAGAACGCCTCCTCCTGCTAAGGAGGGGACCATTCCAAAAGCTCAACCTGATCCTACAAAAAAACCGAAGTCGCTTGGCGCCATTAGCGTGTCTGCCGGAACTCTACGGTTCTCGGAGACCGATGAAATTGTCTTCAACCTGGTGCCGGATCTCGACGCTCTCACGCCGGTTATACCCGCTACAAAACTGCTTGATGAAAACCGTGGCGGAGAAGGCGCGCTGCAACTTGCAGTGCAATCGCGTACAAAGCTTCCGGTGGATTCGCTGATTGGACTGCTGACAGGAAACGACCGCCAGTTGACGAGGTTGGTCTTATCGAATCTCGCAATATCCGCAAGCACGCGCGATGTCTCGAGAATCGAGACAGCTGTTGCAAAGCTGACCGAGCCTCCGCCTAACAAGTTCGATCGGGAGATCTTTCCGCCCTTCAAATTTCGTCCGCTCACGGAAGAGCTGAAAACAACGGTGAAGCGAATCCGTTGGCGCGAGAAGCTCGAAGCAGCGGAGCCGGGATCACGCGGCGCAGTGTTCAAGGAAGGGTTCGCCGATGCAGAGCTGGCGTCCTGGGCTTGGCCGTACGTTAGAGATTTGATCGAAGCGCCGGGGCCCAGGTTGTCCAAGCCGCTCTTTAGAAACTCAGTTACCGAACCCGTTGCGAACAACATCGAAAAAGAGAAGCTGCCTAACGTTTCAGCGCTGGGCGAGAATTTGCTTCCTCCGAACCCGATCCTCTACGCGGCGATTCCTGACCTGCAGGCGCTGATCGATAGACTTGGAGAATCGCTTTCGAGCGTGCAGTTGGATTCCGCGCGCTCACAGGCGAAGCTGACGATGTTCTTCAAGATAATGGAGACTCAGATCACGAGATCGTTCGGGGTTCATGAGAGCGGCCACTTGCCGAATATGTGTCCGGTGGCGCGCGTTTATTGCCGGCGCTTCCGGCGCTGATGCCGTTGCTTGCGAGCGCGTTTGCGGAGAGCTCACCGTCCAGGCCCGAACCCATCGTACTCGCGTCGCGCGATCTGATCGGCTACGAGACCTGCGCGGGGCACCCGGTAACCGTGTTCGAGAGACGTGAAACGCTGCTTGGCGGGGAAATCAACCGAGACACAGCTTATCTGACTTACGTGGGTGACACAGCGATCGTGGCGTCGGATTGGTTCTCTTTGCGCGAGTGCCTCACGAGGCTTGGAGGCAAGGGCGAAACGCTCGCAGGCAGTGCGGACTTTAAGCGAACCGTCGCCGAGGGAGGCGACGTCATATACATGAGCGACCCGATGGAGATGTTCGGGTCGGCTTCAAAGATTTCGGAAGCGCCTCGCGTTTCAGAACGAGGCTCGTTGCGTCTATCAAATTCTGCCTGGCAGAGCTCGTTTGACCTCACTTTCGCCTCACCCGGCTTGCTCAAGTCTTTCAACTTCAAGCCTGCTGCGCTGAAGTCACCGGGCACGTTGTTGCCCCGATCCACGACCGCCTACTTGCTGATGAGCTTTGACTTTGCGACCGCGTGGCGTTTGTTCTCGCAAGGGATTTTCGGCGCGGACACCGCAAAGAAATTCTCAGAACTCTGGTCGATGGACTTCAACGCCGAGATCGTTCCGGAACTTGGGCCCGAATCCGGAGTGGTGCTGTTAGACGTGCCTTCGTTCAAAGGCAGCAAAGTTGACGTGCCGTGGGCGATATTCGTTCAAACTAAAACCGACAAGCTCGCCAAAGCGTTCGCGGATGGCAAACTCATCAAGGACGCGCCGGCGGCTGCTAAGGCCGCAAAGGTCAAACTTGGATCCACTGAATACTGGCTTGCTGTACGAAACGGCTTTTTCATCATTGCAAACAGCGAAGCGGCGATCGATAAGTTTGATTCCCGCGAAAAGCTGGCTGCTTCTCGCGAGTTTGACCGGGCTTTAAAGGCGGCGCCCGCTGAAGTGATCGCTCTAGGCGGCTGCAATATCGATGCTGCGATTTCCAACATTCCTCATGCTTCGAGTAAAGCGGCTGAGGAGGGGCTGGACATTCTGTTTTCATTTGCGCGTGCGTTTCACAGCTTGAACTTCTATGCTCAGGCCAACGAAGGCGGCCTGGGCGCTCGACTCTCGGTCTCGCTGGATCGAGAGGGCCGTTATGCGGTTTCCGAACTTGCCTCTCTGTCAAAGGACTTTCAATTCGCGGCGGCGGAAGTAGAGGCGCGAGGCGTCCCGATCACCGATCAGCAGCGGATCGACGGCCTGGTAATCAAAATAAGATCGAAGGCGTCAGGCGTAGCGCCAAGGCTCAAGGAGGATCTCTCTTCTCCGGCGCAGTCTGTCGATGTGCAATCGAATGGTGATGTAGTTTTGAGGGTGAAACCTCGACGGGCTTCGCCTACGGCCAAAGTCGAACTGCCGATTACCGCCGCGGAGATGGCTGCCTTCGTGAAGCCCGCCGGGACTCCGGAACTCGGCGACAAGACAGTAGCGGCGCAGGCTCGCGAGATCGCCGGGACAGATCGTGATGCCTGGAGCGTCGCGCGCAAGCTGGCGGACTGGACGTTCAAAAACCTCAAGTGGAAGCGAGTCGACGGAGCGAGCGCCGCCTCGACGCTTGCAACGCGCGAGGCCGACTGCCTTGAGTTCAGCGAGTTGTTCGTGGCTATGGCGCGGACTCTCGGCCTGCCCGCTCGAATCGTTTCCGGGCTCGCACACACCGGGGGCTCGTTCGGAGGACACGCCTGGGTTGAAGTATGGGTAGGTGAGTGGGTCGAACTCGATCCAACCTGGGGAACCAATTTTGTGGATGCCACTCACATAAGATCGGCTTCATCAGAGTTGCTGACCTATTCCGCCTTGAACGTAATAGCCATCGAAGTGATGGAAGCAACGCGAGGTGTGCCCGAGTTTCAAAAGAACCCAAAGGCGCTGATCGAAGCCATCTGCGACGAGTTGAGCGGCAAAGAGAACGAGGCCTTGTCGAATGCGCTTGATCCAGCGGTGTTGAGTGATTCGCTGATGGGCAAAGGCTCATGGGACGGCATGAGCAGCGCCGAACGTGAGCAGATGTATTCGTTAAACCATCGCTTCATCGCCGGGATTCATGCTCGCTTCGGCGATCGCGAGAATCTCGGCCCCGGCGCTCGCCTGCTGAAGCTGGAACAGACCGGCGACCGGGCTAAGGCTCTCGTGATGACGGGTGGTTTCGCCGGTGTAATGCTCGAGGTCGATCTCATTCGGAAGGGCGATCAGTGGTTGGTCAGGGAGATGAGACAAGAGGATCTCGCGCACGACACGATCGCTGAAGCGGTGAATCCGGCATTGCTGGTGATCAAAGCGAAACGCAGAAACGAAGCGCCGCCCCGGCTTCTGACGTCTGCGCAATTTCGTATTCTCGAAGCGCGAAACAGCGATGCTAATTTGGGTATCGAGATTGCGAACAAAGCCTTGCTCGACCAGCCCGGGAACCAAACTTTGAGTTATCTGAAAGCGCTCTGTTTGCTTCAAAGCCTGGAGACGGACAAGGAGAAAACCGCGCAGGCTGTCGCAATCCTCTCGAAGCTGGCAAGCGAGAGTCCGAGTTTTGCTCCGGCGGCACGTGTGTTGGGTGAGCATTACGCTGAAGCTTACAAGGATGATTCCGATCTCAAGGACCAGCAGGAGAAGGCGATGAAGCTCTTGCAGCAATACGCGATCCTTGTGCCCGCAGATCCAAGACCACATTCGTCGCTGGCAGAGATCTACGAGGCTCGGAAAGAAAACGATAAGGCCGAAGCAGAATATCGCGCGGCTATTCAACTTGATCCGCTCAATCCGAATGAATACTCAGGCCTCGCTAGATTACTGATAAGACAATCCCGATACAAGGAAGCGCTAGCGGCCATCGATCAACGGCAAGGCAGAGGCGATTCGAAGGATGAGATGTTTGCGAGTTTCATGTTCGCGGATCTGGAGACGCCCGGCGCCTCAGATCGAGCGGAAGGAATGGCCGCCGCGGCGCCCGATAGGCTGGCAGGCAATTACAGGGCGAACCTGAACCTGGCCAGGGTCCGCGTTAACGCCGATCGCGCGCGCGACGCGTTGCCGCTGCTCAAGCGGGCAATCGAGCTCGATCCAAAGAGCTCAGTGCCTCACACGCTGATGAATGCTGCGTATCGCAAGCTACATAACTTTTTGGCGGCGTTGAAAGCCGCGGACGCCGGCATTGCGCTCGATGAAAAAGACTCGGAAGCATATTATGGCCGGGCTTGCGCGCTCGCGCAGCTTCATCGGCCGGCCGAGGCGATCGCGGCGTTGAAGAAAGCGCTCGAGTTGGACGATGAGTCATACATCTCGGAGGAGATCGAGAACGAGGCCGATCTGAAGCCTTTGACTGCGCTTTCCGGATTCAAGAAACTGATTGAAGAGCTAAAGAAAAGCGAGGACGAGCCGGCGAAAAAACCACCGGAAAAGCAAAACTGACCGGCGACTTGTAGGGGCGGCCCTCCGTGGCCGCCCCTCAGTGATGCAATAAGTAATGTCAGGCGCCGAGGGTCGGCTACGGAGGGCCGCCCCTACATGAGTGTAACCATTTTGATGTCAACGGAAGGAACTGCAACGGGCTCACTTCCAATCTATCGCGTTCGCGCGCGCAATACCTCGGCGGATTCTGATAACAAGATTCACGACGACTCTGTTGCCGCGAGCTACGGGTTTCGGGGCGGGCTCGTCCCGGGAGTAACGGTCTACGCCTATATGACCGTCCCCCTCGTCGAGCGGTTTGGCCTCGATTGGCTCGAGCGAGGATCGATGCAGGTCAAGTTTCATCAGCCCTTCTACGATGGCGATGAAGTGGTCGTCCGTTGCGAAACAGACCTGGGCGCCGATCCGATTAGTGCCGCCGTCACCGCCGAAAAAGAAAGCGGCCTCGTGTGCGCGACTGCGCTCGCGACGGTGAACGATCGAGCGGCCTGGCTTGGCGAGCCTCGATTGGAAGACTATCCCGAAGCCCCGTTGCCTGCTCTCGAAGCGCGAGTTGTTCCTACGCCCGAATCACTCGCCGCGGGCAAGGTGCTTGGAACGTTAAACGAAACAATAACAGCGCCCGATCGCACGCTGCTGGAAAAGCTCGATGAGCAATTGCCGATTTACTTTGGCGCCGGAGCCGTCGCGCACCCATTCGTTTTTCTCAGCCTCGCCAATCACGTTCTGATGAGCAACTATCGACTCGGCCCATGGATTCATACCGCGAGCGATTTGAAAAACTGGAGCGCGGTCCGCGACGGTGAGACGATTTCAATCAGAGGTCGAATCGCCGCCTCCTTCGAGCGCAAGGGCCACGAGTTCGTCGTGCTGGACTTATTGGTCACGGCGGATAAGATTCGGGTTGTGCAACAGGTTCGTCACACTGCTATCTATCGTCCGCGATACGCTGCGACGATGTCACGTTGAACAATGCCTGACAAAAAAGGTTGCGCCGAGTAGAATAATCCGGACTGACACGAAACCTTCCGCTGAGTTAGAGGTAGAACCAGGTGAACGCCAGCATTGAGACTCTTATTGAACAGGCGGCTGCGGTGCTCAAAGCTGCCGGCGCGCGCGAGGTTTATTTGTTCGGGTCCGCGGTTGGCGAGAGAATGCGGCCCGATTCGGATGTCGACCTGGCCGTATCCGGGTTGCCGCCGCAAGTCTTCTTCCGCGCCATGAGCGATGCTGAGCGCGCTCTGGGAATGCCGCTCGATCTCATCGACTTGGACGAAGACAATCCTTTCACCCGATATCTAAGATCAGAAGGCGAATTGCGCCGTGTTGGATAAGCTGCGCAAGCAAGTGGCAGTCGAGTTCGAGCAACCCGACAAATTGATTGTAGTCCACCGCCCATGACCGGAATAACATCATTCGGAGCATACATTCCTTTCTATCGTCTCGCTCACAAGGAGATCGCCCGCGCGTGGGGCGGGCGAGCCGGCGAAGGTGAGCGGGCAGTCGCGAACGTCGACGAAGACTCGATCACAATGGCTGTCGAAGCAGTCCGCGACTTGCTCGCTGAAGGAGACGGCAGCGAAATCGACGGCTTGATGTTCGCCACGACGACTTCCCCTTACGCGGAGAAGCAGGCTTCGGCGTTGATCGCGACGGCCGCGGATCTGCGTCACGACGTCAGAACGGGCGACTACACCAGCTCGTTGAGATCCGCTACCACAGCCACTTTGGCGGCTATCGATTCGGTGAAGGCGGGGTCGGCTTCCAACGTGATTATCGCGGCGGCCGACACAAGGCTCGCGGCGCCGAAGTCGGCGAACGAGCGAATTTTTGGAGACGCTGCTTCGGCGATCTCCGTCGGCAGCGACAAGGTCATCGCAAATCTGATCGCCAGTCATTCGACCGTCGATGAGATGACCGACGTCTGGCGCTCGAGCGATGATCAATTCGTGTCGGGGTGGGAAGAACGATTCTCAATCACACAGGGTTATCAGCGCGTCGTTCGCCAGACAGTCAATGAACTGTTCGAGCGCAACGCGATCGGCCCTTCGGAGATATCAAAGGCGATCTTCTACGCGCCCGACGCCGGGACGCTTGCGGGAACAGCAAAGGGCCTCGGACTCAAAGCCGAGCAGATTCCCGATCATCTGTTCTCGACCGCCGGCAACACCGGATCGGCCATGCCGCTGCTGGTGCTGTCATCGGTGCTCGAAAGTGCGAGCCCCGGAGAGAAGCTCCTGGTAGTTGGATACGGGTCAGGCTGTGACGCGTTGCTGTTTGAGGTGACCGATGAAATCGAGAACGCAAGGACCGTCGCCGGACGCCGTGGGGTGAAGGGCCATCTCGCTTCCAAAGCGAATCTGGAAAGCTATGAACGTTACGCCAGGTTTCGCGAGTTGATCGATAGCGAAGCGGCGCGCCGTCAGGCGCCATCCGCGTCGGCTCCGGTGATCCTCCGAAAGCGCGACGAGATCTACCGGCTGCACGGTTATCGATGCCTGAACTGCGGTAAGATTCAATACCCAAGTCAGCGAGTCTGCATAAGCTGCCAGTCGAAGGACAATTTCGAAAGTGTCAGGCTCGCGGACAAGACCGCAACGTTGTTCACTTTCACTCTGGACTACCTGAACGCCGATCCCGACCCGCCAAGCGTGATGACGGTGATTGATTTCGAGGGCGGTGGAAGAGCTTATCTGATGATGACCGATCGAAATCCGGCCGAGGTGAAGATCGACCAACAGTTGGAGATGACTTTTCGCCGGATGTACGAAGCGGAAGGCTTTACGAATTATTATTGGAAGTGCAGGCCGAAGCGTGAATTGTAAATAGTGAATCGTGAATCGTGATTACAAATCTTCTCACGATTCACGATTGACGATTCACGCAACATTCTCATCCGATCAACTTTGCATACTCGTCCACGAGCGGCATGACGATGTCTCGTTCGGCGGGCGGCAGCATGAAGATCACTCGCTCGATTCCCGAAGCCTGGAAGTGATCGATCGTGGCGCGTTCGGGTTTGGCCCCGAAGATGGTTATTGAAATTGACTTCGGATCGCGACCCGCTTTTTCGGCGCTCGCGTGAAGAGCTGTGATCCTCTCGGAAACGTTCGGCAACCGGAAGCCGATCGGCATCCATCCGTCGCAGAATTCGACCACGCGATCAAATGTAGTCGGACCGTCGCCACCCATCAGAATCGGCGGGTGAGGCTTTTGCACCGGCTTCGGGTAGGACCAGAGCTTATCGAAGTTGACGAACTCGCCGTGGAACTCCGCGCCGTCCTTGGTCCAGATCTCTTTCATCGCAAGCACTCGCTCGCGCAGCAAACGCCAGCGTGACTTGTATTCCGTTCCATGATTCTCCATCTCTTCGGCGTTCCATCCGCCGCCGATCCCGAAGATGAACCGGCCGCCGGAAAGCATGTCCAGGCTGGCAACCTCTTTCGCGGTGGTAATCGGATCGCGCTCGATAATCAAACAGATGCCGGTAGCCACGCGGAGTTTGGTAGTCGCCATCGCCGCCGCGGTCAACGCCACAAACGGATCGTATGTATGCCAATACTCTTTGGGCAGGTCGCCACCCGCGGGATAAGGCGTGCGGCGGTTCGCCGGGATGTGAGTGTGCTCGGGCAGCCACAACGATTCAAACCCGCGCTGTTCCAGCTCGCGCGCGAGCTCGTCGGGGCGCATAGCGTAGTCGGTTGCGAAGATCGCTACTCCAAAATCCATTTATCAGCCTCCTTGCGCCACAGTAGTAACGAATTTATTTTGTTCGATACGTAACGAATGAATTCGTTACTACATGAGCGTCGCTTGAGATCTCTCTCACTTTCCCATTACATCGACCAGTTCCTGAACGGCCGCGGCCGACCGCTGCAGGGCAGCCCGTTCTTCGGTAGTCAGGTTGATTTGAATGATCTCTTCAATCCCGCGCTCGCCAAGCTTCACCGGCACTCCGACGAACAGGCCATTGACGCCGTACTCGCCTTCGAGATAAGCAGCGCACGGAAGAATCTTCTTCTTGTCCTTCAGAATAGCTTCGACCATCTCGACGGCGGCGGCAGATGGAGCGTAATAAGCCGAACCGGTCTTTAACAGGCTTACGATTTCAGCGCCACCATTCGCGGTGCGCTTGACTATCTGGTCGATCTTTTCCTCAGGCAGGAGATCCGGCAGAGGAATTCCGGCGACCGTCGAATATCGCGGCAGCGGAACCATCGTATCGCCGTGGCCGCCTAACACAAACGCGGTAACGTTTTCGACCGAGACGTTCAACGCTTCGGCAATGAAACAACGCATGCGCGCCGAGTCCAGCACTCCGGCCATTCCAATCACGCGCTGCTTTGACAGACCCGAGTGCTTCATCGCAACGTGGCACATGGCATCGAGCGGGTTCGAGACGATGATCAGAATAGGATTCCGCGAGTACTTCATTATTTCGCCGGTGACCGATCCTACGATTCCGGCGTTGGTCCTGAGCAGGTCATCGCGGCTCATACCCGGCTTGCGAGCAAGCCCCGATGTGATAATTACGATGTCCGAATCCGCGGTTTCCTTGTACCCGTTAGTGCCGATGAGCCGTGAATCGTAGCCTTCGATGGGTGCTGTCTCCGCAAGGTCGAGCGCCTTGCCCTGCGGCATGCCTTCAATGATATCCACCAGCACGACATCGCCGAGTTCTTTGTCAACAAGTCTTTGCGCGGCGGTAGCACCGACGTTTCCGGCGCCAACAACCGTGATCTTTTTTCTAGCCATTATTCCTCCGATATGGGCGGGACCCTTGTGCGATCTTATGTCCGGCCTGCGTTCATTGAATACCAGTCAAAATTCCAGCGTGGTTGATCGTTTTGAAGATCAGAAATTCTAACGCACGAGTCCGCAATCGTCTACGAGACGGAGAGTAGAAAGCCGATGTGCGAAATTATGAAGTGCGCTGGTTTATGTAAGCATTACAACCATAACACCACGTGAACGAGCGTTCTGAGACTGGAATCTCGCGGATCAGAGGATGACCGCTGGATTGCGAATGCGCGAGCGCGTGACCGCTTGTAGTCTCGCAACAGCCAACGTGTCCGCAAGTCAGACATACGCGCGTCGGAGCGCTGACCCCACATTCCGCACAGGTGGTAGTCGAGACTTCAATCCCGCAGTCCGTCTGATGCAGATGCGGGCATTCTTCTGCGTTGATCTTTTTCATGTGGCTCGTCCTAATACTGGTTCAGGGTTCGACAACGTAGTAACGAATTCATTTCGTTAGCACACAGGAAGAAACGACTGAAGTCGTTACTACGTAGTCGAACCACCCTGAACTCTGAACCCTGAACTCTGAACCCGAGTCTAAGAACCGCGGCGCATCTTCATCGCCGTGAGAGTATTCTTCATAAGCATGGCGATCGTCAGCGGGCCTACGCCTCCCGGGACCGGCGTGAGATAACCGGCCACTTCTCTCGCCGAGCGCGGATTTACGTCTCCAATCAGCGTGTAGCCGTTCTTCTCAAATGCTGCCCGCCGTTTCGGATCGTCACCGAAAAAGTAATCCAGATCGCCAGGTGTGGTGATCTTGTTCGTTCCTACGTCGACGACTGCCGCGCCGGGCTTGATGTAATCCGCATCAACCATTCCGGTCTTTCCAATGGCGGCTATGAGGATGTCCGCTTCGCGCGCGACCGATGCCAGATCTTTGGTGCGCGAATGACATATCGTGACGGTGGCATGCCGGTGCAGCAGCAGCAGCGCGATCGGCAGTCCTACCAGGCGGCTGCGGCCGATGACAACGCCCCGAGCGCCGTTAATCCCGATCTCGTAACGCTCCAGCATCTCGACGATGCCGGCCGGAGTACAGGGCCTCAAGCCGGGCTCGTTGAGCATGAGTCTGCCGGCATTCGCCGGATGAAGCCCGTCCACATCTTTGGCCGGGTCGACCGAGTTCAGCACGAGCGCGGCATCGATTTGGTTCGGAAGCGGCAGTTGAATCAGTATGCCGTCGATTTCGTGGCGCGAATTCAGATCGCGAACGAGCCCGAGAAGCTCCTCGGTTGTGGTGTTTTCGGGAAGCTCGATCTTCTCCGAGTATAAGCCCAGCTGCTCGCAGGTTTTGACCTTGCTCGAAACGTAGATATGCGACGCGGTATCATTTCCTACAATGACCGCGGCGAGCCCGGGCCGCACGCCGCGCTGTGAGTAAACAACGACTTCGCTCGCAATTTCGTCTTTTATTGCGCGGGCTACGTTCGCGCCATCAAGAAGCTTTGCGGTCATCGATGTCCCCCGGAGATCTCAAACATTTTCGAGTATGATGTTCGGCTCTTTGCAGTGTCAAACCTGGCGCGATGTCTGATGAATTGTGAAGAGGAAGATAACGGCCGATCGTCTGGTCTGTTACGGAAGGACTATTGAAAGGCGCGTCGGCAATCGTGTAACATCAGCGTATCCGTGGAACAAGTGAACGCCAGGAGTCTCCTCCTACAATTATGAAGAGAAGTATTAGAGTCGGGCTTATCACTGCGATTGCCGCGGTAATGATCTTAACAGTCGGCATCTCACCGCTATCAAAAAAGGCGGTCGCTCAGGGGACATTCTTCGGCGCACAGCGTTTTCCGGCAATCGACGTCGATGCAAACGACAATCTATACCTGATGACTTCGACTGCCACCGCGCCGGCAAGCCAGCACACTCCGCACAGCCAGATCTACTTCACGATGTCGCGCGATTCCGGAGCTACCTGGGATAATCTTCCACACACGCGCAACCTGTCGAACTCGCCCGGCGAAGCGTTCGGACCTTCACTGGCTGTTTACAAGAACGGGAAGGTGCGGGTATACGTGACCTATCACGACAACTCGAACGGGACGACGCAGGCCTATCTCATTCGCTCAAAGAAGAAGACGAAGTTCAGAGCGGCTGAAAACATAACACCTCATAATGGCGGAGCTGTTTCGCCGCGGGTAGCCCTGGATTCGGGCGAGGGAGTCAACATCGTCTGGGGAGACCTGGGAGATCAGGGAGGCAGGGTAGTTTTCCTTCGATCTACCGATCAAGGCTTCACTTTTACGGAGCCGCTTGATGTTTCCAGATCGTCGGGTTCTGCCTTTGATCCGGAGATAGCGATCGGCTCGAACGATACGATAAACGTCGCGTGGCAAGATACGGCCGCGGGCAAAAGCGTGATTATGTACTCGCGATCCACCGATGAGGGCCAAACTTTTTCCGCTCCCATACAAGTGTCAACCGGCACAGGCGACGCGACCGAAGCCACTATTGCAACCGACGCGTCGGGTCGCATCAGCATAGCGTGGGTGGACGAAAGCCAGGGACATGCTGAAGCCTACTACGCGCGCTCGACCGATGAGGGCCAATCATTCTCGGAGCCGGTTGACCGGAGCAACTTCCCGGCCGGCGATATTCACAAGCCAACATTGATCACCTTTCACAACACGGTCTACCTTGCATTTCAAAACGGGGACCTGTTCGGCGAGGACTCGATCAAGAACCAGCAGGTCTACTTGACGAGATCCGACGACGGTGGCGCGAGTTTCGGATCCGTCGACCAGGTTTCACACGCGAAGAACAGCGTTGGCCGCGCGCACAGCCCTGCGATGGCGGTCGACAGCCGAGGTGTGCTTCACATCGTGTGGATCGACGCTTCGGTGATTGGCAATGATGAGGGACTTCTGTTTTACAGCAACACCGCCAGCGGTCGCGGGTTTTCTCCGGAGGTAATGATACTCTCCGTCATCTGATTTGGTTCCGCAGCAAGTCAACCAACACAGGATCAACATCAGCGTCTCTCGCGCAGGCAGATGCTTCTGAGTCGGAGAGCGCTCCGCGTTCGGTGACGAAACCGGTAAAGAACACGAGCGGAATTGGCTCGAAATAGCGATTCTGGACAGCGACTCCCTCGGGTGCGTCCGGCCACAACTCACGGGGGTCTCGTTGATCTCGAATCGTGTCTTCGAAGTAATCAACGCCTACAAATTTCGACGTGTCGCACACCGCGTATATCGGAACCCCGCGTTCACGAGCGGCCAGGGCAATCATCTTCGTCCCGACCTTATTAACGAGATGCTGAGGCGTGATCCTGTCAGCCCCGACCAATATCAATTCTACGCTCTCGATAAAAAGAGAGGCCGCGGCATCGGCTATCACCGTAACGTGAATTCCGTCGGTTGAAAGCTCGTTCGCTAATTTTCGGCCTTCGAACATTGGCCGGCTTTCAGTTGCGACGACTTTGAACTGTTTTCCTGCGCGGCGCGCCTCGACTAAAGCTTCAAGCACAGTCGAGCTCCGTGAATGTGTTAGCACTACCGACCCTTCGCGGATCAGTTTCACCGCGTGCGTTGCGGCGGCGTGAGCCGAGTTAGTCGCAGATTCAACGAACCCGCGCGCTGCCCTGGCTGCAGCCTCCAGGGCGTCGCTACCGGTGGCTTCTGAGCAGAGAACTCATGTCGGGCTGTGCTTGCGCCAGAGCAATGCTTGCTTCACGAATCGAACCTTGAGCGTCTTGAATACTAATTGAGGCCTGACGGCTTGACTCATTCCTAAGCAATGAAAATACGCCTTCTGCGCGGCGTAGAATCTCAGCAGCGCCGGACACGTTATCAAAGGCTATGTCACGGATGGCTGCATTGGTTTTGGGAGTTGAGAGGTTGATCATCGGCATTGTGTCGTGTACGTCTCGTTGCCTGGCCTTTGATCGTTCGCTATAATCGCGGCTCAAACAGGCGAACGGCAGTCTGCGTTGAAGTTGCTTCGAACTTTATGCTCACCTTTTGCACTTAACATCCGTGTCCGGAGGAAGTCAATGCCAAGTGCTTTTGTTGATGACGCAAAAGAAATCAAAGAAGACAATCCATTCGAGTCGATGATGCAGCGCTTCGATGAAGCCGCGGGCAGGCTCAACCTGGATCCTAATATTTACAAGATACTGCGATGGCCTAATCGAGAAATCACTCTGTACATACCGGTGATGATGGACGATGGAAATTACCAGGTCTTCACCGGCTATCGGGTGCAGCATAACTTTGCTCGCGGTCCCGCGAAGGGCGGGCTTCGGTATTCGCCGGACGTTTCTTTGGATGAAGTGCGCGCGTTGGCGGCGTGGATGACCTGGAAGTGCGCAGTGGTCAATATTCCCTTTGGGGGAGCGAAGGGTGGAATCATTTGTGACCCGCGCGAGATGAGTCCGGTTGAACTCGAGCGCTTAACGAGACGCTACACTGCGGAGCTTTTGGATTTCATCGGGCCCGAGAAAGACGTGCCCGCCCCGGATATGAATACTAACGAGCAGGTAATGGCGTGGATGATGGACACGTATTCAATGCACGCGCGCCACACGGTGACGGCGGTTGTGACGGGCAAGCCTATCGAGATTGGCGGATCGCGTGGCAGAAAGGAAGCAACCGGGCGGGGTTTACTCTTTGTCTGCAACGAGGCGTGCAAGAAGTTTGGTTTTAGAATCAACGAAACGCGAGTTGTTATTCAGGGGGCCGGCAATGTCGGAGGTACGGCTGCGTTGTTGATGCATCAGGAAGGCTATAAGGTCATCGGCCTCGCAGATATCACCGGGTCGCTTTTCAATCCCCGAGGGCTCGACATACCCGGCGTGCTGGCCTATCTAAAAGAGCATAAAACCGTTGAAGGCTACACAGAAGCGGAACATATCAGCACGGCCGATCTGCTTGAGCTCGAGTGCGAAATACTCTTACCGGCGGCCACCGAAAACCAGATCACCAAGCACAATGCGGACCGGATCAGGTGCAAGATTCTGGCGGAGGGGGCAAACGGCCCGACTACCGCAGACGCCGACGAAATCGTTTCGGCAAAGAACATCTTCGTAATCCCCGATATCCTGGCCAACGCCGGCGGCGTCACGGTCAGCTATTTTGAATGGGTACAGGATCGAATGGGCTTTTTCTGGAATGAGAACACGGTTAATACCAGATTGCATGAGATCATGGTCAGCAGTTTCCACGACGTCGTCGCCTTTGCCAATAAGTACCGTGTGAACACGCGACTTGCGGCATACATGCTGGCGATCGACAGGGTGGCCTACGATACACGGCTCCGAGGGATATACGCGTAGCCGAAAGTTTGGGTCTTAACCGGCGAGAGTTCGATCCAGCGGCTATTTCTAAAGTGCGAAGATTGTTGGGAAAAAGTAATTTTTATGTTGACCCCCAAGCTGTTTGCGAGTATAGATATACCTGTAATGGGCCGTGAAACTGCAGGTATGAACGGCTCGCAGTTCCAAGAATTCATGCCGGACCTTGCAGGAGGTTCGGGCTGGACGCATAAATAGAATTCGTAATCCCGCCCCCTTGTTTCTTAAGGGGAAGCAAAATCACCTCTCTCAGTTTTGGAGGCGATCCAAGAACGAATTGCATTCCGTGGATGAAAACTTCAGGAGGCAAAAAATGAAAGCGGCTAGAAAGATAGGCACGCTTGTAACGGTGCTTTTGGTCCTCGCGACATGCGTGTTCGCGCAGGAGCATCACAACGGCAGTCTTGCCGAGCAGCAAAAGGCGCCGACGGTGCTCGGCGGCACCGGGTTGTTCAACACCTTCTCGACTCGCACGTTGTGCAAAGGTGAGTTCAACTTCGCGCTGTTTTGGAACAACTACTCGCGCGATCCCGGTGATCTGAGCATCAATCAAGTTCCATTTAACTTTACCATTGGTCTGACCAATCGTTGGGAGTTGTGGGTCGACTGGAATGTCTGGACCCAGACCAAGTCCAACCAGCCGTTCCTTCTGAGCGGATATCAACTGAGCGCGTCGCGGTCGTTTGGCAATCCGTTCGTGTTGCTTGGACCTCCGGTTGGGGGACAGGACAAGGCAGCGGCGTTCTTTCCTGGAACCGGCGCGACCGTAGGAGGCCTTCTTCCTTCGCTGGGACGTTTCGGCACGCCGATCGGGTTTCCATCCAGCGTTTTTTCACCGAAAGGCACCGGCAGCAGCCAACAGGTACGAGGGCTGGGCCCGGCCATCGCGATCAACACGCCAGGCTATTATCCCGAGATTCCCTTCTTCGGTGAGCTTGATTTCCAGGGCTTTGATGCCTCAGGCAACGCGGTATTTGGACCACGGAAAACCTCGAACGGATCCGGTGATGCGTACATTGGCACAAAGTTCAGCCTGATTGATCCCAATCATCACTGGTTCAGCGTAGCGTTGGGCGGTTACTTGAAAATACCCATCTCAACCAGCGATTCCGCGCGAGCGCGCGGACGCACGAGCGGCGAGTATGAGTTTGGACCGATCTTGATGTTCGGCCAGGAGAGTGGCGGAAAGAGATTCAGACTCTACGAGAACATCGGATACATTCACACAACTGACCCGAGCGAAGAGGATGTCAAGATTCTCGATCTGCCAGACAAACTTCTGTTAAACATCGGCATGTCGGTTGCAATCAATAAGCACGCCGAGTTCATTACCGAGTTGCTGCATACACAGTTTGTTGGCAATCGTACACCTAACATCGCGACCAACAGCCCGACCGATCTGAACATTGGCCTGCGGTTCTACTTCATGAACGGGGCCATCTCATTCGGTGGGGCCTACAGGCGCTTCCTCAGCAACGAAGACGACATAACGTTGCCGGTGTTTGTGTCCGGGACCACCTTCATCAAGAAACACGACATAACACCGAATTTCTTCGTCATCAACCCGTTGTTTAGCACGACGCCTCAGACGTTTGAATCCAAAGGCGGAAACGGATTCGTTGGATACTTCTCCATCGGAAGCCGCAAGCATTGTCCGCCGCTGCCTGCACCAACATGTGTGCTGGCATCAAGTGCTACATCGGTCAACAAGGGCGATCGCTTAACGTTGACCACAACACCGACCACGCCTGGTTACGAGGCCGGTAAGGTCACTTATGAGTACAAGTGGCAGGTGTCGGATGGCCAGGGCCGGCCGGTAACGGTCAGCGGAAGCGGAGCTTCGGTTGAAGTAGCTACGGGCTCTCTCGCTTGCGGCAACTACTCAGTAACCACAACCGTGACCGCAAGCGTTCCGGCAGTTGATTGCCCGAGCGATTGTGTAACCACCGGTCAAACTTCGTGCACAGCGAGCTTCGCCATAACCGAGCCGCCGTGTCCGACAGTGACTTGCGATATTCGAGCTTCGTCCTCGTCGGTTGAGCTGGGCCAGCGCGTAACGTTCAGCGCCACCGCAACTGGAGCCGATGGTCCGAGCTACACATGGTCGACGAGTGGCGGAACGCTTTCATCAACCACGGGCTCAGAAGTCACGCTCGACACAACGGGTATGGCTGCTGGATCGGTGACCGTCACGTTGAACGTAGGTACAACCAAGACACGCTGCGATCAGCCGTGTCCGGGTGGTAGCTGCTCGGCGACTGTCACGGTGGTTGCGCCGTCAATACCACCTCCGGTGCTGCCGATCTCGCCTTGCGGGCCGATCTTCTTCCCGTTCAATTCGGCGAGAATCAACAACGAGCACAAGGCGTGTCTGGATGAGATCGCGCTCAAGATGCAGCAAGACCCGCGAGCGTCGCTGGTCGTCGACGGGCATCGCGATTCGTCCGAACGAGTTGGCATATCGCTCACTCGCGCCAACAACGCGCGTGACTACCTTGTCAACGAGAAGGGCGTCGACACTGCTCGAATAACGGTGCGCAACTTCGGCGACACCTGCCCGCACGACTCAGGCGATCCGAATCTTAACCGAAGGGTTGAGTTCTGGATCGTGCCCGCGGACGGCAACGCTTCTGCCATCGATTCGATGAAGAAGTGCGCTTCGGGAGCCAGCCCGCAGGTCATAACCACTGAGGAGCCTGCACAGTCCGTGGAGAAGAAACGACCCACGCGACGCGTACCTCGACGACGCGCGAAGAAGCCAGGTGAGCCGGTTGGAATGATTCTTCAGCCGGAAACGCTCACTGCTTCGGCAAACCAATAACCCCGAGAACCTCTCGGAATAACCTGCGGGGCGATCTTCGGATCGCCCCGTTTTTTCTTTGTGCGCCCGGCAGGGCGCACTCACTTGGGGGTGGAAGTCCCCTACTAGCCCGACAGGGGGAATAGTTAGCCGGACGGCAAGGGTGTCCATCGCGAGGTGGAATCTGAAGGAAGGCGCAGGCAAAACGCTGGCCCG